>WNGR01007445.1_pt1 | contig 11972 bp, 12 predicted proteins | sample 5407581 | NCBI WGS metagenome assembly WNGR01 (sample SAMN13153383, study PRJNA577476) | soil metagenome | isolation source: 80 cm soil or saprolite under Garry oak tree replicate 2 | place: USA:California | collected 2016-06-15
GCGTCACCGACTACGAGGGCACGGTGGGGGTCCCGGCCGGCCGGTGCTACCACTGCCACACCGGCCGGTGCCCGGTCGGCATCACCACGCAGGACCCGGAGCTGCGCAAGCGGCTCAGGGTCGACGAGGCCGCCGAGCGGGTCTACAACTTCCTGCACACGCTCACGCTGGAGACCCAGATGCTGGCCCGGGCCTGCGGCAAGACCGACGTGCACAGCCTGGAGCCCGAGGACCTGTGCGCGCTGACCGTCGAGGCCTCCGCCATGGCCCGGGTGCCGCTGGCCGGCACGAACTACATCCCCGGCCAGACCGAGGAGCGCGCGCTCGCCGAGATCAAGGCCCTGCTGGAAAAGCAGTTCCAGGGCGGGAACGGGGCGAGCAGTGTCTGAGGATCTCCCGGCCCCGCGGCTGACCACGAGGATCGGCATCGACACGGAGGAGCTGACCGGGCGGACCTTCCCGTACCAGTTCGACCGCGCGCTGGTGGAGGACGTCGACCTGGTCGCGGCCACCCCCGGCGCCGACATCAACTGGCTGGAAGACGTGCACCTGATGCACGAGGACGGCGTGCCGGCCGTCTTCGACCGCTACACCAACGCCTAAGCGCAAGCACGCTAAGTTCTCGCAGCCGGAGCTCGGCCCGTGGCGCGACGACTCGCCCACGGTCGGCGAGCACTGGCAGCCGCCCACCCTGACCGACTGGGAACCGCCGCAAGGGCACTAACCACAGGGCCATTAACCCCAGGGCCACTAATCGCGGCGCCGGTTATCGTGTCCACTCCCAGTGGACTTCGTTTCATCGAAAGCCTATGCTGACGATGCACCCGTGATCATTCGGAGTGCCGTCCCGGGAGGAACGCCGTGGAAGCAGCCCGTGCCCCGAGCCGACGCCGCCGACCCGCTAAATACGGGGCACTCGCGCTGATCCGGCACGGCCTGTCCGGCCGGGACTGGCCGCGGGCCTGGCCGGACCGGCCGCTGCGCAAGCGCTACGACGTGGTCATCATCGGCGGCGGCGTGCACGGCCTCGCGGCCGCCTACTACCTGGCCGTCAACCACGGGATCACCGACGTCGCCGTGCTCGACAAGGGGTACATCGGCAGCGGCGGCTCGGGGCGTAACACGGCCATCCTGCGGTCGAACTACCTGACCCCGGAGGGCGTCCGCTTCTACGACCGGTCCATGCAGCTGTACCGGACGCTCGCCGCCGACCTGGACTACAACGTGATGTTCTCCCGGCGCGGGCACCTCACCCTGGCGCACAACGACTCGTCTCTGCGCACCATGCGCTGGCGGGCCGAGGTCAACCAGCTCCAGGGCATCGACTCACAGGTCATCGACCCGGCCGAGATCAAGCGCCTGGTCCCGTACCTGGACACCTCGGCGGACACGCGGTACCCCATCCTGGGCGCGCTCTACCACCCGCCCGGCGGCATCATCCGCCACGACGCGGTGGTCTGGGGGTACGCCCGGGCCGCCGCCGCCCAGGGCGTGCACATCCACCAGGACACCGAGGTCACCGGCATCGACGTCGAGGACAGCCGGGTCCGCGGGGTGCGCACGGCCAAGGGGCACATCGCCACGCCGGTCGTGCTCAACGCGACGGCCGGCTGGTCCACGCTGGTGGCGGCGATGGCCGGGGTGCGGCTGCCGATCCAGACGTTCCCGCTGCAGGCCGCCGTCACCGAGCCCGTTCGGCCCTCCCTTCATGCCGTGATCGTGTCCGGCACCTTGCATGTCTACGTCAGCCAGACCGACCGCGGCGAGCTCGTGTTCGGGGCGAGCGTCGACCCGTTCGCCGCGTACTCGACCCGCGGCACGCTGGAGTTCGCCGAAGGGCTCGCCACCCACGTCATCGAGCTCATGCCGGGGCTGTCGAAGGTGCGCCTGCTGCGTCAGTGGAGCGGCCTGTGCGACATGACGCCCGACTTCTCCCCGATCATGGGCGGCACCGAGGTGGAAGGCTTCTACGTCGACGTCGGCTGGGGCACCTACGGGTTCAAGGCGGGCCCGGTCTCCGGGGAGGCCATGGCGCGGTGCATCGCCGACGGCCGCACCCCGGAGATCATCGAGGCGTTCGGGATCGGCCGGTTCGGCGCTGGGACGCTGGTAGGCGAGAAGGGGGCGGCCGCGGTTGGCCATTAACGTGGGAGGCAGCGCAGCATGATCCTCATCCGGTGCCCCTGGTGTGGCCAGAGGGACGCGGGCGAGTTCCACTATTCCGGTGAGACCACGCCGCGGCCCGACCCGGCGACGGCCACCCCGCAGGAGTGGCGGGACTACCTGTACTTCCCGGCCAACCCCCGTGGCCCGGTGACCGAGACCTGGTATCACCGGATGGGCTGCCGCCGGTTCTTCACCCTCCAGCGCGACACGGACACCAACGAATCCCGGCCCGTGGGCGGCCCGCAATGAGCGCCTCGATGAGATTGGGCCCGCAGCCGGGCGAGGAGATCGACCGGAAGCGGCCCTTCACCTTCCGCTGGAACGGCGGCACCGTCCCGGCGTTCGACGGGGACACCATCGCGTCGGCGCTGGCGGCGTCCGGGCTCCGGGTGTTCTCGCGCAGCTACAAGTACCACCGGCCGCGCGGCCTGCTCACCGCGAGCTTCCACGACCCCGGCTGCTTCTTCCAGGTCGGCGACGAGCCGAACGTGCGCGGCGCGCACCGCCTGGCCGAACCGGCCATGGACGTGCGCTCCCAGAACACCTGGCCCTCGCTGGGCTTCGACGTCAAGGCGGTCAACCAGCTGGCCGGCCGGTTCCTCGGCCCCGGCTTCTACTACAAGACCTTCATCAAGCCGCAGCGGCTGTGGCCGCTGTACGAGCGTGTCCTGCAGCGGTTCACGCACGCCGGGTACATTTCCGCGGACACGCCGCGGACCGAGGTCGACAAGCGCTACGTCCACCCGGACGTGCTGGTGGCCGGCGGTGGCCCGGCCGGAATGGCCGCCGCGGTGGCCGCCGCGCAGGCCGGCGCCCGGGTCATGCTGGTCGAGGAGGAGCACCAGCTCGGCGGCCACCTGCGCTGGGCAGACAGCGCCGGCCTGGCCGCGCTGGCGGAGCTGCGGGACCTGGTCGCGGCCACCCCGGGGATCGAGGTGCGCACCAACGCGGTCGTGGCTGGCCGCTACGACGGCAACTGGACCGCGGTCGTGCAGCGCGGCCTGCCGGGCGGAGCCGAGCAGCTCATCAAGGCGCGCGCGAAGATCCTGGTGGTCGCGCCCGGGCTGATCGAGCGGCCCTACGTCTTCGCGGGCAACGACGTGCCCGGGGTGATGCTGTCGACCGCCGTCCGCCGGCTCATCAGGCTGCACGCGGTCAAGCCGGGCCAGCGCGCGGTCGTGCTGACCGCCAACGCCGACGGCGACGCGGCCCTCGCCGACCTGCGGCAGGCCGGGGTCGAGGTCGCCCGGGTGCTCGACGCCCGGGCCGGCCAGGACATCGTCCGGGTCCGCGGTCGCGGTGTTGGCCAGAATTGGGGCGTGAAGGCGGTCGAGGCCGCGGACGGGACCACGACCGAGTGCGACCTGCTGGTGACCGCGACCGGCTGGACCGCACCCGCCGCCCTGCTCACCATGGCCGGCGACCAGCCCGGCTACGACCCGCGAGCGGCCAGGTTCTTCCCCCGCCGGCTGGCGGACGACATGCTGGCCACGGGCGGCATCGCCGGGGATGGCAGCCACGAGGAGCTGATCGCGCACGCCGGGGCGGTGGGCCGGGAGGCGGCGCGGCGCGCGGCCAGGATCCGCCGGGAATGGCAGGCGGCCGTGCCGACCCGCGCGCCGGCCAATGGGGCCGAACGGGCCGGCGACGACGCCGAGCCCGAGGCCATCCCGGAGCTCCCGGTCGACGCCCACCCCGAGCTGTTCCGGGCCGGCACGCACGGCATCGTGGACTACTGCGAGGACGTGTCGTCCAAGGACATCGTCTCGGCGGTGCGCGAAGGCTACGACTCCATCGAGCTGGCCAAGCGCTACACCACGGCCACGATGGGGCCGACCCAGGGCAAGATCGAGCTGGTCAACGCCATCGCGGCGGCGGCCGAGGCGACCGGCCGGAGCATCGCGGACACGGGCACGACCACCTGGCGGCCGCCCTATGCCCCGGTGACGCTCGGGGCGCTGGCGGGGCGGCCACTTGAGCCCGTTCGGTACTCATCCATGCAGCCATGGCACGAGGCGCACGGCGCCCGGCCGCTGATCGCCGGCGCCTGGATCAGGCCCGATCACTACGGTGACCCGGCCGCCGAGGTCAGGAACGTGCGGAGCAAGATCGGCATCATCGACGTCACCCCGATCGGCAAGCTCGACCTGCGCGGCCCCGACGTGCCCAAGCTGCTCAACCTGGTGTACGTCAACAAGTGGTCCAAGCTCGGGATCGGCCGGGTCAGGTACGGCGTGATGTGCACCGAGGACGGCGTGGTCTTCGACGACGGCGTGACCGGGCGCCTGGGCCAGGACCACTACCTGATGAGCACCACGTCCTCGGGCGCCGCGGCGGTCTGGGAGTGGCTGGAGAACGTGCTGCAGACCATGCACCAGGACTGGGCGGTGCATATCACCCCGGTGACGACCGCCTACGCCAGCATGAACGTGGCCGGGCCTGCGTCCCGTGACCTGCTGCTGCGGGTTACCGAGGGCGTGGACCTGGCGAACGAGGCGTTCGGCTACATGGAGGTGCGCACCGGGCGGATCGCCGGGGTGGACGGGTGCGTGCTGTGGCGGATCGGCTTCACCGGCGAGCTGTCGTACGAGCTGCACGTGCCGGCCGGGTACGGCTTGCACGTCTGGCAGACGCTGATGGACCGCGGCGCCGACCTCGGGATCGCGCCGTTCGGGGTGGAGGCCCAGCGCATCCTGCGGCTTGAGAAGGGCCACCTCATCGTGGGCCAGGACACCGACGGCCTGACCCGCGGCTTCAGCGCGGCGCTGGACTGGGCGATCAAGCTCGACAAGGACGACTTCCTCGGTAAGCCCGAGCTGGCCTGGCAGCACGCTGGTGCCCCGGGCGTGCAGCTGGTCGGGCTGCAGCCGGACGACGGCTCGGTGGTGCCGCCCGAGGCGAGCCAGATCGTCGACGGGCCGCGGATCGCCGGCCGCGTGACCTCGAGCCGGATGTCGCCCACCCTCGGCCGCTCGATCTGCCTGGCGCAGGTCGAGGCTTCGCTGGCCGCACCCGGGACCCGGGTCACGGTGCGGCTGCCGGGCGGCCGGCTGATCGGCGCCCGGGTGATGGAACACCTCGCCCACGTGGATCCCGAAGGGAGCCGGATGCGTGTCTGAGCCTGTGTCCCGGAGTCCGATTGCCCCGGCTCCCCCGGTGCGGGTGGAGGCGGGCTGGGAGGTGAGCGGCGGCCGCAGCGACGCCGCGCTCACCATCACCGACTGCACGCCGCTGACCAAGGTCCACCTGAGGGCACCGTGGAACGGCGCGATGGCCAAGGCGCTGGGCGTGCCGTTCGGGCGTTGCGGCCGTGAGGACGCCGGCCCGAGCTCTGCTGGCTCCGGGGGGGACGAAACCCTGATCCCCCCCGCGCCCCCCCGGAACCCCGATGGAGGCTGGCTGGTCGTGGGCTCGGGTCCGGGCGAGTGGCTGGTGCTCGCCCCGCCCGGCGCAGCCGCGGCCGCGGCGGTGGCCGACTGGCTGGACACGGTGGCGGCGGATTCGGCGCCCGAAGAATTCGTCAGCGTGGTCGACCTCACCCACGGCCGGGCGCTGATGCGGATCACCGGCCCGGACGCGGCGGAGCTGATGGCCCGGCTGTGCGGGGCCGACCTGCACGACGACATGGCCCCGGACGGGGCGGCGCTGCGCGCGCCGGTGGCCGGGGTGGCCACCGACATCATCAGGGACGACCGCGCCGGGGTGCCCTCGTACCTGCTGCACTGCGAGCGGTCGTCGGGCCAGTACCTGTTCGGCGCGCTGGTCAGCGCGGGCGAGTCGCTCGGCATCGGCGTCGACGGCTTCCGCCTGCCTGGTATCTGAATCTGAGAAGAGGAGTACCCATGGTCTTCCCGAGCGACCTGGAGATCGCCCGCGGCGCGGCCCTGAAGCCGCTCGAGGACATCGCGGACGCGATGGGCATCCCCGCGCGCCTGCTCGAGCCGCACGGCGAGGAGGTGATGAAGATCAAGCTCGAGGCCATCGCGGAGCTGGCCAGCCGGCCAACCGCCCGGTACGTGGTGGTGAGTGCGATCACCCCCACGCCGCTCGGCGAGGGCAAGACCACCACCACGGTCGGCCTCGGGCAGGGGTTCAAGCACATCGGGAAGCGGGCCACGGTCGCGATCAGGCAGCCGTCGATGGGGCCCACGTTCGGCATCAAGGGCGGCGCGGCCGGCGGCGGGTACAGCCAGGTCGTGCCCATGGAGGCGCTCAACCTGCACCTGACCGGCGACATGCACGCGGTCACGGCGGCCCACAACCTGCTGGCCGCGATGATCGACAACCACATCTACCAGGGGAACGACCTCGGCGTCGACCCGTACAACATCACCTGGCGGCGGGTGCTCGACGTCAACGACCGCGCGCTGCGCAACATCATCATCGGGCTGGGCGGACGGGCGGACGGAGTGCCCCGCCAGACCGGCTTCGACATCACCGCCGCCTCCGAGGTCATGGCGACCCTGGCCCTGGCCGGCTCGCTGGCCGACCTGCGCGCCCGGCTCGGCCGGATCGTGATCGGTTACACCCAGGACCGGACCCCGGTCACCGCCGAGCAGCTGTCCGCGGCCGGGTCGATGGCGGTCCTGCTGCGCGACGCGGTCAAGCCGAACCTGCTCCAGACGCTGGAGAACACGCCCGTGCTCGTGCACGCGGGCCCGTTCGGGAACATCGCCACCGGGAACTCCTCCGTGATCGCCGACCTGATCGGCATCCACACCGGCGACTTCCTGGTCACCGAGGCCGGGTTCGGCGCGGACATGGGCGCCGAACGGTTCTTCAACATCAAGTGCCGCACCTCCGGGCTGCGCCCCGACGCCGCCGTCATCGTCGCCACCGTCCGCGCGCTCAAGGCGCACTCCGGCAAGTACAAGATCGTGGCGGGCAAGCCGCTGCCCGAGGACCTGCTCCGGGAGAATCCGGATGACGTTCTGGCTGGGGCCGCGAACCTGCGCAAGCAGATCGAGAACATCCGCCTGCACGGCGTCTCCCCCGTGGTGGCGATCAACGCGTTCCCCACCGACCACGCCAGCGAGCACCAGATGATCAGGGACATCGCCGCGGAGATGGGTGCGCGGGCGGCGGTGTGCACGCACTTCGCCGACGGCGGCCGGGGCGCCATCGAGCTGGCCGAGGCGGTGAGCGAGGCCGCGGAGGAGCCGTCGGACTTCCGCTTCCTCTACCCCGACACGGCCAGCCTGCGGGACAAGATCGAGGCCGTGGCGACGCAGGTCTACGGCGCGGACGGGGTCAGCTACTCCACCCAGGCCGCCCGGCAGCTGGATACCTACGAGCGGGCCGGCTTCGGGCGGCTGCCGGTGTGCATCGCCAAGACGCACCTGTCGATCTCGTCCGACCCCGCGCTCAAGGGCGCGCCGACCGGCTGGACCCTGCCCGTCCGCGAGGTGCGCGCGTCGGTCGGCGCGGGCTTCGTGTACCCGATCTGCGGCGACATGCGGACCATGCCGGGGCTCGGCTCGAACCCGGCCGCGGCCCGCATCGACCTCGACGAGGACGGCATGGTGGTCGGGCTATCGTGATGGCGTGACCTCTGAGTCGTCCGCTGAGTCGTTCCTGGACCAGCCGGTGCGGGGCTTCCTGGATCAGCTCGCGGCCCGGACCCCCACTCCGGGCGGCGGCGGGGCGGCGGCGGTAACCGGCGCGATGGCGGCCGGGCTCGTCGCCATGGCCGCGCGGTTCTCGGCGCGGCAGCTTCCCGAGGCCGGCGACCTGGCGGACGAGGCCGACCGGCTGCGGTACATGGCGAGCCAGCTCGCCGACATGGACGCCCATGCCTACACGCGCGTGCTCGCCACCCGCGGGCCCGAGCGCAAGGAAGCGCTGCTCTGTGCGGCGATGATTCCGCTGGAGATCGCGGCGATCGGCGCGCGGGTGGCGCAGATGGCCGTCGAGGTGGCCGAGGCGGGCAACCCCAACCTGCGCGGCGACGCTGTGACCGGGGCGGTGCTGGCGGCGGCTTCGGCCCGCAGCGCGGCCTCCCTGGTGGACATCAACGTCGGGCTGGGCGGGCTGGACCCCGAGCTGTCACAGCGGGCAGCGGCGTACGCCCGTGAAGCGGCCGAACGGGCGGGCGAGCAGCCCTGATCAGCCTGGTCGAACGGCGTCGGGGGCGGGGCGGCGGCGGGCGATGATGGCGGCTAGTGAGCCGGCCAGCAGGACGAGGACGCCGTAGGCGCCCAGGGGCGCTGCGGCGGCGGGCCCGAACGCGGCGGTCGCGATCCCGGCCGCGACCGCGAAGTCCCGCATGGCCACCGGGAGCAGCACGGCGGTGGCCTGGCCGGCCGGGGCCCGCAGGGCCAGAACCCAGCCGAGCGCGGCCGAGCCGGCCACGTAGACGACGAGCGCGACGATGACCGCGACGTAGGCGGAGTTCAGCCTGATCTGGCTGGCGACCTGCCAGAGCAGCAGGAGCAGGGCCAGCACCGTGACGAGGCGGATGGTGGCATCGACCTCCGGCCCGGGCGTCCAGACCGCGCGCAGCGCCACGCCGGCGGCCAGCGGCAGCGCGATGACGACCGCGAGGTTGCCGAGCAGCCCCGCCGAGGACACGGTGACCGACGCCCCCAGCAGCGACAGGATGGGGCCAGCCGCCAGCACGGTGATGATCGTGGACGCCGCCAGCAGCGTCGCGCACACGGCCGCGTCGCCGCCCGCGATGACGCACAGCGCCACCGTGGCCACCTCGGCGGGAGCGACCCCGGCCGCCTGCATACCCGAGCGCAGGACCGGATCGCCGATCAATTGACTGGCCGCCCAGGCCAGGGCGGGCAGGGCCGCGGTGCTGACCAGCAGCACGACCGCGATGCGCCGCCAGGCCAGGCGGACCGCGGCCAGGTCGGTGAGGCGCAGGGACAGGCCGGTCGCGAAGACCAGCACCGCCAGCGCGGCATCGATGCCGTTTCCCGCCGCCAGGGCGCGCCCGGGCGCGGGACCGGCCACGCCGGCGGCCGCGATCACGAGCACGAGGACCAGCAGAAAGCGCTCCGACGCGTCGGCTGCGGCCTTGATCACGGGCCCAACTTATCGACCGGGCGGGCCGAATAGACTGGATCCGCCAGATGATGCCCTGGCGTGGAGGCACGGCTTTCGGGCCACGGCCTCCCGAAGTGTCGCGCCGCGGCTGATGGCTTCTGCCGCAGACCCTGAAGCGGAAGGAGTCATTGGCGTGCAGGAGCCTCTCGCCCGGCGCATGCTGCCCCGGGTCGACCGGCGGGAAATCGCGGCGATCTTCGCCGGAGGCGCGCTCGGTACGCTGGCGCGCGCCGCGCTGGCCGAGGCGTTTCCGCATCCGGCCACGGCCTGGCCGTGGCCCACGTTCGGCGTCAACATCGCGGCCGCCTTCCTGCTGGGCTACTTCGTGACCCGGCTGACCGAACGGCTGCCGCTGTCCAGCTACCGCCGACCGCTGCTCGGCACCGGCCTGTGCGGCGGGCTTTCCACCTTCTCCACCATGCAGGTGGAGATCCTCAAGATGCTGGACGCGGGCGCCTGGGGCCTGGCGGCCGGCTACACGACGGCCAGCATCGCGGCCGGATACGCGGCGATCCACCTGGCCACCGCGATGGTCCGCCGGGTCCGGGTGCGCGCATGAGCATCGTGCTGTGGACCACCGTCGTGCTGATCGGCGGCGCGGGCTCGGTGCTCCGCTTCCTGGCCGACGGCGCCGTGGCCAGCGCGGCCGGCCGCGACTTCCCGCTCGGCACGCTGGCCGTCAACGTGTCCGGCGCGGTGATCCTGGGCCTGCTCACCGGGCTGGCGCTCGGCCACGACGAGGCCTTGCTGGCCGGCACGGCCGCGGTCGGCTCGTACACCACGTTCTCGACCTGGATGCTGGAAACGCAGCGGCTGACCGAGGAGCGCCAGCACGGCAAGGCCGCGCTCAACGTGGCCGTCAGCCTGGCGGCCGGGGTGGCCGCCGCCGCGCTCGGCCGCCTGATCGGCCAGCAGATGGGACTGCACGTGTGACCGAGTACCAGAAGCTGACCACCTACTTCGGCGAGCGGCAGCGCAGCGGCGGTGCGTTCGTCGCGGACGCCCTGCTCGAGCTGTACGGGCGGCACGAGATCGCGGCCAGCATCCTGCTCCGCGGCACCGAGGGCTTCGGGCTCAAGCACCACCTGCGCACCGACCGCTCGCTGTCCTTGTCCGAGGACCTGCCACTGGTCGCGGTGGCGGTCGACACCCGGCCGCGGATCGAGGCGGTGCTCGACCCGGCCCTCACGCTGAACCGCACCGGCCTGGTCACGGTGGAGGGCGCCCGGCTGCTGGACGATACCGCCGGGCCAGGCCCGGACGAAGCGACCAAGCTGACCGTCTACCTGGGCCGCCAGGAGCGGGTCTACCGGGTGCCCGCCTTCGTCGCGGTCCTCGACCTGCTGCACCGGCGCGGCATCGACGGCGCCACCGCGCTGCTCGGCGTGGACGGCACCGCGCACGGCCGCCGCCAGCGGGCCGCCTTCTTCAGCCGAAACGCCGAGGTCCCGATGATGATCATCGCGGTCGGCGCGGGCGAGCAGATCAGCCGGGTGCTGCCCGAGCTCGGCGCGCTGCTGCGCCGCCCGCTGCTCACCCTGGAGCGCGTCCGCGTCTGCAAGCGGGACGGCCAGAGCCTGGCCCTGCCACCCGCCGTCTCCGGCGGGTGGCAGAAGCTCATGGTCTACACGTCCGAGGCGGTCAGGCACCAGGGCCAGCCGGTGCACCGCGCGATGGTCCGGCGGCTGCGTTCGGCCGGGCTCAGCGGCGCCACCACGTTGCGCGGCATCTGGGGCTTTCACGGCGACCACGCCCCGCACGGCGACCGGCTGCTGCAGCTGGGCCGGCACGTGCCCGCCGTCACGATCGTCATCGACACGTCCGACCGCATCGCCGCGGGGTATTCGGTCATCGACGAGCTCACCAGCGAGCGCGGCCTGGTGACCTGCGAGACCATCACCTGGCTTGACGAGGCCGGCCTGCGGGCCCAGGCTCGGCCGGGTGCTACGGGTGCTGGCCCGCCTTAGCGGTGAAGGCCTGCTGGAGGATGGCGCTCTCGCCGGTCACCTGGCCCGTCTTGGGGTCAAAGATCCGTTCGCCGATGAACTGCAGGGTGGTCCGGTCGAAGATCCACTCGTTCTTGTAGACCTGCTTGGCCGTTTTGCTGGTCCACATGATGCCGATCCCGGCCCGGCCGACCGCGTTGGTCGCGTGCGGGACGAGCGTGGCGCCGGGCAGCGTCGCCGCCAGCCGGTACAGCGCCGCGGCCAGGGCCGGCGGCATGATCGTCTCCCTGATCATGTCGCCGATCTCGGTGGGCGGGTCGTCGTTGGTCCACTTCTTTCCGGCCTTGAGGTAGGCGAGCAGCGCGTCCGGCTGAGTGGGGATGGACTGCAGCAGCCGATAGCTGGCGTCGCCGAGGTGGCCCTCGCTGGGGCAGGTGAAGTTGAAGCGCAGGTTGCCCTGTGCGTGCCGGGCTGGCCGGGCTGGCCGGGCTGGCTGTCGGCCGGCAGCCTGCTCATCGCCGCCTGCTGACGGCGCGCCGCCCGGGCGACGTTGCGGGCCACGTTGAGGGCGATGCCGAGCAGCCAGGGCAGCAGCGAGCCGCCCTCCGGCCTCACCGTGCCGCGCAGCCGCCAGGCCTCGAGAAACGTGAGCGACACCACCTCTTCCGCGGCCGACCAGTTGCCGGTCAGCCGGAACGCGTGGTTGTAGACGGCGCGGGCGTGCTCCTCGAAGAGCACGCCGAACTCGTCATGGTCTCCGGCGCGCACCCGGGCGCGCTGACTCAGCTCCACGCCTTGCTCTGTCCG
>WNGR01007027.1_pt1 | contig 11969 bp, 14 predicted proteins | sample 5407581 | NCBI WGS metagenome assembly WNGR01 (sample SAMN13153383, study PRJNA577476) | soil metagenome | isolation source: 80 cm soil or saprolite under Garry oak tree replicate 2 | place: USA:California | collected 2016-06-15
CCTACTCGGGACAGATTTAAAGCCCAAGTAGTTCCGCATAGTTCAGTTCGATTTCGTCGTCGAGCGTATTTGCTTCGAAGCTACATTCCTTGTTCTCCCCAATCTGCGGGCGAGTTCGGATTTGTTTTCCGTCCAGTGATACTCCGGATCCATGCCGACTTGTGTCCAAACGAGCTGTCCCGAGTAACGCCAGTTGTCGAGCAGAATGCCCTTTTCGAATGCTTGGCCTCTGGCTGTAACTACGATGACGTTATGCTCGCCACTGGTCTTGGCAAAAGACTCGGCCCAGTGGAGCTCGAGCGTTTGCAGCTTCAGTGCATCCAATCGGACGAGAAGCTCCGTTGCCCACTGAAAACAGAGTCCCCCTTTTCTCGCTCCCATATTGACGAGCAAGTTCTGAACGCCGGGTAGCCATACCACACGCCACTCGCGGCGCAGTTCCAGTCCGGTCATGTATGCAGCGTATGCGACTCGCCGAGCGTCATCCGGACTGACGGTCGGGGAGAGTGCTGCGATTCGCCTTCTCAAGGAAGCGTCATCAGCGGACCCCGCAACGAACAGTTCTGTATGTCGGCCTCCCCTCTCCCAGGGTGGAGAAGCCGCGAATACCAGCAACGGCACCACCGCGAACGTACTAACCCCCAAAAGGAGAGAGCGATGGAAAAACATTTTGAGATCCCATACTTAACGCCCTGAGTAGCGCAATCGATTTATAAGACTTCCTCAGCTGGCATCGAGGCATTGGGAATGCCGCCAGATGGAACTTTCTTAACCTCCAGATCTATTTCCTCCGAAGTTAGCATAGCCGCGAGGTTCGCCGCTCCAATCGACACGCCAAAGTTCTTCTGCGACCATTCCTGCAGATGCGCTGGGTGGTATTTCTTCGCGCGGTGAACGTCGGTGGGACAAATCGATGCCAACCGGCGCTCATCGCGAAGCAGTTAGCCAAGTTCGATATCGTCAACATAGGCGCGGTCGGCACGTTTGTTGTCCGCGAAGACGTGAGCGAGTCGGCCCTGCGCGCGGCGATCGCTCGGAAGTTGCCATTCAAATGCGAGATCATGATTTGTCCCGCGCGCGATATCATCAAACTCGCATCCAAGGATCCGTTCGTCCGCCAACCCTCGGGCCCGAACATAACGCGGTTCGTGAGCGTGTTAGCCAAACGACCGGGCATTCGTTCCGACTTACATCAAACATCGAACCTCAAACCTCAAACATCCCAACTGCCTCCTCTTCCTCTCAGTCTGCCCTCGGACGATGACTGGTTGCTGAAGATTATTGCGATCCAAGGCCGATTCGTCCTGGGTCTGTATCGTCGGCAGATGAAGGCGATCAGCTACCTCGGCAAGATCGAGAAGCGCCTGGGTGTGCCGGTCACGACGCGCAACTGGAACACGATCGAGAAAGTCGCAAAAATTCTTCTTACCGCGTCATCGGCTCGCGCACGACTCCCGTCTTTCTTGTCGATGTAACGCTTGAGCTTGTGAGCGTCGCTCACGCCTTGGGCGGCCACTCCACACCGAGCAATTCTTTTGGCAACTGCTTCGGGTCAACCGGATAAATGAGCGACATGTCGGGCTTGGTCTTTGCACCGGGCAGAAATTCCGCCTCCTCCGGCGCCGCCACGATGAGCCAGAGCACCTCGGCGTCGGTATCGTTGAACACCTGGCGCAACTGGTCCGGCCCGACCAATACCCCGCCGTATTTCGGCACGGTCAACGTCTCGCCGCCCACCCGGATGCGGCCCACGCCTTCCAGCACGAAATAAAATTCCTCCGCGCGGATATGTTTGTGCAACGTGTTCGTGCTTTTGGGCGGCAATCGCCAGAGCCGCGCGCCGAGATTCTCGCTTCCGGTGCGCTCCAGATAATCCGCGTTCGGGATTTGCATCAGGTTGGACGGCCGCCAAGAGAGGTCTTCCGGCTTGATGAGATAATAACCTTGAACGCCTTTCATGGATTTGCTGGCGGAACGTTTGCCTTTGCGCCTCAACGTCTCAACCCCTCAAGCGCCCCTCGACTTCCCGTGCGCGGCATTTCAGCATTTGACTCTCAACTCTCAACTCTCAACCATCAACCTTGCGAGATGAAATTGCTTTGCCGATCTGCTGCGGCAGTTTGTACAGCACACAAGGAAAGGCGAGGCATCATCCAAAGACCCGACAAAAAATGAAAATGAACCGCTTGTCACTGCAGGCCCTTTTCGCCTTCATCTGCTTAGTTACCCCGCTATTATCACAGACCTTCGCTCAGTCGACTGCGGCCCCGTCAAGAAAGCCGGACGCCGTCCGCGACGGGCAGCACGATTTTGATTTCGAGATCGGAAAATGGCACACGCACCTTTGGCGTCTCGAGCATCCGCTGAGTCATTCCAATTCCTGGGTGGAATACTGGGGAACGACCGAAGTCAGGAAAGTATGGAACGGGCGGGCGAACCTCGTGGAGCTCGACGTGAAAGGCCCGGCTGGACACATCGAGGCCTTGAGTCTGCGGCTCTACAATCCGCAATCGCACCAATGGGGTCTCAACTTTGCCAGCAGCGCGGCCGGCAGCATGAGTCCGCCTACCATCGGCGCGTTCAAGGATGGTCGCGGCGAATTTTATGACCAGGAAACCTTTAACGGACGGGCGATCCTGGTCCGCTTTGTCATTTCCGACATCAAACCGGATTCCTGTCGTTTCGAACAAGCTTTCTCCGAAGACGGCGGCAAGACCTGGGAAGTGAACTGGATCGCGATCGACACGCGAATAGGCAGCGACCCGCATTTTCCGGCAAAGACCCCGTAGGGACGTCCTCCATGCCGGCGTTGCGGTCCCGTCGCTTTTAGGCGCGACTAGTTGAGGGCTGAAAAGCTGGTCGGGTCCATGAAATACCGGTCGATATGGTCCACCAGTGGCCCGTGCGCCTCCGATTCGGCCTTCACCTTCTGCCATTCCGGATCGGCTTGGAAAGCGGCCCAATTCTTCTCCCCCTCTTGACGGCTGGGATGCTCCAGAATGTAGATAAACAGGTTCTGAGAACTCGGCGCATCTTCGGACGACCAATAACCGATACTCTTCATGTTGTGCCGCTTGAAGATCGAGTCGGTGTGATTACCAAAGCGAGCTTTGAGAGCATCCATTTTGCCCTCGTTGACGTGATAAAGGCGCAATTCGTAAACGTGGTGTGGAGAGTTGGATCGACCGAGCGTGTTGAAGCCGAGCATCACCGCGGCGCCGCAAAGAAAAGATAGAACATAGGATGCTTTCATATCGCCTAAGATACTGCGGCGATTCATCGGCGTCGAAGGCAGGCAACCGGTGCCTTCGCATCGGGCACCGTGAACTTCGTGATCTCTGTGGTGAAGGAAAAACCGCCAGTCCGGTTCGGACTCAGCGACCGGTCATTTGCTCCAGCTTTTCCGGATATCGAGCTCCTTGCACCGTGATGTTTGAGGCGGCGCTTTCGATCTCACGGAGGTCGTCGGCCGTAAGTTCGATTGCAGCTGCTCCGATGTTTTCTTCCAAGCGATGCAGCTTCGTCGTGCCGGGAATTGGAACAATCCACGGCTTCTGGGCGAGCAGCCAGGCGAGCGCGATCTGAGCAGGTGTCGCCTTCTTCCGTTCTGCGATCTTGCCAAGCAGTTCGATCAGGGCCTGATTCGCCTTGAGCGCGTCCGGCGTGAAGCGAGGGAGGGTGTTGCGGAAGTCCGAATTGTCGAACGTGGTATTTTCGTCGATCTTTCCCGTAAGGAAGCCCCTACCCAGAGGACTAAATGGAACGAATCCGATTCCAAGTTCTTCGAGTGTCGGTAACACTTCCTCTTCAGGCTGTCTCCACCACAGCGAATATTCGCTCTGGAGTGCCGTAAGCGGCTGAACGGCGTGTGCGCGCCGAATCGTTTGCACTCCTGCTTCAGAAAGTCCGAAGCGCTTGACCTTGCCTTGGTGAATCAGTTCCTTCACCGCGCCGGCGACATCTTCAATCGGCACGCCGGGATCGACGCGGTGTTGATAGAACAGATCGATAACATCGGTCCTGAGTCGTTTCAGCGAACCGTCGGCGACCTGTTTGATGTGCTCCGGCCGACTATCGAGTCCAATCTGCTCACCTTTGGGACCAAATTTGAATCCGAACTTGGTGGCGATCACCACTTGCCCGCGGAAAGGTGCGAGGCCCTCGCCCACGAGTTCTTCGTTTGTGAACGGGCCGTACACTTCAGCGGTATCGAAGAATGTGACGCCGCGTTCCACCGCCGCGCGCAGAAGAGAGATCATCTCCTGCTTGTCGTGAGCCGGACCGTAGCCAAAGCTCATTCCCATACACCCGAGGCCGATCGCCGAGACTTCCAGATTACTTTTTCCTAGTTTGCGCTTCTGCATTGTTTCTCCTTAATGCGATTTCACAAATGTTGTAGCCACCGGCCTGTGGCCGGTCCACGTCGGTGCAGCTTCACACTAGGAAAACGGCCCACAGGGCCGTGGCTACAGCGACTACAGTTTTGTTTAGCTTGGTGGTCATTCGGATTTGAGTGAAGCCATATCGATCGAGAAGCGGTATTTCACATCGGACTTGAGCAGTCTCTCGTAGGCTTCGTTGACTTTCTGGATGGGAATGACTTCGACATCGGAGGTGATGTTGTGTGCGCCGCAAAAATCGAGCATCTCTTGCGTCTCGGGGATGCCGCCGATCATAGAGCCGGAGAAACTGCGGCGCCGCGCGATGAGGCCAAATGCGGTGACGCCGAGCGGCTTCGCGGGAGCGCCAACGAGCGTGAGATTGCCGTCGATGCCGAGTAAATTGATATAGGCGTTGATGTCGTGATCGGCGGAGACGGCGTCGAGGATGAAATCGAAGCTGCCGGTGTGCTTCTTCATCTCGTCGGCGTTGCGCGAGACGACGACCTCGTCGGCGCCGAGGCGGAGCGCGTCTTCTTTCTTGCCGGGTGAAGTGGTGAAAACGACGACGTGCGCTCCGAGCGCGTGAGCAAATTTTACTGCCATATGGCCGAGCCCGCCGAGACCGACCACGCCAACTTTCTTACCCTTGGTGACGCCCCAATGATGCATGGGCGAATAAGTCGTGATGCCGGCACACAGGAGTGGCGCGGCTGCTGCGGGATTGAGGTTCGATGGAACACGCAGAACGAAGCGTTCGTCCACAACGATACTGCCGGAGTACCCACCATAGGTGAAGCCTCCGAGGTGTTTGTCCGGGGAATTGAAGGTGAGGATCATTTTCGGGCAGAACTGTTCGAGGCCAGCTTTGCACTGCGGGCAGGTACCATCCGAATCAACCATGCAGCCGACCGCAGCGAGGTCGCCGGGCTTGTACTTGGTAACTGCTGAGCCGACCTTGGTGACACGGCCCACGATCTCATGGCCGGGAACAATCGGGTAATTCGTGGGCATGAACTCGCTCCACTCGTTGCGAACGGAATGCAGATCGGAATGGCAGATGCCGCAGAACAGAATTTCAATTTGCACATCGCGTTCGGTTGGTTCGCGACGGTTGATCTTGGTGGAAGCCAGCGGCGACGTTTCGCTGGCAGCGGAGTAGGCCTTCGTGTTGTAGGTGGTTGGGTGCATAGTTGATGTTATCTCCTTTTATAAAGAATCGAATCGATCGTTTTCACACGCTCAATTTATCGATCACGATCAAGTCGCGGTCCATGCGCGTCCGTGGGATTTTGCGGTGCCACGCTAGAGTCAATTCCAATTCCCCCTTTCAGGTGAGAATCGAAACGCAATCTGCCATCGCGCGTGGTTATGGGATTTTCCGATTTTGTCTGGAGTGCTAATCGCGCCTTGGTCCAGTAAGTTCGCGCTGTTGTTCCAATCACTCACGACATTCTTTAGCAAGGCCATCTTTTTTGAACGTGCGTTTGATATAATCTGTGTGGGTCGTCATGTGTAACCTCAAGATAAACTGGCGCAGGATGGCACTCCTTTTTGGCGGTTGGACGCTGGTTGGCGTTATCTTCGCGGCGGTTTCCTATGCGGCTGCGATTGGTGAAAACAATAAAGAATTCGGGTTCGTCTCTGCGCTCAGGCTGAATCTGGTTCAATTCTATCTTTGGGCGATTCTCTCACCGCTTCTTTTTCGCTTCAGCCGCCACTTCCCAATCGAGTTCCGTCCTCTCAATCTTCGTAACCTGTTGCTTCATTTCCCGGCGCTAATTTCATTCGCGGGCATTCATCAGGCTATTCATCTGGCCGTCCTTTGGTCCATCACCCCGCGGCTGCGGCGACAGTTCCCCGCCCTCATCGACTGTTACCGCGCTTATTTCGGGTTCGGATTCTATATCGATTTGATTATCGCTTCGCTGATCGTAATCGCGGTGCATGCGCTGCTGTATTATCAAAACTTTCGGGCGAGCGAGTTGGCGCAATCATCTCTCAAAACCCAACTCGCCCAGGCGCAGCTCAGAGCCCTGAAAATGCAGCTTCATCCGCATTTCCTTTTTAACACGCTGCACTCGATCTCATCACTCGTTTTGGAAGACCCGACAAAAGCAAACAGCATGATTGCGCGCCTCGGCGACTTCCTCAGATTAACGCTCGAAAATTCTGACCAGCAGCTGGTCAGCCTCAAAGAAGAAACTGAATTTCTTCGCTGCTATCTTGAGATCGAACAGGTCCGCTTCGGAGATCGGCTGACGCTAGAGTTTGAATTGGAACCGCAGACGCTCTCTGCCCAATTACCCCACCTTATCCTGCAGCCGGTGGTGGAAAACGCCATCCAACATGCGATCGCACCGCGCGCGACGCGAGGTCATATCAATTTTGAAGCAAAGCGTCTTAACAGCTTGCTTCGACTCGAGATCAGAGATAACGGGCCGGGGATAACTTTAAACGGCGATTTGCTTCGTACAGAGGGCGTCGGTTTGAGTAATGTCCGCGCCCGACTCCATCAAATCTACGGTTCTAATTTTCGTTTTGAACTTATGAACGCCAGAGACGGAGGACTAGCCATCGTGATGGAAATTCCCTTCCAGCGAGAGGCAGATTTTTGAACGGACGACAAGAAACATGAAGAATGCGCCGATTAGAGCTTTGATCGCTGACGACGAAGCGCTCGCACGCAAATTTATCCGTCGAATGTTAAAGGACGATCACGATGTCGAAATTGTCGGTGAATGCAGTAACGGCAAAGAGGCCGTCGCGATGATCCGGAAACAGAACCCCGATGTTGTTTTCCTCGATGTGCAAATGCCGGAGATGGACGGGTTCGCTGTCCTTGAGTCGATCGGGATTGAGCAGCTTCCGGAAGTCATCTTTGCAACAGCCTACGAACAGTATGCCATTCGAGCGTTCGAGCTTCACGCGCTCGACTATCTCCTAAAGCCTTTCGATCAGGCGCGATTCAAGGAGGCTATCAAACATGCAAAAGAGCGGTTCCGTTCCGAGCGTCAGAACGAGGGGCGTATGCAAATAAGCGCCCTGCTGGAGAGCATCAAGAACAAGCCGCAATACCTCGATCGCCTCATGATCAAAGCGGGCGGGCGCATCACCTTCCTGAACACTGACGAAATCAATTGGATAGAAGCCGACGATAAATATGTGCACATTCATACGGGCAAAATCAGTCCGATGGTGCGGCAAACCCTGAGCGCGATGGAGACACAACTCGATCCGAGAAAGTTCAGGCGGATCCATCGCTCGGCAATTGTCAACGTCGAACGGATTAAAGAACTGCAACCGCTGTTTAGCGGAGAGCACTCAATACTTCTGGAAGACGGGACAAAGCTCACTCTCAGCCGAAACTACAAGGACAAATTATTCGAGCTTCTTGGAAAACCGCTCTAGTCGGGTGCTAATCACACCTTGATTCAGCGCATTCGCGACTTTTCCGCGATCACTCACGACATTCTTGTCGGTAAATCAAGCTGTGGCCGTATTCTTCGTCCACAACAACAGAAAGCTAGCTATGCGCACGGCATTAACTCTGAAAGACATCAGTACACTTTGCACACGTAAGCAATCTTGCCGGTCAACCGCTGTCCCGACGATGATCAAAATCTGTTCCAACAAAAATCGAGCGGTCGCCGCCGCTTTAGTCGCCACTGTCGTTTCGCTTTCTGCTATCCAGGCAATTCGCGCTAACGATACCGCCAAACAGATCGCCCCAATTGTTGCGAAGATTCAACACGCGGACTACGCGGGCGACCGCGCTGCGATGCAAAAGGGCTGCGACGATCTAAAGCCTTTTCTGGAAGACAAGGAACTCGCGTCGCGCATCCGGTACTGGCGCGGCTTTGCTCAATGGAGGCGAGCCATCAACGGCTTCAACGATTCCGTCGATCCTAAGGAGCTTGAGCAGGACCTCAAGGCAGCGCTCGACGAGTTCAAGATCGCGATGGAAAAGGATCCCGCATTCGTCGATGCCAAAGTCGCGACAATTTCATGCTTAGGTTACCTGGCTTTCATGAACCGGAAAGACCAGGCGCACGCGAAGGAATTGGTTGGCCAGATTATGCCGCTGGTGAAGGAAGCGACTGATATGGCGCCCGATAACCCACGCCTGATCTGGGTGCGCGGCCCAATTCTTTGGAATACTCCGCCTGAGCGCGGCGGTGGCCAGGATAAGGCGATCGAAAATTATCAGCGGGGATTAGAAGTCTGTTCGAAAATCAAAGCAAGCGATGACGCGCTTGAACCGTCATGGGGAAAACCGGAATTAATGATGAGTCTGGCCTATTCGTATCTGAACACGACGCCCGGCGACGTAAATGCCGCCGAACGCTATGCGCGGGACGCACTCGAAATTGTTCCTTATTGGCATTACGTGCGCGACATTCTGCTGCCGCAGATCCTCGCCGCTAAAGCGAAAGCCCAATAATTCGCCCTCGCAAGATGAAAACACCGAATCCGGTTGACCTTCTTTTCGCGGATATGGACAAGCTGAGCCCAGGAGACGACAGCGTTAGTCTTTATGTTTGGCGATCTCTGCCGCAACACCGTTTTGAAGTCGTTGTTGACGCGGGTTGTGGTGCGGACGTCAAACCATGGTGCTGGCGAGCGAGCTTCGAACACCAATTCAGGCAGTTGATTCGTATCAGCCATTCCTGAATCGCCTGAAACGGCGCGCGAAAGAAAAAGGTCTCGGTCATCTGGTGCAGATGCATCGCATGGATATGAAAGACATTCCGAGTGTCTTTCCAGCGATCGATCTGCTTTGGGCAGAAGGCGCAGCCTACAACATCGGTTTCGCCAACGCACTGAACACCTGGGCAAAGGCGGTCAAACCGAATGGTTTCGCGGTAGTAAGCGAACTGTGCTGGCTCCGCGAACAAATTCCAGACCCGGTGACGGAGTTCTTCCGATTGGGGTATCCGGACATTCAATCTGTTCCGCAAAACATCGCGGTAGCAGAAGAAGCGGGTTACAAAATATTCAACACCTACACGCTGCCCAAAGAAGCGTGGGTGAAAGATTATTATGACGTTCTCGAGCCGCGCGCGAAATCGCTCGTGAATCATTCGGATGCCGCCGTCAGGGATTTTGCCGTCGAGACGCTCAAAGAAATCGAGACATTTAATGCTTCAGAAGACAGCTACGGATACGTGTTCTACGTCCTCCAACGGTCAAACTGAGACTAAATGAAACGGTCGCCAGACAACCCAGGCTTTCTGGGCCTTCGGACTGCCATCTATCACGCTCCTGACCTGGCCAAGGGAAAGGCGTGGTATTCGAAGATCCTCGGAATCGAGCCTTACTTCGACCAGTCGTTTTATGTTGGCTTCAACGTCGCCGGCTACGAGCTCGGTCTCGATCCCGATCCATCCTCGTCCGCAGACTCGGGCGGCGTCATTGTCTATTGGGGCGTCCCCGACGCGAATGCGGCGCTGAAACGTCTGCTCTCACTCGGCGCAACTGAACGCACGAACGTTCAGGATGTCGGTGAAGGAATTTTCGTCGCCACCGTTCTCGATCCTTTCGGCAACATCTTTGGCCTCATTGAGAATCCACACTTCAAACTCGCAAGCGAATGAGCAAAACTCCTAACCAACCGAAAGAAAGCACAATGAATCTCGGAGCATTTTCCGTCAGTTTAGCGGTCAAAGACCTTGAGACGTCTCGAAAGTTCTATGAAAAATTCGGATTCAAAGTCTTCGTCGGGGACGCCTCCCAGAATTGGCTGATTTTGAAAAACGGCGATCATGCGATTGGTCTGTTCCAGGGGATGTTCGAAAAGAACATTCTCACTTTTAATCCCGGCTGGGACAGCAACGCACAGAAACTTGATGTCTTCACCGACGTTCGCGATCTCCAACGCCAGCTCAAAGCAAAGGGCGTAGCAATCCAAACCGAAGCAGATGAAACGTCGACGGGACCTGCGAGTTTTATGGTCGTCGATCCAGACGGCAATCCGATTCTGGTAGATCAGCACGTGTAAGTGTCGCGCGAAAACTCACGGTTACGCGCTGAATATTTGCAATGGTTCAGGTAGTGGAAGTTGCAGTGTGATCGCGGTTGTCGGCGTGGCGCCGTGCCAATGCTTTTCGCCGGGCGACTTGTCACTTGTCACTCGTCATTCGCCATTTTGTTCGCGCAGCTGGAACACGATCGAGAAAGTCGTAAAAATTCTGGCAACGCATGGACACCTCTCTTTCGCTGACAATGGAAAACAGAATCGAGGTCTGTCTTGAGGACTCACGACAAAAGTTTGGAATCACGTAGTGCTTGCTCAACCGCTCGCTTTGCATCTTTGTTGATCGGTTCAGAGTGTGCGACCACGAGGCGCTCAAAATCCAAGTCGAGCAACGCGTTTACGGACTGTTTAAATGCCTCCTTATCGCGAACCGCGAAAAGACGAAAGAAAGCGCTAACACCAAACAATCGCGGCAGACGCATGACATGCCGCGCAAAAAAACGCGGCCACCCAGACGTTTCCTCAGGAAACGAAAAGAACAGGTCCGCCACTACGAGCGTGCGTGATCGCCGATGAAAAAAAGCGTGCTCGTTCATCCGAACGCCGTCGATCTTGAAAACATCAATCTCGCCGTCCCAATCTTGAGGTGGAGGCAATAAAGATTCCGTCTGCACTCCGCTTGCCTTCGCGAAACCGTCCGGAGCGAGAGAGGGAATATCCGGCAGCGCCGCTCGACCTTCTTTGGCAAACGTGTCGTGCATCAACGTCGCTTCCACTAACCAGCTTGGCTCACCGAAGCGCCTGATTGCTGCAATGTCCTGCTCAGTAAATGGCGCTGTGGAATGAACCACGACTCGGCCGTCCACGAATCGCAGCAATGTTACGTTTCGCCTGAAATCGATCCCAAGCGTCCGCCACGGAAACGACATGATCATCACGTCATCGGCGATTCGACGCTCGTTCATCACGATTGGCGAAGAAATAGTTGCCGCTCGCGCTCCTGGATGGCGATATGCCTCACGGCCGTGTCTGGTGTCGGAACGTCGCTTGACTACTGCTGGAAACTGGTCGCCGACGGAGTCGGGCAACGACGGGTCTCGGTGGTGGTGCTGGGTGTCAACCCGCTAGCGCGCAAGGTCCAACATTCGTCGAGCGTCGAGCAGTAGCAGATCTCGACCGACACGCGTAAACGGTCCTTATTCATCCTCACCCAGAGCGGGTTCGATTTGTCGAAATTGAGCGGATTATTTTCGGGATCGTGCGGAGTGAAGACGGTCCTCGATTCACCCGCGGCGAACACATGACCACTTATGTCGCTCTCCGAACCCAGTTGCTCCCCAGGTCCCAATATTTTCTCGAGTGCCTCCTTCCAATTCCTCACCGGCTGGCCATCCACCTTTAGAATGACATGCCGGATAATCGCCGGTCCGACCCCTTTGTTGGCGAGGGCAAAGTGAATGGGCGCATTGCTGCTGTCGAATTCGAGAATGGGCCACACCGCGGCACGCACTTGCTGGCGCTGCACGTAGGCGGTATAAGCGGAAACACACAAAGCGCAGAGCCCGACAAGGGTCGCGATCACGGCGTCATATCGGCTGGCGCGACGCGTCTCC
>WNGR01007029.1_pt1 | contig 11968 bp, 10 predicted proteins | sample 5407581 | NCBI WGS metagenome assembly WNGR01 (sample SAMN13153383, study PRJNA577476) | soil metagenome | isolation source: 80 cm soil or saprolite under Garry oak tree replicate 2 | place: USA:California | collected 2016-06-15
CAGGTGCAGCAAGGCATTGCCGAGGTTGGCCAAGGCCATCGGGAAGCTCGGCTTCAACGCGATGGCCCGCTCCAGGTACGTGCGCGCTTCCTCATATTGCCCAAGTGCGAAATGCGTAGCTCCCAAATCGGAAAGGGCGTGTGCCGAGCGCGGGTCGACGGTCACGGCATGCTTGAGAGCCTGTCTTGCTTCCTCCAAGTGCCGACACGCAAACGCGCACAGTCCAAGCAGATGCAAAGCGCCGAAATGATCCGGAAGCTCATTCAGGATCTGACGGCAGAGTACCTCCGTCTCCGCATATCGGCCCTGATCATGGGCTGCGACCGCGGCGGAGAGGATGGCGTCCGCCTGCTTCTTGAATTTCTTCTGCAATCGCGCGTTCTGGAACGCGCGCGCTCCGGCGCTGCTCTGCAAAGTTGTTCTCCGACGGATGGCCCGCGAAGAGTGTAACTGATTCGCAAGGCTGACCGGTCGGCGACGCCTCCGAGAGCTCCCGGAGATCAGCGCAGGATCTGGCTCAGGAACAGCTTCGAGCGCGCATGCTGCGGGTTCGCGAAGAATTCGTTCGGCGTGTTGGCTTCGATGATCTGGCCGGCGTCCATGAACACCACGCGGTTCGCGACCTCCTTCGCAAAGCCCATCTCGTGGGTGACGACCAGCATGGTCATGCCCTCTTTCGCGAGGTCAACCATGGTGTCGAGGACTTCCTTGACCATCTCAGGGTCGAGCGCCGAGGTCGGCTCGTCGAACAGCATCACCTTCGGATTCATCGTCAGCGCGCGTGCGATCGCGACGCGCTGCTGCTGGCCGCCGGACATCTGGCCGGGAAACTTGTTGGCCTGGTGCGGGATCTTGACCCGCTCCAGGAATTTCATCGCGGTCATTTCGGCGTCCTTCTTGGGGATGTTGCGGACCCAGATCGGCGCCAGCGTGCAATTGTCCAGCACCGTCAGATGCGGGAACAGATTAAAACTCTGGAACACCATGCCGACTTCGCGACGCACCGCGTCGACATGCTTGAGGTTCGGCCCGAGCTCGATGCCATCGACGACGATCTCGCCCTCCTGGAATTCCTCCAGCGCATTGATGCAGCGGATCAACGTCGATTTGCCGGAACCCGAGGGGCCGCAGATCACGATGCGCTCGCCCTTCTCGACCTCGAGGTCGATGTCGCGTAGCACGTGAAACTCGCCGTACCATTTGTTGAGGCCGGAAATATTGACGATCGGTTTGGCTGACATGGTGAGCTCGATCAGTTACGGCGGTGGGCGTTGAGGCGGCGCTCGACGAAGAGCGAGTAGCGCGACATTCCAAAGCAGAACAGGAAGTAAATGATGCCGGCGAAGGCGAAGCCGGTGAACGCCGTCGAAGGCGTCGACCATTTCGGATCCGAGAATGACGCCCGCAACGAGCCCAGAAGGTCGAACAGCGCCACGATCGAGACCAGCGAGGTGTCCTTGAACAGCGAGATGAAGCTGTTGACGAGGTTCGGAATGACGTGACGCAGTGCCTGCGGCAGCACGATCAGCGAAGTCGTCTTCCACCAGGACAGCCCCAGGGCCGCCGCGGCCTCGCCCTGCCCGCGCGGGATCGCAGCGAGACCGCCACGGACGTTCTCGGCCTGGTAGGCGCCGGTGAACAGCGCAATGCCGACCAGCGCGCGCACGAGGCCGTCGACCGAGAAATTGCCCGGCAGGAACAGCGGCAGCATGTAGGTGGCGAAGAACAGCACGGTGATCAGCGGCACGCCGCGCCAGAACTCGATGAAGGCGATCGAGAAGATCCGGATCAGCGGGATAGAGGCGCGCCGGCCAAGCGCCAGCGCAATCCCGATCGGCAGCGAGGTGACGATGCCGGTCACGGAGACCACCAGCGTCACCAAGAGGCCGCCCCACAGATTCGTGGCGACGATCGGCAGGCCGCCGTGATCCAGTCCCATCAGCTTGATGACGATTGCGATCGCGATGAAAGTGGCGATGCTCGATGCGAGCGCGCGCCCGCCGCCGCGCACGCCGCCTCCGAGAAAGAAGACGATCAGCGAGACAAAGGCGGTGGTGATGGCGAAATCGACCCAGACCGACTGGCCCGTCCCCTGGATCTGATCGCGCAGCCAGGTCAGCGGGAAGATCAGCCAATGGATTGCGGTGCTGACCAGCACAATGAGGTTGCCGACGACCCACAACAGCGGCGCGATGGCTGACGTCTTGCTGAGACCAAGCAGAACCTGCCCGGCGCTGCTGATGCTGTCGTCGAACAATTCCAGTACGCTGGCCGTCCAGCTCAGGCCGAAGCCGTTGATGCCGCCGCCATGCAACAGGAAGAACGCGACCACCGGGAAGGCGAAGAAGAACAGGCCGGCGTTCAGCCCCTTCGCCGGCAGGCGCGGAATCAGCAGCGGCAACAGCAGGACGACCGCCAGGATGAGCGCGAGATTAACCCGCCAGCGCTCGGCCTCCGGATAGAAGCCATAGATCAGTTGCGGCAGCTTGGCCTGGATGTAGGGCCAGCAGGCGCCGACCGCAAACCCGGCATTCTCAGCGAGGCAGGCGGTGCGGTCCTTGCCGGTCCAGACTGCATCGACCATCAGGAACCTGACGGACGGAATGATGGTGAACCAGAGCAGCAAGGCGCCCAGAATCGTCAGCAGGATGTTGGTCGGCGAATTGAACAGGCGGGTGCGCAGCAGGCCGATGAAGCCGGTGGTCTTCACCGGCGCGGGACGCTCGGCAACGAGGTCCTCACGAACGAAGGATGACGCGGTGATGTCGGTCATGCGCCGAGGCTCCGGCTGATGCGCCAACCATAGATGCTCATGACACCGCTGGTGATGAGCGAGATCAGGAGATAGACGCCCATCGTCATGGCGATGATTTCGATCGCCTGCCCGGTCTGGCTCAGCGACGTGCCGGCGAATACCGACACCAGGTCAGGATAGCCGATCGCGACCGCCAGCGAGGAATTCTTGGTGAGGTTGAGGTACTGGTTGGTCAGCGGCGGCACGATCACGCGCATCGCCTGCGGCACGACGATCAGCCGCAACGTGGTGCCGCGGCTCAGGCCCAGCGACGATCCCGCCTCCATCTGTCCGCTGTGGACGGACAGGATGCCGGCGCGCACGATCTCGGCGATGAAGGCGGCGGTATAGGTCGACAGCGCCAGCGTCAGCGCCACGAACTCCGGAATGACCCGCGAACCGCCGGCGAAATTGAAGCCCTTGAGCTGCGGAAATTCGAAGGTGAAGGGCAGACCGAACACAAGCATCGTGACCAGCGGCAAACCAACGATGAACGTCAGCACATAGGGCCAAATACGGATCAACCGGCCGCTCTGAAACAGGGCGCGTCGCGCATAGGAGCGCAGCGCCAGCGACGCGACGATGCCAAGGCCAAGCATCGCCAGAAACGGGCCGAGGCCAGGCTCGCCCACCGGCGACGGGACGATCAGGCCGCGGTTGTTGATAAAGGTCGCACCGAAGAGCGAAATGCTCTGCCGCGGATTGGGCAGCGCCGCGAGCACCGCCAGGTACCAGAACAGGATTTGGAACAACAGCGGCAGGTTGCGGATGATCTCGACATAGAGCTCACCGATGCGCGCCAACAGCCAATTGGGCGATAGCCGGCATAGCGCGATGATGAAACCGATCACGGTGGCGAAGACAATGCCGACCACCGAGACCACGAGCGTGTTCAGAAGCCCGACCACAAACACGCGGAAGAACGTGTCCGAGCCGGTATAGGAGATCAGGGTTAGATTGACATCAAAACCCGCATTGTTCCTGAGGAAACCGAAGCCGGCGGCAATGTGCTGGTTTTCGAGGTTGGCGCGGGCGTTGGAGATGATCTCGTAGGCGATCCACCCCAGGACCGCCGCGAAGACAAACTGGACGGCGATGCCGTTCCAGCCTGCCTTGCCACCCAAAAGCCGCCTGATCTTCAGCGCGATCTGGAGCGGCGGTTTACGGGCCTCTGTGCTCATTTGCCCCTGGCCTCAGATCAAGCGGGATCAGCGGATCGGCGGCGCGTACTGAAGACCACCCTTATTCCAGAGATTGTTGAGACCGCGGTTGATGCCGAGCGGCGAGCCCGCGCCGACGTTGCGATCGAACACCTCACTGTAATTGCCGACGGCCTTCACGATCCGCACCACCCAGTCCTTGGTCACGCCGAGCTGTTCGCCGAAATTGCCGTCGCTGCCGAGGACGCGCTTCAGCTCCGGATTCTCCATTTTGGCTTTCTCGTCGACGTTCTTCGAGGTCACGCCGAGCTCTTCGGCGGTGATCATCGCAAACAGCGTCCATTTCACGAGGTCGAACCACTGGTCATCGCCGTGGCGCACCATCGGTCCGAGCGGCTCCTTCGAGATGATCTCCGGGAGCACCATGTGATCGTTGGGATTGGCAAGCTTCAGGCGGTTGGCGTAGAGGCCCGACTGGTCCGTGGTGAAGACGTCACAACGCCCGGCTTCATAGGCCTTGACCGTTTCGTCATTGGTGCCGAACGCGATCACCTCGTACTTCATGTTGTTGGCCTTGAAGTAGTCGGCGAGATTCTGCTCGGTGGTGGTGCCGGTCTGCACACAGACCGAAGCGCTGTTCAGCTCCAGCGCGGAATTCACCTTGAGCGACTTCTTCACCAGGAAGCCCTGCCCGTCATAATAGGTCACGCCGGTGAAGTTGGCGCCGAGCGAGGTGTCGCGCGAGAGGGTCCAGGTGGTGTTGCGCGAGAGCAAGTCGATCTCGCCGGATTGCAGCGCCGTGAAGCGGTCCTTGGCGGAGGTCGGCACGAATTTGACCTTGGTCGGATCGTTGAAGATCGCGGCCGCAATCGCACGGCAGACATCGACGTCGAGCCCGGTCCAGTTGCCTTTGTCGTCCGGCGCCGAGAAGCCAGGCAGGCCCTGGCTGACGCCGCAGGCCAGCACGCCCCGGTCCTTGACGGTCTTGAGCGTTTGCGCGTCGGCGGCTTGGGCAGAGAGGCCGGCGGCGAGAGCGAGAGTGAGAGCCAGGGTTACGCGTTTCATGGGCTTAAGGCCTTTCAAAGTCGTCTCAAGGTCAGGAATGTTGTCTCAGGATCGTCTCTCTGCCAGGGCAAGCCTTGCAAGAGTCAAGCCCTGCAAGAGTCATGCTGGGAAACCTTGCCGAACACCCGCCCATCCCTGAAAGGCCATACCTTGATCCCCGCCGCGGGCGCCCGCCGTGATGGCAGTGGCGCAAGGTCCGGTCAGACGATGGATCGAAGGTCGCGGCAGGCCCCTCAACATGCGGCGACTGAATAGCACCTGCGCATCACAGAACGACTGGCGAGCCGGGTCAAGGGGTTGACGGGACTCTTCTGTGTTCTGTTATTAACATCCGCGGCCTCCGGCCGGCCCGCCGGCGCAATTGGCGCCCGGCGGAAACGCGGTTTTGAAAGCAGACGCATGGATTCCTCGCACCCCTCCGAACAGCACGCCGAGACCCGGCTGGTCACCTCCGGCCGCGACACCAAGGCGCAGAAGGGGTTCGTCAATCCGCCGGTCTTTCACGGCTCGACCGTGCTCTATCCGACCGCCGAGGACCTGCACGCCCATCGCGGCGAGTTCCAGTATGGCCGCCACGGCACCCCCACCACGCGGGCATTCCAGGAGACGCTGATGGCGCTGGAGGGACCGCAATGCGCCGGCGTCGGCATCGCGCCGTCCGGGCTGGCGGCGATCTCCACCACCCTGCTCTCGGTGCTGAAGGCCGGTGACCATCTCCTGGTTTGCGACAACGTCTATCGGCCCTCGCGCAATTTCTGCAACGGCCTGCTCGCCCGCTTCGGCGTCGAGACCACCTATTTTGATCCGCTGATCGGCGCCGGAATCGAGAAGCTGTTCAAGCCCAACACCCGCGCGGTGCTGGTGGAGGCACCGGGCTCGCAATCGTTCGAGATGCCCGACATGCGCGCCATCGCCGAGGTCGCGCATGCGCACGATGCGCTCGTGATCGACGACAACACCTGGGCGACGCCACTCTATCACCGCTCGCTTGACCAGGGTGTCGACATCAGCATGCAGGCCGCCACCAAATATATCGGCGGTCATTCCGACATCATGTTCGGCACCATCTCGGCCAACGCCAAGGCCTGGCCGCAGATTGCCGAAGGCATCCGCCTGCTCGGCGTCTGCGCCGGTCCCGACGACGTCTTCCTCGCGCTACGCGGCCTGCGCACCCTGTCGGTGCGGCTTGCGCAGCATCATCGGTCCGGCCTCGACATGGCGCGCTGGCTCGCTGCCAGACCCGAGGTCGCGCGCGTGCTGCATCCGGCGCTCGAAACCGACCCCGGACACGCAATCTGGAAGCGCGACTTCATCGGCGCCTCCGGCCTGTTCAGCATCGTGCTGAAGCCCGCGCCGCAGAAGGCCGTCGACACCATGCTCGACACGCTCAAGCTGTTCGGCATGGGCTTCTCCTGGGGCGGCTTCGAGAGCCTCGTAATTCCCTTCGATTGCGATGGCTACCGGACCGCGACCAAATGGTCGCCCGGCGGCCCGACGCTGCGTCTGCATATCGGGCTTGAGAGCGTTGACGATCTCAAGGCCGATCTCGATCGCGGCTTCGCTGCCCTCAAAGCGGCAATGTGAGCAGAGCCATCGGATTCGGCCTCACATCGTGCTCAATGCGGAAAGATTGAACTCCAGCACGGTGATGGCGTCGCGATTGGCGATTGCGAAGCGACCGCCCGAGCGGTCCAAGGCCATGGCAGGTGGCATCGCGTCGTCGCTGAGACCCCACATAATGCTGCCGTCCTGACGGCCGGAAGGAAGCTCGGTCCAGACGTGAACGACCTTGCCGGTCGAAAGCTCAATCAGCTTCGGGTGCCGGTAGAGAGACAGAACGTGGCCTTTCCCTAGCGGCAAGATCGTTCCAGGCGGCTCGTCCATTTTGAAGGCCCGGAGGCAGGTTCGGTTGGCAACATCGTAGACGGCGAGCCCACACGGATGGAGGCGTGGTTCGCTGTCATCCTCGACGCTCTCCTGTTCGGGTTCGGCCGAAGCCGCCACCGCAAGGTGGTCATCATCGAGCCAACAGGCCGAACTCTCCTCGGCCAAACCTGGATTGAACGATGCGGCCAGTCCATGGCGGTCATCGAGGTGTCGCGGGTCCGCGAGGGCTTGCCCGACGTCGTAGCACCCCACGAGACTTAAGGGATGCCACAGCCACCCGGCACTGAGCAGGCGCCTTCCATGGGGGCTTGCGCTCAACTGTGAATGGAAAAAACTTGACGGCTTGCGATCCGCCGATGCGGTGAGCGGTCGACCGGTTTCGGCCTCCTCCAATTCGAGGCGGCAGTAATTCCCGGGACAATGTGCGAGCAAGAGGCGGCCATCCGGATCGTTGAACAGGGCAACAGGGAATTCGTACGCGTTCGCCTGGTAAAAACTACCGTCAAGCTCACGAAGAATCTGTCCGTCCCGGAGCAAAAGTCCCTTCGTGCCTAGCCTCTCGAAGATCACGACAAAGCGGCCGTCCGGCGACGCCGTGGCGGCGTCGAACCGGTAGCCAAAATTCACGCTCGCGCGCCGTTCGGCGCCGGCGACCGTGAATCCGCGCCCGCCACCAACCCAGTCAACGAGCTCATCGCCGCGCCAACACAGCGAGCGTACGCCGGACGCACTGAAGTGGGTTTCCTTGAAAAGGGTCATGAGCTTCGCAAACTGGGGAGAGACTGCATCATAGGTTCAATCGCGCGCCTCCGATACCCAACAACGAAATTCCACCCAAGCGCCGCTCGGTTCTTGTATCCGGAGCTGCCCTCAAAGCGGCAATGTGAGCCTGCTCACAAGGCATCGCGCCGCGGGAACGAGCAACCGACGCAAACGTTAACGCCGATGCGCCAACAAATGGTTTGATCCTCAAGCATTTGGCGCTAGCCTAACCCTTCGACTCTAATCCGGACATGGAGCATGGGAACGTTGGTTCTGCTCGATCTGATGGGCGGCGTTGCGCTGTTGCTGTGGGGCCTTCATATGGTCCAGAGCGGTATTCTGCGCGCCTTTGGCCCCGACCTGCGACGCGTGCTCGGCAAGGCGCTCGGCAACCGCTTCAGCGCGTTTGCCGCGGGCCTCGGGCTCACCGCGTTGCTCCAGAGCAGCACGGCGACCGCGCTGCTCACCAGCTCCTTCGCAGCCGAGGGCCTGCTCAGCCTTGTCGCTGCTCTGGCCATCATGCTCGGCGCCAATGTCGGCACCACGCTGATCGTGCAGGTGCTGTCGTTCAACATCGCAGCCATAGCACCCGTGTTGTTCGTGGTCGGGCTCGTCGCCTTCCGGTCTGGCCCACGCTCCCGGATCAAGGATATCGGCCGTATCGCGATCGGTCTTGGATTGATGCTGCTGTCGCTGCATATCCTGCTCGACACGCTGGCGCCGGCCGAGAGCGCGCCGGGCGTCCGGGTCGTGATGGCGTCTATCACTGGCGATCCCGTTCTTTGCATCGTCGTTGCGGCGCTCATCACCTGGGCCGTGCATTCGAGCGTTGCCAGCGTGCTCTTGATCATGTCGCTGGCCTATTCGCAGTTCATCACGCCCTATGCCGCGCTGGCGCTGGTGCTGGGCGCCAATCTCGGCAGCGCCATCAATCCCGTCTTCGAAGGCGCCAAGCGCGACGATCCCGCGAGCTATCGCCTGCCGGTCGGCAATCTCATCAATCGCGTGGTCGGCATCGTCCTCGTGTTGCCGTTCCTGAACGTGATCGCCGGGCACATGCATGCCTGGCAGCCCGATCTCGCCCGGATGACGGCCGCTTTCCACATCGCCTTCAACGTCGGCACGGCCATCATCTTCATCGGCCTGCTCGACACTGTGTCGCGCCTGTTGACCAGGCTCCTGCCCGATCGCGTGCTGGAGGCCGACCCGGCCCGTCCGCGCTATCTGGACGAGACCGCACTGGAGACGCCCTCGCTCGCGCTCGCCGATGCCGCCCGCGAGGCGCTGCGCATGGGCGATCTCGTCGAGGTCATGCTGCGCAAGGTGATGGCTGCGATGATGACGGGCGACCGCACGCTGGTCGACCAGGTCTCGAAGATGGACAATGTCGTCGATAGTCTCGACGAGGCCATCAAGCTCTACCTCACGAAACTGACCCGCGGCAGCCTCGACGAGGGCGAGGGACGGCGCGCGATGGAGATCATCTCCTTCGCCATCAACCTCGAGCATATCGGCGACATCATCGACAAGAATCTGAGCGAGCTCGCGACCAAGAAGATCAAGCGACGCTTCCAGTTCTCGCCCGAGGGTTCTGAGGAACTCGCCGCCTTCCACAAGCGCACGATGGAGTCGCTGCGGATCGCCTTCGGCGTGTTCATGTCGGGCGATGCCAACGAGGCGCGCAAGCTGCTGGTGGAGAAGGCCGCGCTGAAGAATACCGAGCTCGCCGCCGTCGAGCGTCATCTCGATCGCCTGCGCGAAGGCCGCCCCGAGACCATCGAGACCACGTCGCTGCATCTGGACGTGCTGCGCGACCTGCGCCGCATCCATTCGCACATCTGCTCGGTCGCCTATCCCGTGCTGGATGCGGCCGGCGAGCCCTATCGCAGAAGCGAGGCCGATCAAGCCGCCCTGCCCGCGTCAGGCGCGGCGTCGGCGCTGCCGCGCTGATCAAGCCGCTTCAGCGATTCAGGTCTTCGCGGCGCGGCTGCGGTTCTTGATGATCAGCATGATGTTGCGGATGTAGATGATGGTCGCCAGCGCCTGACCGAGGATGATGACAGGCTCGCGCTTCACGACGCCGTAGACCAGCGTCATCAAGCCGCCGCCCATCGAGCAGAACCAGAACGCCATCGGCACCACGCTGTTGCCGGCACGTTCGCTCGCGATCCATTGCACCAGGAAGCGCGCGGTGAAGAACAGCTGCGCGACCAGGCCGAACGCCAGCCAGAAATCGAACTTGGCGACGAAGACGTCGTAGAAATAGTTGCTCAGCGCCTGACCGTATTGAATGATCATGCCTTCACCTCAGTCACATCTGGTGTCGGCTTCTTGCGGCGGATCAGCCACCACACGCCGGCGAGATCCATGATCCCGATCCATAGCCGGTCGAAGAAGCCGTAGTTGGACACGCCGGAACGGCGCGGCCGATCGATCACGTCGACATAGGCGATGTCGTAGCCCTCGCGGCGGACCAGCGCCGGCAGAAACCGATGCAGCCCGTCGAAATAGGGCATCATCAGGAACACCTCGCGCCGGAACGCCTTCAGTCCGCAGCCGGTGTCGCGCGTGCCGTCCTTCAGGATCCCGTTGCGGACGCCGTTTGCTACGCGCGACTGGAATTTCTTGAAGCCGGTGTCCTTGCGCCCGACCCGCTGGCCCGCGGCAAGCCCGACATTCGCGCCCTTCTCGACCGCCGAGATCAGGTCCGGCAGGAAGCCCGGATTGTTCTGGCCGTCGCCGTCGAGCGTCGCCACGATCGTGCCGCGCGCGGCGCGGACACCGCTGCGCACCGCCGCCGACTGGCCGCCTGATCTGGTATGGCGAAGCTGCCGCAGATTGTCCCGTTGCGTCATGATCGCCGCGAGCCGGTCGCCGGTCGCATCCGTCGAGCCGTCGTTGACATAGATGATCTCGTAGGCCCAGCGGCCATCGAGCGCGGCGGTGATCTCCTCGATCAGGGGCGCAATGTTGTCGGCTTCGTTGCGCACGGGAACGACGATGGAAACCGAAGGCTGGGACGACGACAAATCGAAAGCTCGTGGTTGGATTGGCTTGGCTCGGGGAACCGGCGGCCCCGGCAGGCAGCCGCTTTTATGGGGCGGATGCCCCGCGGGCAACCCTTTTGAGGCGCCCGCTGACCGGTCCGGGGAGCGGCACAATGGTGCCGTCGGCGCGGATCGCAAAGCCGAGCCTGCGGGCCGCGAACCAGTAGCGGACCGCCATGGCGCCGACCGTGCCGACCAGAGCGCCGGCCACGACGTCGCTCGGGTGGTGCGCGAGCAGCACCAGCCGCGTCAGCAGGATCACGATCGCGTAAGTGAACATGAACACGCGCAGACGGGGCCACAGCGCCGAGACTGCAAAGGCCAGCGCGAATGCCGTCACCGCATGGCCTGACGGCAGGCTGGCATAAGCCCCCGTTCCCTCGAACGGTATGAAGTTGAACGGATTGGCCTTGCCGCCGACGAAAGGACGCCCGCGGCCGATAAGATATTTCAGAATCTCGGCGACGAACACGGACGTGGCAACAGACAGAAACATGAACTGGAGCCGCGTGCCCAGGCCGAGCAACAATGTGCGGCGGGTGCCGTGCAGCCCTGCCGCAGCGAGCGCCAAAATTACCAGCGCAACCCCCAGCACCGAGAGCACATTCTCATCCTTGCCGAAATCGGTGAGGATGCCGATCGGCCACAGACCCGGTGTGCCGCGCGCCGGCATCAACTGAATCTCGGTCAGATCAAACGCTAGCATGAGGGCGATGACCACAGCCGCGCCTGCCACGCTGAGCCACAGCGAATGCCGCGCCAGTTTTCGCGCAGCTTCTGCGCGGCGCGAATGCGAGGGGGCGCGCACGAGCTGCGCCAGCGCGTCCCACGATACGGCGACGAATTGCGCGGGGTAGCTCGCGCGCGGCGCGATGTCGGTGGGGGCCGGCATCCTACTCGGTGCCTTCGGAGCGGAAGATCGAGATCGAAATCGCGCGTCCTTGCGAGAAATTATAGCCGTCGATGCGCGCGCCGACCTTGTAGCGCAGCCCGGTCGCCTCGGCGCGCTGCACGAAGCTGCGCTCCGAGCGCTGCTCGATCAGCGCGAAGCGGCAGCTTCCTTGCCTGAGGAAATCCGCCGCGCCCGAGCCATCGGTGAGCAATGTCTGGGTGCCCGTCAGAAAGACAAGGCTCGGCTCGTGATAGCCGGCCGACGCCGCTTTCGGCCCGACGCAGGTGACGTTGCGCAGGGCGCGCGCGATCTCGATGCTCGGAAACACCGGCGTCAGCGACGGCAGCACGATGCCGTAGAC
>WNGR01019529.1_pt1 | contig 11968 bp, 24 predicted proteins | sample 5407581 | NCBI WGS metagenome assembly WNGR01 (sample SAMN13153383, study PRJNA577476) | soil metagenome | isolation source: 80 cm soil or saprolite under Garry oak tree replicate 2 | place: USA:California | collected 2016-06-15
CGATGGGTGATGTTGTCGCGCTGCGGGCAGGTTCGGGGGTGCGCCCCGCGTTCGGACGCGGGGGAGCCGCCATGTCATTACCGGAGCACGTCGCCGATCATCTGGAATGGATGCGGCAGCGGGGCCTGGCCCCGGACACGATCTGCCAGCGGCGCCGGACCCTGACCCGGCTCGCGGCGTTCCTGCCGGTGCCGCTGGCCGACGCGACGCCGGGCATGCTGGCCGCGTGGCGGGCCGGGCTGACGGTCGGCGACCAGGCGCTGGTGCATTACGTCGGCGACGCCCGCCAGTTCTACGCGTGGGCGATCGGCCAGGACCTCGCCGCCGGGAACCCGGCCGCTGATCTGCCCGTGCCCCGGCTGGGCCGGCGGCTGCCCCGGCCGATCGCTGACCATGATCTTTTCACTGCCGTCGCGTCGGCGAACGGCCGGATCCGGCCCTGGCTGGTGCTGGCCGGCTGGGCCGGGCTGCGGGCCAAGGAAATCGCGCTGCTGCGGCGGCAGAACGTCCTGGACGCCGGGCCCGGGCCGGTGCTGCTGATCGCGCATAACGCGACGAAGGGCCGCGGCGAGCGGATCATCCCGCTGTCGCAGTTCGTCCTCGACGAGCTGCGCCAGCATGGGCTGCCGAGGTCCGGGTGGGTGTTCCGGCGCCGTGACGGCCGGCCGGGCCCGAACGCCCCGTGGACCGTCAGCCACCTGGCCAACCGGCACCTGCACGCGGCCGGCTGCGCCGAGTCGCTGCACCAGCTGCGGCACCGCTTCGGCACGATGGCCTACCGCTACCGCCGGGACCTGCGCGTCGTCCAGGAGCTGCTCGGCCATTCCTCGCCGGAGACCACCGCCGGGTACGCCGCCTATGACCGGACGGACGCCGCGGCCGCCGTCGAGGCCCTGCCGGTGCCCCGCCACCTGCGGGCGGTCACCGGATGACAGGGCCCGGTTACATGGCGTGTTTCCCGTGAAACATCAGGATCGGGAAGACTGCCCGGAATGCGGCGGCCCGGCCGCCCGGCATACGAAGGGCTGCCGGGCCTGCCACGCCCGTTACATGCGGCGCTGGCGGGCGGAGAATTATATAAATCCGGCCGAGCGGGAACTGATCCGGCAGCTGCGGGCGCTGCGGCCGGACCGGACCGCCGCCGAGTTCCATTAGCGGCAGCCGAAATCCCGGTCGAGCGCGATCATCTCGCCGTAGAACGCCCGCTGTGCCGCCGTGGCCTTCGCCGCCGGGCGGACGGCGGTTACCTGGTTGAGCACGGGGCACCAGCGGGTGTCTCCCCGGTGCAGCAGCCAGAGCGTGATCAGCGCCCCGGTGCAGACCGAGATGGCCACGGATACGAGCACGGCCAGGAGGGTCGCGTACAGCGCCGCTGGCATGCCGCGCTTCATGGCCGCCGTCCCCCCTGGCGCCTTTCGATCGCGCTGATCCGCGATTCGTGCGTGTCGGCGCGCGTGTCGAGCTTGCCGACGGCCTGGGTGAGCTTCGCGACCGCCTCGGTGTTCCGGTCGGTGGCGCTGACCTGACGGAAGATCGCCCGCGCCAGCCCGGCCACGGCCGCGATGAAGATCACCACCCCGCCGATGAGGCTGGTTACCGAGGTCGCCGTGTTCACCGCTGCCTCCTACAGGTCCAGCGAGACTCTGACGTCGACGCCGATAGTCGTGGCCACGCCGCCGGGAGCGCCGGATACCTGCACCACCCCGGCCGCGGATACCTGCACCAGGCAGGCCGCGGCGGCCGCGGCCGAGGTCGCGGCCGGGAACCGCTGGTCATTGGCGGGCCGGTAGCCGAGGCCGGCGGGCAGGGTGAAGATATTGTTGTTCGGCGCTATGCCCGTGGTGGCTATGACGCCCTTGATCTCCACTTCCTTAGCCGGCGAGGGCACACGGCGGAATGCCAGATTGGCTGACGTCCCGCCCAGGTTGCCCCATGCGGCACCGAACGCGGTACCCAGGGCATTGGCACCGCCGACATAATGCCAGGTTTCCTCGGCCCCGTTGATAATGGCCAGGATGTCGTTGACATCCATGGTGCCCTGCACTTCCAGCGTCTGGCTGGTGACAGGCACGGGGGTTGCCGTGGGGCCTATGACTACCTGGGGAATGGCCCCGCCCAGGGTGAGGAACTTCGATATCAGGACCACGCTGGCGTTGGTATCGCCGACGGCGCTGATCCCGGACGCGATGTTGAGCTGTCCGCCGCCGCCGCTGAGATTGGCGCCGAAGTCAGCCGCGTTAGCGCCGATGCTGAACAGGTTATTCAGCATGTTAAGGAAACTGCCGCCGGCGCCGTAGGACGTGACCCCTTTCCTGAATGCGTTGCCGTGCCCGTCATCGGCCCCGGCCGCGCCTGCTATCGAGGCGATCAGGTTGCCCGTGGCCGGCGCGCCGCTGTAAAAGAACGCGCCGAGGCTGTTGATGACGAAGTTCGTGCCCAGGAAGCTGCCGCGGATGGTCAGGTTGTTGAATTCGGCGGAGCCGTCTTTCTTAATCGTCCACCCGGATATTGTGGTGATGAAGTTCGGGGAATGAATGCTCGGGTAGACCAGCGCGCCGCCGCCGCCGATGATCGGGTTGGCGAAGCCGCTCATTGTATTGTTTTCGTGCCGTTGACGACGATGGTGGCCTGCGCCCCGGGGTCCCCGCCGGCCCAGACCGCGAAAATGTACGGGTCCCGGGTGCGGGCAATGACATAGCCGGCTACCCGGTCGGTGGCATCCCCGGTCGACCCGGACAGGGTGCCGTCCACGAAATTGTCGTCGCTGGCCTTCGGGCCGATATAGATCTTGCAGGAGGCCTCGGCCGCGGCCGTGCTGCATTTCACCGATGCCAGGGTGGGCAGCCACTGCTCGTGCGGGCCGTCGGGCCGCATCCGCACGGTGCCGTTCCCGGAGCCGTCCAGGATGACCTGCCCGGTCTCGTTCAGCACCACGAGATCATTCCGTGGCGTAGTTGACGGCCTGGACGCTGATCCGGGTCGGGTAGGCGGCGGCCGCGGCCCACACCTCGTTAGTCCCGGAGACCAGGTAGGGGTTGCGCATGGCGTTCGGGGCAGTGTTGGGCACGATCGCGCCCTGCGGGGCGGCCAGCGTGACGTCGGTGAGGTTGGCGCCGGCCTGCACGTCGCCCTGGGACTTGCCGAGCACGACCGGGTTGTCGAAGACGATGATCTGGGCCTCGCAGCGGTCCGGGTTCGGTATCAGGATCTGCTGGGCCGGGTCGGCGGCGGTCAGGATCCTGGTGTAGAAGACGGAGATCTTCAGCCGCCGGCCCGGCGCGGGCAGGTTGGCAACGTGCACCAGGACCGGCGCCTCGGGGTTGGCGGTCTCGTCATGCGTTCCGGTGCTCATGCCGCTGCTGCCATTCCCGCCGTCTTGGCGATCTTCGTCGCGATCGGTACCGCGTGGGTGATCCGGGCCACGCCCACGGCGATGAGGATCAGGCCGAGCACGACCTCGCCCACCCGGATCCAGGTGCTGGCCTCGGTCAGCCGGGTCAGGAAATCGGTAATGCCGGATATCGGATTGGGCACCTTGATCTCGCCGACCTTTTTATCCTTCTGGGCTGGCGTCATCGGCCCGGTCACGCTCGTGATCGTTATGCCGGGCTTTTCCGCGGCTGCCTTCGACCGGGCCGCGGCGGCCGTGGGGGCCTCAAGGTAAATGATTCCCGGCACGGGGCTGGCGCCGGTGAGCCGGCCCGCAGGTGATCCCTGCGTGGTATACCGCACTGCCCACCAGTCATCAGGCGGGACGGCCTGCTTTCCGCGCGTTCCCGCGGGGGCTGGCAGCGGCATGTTTCCCTCCTCAGTACCAGTGCGGGCTGCGGGACTGCCATTGGCGCCACGCCTCAGCCGGGGTGCCGTAGGTTTCCTTGATGTATTTCAGGCCCCAGCGCATTTGCGTGACCGGGTTGGTGCGCCAGTCGGCGCCCATGGTGGCCATCTTGTCACCGGGATCGGACTGCGGTATCCCGTAGGCCGGGCTTGCCGGGTTCTGGGCGTTCCACCGCCAGCCTGACTCGCCGTTCCACAAGCTGATCAGCGGCAGCATCTGCTCCGGGCCCCACCCGTAGTCCGCCAGGTGCGCTCTGGCCCATGCCTGCGCGGCCGCGGCGCCGGGGCCGATCGTTCCCGGCGGGGCCCCGCCGGAACCGTCCCCGCCCGGCCCTGTGCCGCCGCCTGAGCCGTCGCCGCCGCCGCCGCCGGTGATCGGGTTGGCCGGCGGCGCCGTGGCGGGGCTCTTGCCCTGCACGACCGCCTGCAGCTCGGCGAGGATGTTCTTGCCGGTGATTCCGGAGTACAGGAACAGGGCGCCCGCGCCGACCGCGGCGAGCGCTATCCCGTCGGTGTCCCGGCCGGGCATCTCAGCCGGCGGGAGCGGAGCCGTAGTCGCCGATGGCGGTCACCGACGCGCCGCCGGCGGGCTGGTAGGCCTGCGGGGTCAGGGTGATCTGCCCGGTGCCCGGGTTCGTCATCAGCGCGTGCCGGTAGGACAGCTCCTCGGCGATGAGCGCGGCGCCGCCGAGGATCGCGATGTTCGGGTCCTTGGCCAGCAGCGTGAGCGCGGCGACCGCGGTGATCGCGGTCCACCCGGCCTTCCGGATCGCGGCCTGGGTGTTGCCGTCGCCCGGGTTGGTGGCGTGCACGTCGGCGACCGGGCCGATCTTCATGTTGTACACGCCGAGCACCAGCGCGACCGTCGCCAGGGACGCGATGATGCTGTTCTCCCCGGACAGCCGGGGCTTCAGGTCGATAGCCATTTCCTGGCCTCATTTCGGCAGGGGGACGGGGATATCCGGCGACGGGTGCGGCGCGGCCGCCGGGTTCTTCGTGTGAATCAGGATGCTCGCCTCATTGGAGTACCCGGAACTGTTCGCCGGGAGGGCCAGCACTTTTACCTGGTAGGCGGTTCCCTCGGCCAGATCGTGAATGGTGGTGCTCAGCCCGGTTACCTCACTGGCCTGCACCCGGCGGCCGGAATGACTGACGATCACCCGGTAGCCCGCCGCGTTCTTTGACGCATGCCACGATATGTCGGCCTGGGTGAACCGGGCGGCGGCTTTCAGCCCGGTGACCGGGTTGGCCGCGTATGTCTTCCCGCCGGCCTTGCTGCCGCTCACCCGGATGGCCGGCGGGTAGCCGTCGGCGCCGGAGACCGGCGGGTAGCCGGCGACGGCGATCGCGTCGTTGATCACCGGCTCCTCGGTGGCCGCGTCGACCTGGCCGCCGGTGAGGTAGGCACCGAGCACGTTCCCGACGGTGGCCGGGTTGCGGTTCTCGTTGTCGACGAGGTAGGCGATGGCGTACTGTCCGCCGGCGCCGGCGGCGGAGCCCGACGCGGCCAGGTCGCCCGGGGTGCCGGGGCAGAACCCGGTGGCCGGGTTCAGCGCGCCGCACACATTCCCGTCCGGGTCGGTCACCCCGCCGGTGGCGGCCGCGCTGCCGCCGCCGCGGCCCCGGTACCACACGACGGCCAGCACCGCCACGACCGCCGCGCCGGCCCATGCATAGGCCTTCTTGACCTTCCCGAACCCCGGGACGGTGACGGTCTTCCCGCCGCCGCCTGCCGGCGGGGCGGCGGGCCCCGGCTCGGCCATGTCAGCCCCACCAGCCCGCGGACGCGGCGCCGCCGCCCGGCGCCGCGGGCAGCGTGTCCGGGCCGGGCGGGGGCGCGTAGGCGGTCGGCGGGGTGGCGTTGATGTCCCCGGCGTCGTTGAACTGCACGTCGGGATCCGGGCCCTGCACCGGGTCGGACGGGATGAACCGGGGCGCGGTCTGCGGGACGATGAACGGCCGCTCGGCCGGGTCCAGGTAGGCCATCGGCTGCGGGTCGGTGGCCACGATCCGGGTCCGGTGCCCGGCGTCGAACCCGTGCTGGTTTCGCAGGTCATAGCCCTGGGTGGTGTCGCGGCCGCCCATGTAGCGCAGCTGCCCGGCGGCGCGGTCGAGCACGTTCTCGCCGGGGTCGTTGCTGGACCAGATGTCGAGCTGCGGCTCGGGGATTCCCTGCACGACGTGATGCCGGCTAAGCGCGCCGAAGTCGGCGGAGTGGATCACCGCGGAGTTGTCGTGCATCGCGGACAGCTCGTCGCTGGGCGCGTAGGAGCCGGCGCGGCCCGGCATCGGCGCCGCGTGCCCTCTCGGGGTCTGGTCCGGGTCGATCGCGGTGCCGGGCAGGCCCCAGGTGCCCTCCAGCAGCACCACGTCGGGCGCCGGCGGCCCCTCGGGACTGAACCCGGTCTGCACCTGGGACGGCGCGGTGGTGGTGACGTCCTGGCCGTGGACGGGGTCGGCGGGGCCGCCCTGGTCGGCGAGCGCGACATCGCCGGTCTCCCCCACGATCATGGAGGAGGGGAACCCGCGGGCGGCTACCCGGTCATACAGGCCCGTGGCCACGAGGTCACTTCCGGCCGGTGATGGCGGTGTGCTCGGTGCCGGACACGAATTTCTCGGCGCCGCCGAACGCGGTGGCCAGGCCCTTGCCCTGGGTGGATACCAGGTACAGGGCGCCGAGCCCGATCAGCCCCGCCAGCCATTTCTGCACGACGTTCATCGCTGTCTTCCTTCCCTCACCCCAGGCCGAGGATCTTGTTCGCGTTCTGCAATGGCGTGGGGGCGTTGCCGAACGGCACGATCAGCACCGTGGCCAGGGCCAGCCACGCCAGCCCGGTCGCGAACCCCGGCGCCAGGTGCTCCAGGCCGGCCAGGGCCAGCGCCAGGCCCGCGGTCGCCGGCACGATCCGCCAGTTGAACGACACGCCCTTCTCGTGCAGCACCGGGGCGAACAGGACCTCGTTCAGGGCGGTGATGCCGCCGGTCGCCAGGACTATCCCGGTGGAGCGGGCCACGGCCGGGTCACAGGACGGGGATCTTGTCGCCGCCCGGCAGCGCCCGCACCCGGCTGGCCAGCACCACCCCGGCGAAGAACACCAGCGCGTACGGCAGGTACCTCTTCATCTGATTGCCTCCTTCGGGCTCAGAACAGCGGCCAGACGCCGGTCACCGGGATCTCGCGGTCCCCGACGGCGACGTGGGTGGGGTGGCCGCCGGAGTACTCGAACCGGCTGCCGTCGGCGAGGACCGCGACCCTGTCCGGCTCGGGCGGCGGCTCCTCGGCGGCCTTGTGCGCGGGCGGCGAGGGCTTCCTGGTGGCCTTCTTGACCAGGGCGTCAAGGTCCTTCTGGCTGATCTCCGGCATGACGCTCTCCGTTCTCAGGCGACGACCTGGCTGAAGTCGTTGCCCCGGGGCACGACGTAGTTGGCGGTGATCCACAGCACCCCGGCGGTGCCGTAGGTGCCGCGGATCTTGTACGTGTTGCCGGTCTTGGTCCGCTGGTAGCGGCGGCGGGCCTCATCGCCGGGGGAGATCCCGACGTCGCGGGTGAAGCCCATCACGAAGACGCCGTTCTCCGGGCCGTTGGCCGCGTCCGCGGTGGTGGAGACCAGGTCGTAGTCGCGGCCCATCTTGTTCTTCCAGGTCTTCTTGTACAGGTTGCGGGTGCGGCTGGTGCCGAGGGTGACCTGCTGCGGGTCGGGCCAGTCGGCGTCGCCGTTCGCGCGGGACGTGCCGGCCCGCAGCAGCTTGAAGATGATGTTCCGGTACCCGTTGCCGATGCCGTTGGTGATCAGCGAGGAGTGGGTGCCGGCCGGGATCGCGGTGTCCTCCTCCTGCTTCCAGTACTGCAGCGTGCCCGGCGACGGGGGCGCGGAGGAGACGGGCCGGCCGGACAGCGCCATCGCGGCGACCGGCTCGGTGTAGGAGTCCTGCACGGTCAGGACGCGGATCGCGCCGAGCGTGGTCGGCGCCGTGCTGTAGACGTTGGCCGAGGCGGCCAGGGTGAGCTCCACCCGGTAGATCGAGTTCTCCGACCGGTTCTCCACCGCGCCGAGCGAGTCGGCGGTGGAGATCTCCAGCGGCAGGTACAGGGTGAAGTGGAAGCTGCCGCCGGTGCCTCCGGAGCCGGTCACGGCGGTGAAGGTCAGGTCGCCGCGGCAGTCGCCGCGGGCCTGGTAGGCGCCGAATTTGTTCGTCGTGTGCCAGTCGTAGCCGTTCATCGGGCCGAAGATCTGCTCGCCGCCGGTGTCCCTGAACAGCACGGTGTCGACCGCGGACATCGGGCCGTCTTCCTTGAAGACGACGGTCGCGGCGTTGCCCGCGGTGACCATGTCGAACTCGAACCAGATCCCGCGGCACCAGCCGTCCGGCTCGACCTTGACGTCGGGGAACCGCTGCGCGCCGGCGGTCATCGTCAGCGTCTGGTCATAATCGGACGCGTTCTCGGTGCCGAGCACCCCGACCGGGAATGGCCAGGGCGCGGGCGGCGGCGCGGCGTTCTTGCCCTGGGCGGGTGCCGGGGCCGGCGGCGCGGCGGTTGCGACCATCGTCATTGCTCCTTGCTTTTCCCGAGGGCGACGGGCAGGTTTACCCGGCCCGTCATGGCGGCCAGCTGCCGCTCGCAGTCTTCGGCGGTGAGCCGGGGGATGACCTCGCGGCCGCCGCCTGGTTCGTCCCGCTGCGGCGGGGCGATCGCCGCGGCCTGCCGCTGCCACCGCATCACCGACTCGGCCTCGCAGATGCTCATGGACGGGGCGGCGATCCGGATGAACGCATACCAGCGCTCGTTGTGATGCTGGTGGCACACCGCCGCGGCGCGGTCCTCGTACAGCACCCCGTCGGAGGAGCCGTCGGCGAGCGCGACCGCGATTACGCCGCGGCGTGTGCCGGCGGCGCGGTGCAGGTTGTACCAGTCGGCCAGCCGCTTAGCGGCGTCCGAGTGGCCGCCGCCCTCGAGGCGGGCGTACTTGCAGCCGTGATCGTGGCGGACCAGGACCGGGCTTCCCACTGGCTGCGGCCTCCTGCGGCGCGGCGAGAGCGCCGGGAGACGGGGCGTCACGAGACCCGGGGACCGGTTCTCACCGCCTCCCGGGTCTCTCGTGACAATGCCAATGCTAGCAGGCCGGAAATGCAATGCCGGGATTCAGAGGCCGACAATGCACATGTAGGGGCCGTCCTTGCGGATGTACAGTTTCTCCGAGATGTTTTTCATGCCGTAAGGCGTCTGCACCCGGTGTTTCCTCAGCCCGGCGACGATATCGGCGACAAAGCCGGCGTCTATCCCGCCGATATCGGCGAAACGTTTCCTGTTTTCCGGCATCGGGTCCTGGCCGAGCACGATATGCACCGGCGCGTTATAGGCGAATGTCGTCAGGCTGCCGCCGCCGCGGGTCCCGGACGGCTTCTGGCTGGTGAGCCACAGCCCGGCGCCGTTCGACCCGCCGGCGGTCAGGATCTCCTCCGCCTCCGGGTTCAGGCCGAGCAGCACCAGCAGCAGGTACGCGTCATCGGCCAGGGTGATCGAGCTGCCCTCCCGGAACTGGTGATACAGCGCCTGGCGGAAGGCCTTCGCCAGGTGCTCCCGGTTGGCCGCCACCGGCACGTTCTTCAGGTGCCTGGGCCATAGCACGTGACCGCGCGGCTTGCGCTGCCAGGGGAACCGGGCCGGCGGCGGCCACCGGTCGGTGATCTTCAGGTCCAGCCGGCCGGCCCACAGCCGGGTGGGCGGGTCGACGGACTTGGGCATGCAGGACGCCACGGCCAGCTCCGGGTGCTGGGCCATGGCGACGTCCAGCATCTGGTACGCGAGCTGCGTCTTGCCCTGCTGCGTCGGCTCGAAGAACGCGACGTCCTCGCCGGGCTGGTAGTCGAAATAGCAGCCCAGGAACTCATCCCGCGGTATCTGCGCCAGCCGCACCGGGGGCCTCCCGCAGGACATCGCGCAGCGACGTGAATGACCCGTCCGGCTCCCGCAGCCGGAACGAGATCAGGTCCCGGTCGATCGCGGCCTTCAGCAGGTATTTGGTCATCGCCACGCCCGCGATGATGGTGGCCAGCCGCATCGTCAGCGTCCGCGGCCGCACCAGGTTGATCATGGCGGCGTCCAGGACCAGCATCCCCGCGACCGCGACCGCGACATCGCCCGGGTTATCGGCTGCGAACATCGCGGCCGAGCTCACCGCGGCGGGCAGCTCCTCCCGCAGCCGCTCGAGCCGGCCCGCCGGCCTGATCGCCGTGCTCACGCCGCTTCGCTCTCGCCGGGCCCGGCCACGCCCATGGCCTTCAGCTGCGCGGTCATGAACTCCTCCAGCATCGCGTCGTTGGCTTCCGTCGCCGAGGCGCGGGCCGCGGCCCGGGCGCCGCTGGTCTCCGGGGTGTCCTTCTTCGCCAGCTCCATGCAGCCGGTCACGAACGAGCTCGTGGTCACCGCGACGCCCATCACCCAGGCCCAGGATCCGTCGCCGGACAGCTTCTCGACATAGCCGCGGACCGCCGGGTTCTTCTGCGCGGCCAGATTCCAGGCCTCCACCATGCCGGGCATCGCCTGCCGCCACAGCGCCGCGTACGGCCGGGCATCCGGGACGGGCAGGATCCACAGCTTCCCGCCGCGCAGCGCCGAGCCGGCCAGCCACACCGACATGCCGAGCCCGGTCAGGTCCTCCCGGTAATCCGGGCCCCCGGCCCCCGGGCTCCCGGACGGGGAGGAATCCGCGGAGGCCGGGGGAGCATTCGTCACCCGGGGCGCGTCGTCCTTCGGCTTCTTGCCGCCGCGGCCCGGCCCGGCCGGCTTGATCCGCGGCCGCCCGTTCCGGCCGATGCCGTGCGGCGCGAGCGGGGTCCCGTCCTCCGCCCGGCCGTGCGGCGCCTCAGGATCGGCCGAGACGGCCTGCCGCGGCGGCGCCGGGTAATCCGGCGGCCCGGCCGGGGCCGCGGCGCCCGCGTCGGCGGCCAGCGCGTCCCGGAACGCCTGGTCGACGTCCGGTGCCTCGATCGCGGCCGCGGTCATGCCGCGGCCGGCTTCCGGGCCCGGACGGCCAGCACGACGGCCAGCAGCGCGATGCACAGCGCGACGGCGGCCAGGACGGCGATCCCGGTGACGGCCTTCTGCGTGTCCGCGGCCGCGGCCATCACCTTGCCCGCGGCCGCCTGCACGGTGTCCCGCGTTTTCGCCAGCCCGACCACGGCGCCCTCCCGGAAATCATCAGTCCGCAGCCTAACATTGCGGTGAATGATCGAGGTGATCTATGAGACGGCGGCCGGCCGGGGCGAGGTACCCGCATGCCACTACTGACGGCCGGGACGCCGATCATCGTTTCTGCCCCGTCCTGGACGCGATCCGCGCGCGCGTCGAGGCCGGGAAGGAAACGTGGGGGGTGCCGCATCCGATGCCGCCGGTCCCGGACGAGGCCGCCGCGCGGGACGCGGCCGCGGGCCTGTACCGGGCCCGCAACCACACCGGCCTCAAACGCGGGGCGTGCGGGACGCGGCCGCTGTCGGTGCGCGCGACCTATGCCGCCAGCAGCGACGGCAGCTGGACCGTGACGGTGCAGGTGTGGGACCGGGCGACCGCCAAGAGGGAAATCGCGCGCCGCGTCCGCGACGGCGAGACACTGGCCTACAACGTGCTGAGAGGAAATCCCTGAGATGTTCTGCCCCGAATGCGGAATTGACCATCACGTCGCCGACCGCGCCGAAGCCGACGCGGTAAAGGCCGAGACCGACCGGGCCGTGGAAATCGCCCGGCTCGAAACGAAACGCGATATCGAGGTCGCCCGCATTACCGCCGGGGCCGCGACGTCGATCAGCGAGACCGAGGCCGAGGCCGATGTTGCCCGCGCGGAAGGAATTGCCGAGGGCATGGAAAACGTCATCGACGCCGCGACTCCGGATGCCCCGGCGCCTGAAGGCGATCCTATTGTCATTACCGGGCCCGCGCCGGAACCGGAACCAGAGCCGGTGCTCGACGCGCCGATGCCGCCGCCAGCCGAGCCTGCTGCTAAGCCGGATAAATCAAGGGACTGGTTTAGCGCCTATTCCTGATTTAATACCGGGCCGCATTGTGTAATAATGGCGCGGGGCGGATGATTAGGCTTTTCGCGTGCGTATTATTTTACGCCGAATTTGGCGCAC
>WNGR01007031.1_pt1 | contig 11967 bp, 12 predicted proteins | sample 5407581 | NCBI WGS metagenome assembly WNGR01 (sample SAMN13153383, study PRJNA577476) | soil metagenome | isolation source: 80 cm soil or saprolite under Garry oak tree replicate 2 | place: USA:California | collected 2016-06-15
CTTAGTGCGTCGGCCTCACCAGCGCCTCCGACGCCAAGGCCCCAGCCTGGCCCGGCGCCATACCCGCCTGGAGGATGATGAATATCGGGTTCTGCTATGGACGCCGTCGGACTGGAGATCTTTGGACTGGTAGCGACCGCTTTGGGACTCGCCGCCTGGACTGGGCTCTACCGTGGGTGGACACGGCGGGCGTTCGGATTCATGGTCTTTGCCCTACTACCGTTCGGGGTCGGACTTCAGCTGATGGTTGTTGGCGTGGTTACTGGCATTCACAGCATTGGGCAAATCGGAATTGCCGCCATCCTCCTCCTGGCCGTCCCTATGGCTCTACTGGCGCCCAATGTTATTGGGCCAGCCTGGTATCCAGGATCGAAGATCCGGGTCGGAAGGCGAGGAAGGAGCCGCTGAACGCAGGTCACGCCACACGCGGACCGCGGCGCCGCGGCTGTGGTGTCGCCAGCGACTACGGAAGAGCTCGAGGCGCGCGGCGTGATCACGCGCTGGATGGAGGACTACAACCAACGGCGACCCCATCGCGGCCTGGCATGCTCAGTCCCTCTCAGTTTTGCGGAACGCTTGAAGTGGGGACGAGATGAGAGAGACTCCCCTCATTGCGGTTGGACCAGTCAAATCCGGGCGCGGCGGCCCGCCCAACGCGAATCATCGACGTCGAACATGCTCGTCAACTCTCAAAGCGAATGGACCAAATTCTGGGAGCCGGTCAAATTGTTTAATCCGGCAAAGGGATGAAGAGTCGGAATTCATCGGGTAACCTGTGGTCTCCTCCGATCTGGGTGGACTTCATGGCCCGGGATGATGCTTGGCGGGTGCCGCTTGATTTTCCAGGTACGCTTGCGGACCTAAACCGGCATCGAATTGAACTCACCGAGGGGATGCATCTTGTGCTCTACACCCACGACGCAACCGCCACCAGCGACGCTGACGATTTGGTGACGGTTGGCACCGTCGTCAATGACCGAGGGCGATGGTTTGCCAAATATGATTGGCCTAGCCTCACCCATGTTTCCGACTTAGACGCCACCGACAAACATCTATACCTCGCTAGCAGTTCGGGTAGCTAGGGCTCGACGCACAAAGGGCTTACCGGTTGCTTGGCGAGGATCTTCTCGGAGTCTATTAGATTAAGGAGCCGCTCAGCTCGCCGGAGGGCTTTAGTTGAGTCGTATTTAGTGGTGTAAATCGCCAGGGTTGTAAGGCGGCAAAAGTCGTGCCATGAACGGCAAACCTCCTTCTAGATTCAGGGGTGAACGTATAGGTCGATCGTCACTTCGCGACGGCCGAAGCAAGCCTTACACTGGTCAACTGTTCGCAAGCGGCCAGAAAACCGTTCTGGACGATGACGTCCGATGCCGCCGGGTGAGCGGGTCGACTCCGCTGGTGGTAGAAATACCGACCGGTCACCTTCGCGCCAGGCTCATCGCTGACCGCCAGCCAGACTTGGGTTGCGACGCCTTGCTCCAGGTCGCCGGGCGCCGACGGGCCGCCCATCTTCGTTGGCACCCATCCAGGATCGACCGCGTTCGATAGGACGTGAGGCCAGAGGCGGGCGACGGCGAAGGCGAGCACAACATCGAACAGCTTTGAGTCAGCATAGGCTTGCGATCCGCTCCAGCGCCGCCGATGCCACCGCAGGTCGCGCAGGTCCGGATTACCGCCCTGGTGCAGGCCCGACGTTAGATAGATCAACCGCTGAGGTCCCTGGATGAGCGCAGTCAACAGGTATGGCGCGAGGGCGTTGATGGCGAAGGTGTCATCGAGCCCGTCAACCGTGTCATGACGCCCTGCACCCTGATGGTAGAAGCCGGCGTTGTGGATGACGGCCTGGAATGGTCCGGCCTCGTTGGCCTTTCGAGCCAGGGCACGCGTCTGCTCGATGCTGGCCAGATCGCCCTCGAGCGCCGTTCGGGCGCCCGGCACGGCCCGCATCGCCTGCTGCGCTCGATCGCGGTTGCGCCCATGTAGAACGACGTCGTGGCCGAGCGCTACCAGTCGGCGGGCGGCCAGCTGTCCGAGTCCATCCGCCGAGCCGGTCACGAAGATGCGGGCCATATTGTTGCCCCTGCTCGCAGGGTACTAGCCGATCCGCTCCAGGATCATGACCGGAATCTTCCGAGAGGTCTGCCGCTCGTATTCCCCGAACCCAGGGGCGATGGCGACGCGCTCGGCATACATGCGATCGCGTTCCTTGCCCTTTACCTCACGCGCCCTGACCTGGAACGTCTCCGTGCCGGTCTTCGCTCCCACCTCCGCCGTCGCTACGGGATTTGCCTTGAGGTTGAGGTACCACGCGGGATTGTCAGGCGCCCCGCCTTTCGACGCGACGACAACGTACCGCTCCCCGTCGCGGTGGTACATCACCGGCGAGATGCGCTCCTTTCCGCTCCGCGCCCCCACCGTAGTGAGCAGTAGGAGCCGGTCCCCGAACCCTGCGATCCCCTTCCCAGCCTTGGCGTGGAACTCCCGGATGGTGGCGTCGTTCCAGTTCGGCATCGCTACCTCCTTACCAACGACAGGTAGGGCGTGAAGAGCTGGACCGGGCTGCCGGCGAGCAGCGCTTTCAGCTCTGCCCTCGGCTCGCCGAGGCACGCGCTGGTGACCGAACCCGTCGCGAGGATTGCCTGCGAGAGGTCGCCGAGGTTCGCGCCGTGCTCGATGAGCGCTTCGGAGTCCCGGTACCGCTCCAGGACGATGCACTCGGACTGATCGTCGTTGAAGTAGATCTCGTATTGCAGCGTTCCGCTGTCCTTGGCCCGCGCGATCTCCATGGCTCGAGCGGACAGGCGCTTGAATTCCTCGAGCTTGCCTTCGTGGAACTTGAACCGATTGATCCCCTGGAGCTCACTCGTCGCGACGGCCATTTTCGGTACCTCACGGATGGACATAGGAGGCAAACCCCAGGTCGAGGCGAATCGACTCCATCACCCAGAAGGTGGTGCTCCGGGTGTAGACGTCGGCCGCGGCAAGCACGCCGGTGTACTTCTCGATGACCGATGCTGCGCCGGCGTCAGTCCAGGCGTCAAAGAGAGCGCTTACCGCAGCCCACGGATTGTCGCCGTACTTCTGAAAGAACGGAGTGGGGTCGACGCTGACCAGCGCCCTCCTCACACTGGCGTCGATGTCGGCCATGTACTGCTGGTGGAGGGTCACGTCGTCGCGTGTGCCGAGCCTGCCGACGTGGCCTCCGATGAAGTGCTTCCACGGGTAATCGAGCGCGATGGCGGGGGCCGCGATGTAACCAGGAATGTCTTCGGAGAGGTTGGACATGGAGATCGGCGCCCATCCAGGGTTGACAATGTCAATCAGCATCAGCGTGTCGTGGTCCGGAAAGTGGACGTAGATGTTGTCCGGTGTGTGATTCGGGCCGCGCCACGCGAGCTCGATGCGTTCGCCACCGATTTTCAACGTGCGGCGGTCGGCGAACGTCTCCTGGGGCGCCGGCCTCGTGGGGTCGTTATCCCGCAGCAGCAGACGCTTGGTCTCCTCGTGTCCGATGCGGATCACGTTCTTGTCGAACAGCGAGGACGCACCGGCGTGGTCGGCGTGGTGGTGAGAGTAGACGAAGTGGGTCACCTTGTTGCTGACGCCATTGGCCGAAGCGATTTCGTCGACCGCTCGCCGGATGTTGCCTCCGATGCTCGGCGGGGCGTCGAAGAGAACCACGCCGTCCTTAGTGGTGAGGAACGCCGACTGGTAGCTGCCGTCGGTGACCCAGTAGAGGTTCCGCTCCACGCGTCCGACGTAGTAGCCCTGCTCGTTGAGGGCGGGGCCGATTGCCGACCGAGGTACCGGCGCATAGTCTGGTAATGCCTCGGCGCTGATCTTGATTGCGGTGTTGTTCGTACTCATCAAATCCTCCTTGTTCTTTTTGATCGCGGTCGTGTCGATACCGTCGTCTTAGCCTCACGCGCCGTCTGGTGAGTGGTCATCGCCTGATTCAGGCGATTGGGGTCCGGCTCGGATCCGTCGGAGCTCGAGCAGTTGGAGGCCGACGATCCGGACGCCGAGGATGTGCGGACGGGCGTTTTATTAGACTTCACCTGACCGGAGGATTTAGCATGCCCAGCTCGCCGACGGCACAGCGGGCCGAGCGTTCCGCCCGGCCGACTTTAACTGGCTTCTCGCGCGCCGCCAGTCTCCTCCGTCGTGAAGACCTCCTCGCTACGCTGGATCGCGCGGTCAGGAGGAAGGTGACGGTGATCTCTGCGCCGCCAGGGAGCGGGAAGACGTCGCTTCTACGTACGTGGTCTGACCGCTCCAGCAAGGATCGCCGGGTCGGCTTCGTAACGGTCCCGCACGACCAGCCGGACGCCCAACAATTCTGGCTCGCCGTTCTGGACGCGATCCGCCAACCGGCCGCCCGGGCGGATTCCCGAAGCCGAACAGCTCCCCCCGCGTTCGATGGCGACGCGATGGTCGACACGATCGTGTCGGAACTTGCGGAGCAAGCCCCAGTCTTCGTGCTGATCATCGACGATGTCCACGAGCTCCGCTCGGTTGACGCCTTCAGGCAGCTCGGGCACTTGCTCGCGATTCTGCCGAGCTCGGCACGCGTGGTGCTGTCATCTCGCCGGGATCCGCCGATCAGGCTGCACCAGCTCAGGCTTGCCGACGAGGTGGCCGAGATCCGGGCCGGCGATCTACAGTTCAGTGAGCACGATACGCGCGAGCTGCTTGCTGCGTCCGAGATCAGTTTGTCCGACGGTGGGGCCGCCGCGTTGCACCGGCGGACGGAAGGTTGGGCGGCCGGCCTTCGCTTGGCGGTGATCTCTCTCAGCGGTCATCCGGAGCCCGAGCGTTTCGTGGATGAGTTCTCTGGTACCGACAGGGCGATTGGGGAATACCTGATGGCCGAGATGCTCGAACGCCAACCGAGCGAGGTTCAGCGCATGCTCTTGCGAACCTCGCTCGTCGAACGGTTGAACGGCGAACTCGCCGACCTTCTGGCCGACCGCTCGGGCTCGGAGCAGATACTGCTGGAACTGGAGGACGCCAACGCCTTCGTCGTGTCGCTCGACGCTGAGCGAACCTGGTTTCGCTACCACCAGCTTCTCGCGGATTTCCTGCGCCTGGAGCTCCGTCGAACGCTGGCCGGTGAGATTCCTGAACTCCACCGCAAGGCCGCACACTGGTTCGCTGATCACGGCGAGGTCGTCGAAGCCGTCCGACACACGCTCGCGGCTGGCGACTGGCCCGATGCGGCGCGGCTACTTACGGATCACTTGTTCAGTTTGACGCTCGACGGACAGGAGGGAGCAATCGACGTGCTGCTGCGGTCGTTCCCCGACGGGGCGTCAGCCGATGATCCCGAGCTAGCTTTGGCTCGTGCGGCAGTGGAGTTGGCGCAGGGGCGGTTGGAGGAAGCAGCTGCTCGGTTGGCGCTAGCGGGATCGCACGTCCAGAGCATGCCGCCAGCCCGCCGCCAGCGCGTCGTGGTGGCGGTCGCGTCGCTGCGGTTGGCGCTAGCACGGCGCAGCGGTCAGTTCACGGAAGTCATGGAACAGGTGAACCTGCTTGATGCGTCCATCACGCACGAATCGAGCGAACCGGTTGCGATGGGTACTGAGCTGCGCGGAGTCGCGCTGATGAATCTCGGGATTATCGAGACGTGGTCTGGGCGATTCGAGGACGCCGAGCGACACCTCTCCGAAGGAGCGGCGCTCGCCCAGAAAATCGGCCGACCCTACCTCGAGGTCACGTGTCGCGCGTATCAAGCGTTTCCGTCAACACTCGTCTCGCTCACGAACGCGCGTGAACGCGGTCGTCACGCGTTAGCTCTGGCCGAACGCTATGGCTGGGACGATCGGCCGGTACTCGCGCCCGCGTTAGGGGCGCTTGCCGCCATAGCCTTGTGGATGGGCGAGTTCGAGGAGGGAGAGCGTTTCCTCCGCCGCGGTTGGGAAGTCGTCCACGCAGACATTGACCCTGCGGTCGCGGTGCTGCTGCACATGGTGACGGGTATGTTGCATAGCGGTCGCGGCGAGCATCAACCGGCACTCGAGGCGCTGACCGCGGCGATGCAGGCCCAGTCGCTTCTCACCGGCGTGCACATTCTCGCACCGGTGATCGCCGAATGGCTCGCTTGCCTCGGGATGCCAGACGAAGCGCGCGCAACGCTCGATGAGTTCTCCACCGGACACGAGTGGATGGACGCCATTGACCTCGGGCGAGCAGCAATCAGCCTGGCCGAGGGAGACCCCGCCACGGCGCTAGCTGTCCTCGGAGACAATCACCGTATGATGCCGCCACTCAGCTTTCCGGCGTACGCACTCGTCGAAGCACATGTGCTCGCTGGCCTCGCGCACCTAGCTCTGGGTCATCGGAGCGCCGCCGCTGCCGCCGCCGAGGCCGCGCTCGCTGCCGCCGAGCCAGATCGGCTGATCTTCCCGTTTGCCATGTACAGGGCCGCGGAGCTGCTCGACGCGCTCCCGAATCACGAAACGGCTCATGGCGCGCTTCTCGCCGACATCGTCGACCTGCTGCGCGGCGCACCGGCGCCGAGCACCGAACGAGCGCGCCTGTCGCAACTCGAGGAGCTCAGCCCGAGCGAACTCCGCGTACTGCGATATCTGCCGACAAACCTGACGCGGCCGGAGATCTCGGGAGAGCTCTACGTCTCTATCAACACGGTCAACACGCACATCCGCAGCATCTACTCCAAGCTCGGTGTGCGCGATCGGTCTTCCGCCGTTCAGCGCGCACGGCAGCTGCGGCTCCTCTCAACCGGGCTCTCGCGAACCTCGCCGAAATAGCCCGTAGCGCCGGCGCGCACGCACAATCACCAGATTCTGGTGTCGCCGACTCACTAGGTCGGGCGGCAGGATGGTCGCGTGGGCACAGCGCTGGGCCTGTACACGATCCGGATAAAGGGGCGGCTCGGAGCTACTGCCCTATCCGCCTTTCCCTCGATGGTGCCTCAGCTGAACGCAAACGAGACCGTGCTCACCGGTTGGCTTGAAGATCGGTCCGCGTTGTTCGGCGTCCTTGCACAGATCGAAGCGCTCGACCTCCAACTGCTCGAGCTCCGACGGATGCGAGCGGAAGCCCGATCACCTCAATTAGACGATGACCTCTCCCCAGACGGCGCGTGAGACTACGACCGTGGATGCCACGTACCTGATGGTGTTCCGATCCTTCCTCTCGCTATGTGGTGACGCGTTCTGCGCCGGCGAGATGCGCCGACAGGAGTTGTCCGGCTCCGTCCAGTGCAGCGGCCGCTTCGTCAAGCATCGGGGAATAGGCCTGGAAGACGTGGGGCACCCCAGGGGTGATGTCGAGCGTGACCTCGACGTCCGCGGTGGCGGCCTGTCGCGCGAGGCGAAGGGCGTCGTCGAGGAGAACCTCGTGACTTCCGGCTTGGATGATCAGGGGCGGCAGGCCGGTCAGGTCGGCGAATACGGGACTGATCAGGCCAAGTGCGGCGTCTTGTCCCTGCGTATAGTCGGCGACGCGGGGTTCGAGGAGTTCCCGGCTGAGCAGCGGGTCGACGTCGCGCTTGGTTTCCATGGTCGTACCCGCCAGGGTGAGATCGACATACGGTGACATCACGAACGCGGCGGCTGGCAGGGCCAGCCCGTGATCGCGAGCGTTGACCATGGTGGCGACGGCGAGGCCGCCGCCGGCGGACTCTCCCGCGAAGGCGATGTCCGAAGGGGCGATCCCATCGTGCAGGAGCGCTATATAAGCTGCGAGAGCGTCATCAACCGCTGCCGGATACGGGTGCTCGGGAGCGAGCCGATAGTCGACGGAGATGACCTTGGCGTGCGTCCGACGACCGACCTGCGAGGCCAGGCCCGCGGCGAGGAAGGCGTCCGACATCACGTACACGCCGCCGTGGAAGTACAAAATAACGTGGCGAGGTTCGATTCCTTCTACTGTGATCTCGGCGGTCGGGACACTGCCCAGTGAGGCTGCGGTCACGGTCACATCGGCGGGCAGCGGCTGCGCCGATAGCGCCTCTCGGAGCAGTCGTCGTTGCTCGTTGACATTGCTGCCGACGGGAAACGCTGACTGTCGCAGGATTGCGTCGAGGGTCTCTTGCTGCTCAGTGCTCACGGAGAATCTCCTTTCGTTGGGTTGGCAGGGGTCCAGGCCCGCTCGCCCATGCCAATCCGCTGCTGAAATGTCCTGACGGGACCCGGCACGACCAGTTTTGCCGTCGGGTAGGTGAGGAGGCATCGCCGGATCACGGTGATCCGGGCGAACGGAACACTTCAGAGCGGATCTTCCACGTTGTTCGGCATCCTCGCCCAGATCGGAGGAGTCGGCCTTGAACTGCTCGAGCTCCGACAAGTCCGGGCGAGTCCGCGATCGCCTGAATCAGGCGATGACCGCTCACCAGTTGGCGTGTGAGGCTTGGGCAATGGATGCCATGACCACGGTCGCGTCGCGCAGGGGGTTCTTGGAGCAAGCGGAAGCGAATGCCGATCGCTAACCCGCAGCGGATCTTCGCCCTAACCGGCGACGCGGTGGCACGGTTTAGGCTGGACGACCCCAAACTCGAGTTCGTACTCGAGGGCAGCCGGGCGCGGTGCATCGCGGTCGATCCTCGCGATCCACGACGCGTGTATGTCGGGACGATGGACAACGGCCTTTGGTTCAGTGCCGACGGCGGCGCCAGCTGGCGCCAGGCCGGCCCGTCAATCGATGAGCCGAGGGTTCTCTCGGTCTCTGTCTCTCGGTCAGACAGGTGCTCAGGCGTCTCGGTCGTCTACGCAGGCACCGAGCCGAGCAATCTCTATCGGTCCGCGGACGGCGGATTCAGGTGGCAACTGCTGCCAGCTCTCCGCGAGCTGCCGAGCGCGTCAGGCTGGTCCTTCCCGCCGCGCCCGTGGACGCACCATGTCCGGACGATCGCGCTGCACCCGACCGATCCGGAGTGGCTCGTCGTGGGGATCGAACAAGGCGGGGTGATGCGCTCGCGCGACGGCGGAAAGACCTGGATCGACCACAACCCCCAGGCCCACAGCGACGCCCATCAGCTTCTCGCGCACCCGCTCGCGCCAGAGCGCCTGTACGAAGCCGCCGGACAGGGGATCGCCCGCTCGAACGACCGCGGCGATACATGGGAGCGGCTAGATGAAGGGCTCGACAGCCATTACGCCTGGGCGCAGGCGATCGACCCCGCCGACCCCGACCTCTGGTACGTCGCGGTCAGCCGCACCCCGTCCGCAGCCCACAGCGGCGGCGATGGGCAGGCGCGTTTGCTGCGATCGCGCGGAAACGGCTGGGAGGCGGTGGACCGTTGGGGTGACTCCGCGGAGCTGCGGCGGATGCCCTACGCGCTTGTCACGCTGCCCGATCAATCTGGCCGGCTGCTCGCCGGGCTGCGCGGCGGGACGGTGCTGATCACCGACGACGCCGGCGAGAGCTGGGCACGGTTGCCGGTGACACTGCCCGACGTGATCGATCTGGCCGCAGCGACCGCGTGATTTGCGTGGGTACTGTCACCGTGGCGGCCACGTATGGAGCGGGCGGAAGCGTGATCGCACCCGCCGTGGCCGAACGCCTTGGGCTGCCTTTCATCGATCGGGCGATTCCGGTCTGGCTGGCCGAGGAAATTCACCAGCCGCTCGAAGTGGCGCTCGCGGATGACGCCGACCACACGCCACAGGTCACGCGACTGCTGGACAGGGTTCTAGCAACGAGCGGCCTGTTCGTGGGCGTGACAGCCTCACCTGAACAGCGTGGCGCCCTTCCAGATGTCGCCAGAACGGAGGGGACTCTCCGTCGCGTCGCCGACGCGACTGGTGCCGTGATCCTCGGCCGTGCTGGCGCCTTCTGCCTCAAGGACTGCCCGGAAGTACTGCACGTGCGGCTGGACGGCGACGTGGAGGCGCGCCGGCGCGCGGCCGCCGCGCGTTACGGGATCGACATGGCGGCGGCCGCTCGCGTCCAGCGGCAGACGGACCGCGCGCGCCTCGCGTACGTCGAACATTTCTATCCACGGGCGGGCGCACTGGACGACCCCCGTCACTATCACGTCGTGCTCGACAGCACTGTGCTCTCGCACGACGCGTGCATCGAGATCATCGTCAGGGCCGCACGGGACCTCTTCAGCGAGCCCGCAACCGCATCCGGGAGGTCTTGATCACGATGACAGCCGCGGAACAACCGGAAGGGCGAACGGAAGCCCCGATGTCGCCGGATGGTGCCCAGCCGTCGCAGTCGTTGCTGCTCTTGCCGCTGCGCAGGAAGCTCGCCATCGTGGGCGCGGTCCTCCTGACGCTGTTCCTCGCGTCACTTGACCAGACAGTGGTTGGCACCGCGCTGCCGCGCATCATCACGGACCTGAACGGCGCGAAGCTCTACGCGTGGGTCGTCACGGCGTATCTCCTGACGTCGACGATCACGGTGCCGATCTACGGCAAGTTTTCAGACGTGTTCGGCCGCAAGGTGATGCTGATGAGCGGCGTCTGTCTGTTCCTCCTTGGGTCCTGGCTGTCAGGCGCATCCCAGAACATGACACAGCTCGTCCTGTTCCGCGCCATCCAGGGTCTTGGCGCGGGCGCGCTCTTCCCGATCGTGCTAGCAATCATCGCGGACCTGTACAGCCCTCGCGAACGAGGGCGTTTCCAGGGATTGTTCGGAGCCGTGTTCGGCGTCAGCTTCATAGTCGGCCCGTTCATTGGCGGCTGGATCACGGACAACATCAGCTGGCACTGGGTCTTCTACGTCAACGTGCCATTCGGGATCGCTTCGCTCGTGGTGCTCTGGAGGACGTTGCCGGGCATTGTCCGCCGGTCGGCCTCGGTCGGTGACCTCGACTACCTCGGCATCGGCGTGTTCACGGCCGGTGTCGTGCCTCTGATGGTCGGACTGAGTAACAAGGGGTTCGTCAACAGCGCGGGCGAGCTGCCCAACTGGACCGACCTCAACGTCGGCGGCCTGATCGTCTTCGGCCTTGTGATCCTGGTTGGATTCGTGTTCGTCGAGCTGCGCGCCAGGGAACCGATCATCCCGCTGGACCTGTTCCGCGGTCGCGACTACTCGGTCAGCATGGCGGCCGTCTTCGTCTTCGGCGTCGCTATGTTCGCCGCCATCTTGTTCATGCCGCGTTTCTACCAGACCGTCCGCGGCATCAGCGCCACCGCCTCCGGATACTACATCTGGCCTCTGCTCGTGGGACTGATTGGCGGGAGTATCGGATCGGGGCTGCTGATCACCAGGCTAGGCCGCTACAAGTGGCTCATGGTCGCCGGCGCTGTCCTAATGGTGATCGGCGGTTACCTCCTCACGGGTCTGACCGCCGACATTTCCGACTGGACGCTGTGGGCTTACATGCTGATCCTTGGGTTGGGCATCGGGCCGTCGCTGGCGGGCTTCACCGTTGTGGTCCAGAACTCGGTTCCGCTCAGCCGCCTCGGAATCGCCACCAGCACTTTGACCTTCCTCCGCCAGATAGGAGCTTCGGTTGGTCTCGCCGTCGCCGGGACGGTGTTCTCCACAGAGTTCGCAAATCGCCTACCGCACACACTTGCCGCTCACGGAGTGCCCCAGCAGGCGATCCCGCAGCTGGTCAAGCTCGCCGAATTGCTGCAAAGCGTGGGCAATGGTCGGCGGGTGCTCGAGCACATTTTCGCCGGACCTGCAGCCGTGCTCAATCCGAAGATCGTCGCGGCCGCCAACGACGCACTGGCGCTCGCGGTCGGGGACCTGTTCTGGGTCACGGTGATCGCTGGAGTTTTGGGACTGAGTTTCACGCTTACGCTGCGCGACCGGGGCCTACGTTCCGCGCTCGAAATTCGGGCCGAGGCGTCAGGCGCTCAAATGGAACCGACGCTTGCATAGGCAAGTATCGGACTCTCCGAGGTCATCCAAATGGTCGTGAAGTCTCAGTCACAGTCGCGGAGCAGCTTCGGAAGCCTCGCTGCAGCAGGAGCGATCGCAGCGATCATCGCTGCAGTGGCAGACGTCGTCGTGTATTCGATTGCTCGCGCCAGCGGCGTA
>WNGR01012083.1_pt1 | contig 11961 bp, 9 predicted proteins | sample 5407581 | NCBI WGS metagenome assembly WNGR01 (sample SAMN13153383, study PRJNA577476) | soil metagenome | isolation source: 80 cm soil or saprolite under Garry oak tree replicate 2 | place: USA:California | collected 2016-06-15
CGGCGTTCCGAAGGAGACCATCGAGAGCGAGAATCAGAACCTCGCCCCGGTCCAGAACTACCAGCTCGAAAAGCTCACCCCGGCCGAAAAGGCCCAGCGCCAGTTCGTCGTCAACCAGAGCTGGACCGTCCGCACCCCGGCAGATAATGCTGCCAAAGTTCTCGACATCGCGGTCAAAGCCGGAGCCAATCAGTCCGGCCAGATCGAGTGGAGCTTCAAGGACGAACACGCCCCCGAGGCCGAAGCCGCCGCCAAGGCTCTCAAGGGAGCCCGCACCCAGGCCGAGCAGATGGCCGGCAGCCTGAATGCGAAGCTCGGTGTCCTCCTCTACGCGAGCAACGAGGTCCCTGGGCCCATCCGCCCCTTGATGCGCTCCATGGCCGCCGCTCCCATGGCCATGGAAAAGGTCGAACCCCTCGCCATCAACCCTCGCCAGATTGAGAAATCCGCCACCGTATACGCCGTCTTTGCTATCGAGTAAACTTCGACGCACCATACCCTTCAGAGCTCCGCCAAGAGAGAGAGGCCCATGCCAGTCCATACCTATCGCGAACTCAAGCCGACCCCGGAAGCCGAGGCAATCTACCGCCGCTGGATCTCCAACCTCAACGAAGAGTTCACCCGCCACCAGTCCTTCGAGCGCCGGGCCGACATCGTCCGCGACGAGCTCTACCAGATGTATTTAAGTCGCACCCACGCTGGCCGGAAGCAGGCCACTCTGACCAGCGAACTTGCCACCAACGTCCTCGCGGAGTGCTTCGACCCCCGCAACGTGACACTCGAGCCCGAGTACTATGGCGATGTCGATATCGAAAAGTACAACCTCCGCAAGCCGCTCATCTGGTTCTGGCAGATGTTCGACCGCTCCCCGCTTGGCCTGAACCACTGGCTGGGCTTCCGCTTCCGCTGCATGCTGGGCCGCCACATCTTCCGGCACGTGGGTAAAGGCGCCAAGATCTTCCACAACGTGGAGTTCACCTTCGGCTACAACCTCACCATTGGGGACAACTGCACCATCCACAAGAACGTGCTGCTCGATGACCGCGGCGAGATCATCCTCCACGACGGCACCAGCATCTCCGACTACGCCAACATCTACAGCCACACCCACGACATCAACCAGCAGGCCGACGTCACCAACAGGCCCACGGAGCTCGGTCCGGGAGCCCGCGTGACCTATCACGCCACCGTCCTTGCGGGAGCCAATATCGGCGAGAATTCCATGCTCGGAGCTATGGCCGTGGCCACCCGGCCCGTTCCGCCTGCCAGTGTCTCCGTCGGGATCCCCGCCAAGGTCAAGCGCCAGAAGGATCCTGGACAGTCCGGATCCTGATATCCGTTAGACTCGAATCATGAATCAGGAAGTCGTACTTGTAATCTTCCAGGTCGTCGTTCTCATCCTCGCCTTCAGCGTGCATGAGTGCGCCCACGCCTGGACCGCCTGGCGCCTCGGCGATCCTACCGCCAAGATGCTTGGCCGCATCACGCTCAACCCCGTCAAGCATCTGGATCCATTCGGCTCCGTCATCTTCCCGCTCATCGGCCTCTACTACGGCGGCATGCTCTTCGGCTGGGCCAAGCCGACACCCGTCACGGCCCGAAACTTCAAGAACTACAAGCGCGACGACATCCTCGTTGCCCTCGCGGGTCCGGCCAGCAACCTCCTCTCGGCGACAGTAGCCCTCATCCTTCTCGTCATCCTCAAACATGTCATTGCTGGCGGCGGCATCGCCATCGTGACCGCCATGGCGCTCGCCCACCGTATGCCCGGGGTGCCGACGGAGAATCTGCCTCAGCTCTTTCCCATAGCTCTTTTCCTCTATTACGTCATCCTGCTGAATCTACTTCTCTTTGTCTTCAACCTCATCCCCGTGCCGCCGCTGGATGGAAGCCATATCCTGCGCCACTTTCTGCCCTATAAGGCGCTTCAGCTCTACGACCGCATCGGCATGTTCGGGATGATCATCCTCATGCTTGTCGGTGGAGGTCTGATCTTCCGCGTCTTCCTGAATCCACTGCAGGCCACCTTCGACACGCTTCTCTTCAGCCTCTAGGCGGCCCATTTTCCCGTATCATCACTCTTGACTGGAATGACACAAGAAAACACCATTTCTCCGCGCCCCCGTGTCCTCAGCGGCATGCGACCCACGGGCCGTCTTCACCTCGGCAACTACATGGGCGCCCTCTACAACTGGGTCCAGCTTCAGCACCAGTACGAGTGCTACTTCTTCATCGCCGACTACCACGCTCTTACAACGGATTACGCGGATACCGGCAATCTAAAGGACAACATCCGCGAGGTGATCCTCGATTTTCTTGCTGCCGGCCTCGATCCTGCGCTCTGCACGATCTTCGTCCAGAGCAAGGTTCCTGCCCACTTTGAACTTAACGACCTGCTCGGCATGATCACCCCGATAAGCTGGCTGGAGCGCGTGCCGACGTATAAGGACCAGCAGGAGCAGCTCAAGGAGAAAGATCTCGCCACCTTCGGCTTCCTGGGGTACCCGTTGCTGCAGTCCGCCGACATCCTCCTCTACCAGGCGTCGTTCGTTCCGGTGGGTCAGGACCAGGCTGCCCACGTCGAGCTCACCCGCGAGGTGGCGCGCCGGTTCAACCAGTTTTACCCCGGCGACTTTCACCTCTCGCCCAACGCCGCTCCCTGGGAGATGCCGGCTATCGAAGAGAAGGCCCGCAAGCTCGCAGGCGATCTGCATAAGACAACCTTCACCCCGCACGAGCTGCAGCAGGCCGCCTTGCAGACGAAGAAGCTCTCCGGATTCGGCCGCAGGGAGATTCTGCCCGAACCACAGGTTTTGCTGACCCCGTCGCCAAAGCTGCCCGGAACCGATGGCAGGAAGATGTCGAAGAGCTATGGGAATACTATTCTCCTGTCAGACCCTGAACCGGAGATTCGCCGGAAGTTGAAGACGATGGTCACCGATCCGGCGCGCGTTCGCCGCGAGGACCCGGGCAATCCCGACGTCTGTCCCGTCTTCGACCTCCACAAGGTATTCTCCACGGAGGAGACGCAGCAGAAGGCCCGCGAAGGCTGCACCACGGCAGGCATCGGCTGTATCGAGTGTAAGAGCTGGGTCGCCGACGCCATCGTCAAGGAACTCGCTCCAATCCAGGAGCGCCGTCGCCACTTCGAAGCAAATCCTGGCGAAGTGGACGCCATTCTTGCCGACGGCAATACGCGCGCGGCAGCTCGTGCTGCTGTCACTATGCATCAGGTCCGTACCGCAGTAGGTCTCGACTAACTATGTCCGACGAAATCCTCCATCCCGAAGCCGCGCCGGAACAGCCTGAAGAGAACGCGCACCACGAAGCTCATGCCTCCGCGCCCGAGACTGTTCCTGTTGCAGCCGAAGAGGTCTCTGCTGCGCCCGAAACTCATGAGCCCTTCGCCCTGGAGCCGAAGCCCATCCCCCCCGCCCCGCCCGAACCCACGCGGCCTTCCGCAGCCAAAGAGGAGGCCTCCCAGTCTCCTTTCTCGGTCACGGTCGGCCAGGTCTACGACGGCCCGCTCGACCTGCTGCTGGACCTGATCCGCAAGCAGAACATCGACATCTACGACATCCCCATCGCGCGCATCACCGCGCAGTTTCTGGACTATACGCACCAACTGAAACAGACCGACGTCGACTCCGCGGGCGAGTTCATCTACATGGCCTCGCTGCTGATCCACATCAAGTCGAAGACGCTGCTTCCCCGCGACCCCTCGGACGTGCTTGGAGGCGACGCCGAAGACCCACGCCGCGAGCTGGTGGAGCGGCTGCTGGAGCATGAGCGCTTCAAGGCCGCCGCGCAGATGCTGATGCAGAAGCAGCAGATTGAAGAGGCCACCTGGAGTAACCCCGGCATGCGCGAGTTCAAGGATGACGCCGGGGCGGAGCGCGAGATCGCCGCCGATACCGTCGACCTCGTCCGCGTATTTCAGGACATCCTCAGCCGTATTCGCACGCGGCCTGTGCTCGACGTCGACGAAGAGTCGGTGACCGTGGCGCAGATGATCGACTATGTGAAACGCCGCCTGATCATGGAGGACAAGCCCGTAAGCCTGCGACGGATGCTGCACAACACCCACACCGAGCGGGCGTTGATCTGCATGTTTCTGGCGATGCTGGAACTGGTACGATTGCAGGCGGTTCTGCTGCACCAGCCAGCCCTGCTGGGCGACATTCTCATCAAGAAGACCGAAGCCTTCGACCAGGTGTTTGCCGACCAGGCCCAGGCCCGCGACGACTGGCGCTAAAGCGACCCTAACGCGTGAGCCACTGCGCGAACGTGAGCCACGCCGCTGTGCCGCCTAGTGCAAATCGAAGAGGCAGGCTCAACAGAATCAGCCGCCCGCCCCACAGGTTGGCCGGGGGTGAAGGCGCTTGTGGGAGATGGTGTCGTGGCCAATAAACACCATGTCAGCGTCCGCTGCGCAAAGTAGCCATTCAGGTAGTAGGTCCGCGCGAAGCCGGCAAAGACGAGCACGATAGAGGTAACGGCCAAAGCTATGTTGAACGTCCGATTACGTCGCCCGTCCGTTAAGGTTACGGAGGTCGCCATGCACACCCATCCTGTCGACGCGAGATTTTCTCTTGTAAGGAACGGGCCCCGGATTTCAAGTAGTGCAAATGTAACCCAGAACGTTACGGCGAAGGGAATAAATGGAGGATGGCGATTGAGGGAATGGGAGGGACTTGCCGCGGACAGGCCGCTCAAACGCCACTCTGCGAATACTTACAAGGTGAGATTCGGATGCTGTCGGCTGCGGAAAACAGTGCCCATCTTTCACGCTACCGTACCTTGCCGTTCGCAATCGTCCGTCTACCTCTTCTTCGCTGCATCGAAGCTGTCGCGCATCGCGAAGAAGGCCTGTTTGGGCGCGTAGTCCCTGTCGAAGGGTAGAGGCCGCTGCGTCCGGTTCGGCTGCTTCTTCTGGTGCGTGGGGCCATTATTCAGCCAGGTATGGCGATCGCTTACGCCCCACGTTAGAACCGCCTTCACGGCCGGGTCGCGCAGGACGGTTGCCAGATAGTCGCGATAGACGTTCGCGACCTCGCGATCTCTTACGTCAACCTCGTCGGAGGCGACATCGTCGTCATTGACGTCCAGCTCGGTGACGAACACCTGCAAGCCCAGCTCGTGTGCAGCGGTCATCAACTCGCCGATCCCTTTGCCGAAGCCATTCTTGCCGCCTGCCTTGATATGCGACTGAATCCCGAGCGCGTCGATGGGCGTGCCCGCCGCCTTCATCCGCCGCAGCAGCCCAAGCACCGCCGCACGCTTCCGCTCCTCTTCCTCGTTGTCGTACTCGATGCCGTAGTCGTTGTAGGTCAGCAGAGCCCTGGGGTCGGCCTGGCGCGCCGTTCTGAAGGCGATGTCGATGTACTCCGGGCCCAGCCGCTCCATCCACGGCGACGAGGTCCGCAGCCCGTCGGGATGGCCATCCTTGATCTGGATCGCCTCATTCACCACGTCCCAGGAGTGGATCCTGCCCTTGTAGCGGCCTCCGACGGCCATAATGTGGTCGGTCAGGAATTTACGGGCATTCTCTTTGGTCACGGTCGTCTCAAACCACTTCGGGATCGACTCATGCCATACGAAGTTGTGTCCCCGCACCTTCATTCCGTGGGTCTCGGCAAATGCGACGAGTTCGTCGGCCTCGTCGAAGGCGTAGGTGTCCGCAGTCGGCCGCAACCCTCCCCACTTCATGCAGTTCTCGGCGACTACGATGTTGTACTGCTCGGCCAGCAGGTTTCTGTAAGCCTCGTCCGACCGCAGCACAGCCGCGTCCACCGCACAGCCGGTCAGCAGCCCCCTGGCCGCAGCGTGGGCCTTCAGGCTCCGTTTGCCGTTGACCGGTGAGGCTCCCTGCTTACCCTGGGCGGCGGCGCTTCGCCCCTCCAGCGGCCGCGGCATCGCCGCCACAGCCGCCAAACCCGCCACCTGCTTCAAATAGTCCCTGCGCGTGACCATTTTTTCTCCCTCTGACCCTGTGCATGGCAATCTTACCCACGGTTGGTATGCTTAGGGGTACACCAATCGAGACTATGAGCCTTAAAGCAAAGATCGAAGCCGTCATCTACGCCTCAGAAGAACCAGTAACCCTGGCCCAACTCACCGGCCTGCTGGGCCACGAAGCCCAGGCCGAGCTGGACCATCTGGACGCCGCCCAACAGTCCCTGACACTGGAGGAAGAGCCGGCAGACCCCGACGCGCTCAACGACGAAGTGCTCTCCGAGAGTGAGGCCGAGCACGCAGCAGCCCTCGACCATGCCCTCCACGTGGCCGCCGCCGAGGAGGCCGCCCACGCCCGGGCCGTCCACCAGCACGCCATCGCGGACGCCGCGGCCATGAGAACGAGCGACACCCTCGATCCCGAACCAGAGGCCCCCGCCGCCGAGGCAGAGCAAGTAAGCGCAACTCCGCCAGAGGAGTCAGCCGACAAGAAGGCCGCCCGTGAGTCCAAAGAGGACAAGGAGAAGGCCCGCCGCCTGCGCGAGTACTTCCGCACCATCCTCGACCAGCTCATCGCCGACTACGCCACCGCCGACCGCGGCCTCGAGATTCGCGAGGTCGCTGGCGGCTACCGCCTCGCCACCAAGCCCGAGTACCACGACGCCGTCCGCGGCTTCGTCAAGTCCCTGAAGCCGCCGCTGAAGCTCTCCCTGCAGGCGCTCGAGACGCTGGCCGTCGTCGCCTACAAGCAGCCTGTCACGGCCCCCGAGATCTCCGAGATCCGCGGCGTCGACTCGGGAGGCGTCCTCGGCTCGCTGATGACCCGCAAGCTCGTCACCACGGCGGGCCGCAAACAGGTCATCGGCCGCCCCATCCTCTACAAGACGACCAAGGATTTCCTCCTCCGCTTCGGCCTGAAGGACATCAACGAGCTTCCCAGCATCGAAGAGTTTGAGAAGATGGCCGGCGAGCTGGCCGAACAGGAAGAGATCCCCATGGAGCACCATGCCCCTGAGACACCCGGCGATCTGGTGCAGCAGAAGGGTTCCGTGGAGCCACAGGCCGACGGCAGCGGCGAGAGCTCCGAGGACGATACCAGTACGCAGGGCGAAGTAGCCGTCTCCGACGGCTCTCCCGAGCTGCACGACGAAGTCCAGTCCGCGACTCAACTGGAAGAGGACTCCAAAGAGTCCTAGGGAGTGACTCTGGTCCATCCTCTGGGCTCTAGTGAAACTCCCTGATTAAATTCGATAACTATCTCCCCATGCTTGCTACGATGGTCCCTGCTATTTGGGCCCCATTGTCGGCAATTTGATCGGGAGCATCCATGACCCCTGTAAAGTCCTTCACAGTCTTCGGAGAAGCAGTCGAGGTTCTCGTCAACGGCAGCATGACCGGCGGTGCCTCTGCCGTCATCCTGCTCACCAATGCCCCTGGTGGCGGTCCACCACCCCACAAGCATCGCGAAGAAGACGAGACCTTCGTCGTACTCGAAGGCGACTTCGAAATACTGGTGGAGGGCCAGTGGCATCCCATCGTCAAGGGTGAGCCCATCTTTGCCCCTCGCGGATTCGTCCATACGTTTCGCAACTCCGGCTCTACCACCGGCAAGCTCTGCGTCTTCGTCGCGCCCGCCGGCTTTGAGGACTACCTCGAAGAGCTCGGCCCTTACTTGCCCCCCACCGACATGCCAAAGATCCTCGAAATCTCGGAGAGGTACGGTATCTCGTTCCACATGTAAGCCCCGGCTCGCGACGAAACTCGCGGCCCACATCGCGATCTATGCCCGAACAAGCGATAATAAAGTTCAGCTTCAGAACCTCCCGCCGCGACGAATGCGGAGTTCCGTTCCAGATCCGCCCGACCGCGAAGAGCAGCTCCGCAGTCAGAAAGCCAGAATCAATGACCAAGCCCCCCTCGGCCTCCACCCCCGGCAGTAACGACGAACCCACAGGCGACCGCCTCCAGAAGATCCTCGCAAAGGCCGGCATCGCCAGCCGCCGCAAGGCCGAGGAGATCATCCTCGAAGGCCGCGTCCAGGTCAACGGCACCGTCGTCAAAGAGCTCGGCACCCGCCACGACCCGCTCAAGGACCACATCCGGGTCGACGGCAAGCTCCTCCACGGCCCCGAGCAGCAGCGCTACTACATGCTCAACAAGCCCCGCGGCTACGTCACCACGCTGGACGACCCGGAGAAGCGCCCCACCGTCATGCAACTGATGGCCAAGCAGAAGGGCCCCCATGGTGACCACGTCCGCCTGTACCCCGTAGGCCGCCTCGACTACCTGAGCGAGGGCCTGCTGCTGATGACCAACGACGGCGATCTGGCCAACAAGCTCTCCAAGGCCGCTGCCGGAGTCGAGAAGACCTACCTAGTCAAGGTCAGCGGAGTCCCCCCGGCCTCCGGGCTCGAGCAGATCCGTCGCGGCATCATGATCGACCGCGGCCGTCTCGACGAGGTCCGCAGCGGCCGTCGCGACCGCATCATTACCGCTCCGGCCAAGGTCGAGTTGGTGCGCGGAGGCGACAACCCGTGGTACGAGCTCACCCTCACCGAGGGCCGTAACCGTCAGCTCCGCAAGATGTTCGAGGAGATCGGGCATCACGTCGAGAAGATCCGGCGCATCGGCTATGGAGCGCTCCGGCTCGATGTCCCCCCAGGCGAGTTCCGCGAGCTGACCCCCGGCGAAGTCACCGCCCTGGGCCGCGCCGCCAAGGGCCAGAAGGTTGTCCCCAAGAAGAAGACCCCCGAGTTTGCTCAGCTCAAGACTCTGGCGAAGAAGAAGTCCATGCCTCGCCGCACCTTCGCCTCAAAGTCGAACCCCGGCCGCCGTTCCAGCTAGCGGCGGCGCCACCACTCCCGGGCCATCTCACGTCGTGTACGCCCCCAAGCGCTACTCTCTCCAGCGGTAAAACCTGCCGCCGGGTTGAGACATTTTTGCCCGATTTTACGTCTCTTTTACACTCCCACTTAAGTTCTCCACACCCCCATTGCGCCCAAAATACTCCCGCTATTCATCGTCCGGGGGATGACAAACGTATCCTTCGGAGCATCCAATAGGCGTAGTCAAGGAGCAACACAAGTGGCAATTGAAAAAGCAACGTTTGGTGCGGGATGTTTTTGGGGTGTAGAGACCCGTTTCGCAGAACTCACAGGTGTCATTGATACGGTCGTAGGATACGAAGGCGGCGACCTCGAACACCCAACCTACAAAGAAGTCTGTACTGACCGCACCGGCCATGCGGAGGTTGTCCAAATCACGTTCGATCCGTCCCGCCTCTCTTATGAGGCCCTTCTCGACGCCTTCTTCGCTCTCCACGATCCCACCCAGGTCAACCGCCAGGGTCCGGACTGGGGCAGCCAGTACCGAAGCGTCATCTTCACCCATGACGATCAGCAGTTCATGCAGGCCCGCGCCAAGGTCGCCGAGCTCAACGCCTCCGGGACCTACCGCTTGCCCATCGCCACGCAGATCGTGCCCGCGGCCACCTTCTGGAAGGCCGAGGAGTACCACCAGAGGTACCTGGAAAAGCGCGGCATGGTCAGCTGTCACATCTAACGAATTAACAAGGTAAAACCTATCACCCCACCTCAGGCATTCCCAGCCTGAGGTGGGGTCTTTGCTGGTCTACTCGGTGCGAAGCGCAGTGGTCGGGTCGACTGCCGATGCACGCCGCGCAGGGACAAGGGCGGCGACGAGCGCGACGAGTCCAATCAATAGCACGACGGCACTCAACGTGAGCGGATCTGTAGTCGATACACCAAAGAGCTGACTCCGCAACAACCTGCCCAGCAGCACGGAGCAGGGAATCGCGACGGCTACACCGATGCCGGCCAACCGCAACACATCGATGAGAACAAGCCGCGATACCCCAAAGCGCGAGGAGCCAAGCGCGATGCGAATGCCGATCTCACGCGTGCGCTGCGCTGTCGAGTATGCAAGCACACCATAGAGACCGACGCCCGCCAGCATCGTTGCCAGCAGACCGAATGAGATCGCGAGCAGTTCGATCATGCGTTCGTTCGACAGCGTCGTGTCGATCTGATCGTCCATCGTCCGCATCGAATCGACCGCAAGGCCCGGATCGATCTGCTTCATTGCCTGGCGAACGGTTGCTAAGGTCTGCTCCGGCGGTGTGGCGGTGCGGAGATACAGATAGAGCCGGTTCACCACCTTCTCCTGCCTCAACGGCACGAAGAGTGTCGGCACAGAGGCGTCGCGCAGATTGCGGTGCTTGGCATCGCGTGTCACCCCAACAATTGTCATGTATGCCAGGTTTTTGCCAGCTCCCCAGGCCACCAGTCTGCCGATTGCTGCAGCCGGACTGCTGAAGTAGTGCTTCACGAAGCTCTCGTTCACAATACCGACAGGTGGGTGGGCACTATCGTCGCTATCGGTAAAGGTGCGCCCGGCCAGCACCGGCACTTGCATCGCATGGAAGAACTCTGGATTGACCGCCGGACCCTCCACATTGAAGTCCTCGTCGGCAGGTGCGGTGTACCCTTGCACCGTCACGTTTCCGCTGTGCCCGGTGTTCGCCAGTTCGGCATCGTTGGTAGCGGCCACCGACTGTGTACCGGGCAGCGTTGCCATTGCTTCGAGTACGCGCTGATGCAATGCCGGGGTCCTCTCATTGGTATAACCGGAGAGCTGTGGATCGATGTGGAATGTAACCAGGTGGGAGATGTTGAAGCCGGTATCGACTCGCCGAAGGTTCTGCATCGTGCGCACGAAGAGACCGGAGCCCACCAGCAGCAGAACGCTCAGTCCCACCTGCAGCGAAACAATGAGCTGTCGAAAGCTCATTGAGCCCCCCGTTGCCGTCGATGTCTGCTGCTTCAGCGAGGAGACTAGGTCCGGCTTAATCAACTGGATCGCCGGAGCAAGGCTAAAGAGTACGCTTACAGCCAGAGCGATCGCAAAGTTGAAGGCAAGCTGGCGCGTATCCAGCGTCGTCTGGAACGCTGTTGTTCCGTCAGAGTTGAGTCGTTCCACGAGCACACGGACGGCGGCTGGAGCGATCAGCAGTCCTGCCGCGCCACCGGCAACGCCGATAAGCGTCCCTTCCAGCAGAAGCTGCTGCATGATGCGTCGCGTATTCGCGCCAAGCGCATACCGCAGCGAGAACTCGCGCACCCTGGCAGCCGAGCGAACCAACAGCAGGCTGGCCACGTTGACCGTGGCGATCAGCAACACGAGAATCGCCATCGCCATCACTGCAAGTAGCGGTTTCTGCAGATCATCCCGGCTGTAAGATAGCCCTCGTGCCCCCGGCAGCGTCTGCAACTCACTATGAGTGAGGAAACCGTCGATGAAGCGTTGCGATTTGGTACCCATACCCTTCAACTCCTCCGCTCGCAACGCATGCCATAGTGGGGCCATCGCAACCTGCGCCTGCTCAGGGGATTCACCCTGCTTCAGGCGGCCTACGATGTTCATCCACCGATCCGTGTGATCCTGAAGCTTGCTGCCTTTGCCAGGCATCATCTGCCCCACCATGGACATCGGCACGAAGACATCGGGAACCTCTCCCCAGACCGCGCTCTGAAACGCCGGTGCGGAGACGCCAACGATCTGGAACGGAGAGCCATTAATCGATAGCGTTTGTCCCACCACATGTTCATTCGCTGCGAGCTGTGTCTTCCAATAGTTGAAGCTCAGCACAGCGACTGGGTTCGCGCCGGGCGTGGCATCGTCCGCCGGTGTGAGCAGGCGCCCGGCAGCGGCCGGGACACCAAGCACGCTGAAGTAGTTGCCACTGACGATCTCCGCACGGGCTATGTTCGAAGCATTGTTCCGCACAATGCCTATCTCTGTCGACGCAGTGGCGATAAGACCTTCGAACGCCTTGCCGTGATCGCACAAATCTCGATACATCGGGTACGAGAAGTACTTATCGACTCCGCCGCCATGATTGCCGGTGTGACCATTCCACGCCGTGCCCGTGTTACTTAGAACCACTAGCTTCTCCGGATCGTGCACGGGGAGAGAACGAAGCAAGGC
>WNGR01007037.1_pt2 | contig 11957 bp, 8 predicted proteins | sample 5407581 | NCBI WGS metagenome assembly WNGR01 (sample SAMN13153383, study PRJNA577476) | soil metagenome | isolation source: 80 cm soil or saprolite under Garry oak tree replicate 2 | place: USA:California | collected 2016-06-15
TACTTGCAGGCGCAGCGTCCCGTCTGGCGGGAGCGCTACCCGGGCTCCGAGGAGCTGCGCGTCGCGGTCATGGGGTGCGTCGTGAACGGGCCCGGCGAGTCGAAGCACGCCGACATCGGGATCTCGCTGCCGGGAACGTCCGAGGAGCCCAAGGCGCCGGTCTATGTGGACGGGAAGCTCAGCGTCACCCTGAAGGGCGACGGGATCGTGGCCGAGTTCCTGGGGATTCTCGAGGCATACGTCGCCAGGCGGTTCGCCTAGCGGATCTCCAGTCCCAGCGGCACCTCGCGGTCCGGCCCCACCAGCACCACTTCGTCGTCCTTCAGCATGACCCCCAGCGTCAGGACCTCCGAGAAGAAGTTCGCGATCTGGCGCGGCGGAAAGTTCACGACCGCGATGACCAGGCGGCCGAGGAGATCCGCCTTGGTGTAGTGGGTGGTGATCTGCGCGCTCGACGTCTTGACGCCTAAGGGTCCAAAATCGATCCGCACCTTGAACGCGGGTTTGCGCGCCTGCGGGAAGTCATCCACCTCCACGATCCGCCCCACGCGGATGTCGACCTTCCGGAAGTCCTCGTAGCTGATCTGGGTCACGATGTCCTCTTTTGAGGTCAGGAGCGCCCCGACTTCACGCTCCCTGCGGACGGCATAAGGGTTGCCCTCTTGTGGAGCGCCTCCAACGAGGGATCATACAGATCATGTGGCGGCTCCTGCTCGTGCTTGCGGCAGCGACGAATCTGGCGGCGCAGAACCCCGCGTTGCGCCCGGTACACCGCTGGGGGGCGCCCGAAGTGGGGCTCAACCTATCGCTGGGGCTGGGACGAGGCGAGTTCAAGAGCTTCGTGAAGGCCGCCGGCGGCATCGGGGCCTTCGTCGCCGTTCCGCTCGACCCGGCGGGGGCCCTCGCCATCCGCGGTGACTTCTCGATCCTCTACCACAATTACGATACCTGGGTGCTGTACCCGGTGGTGACCACCAAGTCGTACGTCAGCACGTTGCGGATCGGCCCGCAGCTGGCCCTGGGTTCGGGCCCGATTCGCCTCTACGGGTTCGTGGCCGGCGGTTTTTCGTACTTCTCGACCGATCTCGACCTCGACGACGGCTGCTCCTGCGGGGTCACGACCACGTTGAACGACGATTTCACCTGGGCCACGGAGGTCGGCGGCGGGGTGCGCATCGGGGTGCGGACGCCTGCGGGGATGGGCAGGGGGCTGGCGCTCGATCTGGGCGTCCGGGCGCTCCATAACGGCCAGGCGACCTACGTGACCAGCGCCGGGATCACCCAAAACGGCGACGGCTCCTTCACGATCCAGCCGATTCGCAGCGACGCCAACCTGCTGGTCTTCCACCTCGGCTTCAGCGCGACCCTGCGCTAGGCCACCTCTCCCCCACCTAAGAAACCCCTCCCGGCGCCCTGGCCGTCCGGAGGCAGCCGTGACGCCAAAAAGCCATCCCCTCGATTAGTTTTCCGGCTCGCCTGTCGAACTTCGGGTGCGTCGAACGACGACTTGGTAGCCACCGCCGCGAACCGGGAGCGGCTGGCCCGCGTAGTAGACTGAAAAGGGGTTCCCCGTCATGAAGCTGTCCGACACCGCTATCCGCCGGCCGGTGCTGGCGAGCATGATCAGCGCCGCGCTGGTCCTCTTCGGCGTCATCGGCTACTCACGCCTGTCGGTGCGCGAGCTGCCGGATATCGATCCTCCGATCATTTCGGTCAGTACGACGCTCCCCGGCGCCAATGCGCAGGTGGTGGAGACGGCGGTGACGGACGTGCTCGAAGAGGAGCTGTCCACGATCCAGGGTCTGCGTACGCTGACCAGCGCGTCGTCGGAGCAGAACAGCCAGATCACTTTGGAGTTCAACCTCGATCGGCCGGTGGACGTCGCCGCCCAGGATGTGCGGGACAAGGTCTCGCGGGTGCGCGGGCGCCTGCCGGTGGACGTACTGGAGCCGGTGATCGCGAAGCAGCAGGCCGACGCCCAGCCGTTCTTCTGGCTGGCGTTGAGCAGCTCGAATTACGACCTGATGCAGCTCTCCGACGTCGCCGATCGGCTCGTGAAGGCCCGGCTGCAGAGCCTCCCCGGCGTCGGCAGCGCCGGGATCTTCGGCGAGCGGCGCTACTCGATGCGGGTGTGGGTGCAGCCCGACGAGCTGGCGGCGCGGGGCCTTACCGTGCAGGACGTGGAGGGCGCGATCGCCGCCCGGAACGTCGAAATCCCCGCGGGCCGTATCGAATCGACCCGGCGGGAGTTCTCCGTCCGTTCCCTGGGCGAGCTGAAGACGCCGCTGGCGTTCGGCGACATGGTCGTGGCGACCCAGGGGACCCAGGTGGTCAAGCTGAGGGATGTGGCGAACGTCGAGCTGGGGCCTGAAGACACTCGCTCGATCTTCCGGTACAACGGGACGCCCGCAGTCGCCATCGGCGTCGTTCGCCAATCCAAGGCGAACCTGATCCAGGTGGCGCAGCGCATTCGGGAGGCGCTCCCCGGCATCCAACAGACGCTGCCCCCGGGGGTGAAGCTCGACATCGCGTTTGACGGATCGGTCTTCGTCACGCATTCGATCAACGACGCGCGCCTGACGCTGCTCATCGCGGCGATCCTCGTCGTGCTGATCATCTTCGTGTTCCTGCGCAACCTGCGGGCGACGATCATCCCGGGGCTCGCGATCCCGACGTCGATCGTGGCGACGTACGCGATCATGTACTTCCTCGGCTACTCGATCAACAACTTCACCCTGCTGGCGCTCACCATCGCGATCGGCATCGTGGTGGACGACGCCATCATCGTGCTCGAGAACGCGTACCGGCACCAGGAAGAGCTGGGCGAGGCGCCGGAGCAGGCGGCGATGCGGGGTACGGGCGAAATCGGCTTCGCCGTGATCGCGACGACGATCGCCCTCGTCGCGGTGTTCACGCCGCTCGGGTTCCTCCGCGGCTCCACGGGACGGCTGCTCAGCGAGTTCGGCATCGCGGTGGCCGGGGCCGTCGTGATTTCCGGATTCGTGGCGCTGACGCTGACGCCGATGTTGTGCGCGAAGGTGTTGCGGGTGCCGCACGAGCACGGGGCGATCTTCAAGATGTTCGAGCGAGGCTTCAACGCCCTCGCGGACCGGTACGCCGGATTGCTGCAGACCGCGCTGCGGAGGCGAGGCATCGTCCTCGCCGGGGCGGCGGTGACGGTGGCCCTGGCGTTCGTGCTGTATCGCAGTCTCAAGCAGGAGCTCATTCCCGATGACGATCGCGGGTTCTTCCTGGTGGTGGCGTCGGCGCCGGAAGGCTCATCGCTCGAGTACACGGACGGCTATGTGCGTCAGATCGAGCAAATCATCGGCAGGACCCCGGATGTCCAGGGGTACTTCACGATCATCGGTGGATTCGCGGGCGGGGTCAACCGGGCCTTCGTCGGCGTCATCCTGAAAGATTGGAGCGAACGGCATACCTCCGTCCAGCAAATGGTGGGTGGACTGTTCCCCCAGCTCTTCGGGATCGCCGGTGTCCGGGCGTTCCCATACGCCCCCGGGGCGCTCGGCTTCAGTCAACCGATACAGTTCGTCGTGCAGAACCCGAATTTCGCGCGACTCGGCCAGGCGATGGACACGTTCGCGACCCACGCGCGGGGGATCAACGGGCTCACCAACATCGACACCGATCTGCGGGTCAACAAGCCGGAACTGCGGGTCACGTTCGACCGCGACCGCGCCGAAGATCTCGGCGTGCCCGTGCGCGATGTCGCCGCCGCGCTCCAGACGTTCCTCGGGGGCCGTCGGGTCAGCACGTTCACCCGCAACGACAAGCTGTACTACGTGATGGTGCAGCTCGACCGGAGCCACCGCGCCACGCCGAGCGACATGTCGGGGATTTACCTGCGAGGCCGTGGCGGGCAACTCGTGCAGCTCGCCGCGCTCGCCAAGGTCGAGGAGGGGGTGGGGCCCCGGCAGATCAATCACTTCAACCGCGTGCCGTCGTTCACGTTGACCGCGTCGCTGGTGCCGCCCTTCGCGCAAGGTGAGGCGCTCGATTCGCTCGATGCCGTCGCGCGCCGGGTCCTTCCAGCGGGGAGCACCACGGCACTGGCCGGCGACTCCCGGGAGTTCCGGGAGAGCGGCGGGGCGCTGTACTTCGCGTTCGGGGTGGCGCTCCTCGTCGTGTTCATGGTGCTGGCCTCCCAGTTCGAGTCCCTGGTGCACCCGTTCACGGTGTTGCTCGCTGTGCCGCTCGCCGTCACCGGCGCCCTCGCGACGCTGTTCGTCGTGCGGTCGACGATCAATCTCTACAGCCAGATCGGCATGATCCTGCTCATCGGGCTCGTGACCAAAAACTCGATCCTGCTCGTGGAATACACCAACCAGCTCAAGGCGCGGGGGATGGAAACGCTCGCGGCCGTCGTCGAGGCGGCCCGCATCCGGCTGCGACCGATTCTCATGACTTCCGTGGCGACGATCATGGGCGCCTTCCCCGTCGCGATGGGCCTGGGGGCGGGCTCGGCCTCCCGCCGTCCGCTGGGCTACGCGATCGTGGGCGGCATTTTCTTCTCGACCGTGCTGACGCTGTTCGTTGTGCCGGTCGCGTACGTGCTGCTCGACCGCCTCACGGCGCGCGCACCGCGCGACGTGCGGGCCGTCCGGCCCGTGGAGGCGGACTGATGCTGGCGCTGCTCGCGGCGCTGCAAGTCGCCGCCGCACCAGGGGACACGCTGCCCACCGTCACCCTGGCCGAGGCGCTGCGCCGGGCCACGGGACTCGACCCCACGTACGTCGCAGCCCTGGGGCAGGTGGACAACGCCGTATGGGCACGGCGCAGTGCGTTCAGTGTGTTCATCCTCCCGTCGGTCACGCTGAGCACCGACGCGACGCGCTACTCGCCACCCTTCTTCAACTTCGGGACCCTGTCGCTCCAGAAGTACTCGGTGCAGGCGGCAGCGACCGCGCGCTACGACCTGTTCACGGGGGGGCAGAAGCTGGCGGAGCTGTCCCGATCGGCCGCCGCGCTGGAGGGGGCCCACGCCGGCGAGCTGCAGGCCCGGTTCGCGTCCGCGCTGCTGACGGAGGCCGACTATAACGCGGTGCTGGCCAACCGCGAGCTGGCGCGCGTGGCGCGCGACCGCACGCGCCGCGCCGAGGAGCAACTCGCGGTGGCGCGCGCGCGGGTCGCTACGGGGGCGGCGGTGCAGACCGACTCGCTGCAGCTGCGGCTGGAGCTCAACCGCGCGCGGGTCGCGCTGCTGCAGCAGGAGTCCGCGTTGCGCGTGTCGCGGCTGGAGCTGGGGCGGCGCATCGGGGCGACGGGTCCGGTGGACGCGGTTGCGGGCGACACGCTGGTCCTGCCGGAGCTGCCGCTGTCACTGGCCGACGCAATCACTGAGGCCGCGGCCCAGGGGCCGAGTTACCGGCAGGCGGCGGCCAACGAGCGGGCGGCTGCGGCGGTATTTCGCGCCAAGCTCGGGACCTACCTGCCGAAGGCCACGCTGTCGTTCGCGCGGACCGGCTTCGGCAATTCCTTCACCCCGACGCAGCGGTCGTTTTCCGCCCTGACCCTCAGCGTCTCGTTCCCGCTGTGGGACAACGCGCAGCGCGAGATCGCGCTGTCGCAGGCGCGGGTCAACCGGAACGTGGCGCGGGCGATCCGCGAGGATATGGACCGCGCCGTGCAGCACGACGTGACGGCGGCGTACGACGGTTACGTGACGTCTCGTGCCAGCACCATGCTGGCGATCGACGGACTGGCGGTGGCGCGCGAGAACTTCCGCGTGCAGCAGAGCCGGTACGGGGCCGGGGCGACGACGATTCTCGACCTGTTGGAGGCCGAAGTGAGCCTCAGCCAAGCCGAGGCGGACCTGGTGCAGTCGCGGTACGCGACGCGCCTCGCGCTGGCGGGGCTGGAGGCGATTTTGGGCCGGCGACTCTTTACGACGAACTAGGATCATCCGTGAAAGCGATCAACGTGGTGCGCGCGACATTTCTGATGGCGACGGTGGCGGCCCTGGCGACGGGAGCCTGCAAGAAACATGGGACCAGCGGAGCGGGCGGTGGCGGGTTCGCCGGCCTGCCGGTCGAGGTGGCGGTCGCCGCAATGGACACCGTGCGCGACGAGGTCGCGGCGACGGGACAGATCGAAGCCGTGCAGTCCATCGACCTGCGTCCCGAGGTCGAGGGGCGGATCACCGACTTCCTGGTGCGCGAAGGGCAGGAGGTGGAGAAGGGAACGCCGCTCTTCAAGGTGGACGACGCGCAGCTCCAGGCCCAGGTGGCGCAACTCGCCGCGCAGCGCGATCTGGCCGACCAGGCCCTGGCGCGCACCAAGGAACTGGCGCAGCAACACGCGTCTTCGGCCGCGGACCTGGAGCGTGCGGAAGCAACAGCGCGCGGCGCGCAGGCGGAATTCGACCTCGCCCGCATCCGCCTCGAGCGCACCACCGTCCGCGCGCCGTTCGGGGGCGTCGTGGGCCAGCGGTATGTCAGCTTGGGGGACTACGTCACGACCAGCAGCCGCCTCATCTCCCTCCACACCGTGAACCCGCAGCGCGCGTCGTTCCAGGTGCCGGAGCGCTTCGCCCGGCTGCTGGGCATCGGCCAGGAGGTGACGTTCCGGGTCGCGGCGCTGCCGGGGCGCGATTTCACCGGTGAGGTGGACTTCGTCGATCCGGTTGTGCAGCTGCCGGGCCGCACGATCCTGGTCAAGGCGCGCGTGCCCAACGGGCACCGCCTGCTGCAGCCGGGGATGTTCATCGAGGCGCACCTCGTGACCGCCGTGCGCCCCAAGGCGATCGTGATCCCCGAGGACGCGGTCGTCCCGCTCCAGAGCGCGGATTACGTGTGGGTCGTCGCCGAGGGCAAGGTACAGCGCAAAGAGGTCTCCCTCGGCGTACGCACGCCGGGGTTCGTGGAGATCGCGAGCGGCGTCCAGGCGGGCGAGCAGGTGGTCGTCGGGGGCTTGGAGAACCTCCAGCCCGGGATGCCGGTGCGTCCCACGGTCGTGACGCGCGCGCGGCGCGACACGACGACGGGGGACCGGGACTAATCGGCGGCGGTCGGCGCGGGCAGCGGGGCGGGGGCGATGCGCCGGCCGAGCCGGCTCTGCAGCGCGTCGAGGTAGGTGTAGAAGACCGGCGTCACGTAGAGCGTGATGAGCTGAGAGAACGCCAGCCCGCCCACCACGGCGAGCCCCAGCGGTTGACGCGACTCGCCCCCTTGACCCCAGCCGATGGCGATGGGCAGCGAGCCCATCAGCGCCGACATCGTGGTCATCATGATCGGCCGGAAGCGGACGCTACACGCTTCGAGGATCGCCTCCCGCGGCGACTTGCCTTCGCGGCGCTCCGCCTCGAGCGCGAAGTCGATCATCATGATCGCGTTCTTCTTGACGAGTCCCACCAGCATGATGACGCCCACGAACGCGTAGACGCTCAGATCAGTCCCGAACACCAGCAAGGTGAGCAGGGCCCCGAACCCGGCGAACGGCAACCCCGAGAGAATCGTGAGCGGGTGGATGAAGCTCTCGTACAGAATCCCCAACACGATGTAGATCACCACCACCGCGAGCAGCAGCAGAAACAGCAGGCCCTGCTGGCTGGCCTGGAACGCCTGCGCGGTGCCGCCGAAGCCGGTGCTGATCGTGGAGGGCAGGGTCTGTTGCGCGGCCCGCTGCACCTCGCGCACCGCGTCGCCGAGCGAGACATTGGGCGGCAGGTTGAACGACAGTGTCACCGACGGAAGCTGGCCGCTGTGGTTGACGCTGAGCGGGCCCACGTCGGGGGTGGCCGTGGCCACCGCGGTGAGCGGCACCAGCGCTCCCTTTTGGGAGCGGATGTTGAGCAGGCTCAGCGCCGCGGGGTCGCGCTGGTACTGTGGCAACAGCTCCAGGATCACCCAGTACTGGTTGTTGGGCGTGTAGATCGTGGACACCTGACGCGAGCCGTAGGCGTCGTACAACGCCTGCTCGATCTGCTGCACTGTGACGCCCAGCGCTGCCGCGCGGTCGCGGTCGATCTGCACGCTCACCTGCGGGTTCTTGATCTGCAGGTCGGTGGTGACGTCCTGGAGGACCGGGATCTGCTTGAGCCGGGTTTCGAGCTTCGCGGCGTTGTCGTACAGGACGTCGATGTCGGCGCTCTGCAATGTGAACTGGTACTGCGTCTTGGTCGGCCGGCCGCCGATGCGGATCGCCGGCGGCACCTGCAGATACGTGCGGATGCCGGGGATGAGGTTGAGCTTGGGCTGCAGTTCGCGGATCACCTGGTCGGCAGGCGGGCGCTGCCCACGCGGTTTCAAGCGAATGCTGACGCGACCCTGGTTCATCGTGCCGCCGCCGACCGACGACATGAAGTGGGCCACGTAGGGGTCCCGCCGCAGCACGTCGGCGACCGCGAGCTGATGGGCTTGCATCGCGTCGAATGAGCTGCCCTCGATCGTTTCCGTGTTGCCCTGGATCTGCCCGGTGTCCTCGGTGGGGATGAACCCCTTGGGCACGATCACGAACAACACGGCGGTGGCCGCGAGGATCCCCGCCGAGAAGGCGAGGCTCGTGGGCCGGTGGTCCATCACCCAGCCGAGGCTGCGCTGGTACAGGCCAAGCACGCGGCGGTAGACCCGCTCGGTGGCCTCGTAAAAGCGGCCGTGCCGCTCCTCGGACGGGGGGTGCAGGAAGCGGCTGCACAGCATCGGGGTCAGGGTGAGGGACACGAAGCCCGAGACGAGAATCGCGATCCCGATCGTGACCGCGAACTCGTGGAACAGCCGGCCGATGATCCCGCCCATGAACAGCACCGGAATGAACACCGCCGTCAGCGAGATGGTCATCGACAGGATGGTGAAGCCGATCTCGCGCGCCCCTTCCAGCGCCGCCTGCAGCGGCCGTTTCCCCATTTCCATGTGGCGCACGATGTTCTCGAGCATCACGATCGCGTCGTCCACGACGAACCCGACCGAGAGCGTGAGCGCCATGAGCGACAGGTTGTCGAGGCTGTACCCCAGGAGGTACATCGCCGAGAACGTGCCGATGATCGAGAACGGCAGCGCGAGGCTGGGGATGACCGTCGCCGACAGGTTCCGCAGAAAGAGGAAGATCACGAGCACGACGAGGCACAGCGTGATGAGCAGCGTCGTCTGCACGTCGTTGACTGACTGGTGGATCGAGACGGAGCGGTCGTAGAGCGTGTTGACCTGCACCGACGCCGGCAGCTGTGGCGCCAGGCTCGCGACGGTCGCCTTCACCCCGTCCGCGACCTGCACCGTGTTCGTCCCGGGCTGGCGCTGAATCGCGAGGATGATCGCCCGCACGCCGTCGTACCACGTCGCGTTGCGGTTGTCCTGGACGTCGTCGAGCACGTTGGCGACGTCCTGCAGCCGCACCGGCGCGCCGTTCTGATAGGTGACGACGAGCTGGCGGAATTCCGGCGCACTGGAGATCTGTCCATCCGCGAGCACGGTGTAGGCCCGCTGGGGGCCCCACAGGGTGCCGGTCGGGAGATTCGGGTTCCCGGCGTTGACGGCGGCGGTCACCTCATCGAGTCCGATACCGCGCGCCTGCAGGGCTTTGGGATCGAGCTGGATGCGCACCGCGTACTTCGCGGAGCCGAACACCTGCACCTGCGCCACGCCGCTGACGGTCGAGAGCCGCTGGGCGAGGAACGTCTCGGCGTACTCGTCCAGGGTCGCGAGCGGCATCGTATTCGACGTGAGCGTGAGGTAGAGAATCGGCGAGTCGGCGGGGTTCACCTTCTGGTACGACGGCGGCTGGATGCCCGGGGGCAGCTGTCGCAACGTCTTGGAGATCGCCGCCTGCACGTCCTGGGCGGCGGCGTCGATGTCGCGGGCCAGGGTGAACTGCAGCGTGATCGACGTGCCGCCGAGGGTGCTCGAGGACGTCATTGCATCGAGACCCGCGATCGTCGAGAACTGCTTCTCGAGCGGCGTCGCGACCGCCGCCGCCATCGTCTGCGGGCTGGCCCCCGGCAACCCGGCGGACACCGTGATGGTCGGGTAGTCGACGTTGGGGAGGTCGCTCACCGGGAGCAACCGGTAGGCCATGATGCCGAACATCAGGATGCCCAGCATCACGAGCGTCGTCGTGACCGGGCGGCGGATGAACAGCCCGGAGAAGCTCACCGGATCGTTCCCCCGGCGCTCTCCGACCCGAGGCCGCCGCGGATGTCCACGCGCGCGTTGGGGGTGAGCCGAAGCTGGCCGTCGGTGACGACGAGCGCCCCCGGCGCGACGCCCTGGGCGATGACCGCCAGGCTGTCCACCGTGCGCGCCACCGTGACCGGCTGCTGGCTCGCCGAGCCGTCGCCGTTGACGACGAAGACGTACGTCCCCTGCTGGCTCGACATCACCGCTTGCGCCGGCACGACCAGCGCGTCCGCCTCCACGGCGAGCACGAGCGTCACGTCCACGAACTCCCCGGGCCACAGCTGGCCGTCCCCGTTGGCGAAGCGCCCCTTGAGCAGCACGGTGCCGGTGATGGAGTCCACGTGGTTGTCCATGAACGCCAGCACGCCCTCGAGCGAACCGGCCCCACTGCTGCTCCCCCCCGGACGTGCCACCACGCGCAGGGGGCGGTCGGCGTAGCGGCGCAGGTCGGGGAGGTTGCTCGAGGGCACTGTGAACCGCACGAGGATGGGGTGCAGCTGATTGATGGTCACGAGCGGCGTCGGATCGGTGGGGCGAACGAGGGCGCCCTCGCGCACGGTGAGACTGCCGGTGCGGCCGCCGATGGGCGCCCGGATCGTCGCGTACTCGACGTTGAGCTGCGCGGCGGCGAGCGCCGCCGAATCGGCCCGCACCGTCGCCGCCAGCGCGTCAGCGGTGGCTTGCTTCGCCTGATAGTCCTCCTGCGTCACCGTATTGTTCGTCGCGAGCTCGCGGTAGCGTGCGGCGTCCCGCGCGGCGTTGTTCGCCTGGACCAGGTCGCGGCTGAGCGCGGCTTCGGCCTGCAGCAGCGCGGCCTGGTAGGGGCGCGCGTCGACCTGAAACAGTACCTGGCCGGCGACGATCTCGTCGCCTTCGTCGAACCGCACGCGCAACACCGTGCCTTCCACGCGCGGCAGGACGGCCACGGCGCGGATCGGCTCGACGGTGCCGGTGGCGCCGAGCTGGTAGGGAACGGCGCGACGCTCGGCGCGCGCCACGGTCACGGCGACCCGGGGCGGGCCGCCGGACGGCTGGCGGCCGCAGGCTCCGGCCGCGGCCGCGACGAGGAGCAGCGCGATGCGGAGTGGGACGGTTCGTGACATGGCGCTAACGATACTACGCACGAGGCGACCCTGGCGTGAAGCCCTAGCCTCACCCCCTGACCCCCTCTCCACATTCGTGGAGAGGGGGAACGAGGGGTTGGTTATGCATGAATAGGGTTCAGGTCGCGTGAATCTGATGCTGGTCAACACCGCCGCGGCCCTATCGTCCGGTCATGAAGCTCCGACCTCGATCGCCTTCCCCACTCAAGATTCGACAGGCGAGAGAACTCAGAAGGGAATCGACCCTCGCTGAGCGACGTGTCTGGGAGCTGTTGCGTAATCGCCGGATGCTCGGTCTCAAGTTTCGGCGGCAACACGTTCTTGCCGGCTTCATCGTGGACTTCTATTGCGCAGAGCTGCGTTTGGTGCTCGAGCTCGATGGAGATGCACACTCGGACGCCGCACAGTCCGATTACGATGACGCTCGAGCCAAGTGCCTTGCGACGCGAGGGCTTCAACTCATCCGAATCAAGAATGCCAATGTGTCGGAAGAGACGCTTCGGGCGCAGTTGGCGAATCTCACCGGTCGTTCCCCCTCTCCGCGAAGCGGAGAGGGGGCCAGGGGGTGAGGCCAATGCTCGCCCGCGTCCGCTCCGCCGCCGTGCTCGGCATCGACGCCTACTTGGTCGACGTCGAGACCGACATCTCGAACGGCCTGCCGACGTTCGCCACTGTGGGGCTGCCGCAAGGCGCCGTGAAAGAAGGGCGGGAGCGCGTGTATGCGGCG
>WNGR01007579.1_pt1 | contig 11951 bp, 5 predicted proteins | sample 5407581 | NCBI WGS metagenome assembly WNGR01 (sample SAMN13153383, study PRJNA577476) | soil metagenome | isolation source: 80 cm soil or saprolite under Garry oak tree replicate 2 | place: USA:California | collected 2016-06-15
CGACTCCGCAGCAATCTCCTTCGCATGCGCCAGAAACCCTAAAGACCGCTCATACCGCCCACCGCTCTTCGCCACCCGATAAAGTCGCGGAACCGTCTCGATATTGTGGTTCAGAATCTCCGGCCGCGCCGCCACCACCAGCCGCAGAGCCTCCTCCACCCCCTGAAAATCAGGCGTCAGCACCTCCACCCGGCACCCCGGAGCCTGCATCCGGATCTCTTCGATCACACTCACAAACGCCCGCGCCGCGCCCAAGTTGTCGTCATCGCGATTCACGCTCGTAATCACGGCATGGGCCAGCCCAAGCTGCGCGACGGCATAGGCCACCCGCCGCGGCTCGTCAAAATCAATCGGCTCCGGCCTGCCCTTCGGCACCGCGCAGAACCCGCACCGCCGCGTGCACAGATTCCCCAGCATCATGAACGTAGCCGACTTCTGGTTCCAGCACTCCCCGATGTTCGGGCACTGCGCGCTCTCGCACACTGTATGCAGGTTCAGTTCACGCGCCATCTTCTTCAAATTGTGGAAGGTCTCGCCCATCGGAGCCTTCGCCTTCAGCCACTCCGGCTTCCGCACGGGCTTCCGCGGCGACAGGTCGATCTGCACAAGCTCAGCCGTAGGAGTCATCCCTTCGATTGTATCCGCCCCACCCCGAAACACCCACACAACGGACTCGCACAATCGAAATCCAGGGCAGGAAAGAAAAAGGGGGACAGGCAAAAGCCTGTCCCCGCGTGATGCCGTCTGCCTCCAGTTAGAACTGGAAGCGAGCAGCGAGCTGAACGTTGCGGCGCTCATCGGAAGAGGATGGGCTTCCGGTTGGCGAACCCTTGATCGCACCGACCACAGACTCTTGCGAGATGTCAGCAGCGCTGACAACAGGGTAGAAGTTGTGGTGGTTCAGGACGTTATAGAACTCGCCACGGAGCTGGACGGTGTAACGATCCGCCTTGCCAACGTGGAAGTTCTTGTACACGCCTGCGTCGAAGCGGTAGTTGTTGGGGGCATACCACTGGTTGCGGCCCAGGCCGGAGTTCTGAGTTCCGCCGATCGTGTCGGGGAAGTCAGAGTATCCCTGCGTGTTGACGAAGGGATTGGCTGAAGCATCCGGGATCGTGATGTAGTCATACGAGTTGACGCCACCGTTCGCCTTTGGGGTCCCGTGATACTTGAGGCCCGGCGCAGCCGTAATGCGCGGGCATGAATTGATCCCGTTAGTGCAGTCATAGATGGTGAATGGCGTTCCGCTCCTGAGCGTAGCGATCGGGGCGAACTCCAGACCACCGAAGATGGTGTGGAGCACCGCGTTCGAGCGGAACTCAAGGAACTTCGGCTCGTAGATGCCGCCGATCGTCAGGCGATGGCGAACGTCAAAGTCGGCGTTGCCATAGTCCAGACGCGGATTGAACGGATTGAGATAGCCGAGATTGAAGTTGTTGCCGCTCTCGGAAAAGGTAGAGCTCAGGTTATCCAGAGCATGGGAGTAGGTGTAGTTGACCGTCATCTGCAGGCCAAGGCGCTGCAGATTGTTCGCGTTCAGGCGCACGTTCACTGCGTCATAGTGCGAGTCGCCATTCGCCTCGCGCATGTTGATCGCGCCATACTGGTGATTGAGACGGTTCAGGCCATAGCTGGTCGCGGAATCGAGCCCCGGGTTGCCGTTGAAGGTGCCATACCCTACTCCATTCACGTTAGCGATGGAGTACTGGTGGACGCCACGAGCACCGGAGTACTCAACTGCAAGCAGATCGTTAGGCGTAATCTCGTGCTCGATGCTGGCAAGGTACTGGTGGGTATAGGCCGTGGGCATGTTCTGCTGCAGCGCACGAAGCGAGGGTGCGCGCAGCCCAACCGTTCCGCTGGATCCGGCAAAGGGTCCGAAGTTGGTGGTGGCGAGCTTGTACTGTGTGCCAGTGGGGCTCGAGGTAAGCGTAACGCCCGCGTAGTTTGGCGGATTCTGAATCACGTTGTAGGTGACATTGCCAAAGTTACGCTCGTACGAGATACCGTACCCGCCGCGGATCGACCACTTGCCATCGCCGAAAGGATCGAAGGCGAATCCAATGCGGGGGGCATAGTTATTCAGATTCTTCTTGACCAACCCACCCACAGGCGAGTTCGGAGTCGTGAATATCTGGCCGCTGGCCACCTGCTGCGCAATGTTGCTGCCGGTGCCGAGGAAGAAGTTCGACTCCAGGTTGGGGTCGTGGTTGTGCTGAACCCCGTAGTACTCCCAGCGGATTCCGAAGTTCACGGTAAGGCGAGGAGCCAGCTTCCACGAATCCTCCACATACCACGAGCCGTCATTGAACGTATTCTGCCGCTCGAAGTTGGGCGAAGAGGCCGGGAGCGAGATCGAGCAGGCAGCGGTGGTGTCGAGGCTGCCGTCGGGTTTGAAGAAGCAGGGAAGCTTACCCTGTGGATTGACTGCCACGCCAAAGGTGTAGATGTTACCTGCCTGTAATGCAGTGAGTGCAGCACCCATTGGCGTGCCGCTCTTGGCTATGAGCTGTGTCGCATTCTCACTCGCTCCGAAGATACGGTTATCGCGCAGCTGGAAGAATGCGCCGCCGGCATGAAAGGTATGTGTGTGGATGGTGTATCCGAAGTCCTGGAAGAACTGGTACGTATTCGACGGTCCGCCGAAGGGGAGAGCGTTACCCGGCGAAGTTGGGAGATAACCAGGCAGGGCGATGGGATTGTTTGTGGCGCTATCGGTGCTCTGGGTGTTTGCCTGATTGAGGTACAGCCCCGGAACCAGGGTGGTTCCGTTGATCGGCTGACTAATGTTGATGCGGGCGAAGCTGACCTTGCTCGTGCTGATCAGGTTCGGAGTGATCGCGTAGTTCAGGTTGAAGAGGTACGACTGGTTGAAGTCCGTCTGGCCCGTGTTGTACCCGGCATACGGGCTGAGTGATTGATATCCGGCCGTATAAGTGTCGCTGAGATTGGCGGCGCGGAAGAACATGGAGATCTTGTTGTTCAGCGTGTAATCCAGGCGATTCACGCCGTACCACTGATTGATGGGAGCTCCGGCGCCGGCATCGATGGGAGCGCTGACCGTAGCAAGCTGGAGCGGGTCGGCGCCAGTGTAGCCCGCAACCGCAACCGTAGGTCCAAGACGCGTGCTTGCAGCGACCGTACCGAAGTTCTGGAAGAAGGTCTGCGTGTTCGCAGCGCTGGCAGCCAGGAATGCAGGCGTCGGAATCTCGTAGACCTTGGAGCCCGTGCTGCGGGTGCGATTCCACTCCGTGTTCGAGAAGAAGAAAAGCTTATCGCGCAGGATCGGCCCGCCTACCGAGTAGCCGAACTGGTTGCGGGTGAAGTGGTCTGCGGGATTTTCTGCCAGGCCCGCCGCGCGGTTGGCGTAGTTCTGCGCATTCTCATTGTAGGTGTTGGCAGCCAGCGCAGAGATGCGATTGAACGCATACAGGGAGCCGTGGAAGCGGTTGCTTCCGCTCTTCGTGGCGAGGTTCACAACTCCGCCCGAGGCGCGCCCGTACTGGGCATCGAAGCCGTTCGTGATAATGCGGTACTCCTGCACTGAATCGACCGGAATCGTCTGGCCTACGGTCGCGTCATAGCTGTCCGCATTCTCGACGCCGTCCAGCAGGACCTCCGTACCCGCCGCTCGCTGTCCGTTCAGAGAGGCAAGCACGCCACGGCCCGTCGAGCCGTTGGGATCCTGTGTGGTGTTGCCCGCCAATACGACGAAGTCGTAAGGATTGCGGGTCAGCGTGGGGAGATCGATAACCTGGCGAGGATTGATGACCTGCGAGATCTCCTGGTTCGTGACGTTCACCTGGGTCGACTCGTCCATTGCTCCAACTTCAACGATCGTATTGTTCGAGGCTGTGCCCAGCTTTGCGTCGACCGTCGCCTTGCCGCCGACGTTTACCGTGACCTCTGTGGTGAAGGTACCGAAACCCTGGTAAGCGACCGTCTCTTTATATGTGCCGATCGGCAGGCTTCCGAAGGTATAGATGCCCGAGTCGTTCGTCGTCTGGGTACGGTCGAAGCCGGTCGCATCATTGTGAAGGTGAACCTGCGCGTTTGGAAGTACGGCGCCCGTCGCATCGGTCACTGTGCCGGAGAGCTGACCCGAGTCGACTTGGGATAGAGCGAATATGGAAGTAAAGGGAAGGAGGGCTGCTAAGGTAAGCGATCGAAGGTGTCTCAAACGGGTCTCCAGGGAGGGTTGGAAATGGAATAAACGTTGGAGACTCCCTTAGCAACTCAACCGCCAAACGCAACTCAAGGCGGACCACCATTTAGTATGAATAAGTTGAGCTTTTACCCGCCTCCAAATTCTCCAAATTATCATAAGACTGAAACCGTATTTCAATAGGCAACTTTTCTTTAAAACCGGTGTTGCAGCCATGCTTCACCAATCCAACCTGACCCGGCTTCCGCGCGAGCTTCAGCGGCGACAGATCAATCTGCACAAGCTCAGCCGTAGGAGTCATCTCTCTATAAACCGGTAATCAACCGATCCCGCACTCAGCTCATACCGCTCCGAGCGCGGGATTCCGGGAAACTACCGTCCTTAGCCCTAGAACTGCAAGCGGCCCGAAAGCTGGACGCGCCGGTACTGCGTCAGCAGAGAGCTGTACACGCCGAGCTGGTTTCCATCCGTCGATCCGCTGTCCGCCGAGTGCGCGTCGAATCGGGCACTGTTCGTCACATTGAAGACCTCGCCCGCAAAGCTGAGCAAAATCCGATCCGTGAAGTGGACCGTCTTGTGCAGGCCCGCGTCGATGTTGAAGTAACCATCGCCGACGAACTTGTTCCTCTGCCCTGCCTCGCCGGGGTACGGATCGCGCATGTTCGCGCGCGCAGCAGCCGGATCGTCAAAGGGCTGCGGACTTCCGTTCTTATCGATGTGCTTCCGCATCTTGATCGGCCCCGTCTGCACCATCGCGCTCTGATACTCCCAGTTCGTCGACCATCCATCGCCATCGTAGATGGTGAACGGCAGGCCGCTCGAGACGCGTGCGATTCCCGAGAGACTCCAGCCGCCGATCGCCGCATCCACGAACCGGTTCACGCCTCCGGCAAAATGCTGACCGCGGCCGACCGGAAGCTGCAGCACCCAATCGCCCGTCAGAATGTGCGTGGTGTTGAAGTCGGAGATGGCATAGTTCTTCCCCGGATTGAAGCCATCCAGGATGAATCCATAGTTGTACAAAGAATTGGCGGTTGTATTGTTCTCACTATCAGACCCAAGGTCCAGCGATTTGGAGTAGGTATAACTCAGATCGACCTGCACGTTATGCTTCATCGGATGCCGCAGGATGAACTGCCCCGCATGATAGGAGCTGGAGCCAAGCGAAGAAGTCACATAGAGAGACGAGTACTGCAGCGGCCAGTAGCGTCCCAGCTTTCCACCGCATCCCGGGTAGCACGCAATGTCCATAGCGTAGAGCGCATTCGTTTCATTACCCCGATTCAGTTGAACGGGATTACCTTCGTCGTCCTGGTAGAACCAGAGGTCGGAGTAGATGTTCTGTGTGGCAGAGTTACCAGCTACGCCGTTGCCGTTCGCGGCGCCCTTCGCATCGGGAAATAGATTCTCCCAGTACGCGATGGTGGGAACGTTGACCCGTTGCTGATCCGAGTACTGCGAGAGCATCGTCGCCGCGGTGTAGTAGTCCATGCCGGTCTTTGGATCGACAAGATCAAGTGGCTGAGCGAGGTCAACCTGCTGCAGCAGGTGTCGGCCCAGCCGCCCGATGTAGTCGGCCTCAAAGGTGAAGCCGCCCGGAAGCTCGCGCTGCAGTGAGAGATTGAACACCTCGGAGTAAGGAGTCTTCAGGTGATCGTCGAGTCCGTTGGTAATCGCAAAACCCGTGCCGCTCGGATCGTTCGACGGAGTTTGTGGATAGCTGATGCTGGCCGCTGCCGAGGGAATCAGACTGGGAAGGTTATGCAGTCCGGTAAATCGAGGCGTTGTATCTGCTGTCTGAGCGTTTGCAGGATTGGTGATCGAGCTCGAGAGCGAGAACGATCCTGCCCTGCTGTAGTTCGTCACCAGCCCCTGGCCGTAGTGGTCGTAGTACATGCCGAAGCCCGCGCGGATGGAACTCTTCCCGGCGCCGCCCAGCAGCTTGTTCATCCATGTGCCCTCTTCCGGCGCAGGCGAGAAGACGATAGCAAGGCGCGGTGCCACGTTGCCCCAGTTCATGGGGTAGAACGGCTTCGCCCCGCGTGACTGTCCCGCGGGAGCAAAGGATATATCAGGCTGCACGCTGTTGCCGAGTGCCGACTGCTGGCCGCGTGTCGCAAACCACTGGTGCATATCGATCGTCGGCTGCACCTGCTGACCGTTCGTCTCGTAAGGCGTCTGCAGAATTGTGTGCCGCAGGCCTGCCGTGATGGTGAGGTTCGGAAGCGGACGGAAGGCGTCCTGAACGTAGTACTCGAACTCATTGGAGCGGAAGTTCCGCTTCACCGGTGCTCCGATACCCAGAAGGCTCCCCGTCTTGCCATCGCCGGACAGTTGATAGTTGAAGTGTCCCGTCTGCTCGTTGGTCAATCCGGCGAGCATGCTGATCGCGAAATCGTAGTTGGAGGAGAAGCTCGGCTGCGCCTCGTTAGACCCGTCTGCCACCGGCGCATACCCGAAAGCCGCAGGATCGAACGAACTTCCTGTGCCGGCTAAGCCAGCGTTCTCCATCCAGTAAACATTGGCCGTCGCCGTGGAGTAGGAGTTCGCATCCGTGCTGTTCTGGTATGTAAAGCGCCGATAGTTCACGCCGAACTGAATCGTGTGCTTGCCCTTCGTCCACGTGTAGTCGTCGATGATGTTGTGCGTCGGAACCAGGGTAGAGCTGTTGCGTGTCTGGGCCTCTGGTGTATCCAGCGTCCGGAAGGTGACATACTGCCCGTTGCCGACGCCCGTCGACGCAATACTCTGACGAATAAAACCGTAACGAAGGTTATTGACGATCTTCGCGGTCGGAGTCCATGTGTAGTTGACGGAGATGCCCTTCGAATCATCCGTATTCTTCTTGCTTGTCGGCTGGCCAGGGAAGAATTGATAGGGTGTGGCCGCAAATGAGTCATTCTGCATACTTCCACGAACGTAGAAGCGATGCTTCTCGGATATGTTGTAGTCCAGCCGGCTGATATAGACGTTTTGAACAACCGGCACGGAGGCGGCGAAGCTGTACGATCCCGTGTTGTAGCCGTCACCGCTGATGAAGCCATTGGGCAGCGGATACTGCTTGAACAGCGCAAGCGACGCAGCATTCACGCCAGGGCCAGCGGGGCAGGTCCCGTTTGCAGAGCAGTTGGGATCCATCGTTGCGATCTGCGAAGGCGTAAGCGTAACCAGGTTCCCGTCGACATCGGGGTACTGTACATTCCCCGCGCGAAGAGAAGCCGTCGGCACCGTGCGGCTTACCTGCAGCGATTCATTCTGCCGATTACCCTCGTAGTTCCCAAAGAGGAAGATCTTGTCCTTCTTCAACGGACCGCCCAGCGACACGCCGTAAGTGTTCCGAATCAGATGGCCCGGCCGGTTTGGCTGACCCGAACCCAGCTGTGCAGACTTGTTGAACCAGTCGTTCGCCTGTCCGAGGTTGGAGCGGTTGTACTCGTAGAAAGATCCGTGAATCGCGTTCGTACCCGACTTAGTCACCAGGTTGATCTGTCCACCGGAAGATCGCCCCGTATCCGCGTTCGCATTCGAAGTTGTTACGCGAAACTGTTCCGTTGCATCGAGGCTTGTGCGAAGAACCCCGGTAAACGCAGCCGGAGCAATCTGATCGTTGTTGTCGAGACCATCGAGCGTGATGTTCGTCTGGTCAGCGCGGGCTCCGCTGACGGCTCCGTTACGGCTCTCCGTTGAGGCGGTGTTTCCAATGTAGAGTACGCCTGGCTGCAGCGAGAGCAATGTCTGCGGATTGCGCCCTTCGCTCGGAAGCTGCATGATCGTCTCGTTGTTGATCGCGTTGCCGATCGACGCATCGGTCGTGTTGATCGTCTCTGTCAAACCCGAGACATCGACGGACACGACGTCTGCATTCACCTGAAGCTTCACATTCACCGTCGCTGGCTGCGCAACCAGCAGTTGCGCAGTCACGGTGTACTTGCCGAATCCCGGAGCTTCAACCGTGATCGTGTATTTGCCCGGTGCGAGTTGCTGCAGGGAGTACTCCCCCTGCGCATTCGTTGCGGCCCCAGCCTTGGCTCCGTTCGCTGCATTCACAACGGCGACCGTGGCATTTGGGATCGCAGCCCCAGTCGCGTCTGTCACAAGGCCGCGCAGCGATGTGCTGGCATTCTGCGCAAGAAGAAAAAAAGGGAAGGACAGGACAAGAAGAATCAGCGAATAGCGAAGAAAGCGCACATGAGCCTCGCAAAAAAATAGAGTTGACCATGGGCTGCTCACACGAGCAGGGGAAGTGGGTCGGACGAATCTTTGAACTTATGAGAGGAATGCGGATGCATCCCGAAAAGGCTGTAACGTGAAGTTAATATGCCAGACGACTCCTGTTGCAGCAACAGAAAAATTTACACCCTACAAACCCGCAACTTATGCTGGCTGAATGAGTTTGTAAGAAGTCGATCGTCTTAGAGAACTTCTTCTCAGGTCCTCTTCTTCGCCTTGCAGCTGTGATCGCACAGCCCGCAAAAAAATAAATCCCGAAAATGTGCGCAATTTTCACCACCCAAAAACGCACATCCGCCCACCAGCTTTACCACGCATTTCACCACAAGTTGTCCACAAAAACACCGCGTCCAGCCACCCGCTTTTCCCAAAACCCCTGCAAAATCAGCGCAAACGGTCCCGAACCTCGGTCCGCACCAGGTACAGAAAAAAAAGCAGAGAAAACATCCCCCGCACCAGAAAAAATCCCGCATGGATCTTCTCGAACAGGAAGAAGTCCCCCACGCTCAGCAGCAGACACCCCGCCGAAACCAGCGCCCATCCCCACTTCCTCAGCCGCAGCAACCCAAAGATCCCCACCGCCAGCAGCGTGCAAAGCGCAAGAATGCCGTACTTCGCAGTCCCCTGCCCAAACGCCCCATGCAGACCCGCATAGACATTCAGCATCGTCATGAAAATCATGAACATGCAGATGCCCGCGATCCCCGGCAACATCTGGCCCTTCTTCCCCGCTGTATCTCTCTCGTCACTCATAAGGTATGCAGATAAGCCAGCAGATCGTCCAGATCCTGAGCATCCATCGTATTTCTCTGCGCCGGCATCAGGTTCCGCCCATGCACAATCGTAGCCGTCACCCGCTCATTATTCGCCGGCGCCCCACTGGGCAGATACTGCTTCTTGAACACCCCGATCATCGGCGGCCCATTCAGCGGAGCATCCTTGCGGTCATAGTGGCAAACCTGGCAATGCGCCTGATACACCGCATGCCCCCGCGACTGCTGCGCATTCAACTTCGCGAGCGGAGTAGGAGGTGCCACCGACTTGCACCCCGCCAGCGCCATCCCTACCGCACCAACCAACAAAACGTTAAAAATCCTCACAACAACATTCTCGCATCCACCCGCTAGTCCCTGCTTTCAATTCGCCGCCGCAATCGCCGCCACAATCTTGTCCATCACATCCCGGTCCACATTCGACCGCGGCGTATGACTCCCCACCATGATGGAAAAGATCACCGTCCGCCCACTCGCACAATCCAGATATCCACTCAGCGCCCGCGCCTCACTCAACGTCCCTGTCTTCGCAAAAACATGATCCTTCAGCGGAACCTTGGGAAACCGCTCCACCAAAGACCCATCCTCACCACCTACCGGCAGCGTCCGTCTCCAATCCGCAAACCAAGGCTGCGTACTCGCATACTGCAGCAACCGCGCCGTAGCCCGCGGAGCCACCAGATCATGCCCACTCAACCCCGAGCCATCGAAGAAGAAAAAATCGTCCTTGTCGATCCCCGCCTGCGTCGTAAGAAACTCTCGCACCACGCGCACACCGTTCACCGTCGATCCGTCCCCGGCAGCGGCGGACCCGGCGTTGTGCAGAAACATCTCCGCGTGCAGGTTCTGGCTCACCTTGTTGGTGACGACCATGTCCTCGATCAGCGCGGGCGACGTATGCCGCGCCAGCGTCACCCCCGGCCAGGCGTCAGCACAGTACACGCAGCCGGCCGGGCGCTGCGGCGGTCCATACGTCTGGGTCCAGTCGTGTCCCGCAAGAGGCTCGCGCGAGGCTTGCATGAATCCCCGCGAATCATTCGTGATCCGATGCAGCACCCGCGCCACACCCGTCACCACGATCCCCCGCGCCTCCAGCATCGCCTTCAGCGCCGCCGCCGCATACTCCGCCGGATCGTGAATCGCAATCTCCTCCTCGTCCGGGTGCGCGTCCACCGCAATCGAGCCATAGATGCGCAGCACTTTTGACCCCAGTGCCCGTTCCATCTCCACATGGCTGCCGCTCTTCGCCACCCCCGTCACCAGCGCCGTCGCATCCAGCGTGTAGTAAGGAAAGATCGGATCGACCAGCACCGTCGCAGGCTTTCCCGCCTCCGCGCCCGACGTCACCGTCACCTTGATCTGGTTATCGTTGATCGACAGCGCCGACACCGGAGCACCATATCCCCACACCGTATCGCCGATCGACCAGTCCTCCGCATACGGCTCCCACGGGTACAGTGTGTCGTCCCCCACCACATCGCCGTTCACCACCTTCAGCCCCGTCTTCGCCACCTGGTCCGCCATCTCCTCGAGATAGCGCAGCGCAGGAGGCCCAGGCGGAGGCTGCTGCCCCGGCGCCACCTTCGGCCGCAACGCCGGCGCGACGTAAGGGATCGCCCTTCCTGAAAGGTTCGCATCTCCGCCGCCCACCAGCACCAGATCGCCAGCCAGCCTCTCCGCCCCGTTGAAGGTGCCCTTGGCAACGATCTTCGTCTCGAACGTCGCATGCGCGCCCAGCACCGCGATCGCTGTCGCCGTCGTGAACATCTTCGCATTGCTCGCCGGCTGAAACAGCTGTCCCTCATTCAGCGAGTAGATCGGAGCCCCACCCATCGCCGTCACCTTGATCCCCCAGTGCGCACGGGCCACCGCCGGATCAGCCAGCAGCGCGTCGATCTGCCTTCCCAGCGCCTTTGTCCGATCCGCCTTTCGAGGAGCCTTCGCCTCCGCAGCAGACAAACACATCATCCCCATCAGCCCACAGGCCGCCACCCGCAACAAAAAGCTTCGCATCCGCGCAGTCTAGCATCCCCAATCAACCAGCCGTTAGCTCTTAGCTTTTGGCCTTTAGCTAACAGCTAGAAGCTAAGAGCTAAGAGCTGACGACTAAAATCCAACCATGCCCCTCGCCCCCCGTCCCCATTTCGACTGGCGCCTCCGCACCCGAACCCTTCCCCTCGGCCAGCGAACCCTCATCATGGGCATCCTCAACATCACCCCCGACTCCTTCTCCGACGGCGGCCACTTCTACACCCCCGAAGCCGCCCCCGACCGGGCCGTAGCCCAGGCCCTTCAAATGATCGAAGAAGGAGCCGACATCCTCGACATCGGCGGCGAATCCACCCGCCGCATCCTCCCCGTCATCGAAGCCATCCTCAAAGCAAAACCCGAAGCCATCCTCGAGCCCATCATCTCTGTAGACACCTTCCACGCCTCCACCGCCCGGCTCGCCATCCAAGCCGGAGCCGAGATCATCAACGACGTAAGCGGTCACCTCTGGGACCCCGCCATGTCCGCCACCTGCGCCAGTCTCGCCTGCGGAGCCATCCTCATGCACCCCCGCGGCCGCCCCAACGAATGGCCTCACCTCCCACCCCTCGCCCCAAACGAAGTCTTCCCCCTCGTCCTCAGCGAACTCAAAGCCCGCCTCGAAGCCGCCACTGCCGCCGGAATCCCCCGTAACAAAATCGTCCTCGACCCCGGCCTCGGCTTCGGCAAACGCCTCGACGAGAACTACCCCCTCTTGGCCCACCTCGACCAGTTCCATCAACTCAACCAACCCA
>WNGR01007047.1_pt1 | contig 11950 bp, 14 predicted proteins | sample 5407581 | NCBI WGS metagenome assembly WNGR01 (sample SAMN13153383, study PRJNA577476) | soil metagenome | isolation source: 80 cm soil or saprolite under Garry oak tree replicate 2 | place: USA:California | collected 2016-06-15
GCATGTAATCTATTAAGGGGTAATGTAATCGTACGTGCAAGAAGGGGCTCGAGCCGTCGCAGCGCGCACGCTGAGAAGGGACGAAGCACGACGCCGGGCAGAGCGCCGATCCCCGAGGTGTGACACACGTCCGCTGTCTAAGATACAGTCCTCGCGCCGGCGTCCTCACTCTCTCCTTGACTTAACAGCACCTCGTCTCCACGCTCGTCTCCACGACGCGCCCCCTCGTCCGCAGACCGGGGCTGTGCACGAGCGGCACCAGGCGCCGGGACGACCGGGACGTGTTCGTCGCCCGCAGCATTGAGCTGCGCGGCCATGAGCATGCGGAAGCGCGAATTTTCGCGCTGGACCTGTATCGTATCACGAGTGAGGAGGCATGCGTGTGGGGGTCTAGTTCCAAAAACGGGAACATACGAGCTCGCGATACGTCCCGGTCTCCGTGATATGTCCGTCTGGGGGAAGGCGCCCAACGCAGTCAGTGGGGTTCGAAGAGACAGCGTGTGCAGAGAAAGAACCTTCTAGCACTACTATCCTCTCAGCTCTCGCGATCGTCGAGAGACGATGTGCGACGAATAGGCACGTCGTGTGGCGTGAACGAAGGATTTTGTCGATGGCGTCATTTACCTGCCAACGCGCCACTCAAGGTTAGCGTGCCCGGGTCTGGCCGAATAATGGGGAATATAATGTGCCCACGCGGCGTTCTGCGGATGCGTCCAAGGAGCTTGTCGCCTCGTCAAGAGCCAAGATTGCGGGTTTCTTCAGGAGGGCCCGGGCAATGGCGAGGCGCTGGCGTTGGCCACCGCTTAGACTCAGTCTTCCGACTGATAATATCGCGGTGTGTCAACGCCGGTAAGAGGCTTCCCAATACAAATATCCTCACTCTGCGTGTCGAAACCGTCCGGTAATCCCCAAACAAATTCGCAGTTTGCCTCACGGGCAGCGGCTTCAATCTGCTCCCTTGTAGCGCTCTCGTTACCGTAGGCGATGTTCGTTGCGATTGTTCCAGTGAATAGTACGGGGTCCTATAAACGGAAGATACCCATCAGCTAAGCAGACACGCCAGGGAGGTAGTTTGCCACGTACCTGGGGAACAACACCGATGATGTTGCGCCACGACTCTGGTGTGAACTCACGAATATCTAAGCCAACGCGCTCGAATGAGACATTCTATCAAGGAAACGAAACAATATCATACCGCGTCCGTCGTACGTGATTTTCCCTCGAACAGGATCGTAGTACCTCAGCAATAAGGAATGCACAGATGACTTGCCGCCTCCACTCCTCCCACTGTTCCAGCGAACAGTTCTATGTGAGCTAGCTTTCGAGGTTTCAGACAAGACGTACACGATTGCCACGTTTTCGCCAACTTTGACTTCGAGGTTGAAATCTTCGAGCACGTTCACCCCGCTTCGCGTAGGGTAACTGAACATGATGTTTTCGAATCGTAACGGACCGGTGCGTTTCGGGTCGAGTGCCACACCCACACCAGGTTGAATGGCAGGGCTCCTGTCAAGGAGCTCGAAAATGCGTGTCCCGGCACCGATGCCACGCATAATGGATGCCTAGGGAAGCGCCGTCCATACTCATCGCTATAGAGCGAAACGTAGGCTTACGAAAAACGATCTGGAGTATGTGTGTAGGAAAGTGAGCAAGGGGCGCTGCGCTTAGAGCTGCAGATGGGCCGTACGTTAGCATCTGCAGGCCGCTCCCGACATAGACCGTATACATTAAGAGGCTGGTGAGTTCTCCTACAGATATCTGTCCGTGGCTCACGAGTGATCCCCCTATGCACACAGTGGGGTGATTCTTTCGGGGTAGACAATCGAGAGATCCACGTACCATAGCCAAGCAAAGCCAATAACGCAACGTTCCCGCTCCACCCAGTGCTACCGAAGAATATGCCGCTGGCGACTGCTTCACGGCGGGCAAGGGTCAACACGCGATCGACACGCTCAGAGAACTTCTTCTCTTCGTATGGGGCGGCATTGAAGACTTGCACTGTACGGAGGGCAGCTAGCGCTTCCTGGGCGACCTACATAACACCTATTAGCACCTTCACTGTAGGTTGAGTGAGGAATACGCTGACTTTAGTCATGTCGCCAAGAGCTTCTTGCGTCTTATTTGACAGCCTCTTCAAGTACCGGCCATAGAATACCTGATTATAATCGTGGTGAGTGCATGTATACGAGGAGAAGGATCTGAACCGGTACCGACCGCGCCAAGAGATATGGGAGGGACGATCGCAAGCATGAGAAAGGTGAGGTGCGAAGATATGTAGAGCATTGCGCCGACTATTTCCGCATACTGGTCAGCATATACCCCAAGAGACGTGGATGAGATACGCGTACGGCCAGCAAAGGACATCACCACAGAACGGAGTCCATCTGAAAGGTTCTGGGTAACACTTTTGACACTCGTGAGCCAACTGAAACAAAAAAAGGACCACCAAGACCAGGTAGCGCACTCATTACCTTTCTCCTACGATGCTGCTGTCGACGCTGAGTCGACTCAGGGCGTCGCCCTCCCCGCGCTCCACAAATTCAACTTCTTGCCGAAGAGTCGCAGCATAAGTTCGTTCGCGCAGGCGAGCCACGATTCGCTGACCTGGGAGGAGGATGAGAACTGCATTTTGGGGGAGTGGGAAACACGGCGCACCAGACATGCGCATGAGAAAGGCGCGTCCCGCGTTGCAAGCACCGCCAATAGTGAAGATGAGGAGAAGACCAGCAGTAGCTTGGGTCAGTGAGACACCATACGGAATTGTCTGTGGATGGGGAGAAACGATGAGATCCAATTCGATGTCATGGTTGTATTGGCAGGAGAACGTTCGCGCACGGAGCGTTGTAGTTCGGAATTTCGAGTAGGGACGGTTGTGGTGATCGACCTACCGGATTCTGGGAAGTGAAGTAGTCGATGAGCTTCCCGACCGTGAACGGGATGCTCAACGACACGGACGAGGAGACGAGCAGAAGCCCGATAGCCGTTAACAGGGGCCGACGTTCTGGCCGGGCGAGAGCGACGATCTTGCGGAACGAGGTCGACGTGGGAACCGACCCGTCGGCATTCGGGGAAAAGGAGGACGGGAGAAAACGAGAAAGGATGGAGCGACGTGTCGGCGGAGAATGTGAGGGTGTCGGACTTGAAGACGTAGGAGCGCGGGTCGTAGGACTTGTCACGAAGAAGCGGCCCCCTTGCGCTAAGGCGTATGTCGGCCACGGGGGGTATCGTTTGCTCGTCGAAGGATGCGGGAAAGTGAGACGTGTGGAAAGTGCTCGCCGAGTACCGGAAGAGTACGTCGAGGCGATCACGACGCGGCGCAGATGCAAGCCGAGCATCATGTGCGACGCTGTGAACCCGAATGCGATTGACAACTCCAAGCCGGTGAGAAAACAAGAAAAAGAAATGAGAGAAAGAAATAATGATGCGCACGCATCGGAGGCGAACGCTTCAATGGAGAAGCGTGACGTAAGCGGCGTCACACCCCATTCTCCTCTTCGACAGACTCGGGTCTGGACTGACACTTTTTTATGTCTGATAGAGCCCTCTACAAAGTCATATCAGCCTTTGTATTTGCCAGGCAGTGACAAACACCCATTTCAAACGTTTCGGCGCTTCTCTCTCCAACTATCTCTCCTCCAAACAATCCTGACCAAAAGTACAGCGCCGGAACAACGAGTACCGGAACACTAAGCAGGTGCTGAAGCCGAAGCTCTCCCTGGATGGGTATACGCGATATCTATTCGTACCTCAAATTACACTTATAGTATCGACGGGTATACAAGTATGCAAGGAGAAAGGAAAATCCGATTCGTCAGGCGTCAGGCGTCAGATAATGGCGGCGACAACCTGAAGAGCGAAAAGCGCCCCGCCCATTAGAGCCATATCGCGTTTGAGAGACACAGCTGCTGCGTTCTGTGATGTGCCGCTAGTGGCGGACGGCCTGTCGCTCGAAGATGCTAAAGGGATGGCCCTGGTCGTCAGCCCCCTCCAAAAAGGTGCTGTGAGTAGTCACGTACCAGTGCTTACCGCCACTGAACTGATGTTGCAAAGATCCTTGATGAAATCTGTTGCATCCTGAATACCAGATGCGGCGCAGGTCTCTTGGATGCAGCTCCCCGTGGCGCTCAAAAATTGGGGGTTGCTACAAAAGCATGCAATCTTGTAGCTAAAGTTCCAAAGTAAGGGTATGTGTGGTGGGCCAGAGTGGAACGACGATGCGCGCACATATCGCAAGCTATCTGAGAGGCAGCAGATGAGGTACAGGACACAGCGCAAGATGGGGGCTGCGCCGCAGAGCACAACATACCCGTGCTCAGGAGGAAGGAGACGACAAGGATACGATGAAGGTTCAGGTTCGTCATAATACTAGCTCGAAAGTTGAAAGGACGCGTGGGTACTAGGGAGGGTACTATTTATCGTTGGGTGTTCGCGGTCCCCGAATGTCACAACGCTGTGCACTTCGCCACTTTGAAGGGCAATCGCGCGCCAGGCACGCGTTTATGCATGGTGCTGACAATGTGGCAGCTCCTTTTTTGCTCTCGAAGATGACTCGGAACCCAGGTTCCGAACAGATGTCGAGCCTGGTTTCTTTCCCTTTGAGGACGTGAGTGAAGTGGCGCAGCCAAGTGGATCAGAGGTGCCTGATGCGCAGCAGCACTATAGCACCGGGTCCAGTGTCGCTCGTCTGCGTGCTTGAAACGCGAAGGACATTGAGCCATTGCACACACATCGCCACTAGTGCTGTGACTAGTAGCCTCGTGTTGACGCATGACCGACTCCGAGGACGCTTATTTCCGCCTGCTGTCGTGCAGAACAGCGACTAATCTCAGGAGGCGCGTATCAGATCACTGCGTGGTGCTACAGCGAATGCACGAATGCGACTCGTCTAGTATGGTGCCGCCAGGGAAGGAGACATCAAGGCTGTGACCGACTTACCTTGACCGGCGCCAATTCCGACCTAAGCACCATGACACCTGACTTGGCGCAATCTCCCGCATCACCGGTGATGATGGGTATTCCGTGGCATCTCTTCCCTTCCAATGGCCTGTTCAGGTGGAGCCAGCGAGGCCCTGGAACATCAACGTTGACCATGTGGTGTCCATAGAACGGTTCCGTTCTCTTCCCGTGTCTTTTCTTGGTTCTCGGAAGCAGCCCTTGGTACTGGATGGTATCAGTAGCCAAAACCTTCGTGCTTCCAAGTTCCAACAGAGACCGATCCATCACAGTACTCATTTCTTAGTGGCGTTGACGTAGCCACCGTCTTGGCGAACTCAGATAGCACCGCATCCAACCAATATATGTTACTTGCTTCTACCTTATGACATCTCGCGAGTTACTGTAAGTCGAATTATTAGGACGTCACGCGCCAACAAGTGCAACCGACAGAATTCTGTGCTAGCACCAGTTCAGTCAGGTACCGACTTCGGGATCTCGTCAGCTTCCGAATATTCCCGACAGGCACAGCCCGAACATCCCAGATCCGAGCAACCGTCATCCCCAGCCCGCCCGCGTCTATCATGCAATGCCACCCGCTACTCGGCTACTGTATTCCTCGCTCACGATGAGTCAGCCTGCTCGTTATGAAACCATATGGGTTCTCATTTGCCAAGTGTAAGGATACATCATAAAGATACAACATAATAGCGGTACGCATACAATTCTATGGCATAATGACGGTCCATACCATTTGACAATGGGAAAATACATTCACCGTGAGATGCGCCCGAGTGCCGAATAAGGCTTAGGCGCAGTGTCCAGCATCAGAGCCGGCGCCTGATTCACGGCGTGGACTCGGAGGAGAATCGGATGACAGCCAGCTGCAGCATATTGACAGACCTGAGAGCCATTCCCTTATCCCGCAGCTCGCGCAAGTACACCCTGCTAAGGGCGTGCGCATCCTTAATCCTCAACTGCGCCAGCACCGATGGGATGTCCTCCGGGAGCTCATACCTGCGGCAAAAGTCCGCCATCGGCAGTTTCCCCCCGAACCCAGGGGTAAGCCGCGCAGGAAGGAGAAGGCGGGACTTCTTGTGCTCTGAGAGCGCGTCGTCGAGCTCGTCGTCCGACATCTTTCCAGAATGATGCCATCACGGACCCATGGCCGACGGGCGGAGGTTAGTGAGCTTGTATGCGAACAATGAGACGAAGAGCAGGGGATGGTCTATACAAACCTGAAAGATGGAGTCCGAACTAGTTGTGGAGCCTCCTTCTGAAGATGACATCGACCCTGCGGGTGATCGGAGGTATGCCTCAGTACGATGTAGGACAGGAGAAATTGCTAACGGACCTGGAGCCGGCTCTGGATTTGCCGGGGTTGGCACGGACGGGAAAGTCGTCGGCGGGGGGTAAAACGAGATAACGAAGGTCAAAAATGGATCGTCTTCCATCATTTCGAACTGGCTTTGCATCAGTGCATCGCTCAGTCTATGGACAGTCAGTGTCAGCTCGTTCGGGGGGATGCAGCACCGGAAAACGAATACGGACGGCACACAACTTGGTCCATCCTCCAGAGTGGGCTCGCGAACGGTTACGGGAACAAAGCCATCCCCATCCCATCCTTCTGCGACCTGGGATAGGTATTGAAATCGTAACTCGATCGTGCTTGGCTCAAAAACCTTGGACCGACGATCTGTGTGCCGTCTAGTAGAGGATCACTGGGGTAAGGGAGAGTTCGTACCATACGAGCCCTGGAATTTGAAGAGAGAATCGCAGCCTATGTTATGCCACGCCTTGGGCTCGCGCGCGATCAGCCACTTTCCCAAGGATTCGCCGCCAATAGAAATATCCGCGCTGGCGTCAAAGAGGCCATTGTTGCGCACGAAGAGCCTGAATTCCTGCGGCAGTGTCAGTATTTCACCGAGTACTGAGGGGGGCGGCGCGGCGCTCAACTACCTCTTCCACTAGCGCGACGAAGGTGACGAAGACCGTGTGGCCTCCTTTCAAGTGGTTAACCACTATCGGCGCTTCCCGTGGTCTGAGCTCCCCTTGCTCAGAGATAGCGCAGACAGCGAGGTTACATTGCTCGATCTGGTGTTCTGGTTCAATTCGGTCGGAGGAGGACAGCATAGAGGTTCCAGATGAAAAAACGAGATTAAATATAAGAGAGGAAGATGGAGATCGCCTAAGTCTGCATGACACGAGGCATTCTTTTATACCGTAACCAAGTAAGGGCCCGAACAGGGTGAAACTATGAACGGATCCATGCCCACAGAGAACAGCATGGAATCACGAGGAACGCTACAGCCACATAAGCTGTCATGAAGGAGGCGCAGATGAGCTTGCCGCATCCGGAATGGTCATTTATCTCGGAACTTCAGTTAGGGCAACTCGGGATCGCAGGTGACTTGGCCAGAAAGGAAATAATGCAGGATGTTTCTATATTCTTCTGTCCAATGTACAGACAACGGCCAGTTCGCGAATGCAAAGTATTGCTCCGTTTTCGAAATCACTTTGGCGATGAGGGAACGTGACGTAGTAAAACATCGCATAATATGCAATAGGGAGGAGGGGCGGTGTTTCTTGATTTGGGCTACCTGAATGCGGATACAGGGGGGCATGGTGATCTCCGAAGCCAGAGGACACAATACTGGGCCAGACTGAACAAATGAGGCAGTATGAGGGGAACAGTGGAGCGCTAAAGTATGCTGTGCATGAAACGAACAAAGAAAAAGGATACTAATAGACCCACCTGCTCTCCTATGGTGCGAACAAAGACCGAAAGGCCGACACACCAGCACCAGCAGGAATAACGCTCTAGATAGAAATAACATGCTGTACACGAAAGAGGCCGATCATGCATAGTAATGACAACCCTGGGACATAGCCACGCACCAACTAGGGTATACGTATTTACGCCAACAGCATGATATTATAGCGATTGGCATCGTTCCATGCGATACCCCGAAGAATAACACCATACCGGCCATCTTGCGGTAATGGGCTGGACAATGACGGACGCTCGCCGGTAGGAGCCTGAGGTTGATGCGGTACGTCGATGCCAAGGCCGCCAGTCTATGAACGAATGCGGAAACTTCCGGACGAGCACAGATCGAATGTTCCGCGATGCGATGACAGATCTCAAGTCCGGGGAAAGCCTAGAGGCGGGTGGGAGCGTGCTACGATTCTCTCTTTACTCTTGTTTGGTTGGGTGGAGTGTCAAGCATGATCATGCGTTCGCAACCCCATTAAGCAAAGTGGAAACAAAAATAGCTATTGCGCCTGCGGCGACTCCTGACCTTGCTTCTGACCTTGCCCTTGTTGCGGTACAGATGATGTGGATGCTTAGACCTTCGCCACAGCATATCAGAATAGGAACACGCCCACTGCTTTGTCACTTCTGGCCCAGTGCGCAACTGTGGGCGCCGGTCGGCCTAAAAGCTGGGCCTAAGCTGCGGCTCTCAGGCGAAGCCGGCACTGGGACGCCCAGTCATCCAGGGCACGCCACTGAGACCCATGTCATCATTGTCATTTCCAGATGAATTTCGGCCCTCAACAGAGCTACTGGCAATCACCTCCTTCGATGCAGGACATTGGCCGTGTCGTCCACGACAACTAGGAACTTTCAGGAGCGACCGGCACATCGCATCTGCTGGAGTGTGATGCCGGCAGACGCGCACCGAGCTGGGTGGCGCGCGGGCTTCTCCTTTTTTCTTGATCCATTTATATTCCGGGACATGTAATTAAGAGGTGACGCCGGCTTCCGATGGAAGAAATTCTATGACAGAGCGTTCTAAGGACCAAATACGATATACCCAACCGGGAGCTGCGTGTTTGCAGGGAACAACGTGTTGGACACCGCTGGCAGACTGCGTACTAAGCGGAGCACGGGGTTGTTCGGACATGGGGAGATCGGCGAAGGTGGCTGTATCAATCAGGGATACTATTGTGAAGTCGCGGAGGGAGGAGTGGGACAGTCCTGCGGTGTAATATACAGCTTGTCGCAGCAACAGAAGATCTGAAAGGCAGATGTGACTCTCTGCTACGGGCAGAGCATGTTAGTCAGGTACTAACTTCGGGCGTGTTCGGATACTTACTCCAAGCATGACACGAACAGCCGCGCGGTCGTAGACGTCTCTGAGCTTTGTTTAAGTTAAGTAACTGACATACCCAGGCAGCTCGATTGAGTCTATCGTCCACTGACTACTCGCTCGTTTCAGCCTGTTCGCTTAATACGGGACCGCAAGGTTCTTATTCACCGAGAATAAGGATACAGTATGCGAAACAAATACAACAAGGTCAAGGTACACATACAAATTTATGGCATAAAGATGGTCCATACTGATGGTCACAGCACGCTCGGGCCCAGACCAAGGCGATTACGCAGTCGCCAATCCTAGGAACTGCGCCCGCTCACGAAGCCGACTCGGAGGAGAATCGGATGACGGCCAGCTGCAGCATCTTGACAGACCTGGGAGCCATTCCCTTGTCCCGCAGATCGCTCAGGCGCTTGCTGCTGAGGCCGTGCGCATCCTTGACCCCCATCTGTGCCAGCAGGGGCGGGATATCCTCCGGTAGCTCATACCTACGGCAGAAGTCCTCCACCGAGAGTTTTCCCCGGAACCCAGGGATGAGTCGAGCAGGGAGGAGAAGGCTGGACTTCTCGTACTCTGAGAGCGCTTCTCGGAGCTCGTCGTCTGACATCTTCGGGAGTGGTGCCATCGTGCATTCGCGGCGAGCGGGAGGAGGTCAGTAAAGTTGTATGGGAACTCGGAACGGAGAAATAATTTACAGACCCAGGAGATCGAGGCTGGACTGACTAGACTGGTGGTGGGGCCGCACCCTGAAGGTAACGTTGGTGCTGCGAGCGATGGGAAGCATGCCTCGGTACGATGCGTAACAAAAAAAATGACTGGCGAACCTGGAGCCGGCTCTGGACTTGCAGCAGGCTGTGTGAGAATAGACGGGGAGGGCGTGGTGGGCGGGGACGGCGTTAACAACAGGGAGCTTGGCGTGGGCGTTGTGGGCATTGTGGACAAGGTGCTCGTCGTGAATATGGTGCTCGTTGTGGATAAGGTGTTCGTCGTGGATAGGGTGCTCATCGTGGATAGGGAGCTTGTCGTGGATAGGGAGCTTGTCGTGGGTAAGGAGCTCGTCGTGAGTAGGGAGGAGGGCGTTGTGGGTTGGGAGCTCGTCACGAGCGGGGAACTCGTCGTGGGTGGGGAAGATGTTGCGGGCGGTGGGTGCAACGAGATGACGAAGGTCAAAAATGGATCGTCTTCCACCATTTCGAACCGGCTTTGCATCAGTTCATCGCTCGGTCTACAGGCAACCAATGTCACGCTCGTTCGGGGAAATAAGGCACAGGAAAACGAATACTGACTGCACCCAACCCGGTCCATCCTCCGGAGACAGCTCGTGCACGACGGCAGGAACCAAGACATTCCGATCCCGCCCTTCAGTGATTCGGAATAGGTATTGAAACCTTATCTCGAACGTGCTTGGCTCAAAAACCTTGGGCCGACGATCTGTGGACCGTCCCGTAGGGGTTCACCAGGATGCGAGAGAGTTCGCACCGGAAGAGTCCTGAAATTTGAAGAGAGAATTGCTGGCTATGTTATGCCACACATTGGAATTGCGCGCGATGGACCACTTCCCCAAGGATCTGCCCCCGAAAGAGATATCCGCGCTGGCGTCAACGGGGCTATCGTGGCGCACGAAGAGCCGAAAATCCTGTGGCGCCGTTAGCATCTCTTCGATAAGAGTATGAAATGGCGCAGCTCAGAACAACCTCTCCTGGTACCGCCTCGAAGTCGATAAAAACAGTAGAGCCCCCTTTCGAGTCGTTGACCACCCGCGGCTCCTCCCGAGGTTTGAGTTCCCCTTGCTTGGAGAGCACGTAGAGGGCGAAATTATTTTGTTCTATCGGATGTTCTGGTTCGATTGGCTCGAAGGAGGATGGCATGAAGATCCCAGATAGCAAACACGAGTAGAGAGAGAAAGATAATGATCCCCAAGCTGGCACGACACCGAGCACACCTTTATACCGGTCGCGAGCAAGGGCCCAAACAGGGGAAATTATGAACGTAGCCCTATGCCCACAAGGAAGCACTAGCGCAGCACAGAACGATAAAGAAGGATGCAACCGCATACGCCCTCATGAGGGGTGCAGAGGCTGTATTTGAAACCTTCATTCATATGGAAGCACGAGATCTCGGCGCTTTGGGTGGCGGGAGAGACATTGCTGCGGAACGGTCTAAGGGTCTAGTCGGTCCAAATGCACAGGCGGGAACCAGTTCGTGAAGGACAGTCGTTTTTGTCTTCGTTCTACACTGCATTGTGGCGTGTGATGCTGTAGAACAGGCAGTAGGGACGGAGACGTTGTTTCTCGGTTCGAGTAATTTGAAAGTGGATGCTGGGAGCTTAGAAAGTCGACGAATACGATACTAGATAAATTCGAACCAAGGGGAACGTACCGAGGGGAGTCTCTGCGCCAAGGGTACTTGTAAATTTAACCCTACCTCCGAGAATGGGAAGTTATGAGACCCACGCGCTCTCCGATTATGCGAGTAGACGAACAGACAGACGTCTTTACGATAACGCCAAGCACGCTTAGATGGAAACCATCACCACTGACACGTCGACTGACAACTCTAGGACACAGCCATGCGCCAAAGGACTTCGGGGATTGGTGGGTATTCATTCCTGCCTCAAGGAACGTGATAAAATGATGGGTGGCACCGTTCCACGCGATACACTAACCCCAAACTGGTCGTGTTGGTAGCAGCACGGACCAGACCCAAAGGGCGCTCGCTTGGGCCCTCGAAGAAAGTCGATACGGCACCGAGGTTGGTCGGTCCATGACGCGGAGCTTCCGAACGTGCGCGGATCACAGTAGATCGGATATTCCGCGCTAAGATGAGGGACTTCAATTCCAGGGAGGCCCCTCCACAGAGTTGCGCTAGGTCTCTCACACTTGAGTGCCACTGCCGCTTGACTGAAGTGTCAAGTCCGC
>WNGR01021929.1_pt1 | contig 11949 bp, 15 predicted proteins | sample 5407581 | NCBI WGS metagenome assembly WNGR01 (sample SAMN13153383, study PRJNA577476) | soil metagenome | isolation source: 80 cm soil or saprolite under Garry oak tree replicate 2 | place: USA:California | collected 2016-06-15
TGCAACGTCTGCGGCATCGAGTCCGGCTACACCGGGCCGGGATCGAAGACGGTCATCCCGGCCGAAGCGACGGGGAAGATCGACTTTCGCCTGGTCCCCGACCAGGACCCGGAAAAGATCGCGGGCCTCCTGCGTGCGCATCTCGACCGACGCGGTTTTGGCGACGTCGAGTTCAGCGCCGAGGAAGGCGAGCATCCGTATCGCGGTCCGGCCGATGCGCCACTCGTGCGTGCGGTCGCGGCCGTCGCGGAGGAGGCCTTCGGCCGGCCGCCGGCGCTCGTTCCGTCGAGCGGCGGAACGTCCCCGATGTGGGTCGTCTGCAACCCCACGCGGATGGCGAACGTGACCCTTGGCATGGGGCACCCCGGCGCGGGGGCGCACGCGCCCAACGAGCACATCCTTCTCGACAACTACTGGCGCGCCCTGCGCGCGACGACACGCCTCTATTCGGAGTTCGCGACCGCGCGATGACTTGACCGTCAGCCCACAATCGAAGGACGTATGGGAAGGGGACCACGCAAATGAAGAACCTCGTCGGCATGCCGCAGCGCTCGGGCAATCCCGTGCTCGGCGACAAGACTTTCGATGGGCTCGCCACGACCGGCGATGCCATGACGTTGGACGGGACCGTCAACCGTTCGTTCGCCCTAGTGCTCATCCTCATGGCCGGCGCGTTCGTGAGCGTGCTCGCGGGACCGGCCTACATGCTCCTCGGCGCGATCGCCGGCTTCGTCTTGGCGATCGCCACGGTATTGCGAAAGACCTGGGCTCCGATCACCGCGCCGCTCTACGCGTTCGCGGAGGGTCTATTCATCGGCGGCATCTCGATCCTCCTCGAGGCCACCTACCCCGGGATCGTCATTCATGCGGTGTCGCTTACGGTCGGCATCTTCGTGGCATTCCTCCTCATCTATCGCTCGCACCTGATCCGCGTCACCGACAAGCTCCGGATCGCGGTCTTCGCCGCGACGGGTGGCGTCGCGGTCGTGTACCTGGCCTCTCTCGTCCTAAATCTCGTGGGCGTCCAGGTGAGCTATTTGAACGAGGCTCTGGCCGGGTCGGGCGTGCTTGGCATCGCCGTCAACGTTCTCGTCATCGGCATCGCCGCGTTCAATCTCCTGCTCGACTTCGACCTGGCGGAGCGCGGAGTGGCCGCGCGTGCTCCGAAGTACATGGAGTGGTACGTGGCGTTTGCGCTCCTCGTGACCCTCGTCTGGCTGTACATCGAGATCCTCCGGCTGCTCTCGAGGCTGGCTCGTCGCTGACGATCGCCCGATTCCGCTAGGTTCGCCGCCCGAGCGGTAGTCTCTCGACATGGCGACCATCACGCCGGCCCAGGGGGAGCTGCAGATCCGGACCATGCAGCGGTCGCCCCTGTCGCGCGTGCGTGGGAATCTCGGTGGAATGTGGGGCCGGCCGATAACGCAGGCGATCCTCAAAGCGCTGCTGACGATCTACGTCACCAGCACGATCACGTTCGTGCTGATCCGGCTCATGCCGGGAAGCCCTGTCGAGATCAAGATCGACGAGCTGATGAATCAGAGTCAGATGTCGTACGCGGACGCGGCGGCGATGGCGTCGGGACTTTTCGACATCAACCTGAACGCGCCGATCCACGAGCAGTACTTCGAGTACCTCGGCAACCTCGCGCACGGCGATCTTGGCAACTCGTTCCTCTCCCGGGGCACGACGGTGATGTCGATCATCCTCTCGGTCCTGCCGTGGACGCTGTTCGCGGTCGGGACCGGGCTCCTGCTTTCGTTCTTCCTGGGCATCGCCCTTGGATTGGTCGCAGCGTACCGGCGCAATAGCTTCCTCGACCACGCGGTCTCGACCGGCGGCTCGATCATCAGCTCGGTTCCCGGCTACCTCATCGCCCTGCTGATCATTTTGATCTTCGGTATCCAGCTCCGGTGGATACCGATCACGCAAATGCGAGGCGCGTTCACATCTGGGATTACGCCCGGGTTCACGCCGGAGTTCATAGGCGACATCCTGTTCCACGCATCACTGCCTATCACGGTGTTCTTCCTCACTCACATCGGCCTTTGGATCCTGTCGATGCGCTCGGCCACGCTCGCTGCGCTCGAGGAAGACCACGTCACCGTCGCGCGCGCTCGCGGTCTCACCGACGGCCGAATAACGACGGCGTACGTGGGCCGCAACGCGGTGCTGCCGCTCGTTTCGCAATTCGCGATCGCGGCGGGCGCGGTGGTCGGAGGCGCCGTGATCATCGAACAGATCTTCGTCTACCAGGGAGTCGGCCTGCGACTGGTCGCCTCCGTCAACCAGCGCGACTACCCGCTCATGCAGGGGATCATCCTCATGACCACGGTCTGCGTGATCATCGCGAACCTCGTCGCGGACCTTCTGTACAGCAGGCTCGACCCGCGGATTGGACGTGCCGGCGGAGCGACGGGAAAGTGACCGCAGCCGCGGGCCTTGTCGACCGCCGCGATGTGAGTCGTATTCCCGCCCCGCTGGCGGGCCTGGTCGAGTTCCTGCGAATGATGTCTCGCAAGCCCGTGGGCCTGATCGGGCTCATCGGAGTCCTGTTCTTCCTCTTTCTTGCGTACGTCGCGCCGCTGATCGTGCCTCTCCAGGACCAGGTCGACGTGACGGCAATTTACGCGAAGCCATCCTTTGCCCATCCACTCGGAACCGACTTCCAGGGACGCGACGTCGTGAACCAGATCGTTTACGGCGGAGGCGACATCATCACCACCGCCATCCTCGCCGCGCTCTTTTCGACTCTCATCGCGATCACCTTCGGGTCGATCGCGGCGACCGTCGGTGGGCGGATCGACGCGCTCATCCTCGCGATCACCGACGTCGCGCTGACGATCCCGCAGCTCATCCTGCTCATCGTGATCGCGGCGATCTTCAGGCCGGCGTCGTTCTTCGCGCTGGCGGTGATCCTCGCGCTCTTGCAGTGGCCCGCGCTGTTACGGCAGATCCGCGCCCAGGTCCTTTCGTTGAAGGAACGCGATTTCGTCGAGGCGGCGCGCTCCCTCGATCTCGGCCTGCTGCACATCATCTTCCGCGAGATGCTGCCGAACATGCGGAGCTACATCGTCATCCACTTCATCATCGCGATGACCCTGGCGATCTACGCGCAGGCCGCGATCATGTTCCTCGGACTGGTCCCGCTCTCCGGGAAGAACTGGGCGATCATGCTGTACTTCGCGTACAACCAGGGCGCGCTTTTCTTCAAGGACAGCTTCTTCTATCTCATGGGGCCGATCATGGCGATCGCACTCTTCCAGCTCTCCCTCGTGTGGCTCGCCTCAGGCCTCGAGGACGTCTTCAACCCGCGTCTTAGATCCTGACCGTGCCGGTCCTTTCGGTCCGCGACCTATCGATCGAATACCGGACGCGGCGCGGCCCGGTGCAAGCGGTGAGGGACGTGACGTTCGACCTCGAGCAGGGAGAGACCCTGGCGGTCATCGGCGAGTCCGGATCGGGCAAGACGACCCTTGCAGTGGGCCTGATCCGCCTTTCGCCGCGGAGCGCTCGCGTCACGGAGGGTGAGATCCGGTACGACGACGGCAAGCGTGCCTTCGACGTCCTCGCTCTCGACGCGGAACGACTTCGTCGCTTCCGCTGGGCGGACTGCGCGATGGTGTTCCAGGCAGCGCTCTCGGCGTTCAACCCCGTCATCACCATCTGGGAACAGTTCCTCGATACCGGTCGCGCCCACGGCATGGGTGACAAGCACAAGGTCCACGACCGCACCCGCGAGCTCTTGGACCTGGTGCACCTGGATCCGAAGCGAGTGCTGAGTGCGTACCCACACGAGCTCTCGGGCGGCATGCGCCAGCGCGTTTTGATCGCCATGGCGTTGCTGCTCGACCCGCGCATCGTCATCCTCGACGAGCCGACGACGGCGCTCGATATCCTCACGCAGCGCGCGATCATCGATCTGCTGCGCGAGCTCCGCGGCCGACTCGGTTTTGCCACGATCTTCATTTCGCACGACCTCTCGATCGCGGCCGAGCTGGCGGACCGGATGCTCACGATGTACGCGGGGCGGATCGTCGAGCGTGCCACCGTCGAAGACCTCTTCTATCGGCCGCGGCATCCGTACTCGGTCGGCCTCATGCGAGCGGTGCCCCGCGTCTCCGGTGCACTCGGCAGCGTCGTATCCATTCCGGGATCGCCGCCCGACCTCATCCGCCTCCCGCGCGGCTGCTCGTATTACCCGCGCTGTCCGTTCCATGTCGAGCAGTGCCTCGAGCAGGACCCGCCGCTCATTGCGGTCGACACCCCGGCCCACGAGGCCGCGTGCATTCGCTGGGAGGCGGTCGCCGCGGCGCTCGGCTCCGACGCGGAGGCGCCCGTCGCCGAGAAGCTCGCGTGACGCCTCCGCTGATCGAGCTCGACGGAGTCTCGCGTACGTACACCACGCCCGCCGGCACCATAACCGCGGTCGACGACGTCTCGCTATCGCTCGGAGAGAGCGAGACGATCTGCATCGTCGGCGAGAGCGGATGTGGAAAGACGACGACCGGCCGGATGCTGGCCGGTCTCCTCCGGCCGTCCAGTGGCCGGCTCCTGTTCGAGGGCGCGGATGTGTGGGAGAAGAAGGGAAAGGATCTGGCGCGCTTTCGGCGTGCGGTGCAGCTCGTCCATCAGGACCCGTACGCATCGCTGAACCCGACACGCACAATCGCCCAGACACTCTCTGCGCCGCTCGCGAAGCACAAAAAGGCGCACGGACGAGCCGCACGCGCCGCGATGATCTCGCTGCTCGAACGTGTTGGCCTGACCCCGCCGGCAGATTTCCTTCTGAAATATCCGCACCAGCTCTCAGGTGGGCAGCGCCAGCGCGTCTCGATCGCGCGCGCTCTCACCGTGGATCCGCGGGTGATCGTCGCGGACGAGGCGGTCTCGATGGTCGATGTCTCCATCCGGATCAGCCTCCTCGACCTGCTGCATAACCTTGCGACCGAGTTCCACGTAACGACGGTCCTCATAACGCACGACCTTGCCGTCGCGCGCTATTTCGCGCGAAAGGGCCGCATCGCCGTGATGTATCTCGGTCGCGTGGTCGAGCTCGCCAACACCGAGCCGCTCGTGAGCGACCCCGCGCACCCGTATTCGACCGCCCTGATCGCTGCGATCCCCGAGGCGGATCCGACCATCACTCGCTCGAAGAAGCGGGTCTCGCTCAAGGGCGCGGAGGTACCGAGCCTGCTGAACCTGCCGCCGGGCTGCGTCTTCCATCCGCGCTGCCCGCTGTCCGAGCCGGGGCTGTGCGATGTAGTGGTCCCGACACTCGGCGACCTACCGGGCGGCCGGTCGGTCGCGTGCCATGTCGCGCTGCGCGAACGCCAGCCCGCGGCCGAGCTGCTCGGGGTCCGGTAGTGGACCCCATCGCGTTCCAGGCGGCGCTGCGCGTCGCGGTCCTGATCCTGATCGTCGCCGTGGCGATGCTGCCGTTTCAGCCGCCAAATTCGGCGGAATTCGTCGTTACGGTGCTCGCCGCGGTCGTGGGACTGATCTTCGTGGTGCTGGTTGCCGTGGTCGTCCGGCTGTCCACCTCGCGGCCACCGAACCCAAGGCCCGTCGACACGGTAAGCGGTATAGATTCCAATATGCGCAACGAGGAACCCAGGAGGGGTAGATGAAGAAGAACGCGATTAGCTATTCCGTCACGCGTCGACGATTTCTCCGGGATGCGACGCTCACAAGTCTCGGCATCGTGGCCGCCGCGTGCACGCCCGGTGCGACTCCGGGCTCTTCGCCGAGCGGGGCCGCATCGGTAAAGGGCGGCCAGTTCAACGGCGCGTGGCCCTACGACCTTCCGCCGAAGGGTCACTACAACTACTTCGCGGCGAGCGGCGCGATCACTCAGGGCAGCATCTGGCAGGACATGTTCCTGCCGCCGATGGCGACCTACGTCTGGAACGAAGCGAAGTGGACCTACTGGTTGGCCGAATCGAGCGCGCTGAGCGGCAACGTCTTCTCCGTGAAGCTCCGGCCCAACATCAAGTGGTCCGACGGCGCGGCCTTCTCGTCCAAGGACGTTGTGACCACCTTCACCGTCGGCCGCATGGACAGCCTACCGATCTGGAACTACATCGAGAAGGTAGAGGCGGACGGCGATCTCGGCGTGAAGTTCACGTATAAGACCCCCTCGAGCCTTGGCGAGCGCAACATCCTGCGCGTCTCGATCAAGCCGGACTCGGTATATGGCGCGATCGCCAAGCGGGCCGCGGACCTGTACGCCTCCGGCAAGACCACCAGCTCCGCCGAGCTCGTCGCGCTCCGCGCCGAGAAGGACGGCCTTCGCCCGGAACCGGTCTCGGTCGGGCCTTACAAGATCGACAAGGCCTCGGTGACCGAGGCCCAGCTCACGATGCCTCGGAACGACGGTGGGCTCTTCGCCGACAAGGTCAACTTCGACAAGATCGTCGTCTACCAGGTCTAGCCGCTGGTCCTCGCCGGCGACATCGATTACGCGACGCACGGTTTCCCCCTCGCAACCGACAAGGCGTTCATCGATGCGGGCATTCGAGTCATCCGCGGACCCGGCTACTCCGGCCCCGCGATCTTCTTCCACTGGGAGAAGGCCGCGGCATTCCAGGACAAGCGCCTCCGCCCGGCGGTCGCGATGGCGATCAACAAGGAGGAGAGCGCCAAGGTCACGTACGGCGATTCGGCGAAGGTGCAAAAGTTCATGGCGGGCTTCTCCGACAACCTCGTCCCGCTCTGGATCTCGTCCGCCGACCAGGCCAAGCTGAAGTCATACGCATTCGATCTCGCGGCGGCGGCGAAACTGATGACGGACGCTGGCTACGCGAAGGGCTCCGACGGCATCTATGCGAAGGACGGCAAGAAGCTCGAGTTCGAGATGTACTTCCCGAGCGACTTCGCGGACTGGTCGAGCGCCGCGGACCACGCGCAGAAGTCGCTCAACACTTTTGGTATCAAGATCGTGCCGCGCGGCGCGATCAGCAGCCAGCAGTTGCCTGATGTCAACAATGGCAACTTCCAGATCGCCATCCGCGCGTGGGGAACCGGCAACCCGCACCCGCAGGGGTCATTCATCCAGGACCTGCGCACGCACAACACGACCGCAGCGGCCGGCGGCATGAAATACCCGCTGAAGCAGGGCAACACCGACTTCGACGCGCTCATCAACAAGATGGGCGACGGCTTCGACACAACCGCGCAAAAGGCACCGGTCACGGAGGCGGCGCTCGCCTTCAACGATCTCCTGCCAGTGGTTCCGTTGTGGGAGCGCTACGGCAATAACCCGGTCAACGACAAGAAGCGCGTCACCGGCTGGAAGCCGGATAGCGACCCGATCTACAAGAATCCCTGGAGCGTCGACGCGTTCACTACGTATCTGATCATGGACGGCACGCTCCGTAAGATCTGATCCACGCGTGACGACTGACGGCGGCGACCTCGCGGGTTTCCCGGAGGTCGCCGTCGTTCTAGGTGGTGGCCTTTCCATTGACGGGGAGCCATCCGAGTCCACGACCGCGCGCGCTCGCGCGGCGGCGCACCTCGCGCAAAAGCGGCCGAGCCTCGCGATCATCCCCTCCGGCAGCCATGGCGACGGTCCGGCGCCCGCTAAGAGTGAGGCCGCGGTGATGGCAGATCTCATCGCAGCGGCGGGCGTCACGCGCGAACGGCTCTTCCTCGAGGAGCGGTCGCGGGACACGATCGGCAACGCTGTGGAGGTGGCCGCGCGTTATCTGGGGCGGATCGAGCCGCGGCCTATCTACCTGGTGACCTCGCCGTTTCATCTCGAGCGGGCGTTGGTGGTCTTCCGCAACGTGCTGGGCTTTGCGTGGCAAGTCCAGGCGGTCGCCGCCGAAGACACCGACGATGACCTCAAGCGCGCGAACTCGGAGACGTCATTCCTCCAGGAGACGTTCACCTTCTTCGAGGGCATCCGTCCCGGCGACATGGCGGCGATCGACAAGAAATACCGCGCAAGGCAGGTCCGCTAGTAGGAGGACGACGCTTCTAGGAGGAAGCCATGTCCTCTGCCATCGTCCTCGCGACCACCGCCGAGAATGCCGAGGCGCTCCTCTCTGGCGAGCGCGACCGCGACCATCGGCGCTTCCCACCGAGAAAGCTTCCGGCGCGTGCGTACCTCGCGGTCGTCGGCACCGGGTCGGTCGTCGGCGAGTGCACGCTCGGCATCGCTGAGCGCAAAACGGCTAAAGGCTGGGCCCTCCCAGTGAGTAAACCGCGTCGCTATCGCGCTCCGCGACCGATCGCGGATTTCGGGCTCGCCAAGATCCCGCGCTCCTTCAGATACGTCGAGATTTGACGATCGCTTGCTCACCCGCGGGTCCTGTCCCGGCTCGCGGGAGCTCTCGCTCGCGCACCCTCCCCGCCTTACAGCTCGCTGCGCTCGCTGTGGCGGGTCCCCGGGGCACCCGCGCATCGCGAGAGCCCCCGCTGCGCCGTGCCACCCGCGGGCACCGACGGCGCCTCCCGCCGTCCCTGGACGCGCTGCGCTGAAATTCAGTTCGCCGATCGCCTGCGGTATTCGAGGCGGATGAATCGCGGTGCGAAGGGAAGGTAGGCGCGTTGCTGCCTTGGCGAGAGCGAGAAGAAATCGCTGGTGATCTCGCCGGTGCACGAGGCGCTTCCGCAGAGGCACGTCGAACGGCGCGAGCCGAACGCATTCAAGCGATAGTCGATCGTGATCTCCTCGCCCGGACGGATTCGCTTCCAGGCGAAGACCTTCACGCCCTTGCGCATAGCGTTCGGTTCGCACGAATGATTGAGATAGCAGCCTGGGGTTAACAGCACCGCGCTCCTTGCGTAGTCGAGCTCACAGAGGTGTCGCCGATCTTCGCGCGTGAGCGAGCGGATGCTGGTGTTCGCGACGATGCGTCCATATCGGCGGCGAAATATGAACTCACCCGTGCGGAACTGACGCAGCGCGAAGACTCCAAGGCCCTTGCCGCCTGCGTCTCGCACAACGATGTCCTTGATCACGGATGAGCCCTCGGAGATCGCCTAGTTGGCGGGCCGCCAGGTGAAGGTCACGTGGGTGATGAGAGCGCCATCCGTCTCAAAGGTCCAGGTCGTGTAGTTCGCGAAGTGGCCGGGCGATCGCGTCAGGCCGCGAAGGACGACGGTCGTTCCCATGACCGCCTCTTCACGCACCACCCGCACGAACGGCGGGGCCATCCGGATGAGCTGCTTGGCGCCTTCGCGGCCTTCGAGCTGACGGTCACCGCCCGGCAGCACGATGGCGACGTCTTCGGCGCAGACCGCCGCCGCCTTCTCGGCGTCGTTCGCCTCCAGGGCCGCCATGAAGGTCTTCGCGGCCGCGAGCGGATCCGGCACTCAGCGATTATTGAGGACGTGCGGCACGCCGGGTCGCTCCTGCCGTACGTCGCGGCCGCCGCGGTGATCGCGGTGGGCTCCATAGCGCTCGTCTACGCGACCGTCGACGCCGACGACTCCGCACCGGCATCGATCAACGGAGCGGGGGCACCGCAGCCTCTTTCCTCGAGCGGCCGGCTCGCTTACTGGCGGCAAAGCCCTTCCGGCGCATTTGTCCTCTGGGCCGCCAACCTCGATGGCTCCCAGCCGCGATCGCTCACGACTCTGCCTTCGAACACGTCGCGTCCGTTCGGGACGCGCTGGACCGGTGACGGAAACGCCGTCGCATACGGGACCGACCTCGGGATCGCGATCATCAAGCTCGATGGCACGCGGACCGACATGCCGATCCCGGCGCAGGTTGGCAATTCGGGATTTCGCCTCATCGATCAGCGTTGGTCTCCTTCGGGGAGGCGAGTCGCCGTGACCCTGCAACGATCCACGGATGGAAAGACCGACCTGTGGATGGGATCACTCGATCGCCGCGAGCTCGTGGCCGCGGGCGTATTCGGGAATGCGTTCTTCGGTGACTGGCTGAGCGACGACGAGGTGCTCGTCGAGTCGGACACCGCGGTGCTCGGTGCGCTCCGCGAGCCAGGACAGCCGCTCCGAAAGCTCGTGGATCGGCCCGCCGCGTCACCGTTCTTCGACGGAGCTCGCGTGCATTTTCTCGCTGGGTCAGCGGGAGCGTACAGCTTTCCCATCGGGATCTTCGTGACGAACCCGAGTGTATGGAGCGTCCTGCCGAATGGGACGGACCTGCGGGCCGAAGGGCGTCTCGAGGTCATTGGGGCCCTCCGCATCGATGGCATCTGGCCCGACGGACGGTATCTGATGCATGCCGGGGCCGATCAAACTCAGTACCTCGTCGGCCCGCGTTCCACGAGTCTGGCCCCATCGAGCCTCCTCCGGCGTGCCGTTGTCGCCGCGGACCGCCGGCTCGCCATCGGCTTCGGCGGGTCGCGCGTCGTGCGCATCGACCTCACCCACGGGCTGAGTCCCGCCGATAGCGCCTTCGTCGTGCTGCTCGACGGTGTCATCAGCCCGGACGCGTGGGTCCGCCGGAGCGCTCTCCCCTAGAAACAGAGCCCGGCGATACTGACTCTCATGCTGGCGAGCGCGGTGTTCCCTCAGCTCGAGATCGGGAGCGATCCCGAGGTTATCGCGACGTACGCCCGCACGGTCGAGGAGCTCCGATACGACCGTCTCGTGATCTTCGACCACGTCCTCGGTGCTGACCCCAACCGGCCCGGCGGCTGGACCGGCGCCTACGACCACCGCTCGGCGTTCCACGAGCCGCTCGTGCTGCTCGGCTACCTCGCCGCGATCACAACGCGGTTGAAGCTCGCGACGGCGATCCTCGTTCTCCCCCAAAGGCAAACGGCGCTCGTGGCAAAACAAGCGGCAGAGGTGGACGTTCTGTCGGGCGGGCGCCTCATCGTCGGTGCCGGCATCGGCTGGAACCGGGTGGAGTACGAAGCGCTGGGGATGAGCTTCAGCAACCGCGGCAAGCGGATCGAGGAGCAGATCGCTCTCTTGCGTGCGCTGTGGACACAAGAGGTGGTGGACTTCGAGGGTCGCTGGCATCGCATCGATCGCGCGGGGATCAATCCCCTACCGGTGCAGCGGCCCATTCCGATGTGGATGGGCGGAGGCTGGGATCGGCAGAAGGGGGCGATCACCGAGCGCGCGGTGCGGCGGATCGCGAAGATCGCTGACGGCTGGTTCACGCATGTCCCGCCGAACGAAGATGGTCGAGCGGCAATGGACACGTTCCGACGCTTGGTGCGTGAGGAAGGACGTGATCCAACGAACGTTCCGGTTGAAGGACGACTTCCCGCGGCGAAGAGCGGTCCGGAAGACTGGAAGCGAGGTATCGACGCCTTCCAGCAGATGGGCGTGATGAGCGTCGAGCTCAACACGATGGGCGCTGGGTATCGGAGCATCGATGAGCATCTCGAAGCGCTCCGCCGATTCCGACAGCTCATCTGACTCGAACACGAGAGGGCAGCATCATGGAAGCCGTGAAGGCCGAGCACCGTCGCCATAGCGAAACCGCGGCGCCCGATCCCGGCGCGATCGAAGCTGCGCTCCGGCGCGAAGCCAGAGATGTGTACGGGTGGTCGAACGCGCCGGGCGATACCTACGGCGAGCACGAGCACGGCTACACGAAGGTTCTCTACTGCACGCGCGGCTCGATCGATTTCGTTCTCGCCGACGGACGCGTTTCGCTGAGGCCAGGCGACAGGCTCGTCCTACCGCCGCGAACGCGCCACTCCGCGCTCGTCGGACCCGAGGGTTGCGCGTGCGTAGAGGGAAAGCTCCCGCCCTAGACTCATCGGGCTCCATGCGACCGCTCGCAACACGAATGTCGCGACTAGGGACGGAGACCGCGTTCGAGGTCCTGGCCAGGGCGCGTGCGCTCGAGGCGAAGGGACGCGACATCGTTCACCTGGAGATCGGCGAGCCGGACTTCGACACGCCGCCGGCGATCGTCGCGGCCGGTGTCGCGGCGCTCGAACGAGGCGAGACCCATTACACCCAGTCGGCGGGCGTGATCGCGCTGCGCGAAGCGATAGCGCTCTA
>WNGR01013359.1_pt1 | contig 11948 bp, 10 predicted proteins | sample 5407581 | NCBI WGS metagenome assembly WNGR01 (sample SAMN13153383, study PRJNA577476) | soil metagenome | isolation source: 80 cm soil or saprolite under Garry oak tree replicate 2 | place: USA:California | collected 2016-06-15
AGGCTTGACAGAGGCTGTGGTCTTGATGGTTGGCGCTGATATGCTGAATCTTGTTGGTAGAAAGGTAGTGGATGCGGCTATCAATAATGGACTGGTTCATCCGGACGCGGTCATAACCATAGCCGGAGTCCCACACGTTCAGGTTATGAAACTCTAGGATTTTCTGGAAAACGGTTTCTGTGTCGCGAGACTAGCACGCATACCCATTTCTTTCTAGATCTCTGACTGCTAGCTGAATCTTAACAGGGACCCCTCAACAACCCCGTTCCCATCTCTCCGCAGTCAAGCAGATTTTATCATCGACTCGGACCTTCAGGCGTTTCCTAGGCGATTTCATTGGGACTCTCAGGGCGAGGCATCGGTCTTATCTGCAAAGAAGACGAATATGGCTAGTAGTCAGGCGATTGCCTGGAAGGCTCCACGGATGGAAAGCAACGCGTGTCGGGCCTGTCGTGACTCCGGCTCGGAAGAGAGACTATCTGTCGAAGTTTCGAGAGTTGATCGAGAGTCCGCCGAAGAGGACCGGCAAGCCCCTCAACCCCGAGCCCTTCGCAAATGAAGAGGATCTGGAAAGAACGGTTATCCTAGTTCACGCGCTTGATCAAGGGTTTAAACACTAACATTCTCTGCTATGCACTCGACCCAGCATTCCCAGAGAATCAAGAATGCAAGAAAAATCATTCTGGGGCTTTCGGCCGAGTCGAAGATCGGATTGAACCCAACGGTTCTACACGACGCATATCACATAGTCTTTGACCAAGAATGGGATCCCACCGACGCTAGACACCTACTAGTCTCCCTTCTGAATCATCCCTACATCGAATTCCACAACCAATCAAAGAGAATATCCAACCTGGCCCTCGACCTTGCCTCCGCCACAAGCTCGGAGGCCACGACTCCCTAATCCTCGCCAACTTAATGGCGAACAACGTCCCAGTCTTCTACACACACGATAAGGACCTAGTCGACCTGAAACAGATCACCGAGAAGAAATTTGCAATAAAACTAGAAGACCCCACAGACTAAAAACGCCTGACACCCGAAGTTGCGACGAAGAGCAGAATCCAACCCCGATGATAACTCTCTCCATGGGTCCTCGCGGAAACCCTTAAGATCTTTTCCAAAGAAAAACTGGCAAGAAGCCATGAAACCTCGACCTTCCACTACAAGCCGCATACGAATTTGCAGCAAGGAACGGTCTGCATTGACCGCCAGACTTCCGGTCGACCTTCACGCCGCTAGGTAGATAATTTGGCGAGATTGTTCTGTCATGAACTTACCGGTGCGTCCAGTTTCCTAACCCGCCGCGAGCTTGACTCCTCTCTCGAGAACGTAGGCTACTATTCCGGTCACCAGCGCTCCTATAACTGCGAGAAATACAACGGTCTGAATGTTTGATGCAAGTGTCTGACTAAGACTGGCTGTGGTTGTTCCAGTACTAGCAAAATAGCTGTTGTACAGGACCCAAAGGAATCCTATCCAGCTATACGTCATGAGGGAAACAAGGAACAGCAACAACGATACTGTAATGTGTTTCATGCTAGCTTTCCTTAGCTACCCGTCCAGTTCAGAGCTTATTTGAATATCGGTTGCCGGGATTTTACGATCCTGTGATCCGTAAGCTGTTCTGGAGTTCCCTGTATAACTTGTCTCTTTTCTTGTCCGAGTAGCTGTCGTAACATAATTCTAGGATCCTGTATCCTCTCTTCCGGAGTAGAGTTCGCAGTTCTTCGTCCTTTGCCCATCTGCGCTGTTCCAAGGTGGACCCGCCCGTCGACAAACACGAGCAACGGTCTAGACTCCAGTGGGAAGTAGAGGTCGGCCGTGGTTATTGGTATCTCGACCTGCGTCTGATAGCGTATTCCATCAGCTTGGAGTTTGATTGCAAGTTCTTGTTCCATCCGTGAGGGGTTGGCGTGTAGTCGTTCGCGCCAGTCGCTCCGCTGACTCGACATCCGTTGGGTTGAGCTACCGCTCCGCTATTGCTCAGACACGAGAAAAAAAGTTGGTGAAATACTCAGTCATAAGGGATATTCCTTCCTTGCTCTTCGCATCTGGGAGGTACCGAACAATGGAGAACCCGGCATTAATGTTCTAGGGATAAGATGCGCAAGTGTGATATAGTCTTAAGGGCTTCTCGCGATACCGTTCACGATTGAGCAGATCCCTTGGAGTTGCTTACAGTGCGAGGTTATTGATCGTGTTTGCTTTGGCTCTTTCTCTTTCTAGTCTTGCGGGTCCAGCATCGAGCCACTTCCAACTTCTTCGGCAGAGTACACCTCGAGTCCACGCAACCCTGCAAAGCGATCAACTGTGGTATCCTGCGGGTCCCGCGATGAACACTCTATTGGATACAATTGTTGGTGATCAAAACACCGAATTCAGCAACATACAAAGCGGTACCATTGATTTTGCGGATGCGCCTCTTCCTCCGTTACTCCGACCGACATTTACACAGAGCCCCAGCTTGCTCATTACGCAACAGAAATTCCTGGGAATAACGGGAATAGAGTTCAACCTTGCGAACAACTTATGGGGTTGCAACTTCAACTTCGGCAACTCCCTATGCGGAATAGACATTCGTCAGGGAATTGCCCACCTGATCGACAAAGCACTCTTCGTCACAAATGAGGCAGATATTGCCGCAAATGGCGTTGCCATCGACAATCCCCTCTCCTCAAGCAGCGCATTGCTTACCCCCACTCCCTGCGGATGGGATCAAACTTTCCCTGAAGCAGGTTCCGGATGTATCGTTGGAGCTCCCGGAGGCACCTCGTATCACCTGGCCGCTGCGACTGGAGTATGCGTCCCCCTAGTCTCAGGTGGGTGCAATTCGTATTCGTGGATGCAAGCAAATCCCAGCCCGGACTTCTGTGCTGGCGCCCAAGACATCGCAACGGGTGTAAGCTTGACATTGAGCGGCCTGCCACCTGGCGAGAAAGTTATATTGGCTAACCCTCCAGGCGGCACGTTCCCCAGCGGCTCTCCCTCGAATTGGACTTTCAGCTCCTCCACCGACTGTCACCTCGTGCTTTGTTGCGGCGCCCAGCCATCGAACAATGTTCTTGACGCTTCATACAAGATAGGGGGACACCCAGTCAACTTCTACATTCGGGACGACAGCCCCCCACTCAAGACCTTAGGCGAAAATTTTGCTGAAGAGATCTGTGGTCTGTGGAGTGGGAGTTTCTCGATTAGTGAAAGCTTCCCGAGCACTGGGGTTGGTTGCAATAGTGTTCCAGTGCCAGGGTGGCCTAGTAATCCAATGGACATACTGGATGTACATTACGGAAACGCACATGCGTTTCAAGGATACTTCACCTCGACTGGGTCAAGCCCGACGACCAGCTGGGGAATGTTCACAGAAGGATCTGGAAGCTATGTGCCAATCAATCCGTTTGATGGGAGCCAGAGACAGCGATTAGGACAACTCTGCAAATTGATTAGTTGCGATCCCTTTGACACTGATCTCTACTTTGTCTACAACAGCCAGTTTGTTTCCGGCATCACGTCCATCCAACCACCGAATGGCACTTGTTCAAGTAGCGCCGTACCAAATAACGCGGCAGCAGATTATGTATACCTCTGCAACGTAAGCTTTGACAGCCTGAGCAATCGGATGGAGTTCGCGCCTTGCTTAACCGCGGCAGGAGACCCTGTTGCAGGTGCGACCAGCAATGGGCCAGGTGGAAACTGTTCGGGTACGACGAAGCTGTCTGCGGTGAGCGCGGGGATCCAGGCAGAAGATGCGTTCGGCCAAGGCGCGTACAGCATTCCGGTATATTCAACGGGGGTCCAATACGGTTTTCAGAACGGCTGGAGCAGGGTAATCAACTCTGGAGGCACCTTCAACTACTTTAATTGGCTTAATGCTTGGAATCCGACCTCGACCGGGACTCTGCGACAAGGCTTCTCGTCCTCGACTTCGAGCGTCGACCCTTACATCGCCAGTACTCCCTGGGACTTTGCAGTCGTCGGAAGCGTGTATGACAGCTTGATAGCATCAGATCCGTATGGCGAACAGTTGATTGACTGGATGGCCCTGAGTGCTCTGCAACTGACGACTTCATCCCTGACTTACACGCCTCCAGCGGGCACAACAGCAACGTATCGGTTCACTTTGCGGAGTGACATGTTCTTCCAGGACGGAAGGAGGGTATCGTCGTTCGACGTTGCATTTAGCTATCTATCATTGCTTTCAACTGGCAGTATCCTCGGCGGAGTTCTGGCGCCGCTTGCGGGAATCACCATTCTTGGTTTGTCCCAGTTCGACATCAATGTGAAAGCCTTTGGGCCTTTTACATTGGAGTCGATAGGTTCTCCTCCCATCTTACCGGGGATTTTGTGGACAAATCGCTCCGATCTTTGGAATAATGGTTTCAATGCCTGCACAGCCTTGGGGAATTCCTGTTACCCCGCCCAGTATACGCTTTCAGGTTCGACAGTCAACTGTGCTCTGAGCTGTGTCTTCCCAAACCTGGCCATGCAGGTTGACCCAGCAAAGACCACAGCTACTTTTGACCCCATACTCCAGTCGAACCACAACTTTGTAGGATCAGGCCCCTGGCAGTGTGGTACCGTGACGCTCACCGGTAGCACAAGCTGTACTACCTACGGAAGTATGAATCCCCCTCCGAGTAGTAGCTATACTCTGAGCCGTTTCGGAAAAGGTCTGGCTCCTGGCTCCAGCGTCGCCGGTAGCTACTTCAGAAGCAACGGCAACTTGGCGCTCTGGATTTGGTCTCAGAACAATGGTGATATTTCTCATGACTTCTTGACCTTCAGTGTTGTCGCCAGTTGCTTTGGTCAGCCGGTGACTTCGTCGGGGCCCTGTGCTCACTTCCAGCAGGGTATAGGAGCCAACGGTGGGCCTAGCCCAGTCAGTACCATCCAGATTGCTATTGTTAATCGGTTCGTCGGCTTGAACTGGATTGCGCCCTTCAACTGGGCCGTGACTCCCCCAGGGGGAATAGCTACTCTGCCGCCGGTTCTCTACGAGGGATCAACGGTTCTCAAACCAGCCAGTGTGGCGGGCTGCACTCCGGAATATCCAAGTGGAGGATACGATTGCTAGACTTGTCTCTTCTCGTTATTGAGATGGAACGTGAATCTATTATTATTATGGTAACAAGAGAGTTCGATCATCGTCGTGGTGGTAGAGCCTGTTAACGAGCGGACGACAATTTCTATCAATTCTAATCTTGATTCTCACTGCAGCAATATTCATTCCTGGTGCTTTTCATCCGGTGAATGGTCAGCTGGTCGGTGTCGTGTGTCTCTCTCCATCGAGGACCAGTGGCTGTCCGGCGCCTCCCGTCACAGTCTCTTCTCCGCTCGGAACTCAAATGAGCGTATCAGTAATAATCCAAGGCTCCGATTCGATTAGCGCGTTCGACATCATACTCAAAGCGAACCATACCATAATCAAACCGGCCGACGCGAACACTGCGGGGAGCATCCTGTCCGGAGGGACTATAATATCCAAGTGCATCGGGAATGTTCTCAAAGCGGGCAATGCATGCTCCCCCAATGATTCGGTGGATACGATCCATATGGGAGCAGTCGGTCCCGCGGGCTTTTTGACCATCGCGCCTACTACAGGGCTACTTTTTACAGCGGTCTACAATGTGACCGGAACAACCATGACTCCCATCTCCTTCCAGACCGGCTGTTCCTCATCGAGCGTGAACGGGACGACTACTTGCGTCTTATTCTCTAACGGATCGATCTCTCCTCCCCTTGAAACGATCCAAGGAGCCAGTTACACTGCCGCCCCTAGTCCGACCTTTTCGATGAGTAGCAGTCGGCCCGAGATAACACTTGGAAAGAGTGAGACGAGCAACGCGACAATCACCTTGACCAGTCTGAACGGTTTCATGAACACGATCACATTTTCGATCACCTCTTCCCCTCGGTCAGGCATCCGCCATCGTTCTCGACCAGCCCAACAAGCGTTTCTCTAGCGGCAGGGAGCAGCAGCACTACTTTCTTTGGCGTTTCTGTGAACTCGAACACGGCCAAGACAACCTACAACGTCATTCTTACCGCCACAGGCGGAGGAGTCTCCGCAACAGTCCAGATACCAGTAACCGTGATACCTTAGCCTAGAAAGTCCAGAACCCCACTTAGAATGGTTCCCACCCATGAGTCATCCCTCTACATGCTCGGCCAGCTTGATCGTTTGCGATGGACATATTGCTGAGAACTATGTTCTAGAGTCTCATCGATGAAAGGAAGCGCAATTGTTCCTGTCCTCTTAGCCGGAGTGATTCCCCTTCTAGTTCTGGCGCTAATTGTCGCGGGCAGCGGGTTGGGCCTGGTACTATGGCGACCCCCGATCATCTGGACCGACCAATTTGGATCATATGGCACAAACTCGAATGGTGTCACCGGCATCGTGGTAAACAATGGTAGTCTCTATGTAGGAGGCTATCTGAACTCAACTGGATGGTACACTGGAACACCTTTCATAAGGCGATACGATCTTGCAGGGAGAGCTGGTTGGAACAGTCCTCTTACTAGTGTGCAAGGCCAGACTATCGTCTCAGTGGCTGCTGGAACCAACACTGTTTTCACTATGGGTGAAGGAGTTCGCAACGATACTCTTGTCAGGCTTGACTCCAACGGTAATATCCTCTGGGTCCGCCAACTCGGAGGGGTCCATGATGCTGCGATCTATGCGACTACAAATGCTGTTTACATGGCCGGTAGTTCAGACATTCGCCTGACCAACCAGAACTTCACGGGCACGATTAATTTTGTCCGTGAATACGATCTTGATGGTAATGTGCTTTGGACCAATGAAATCTCGAACTCTACTGGACGCGTGGACGGAATCTTTGTTGTCTCATCAACCATCTATGCAATAACTGACAGCTTCCTCGCTAGCTATGATACGAATGGCAATGAGAATTGGTTGCGTTCCGGGGGCACGGGAGGGTGGGCGGACGCAAGCGGGGTATACGTATCCGGCGAGACGGGGCTCGGGTACATTTACTCAGGTCCCCGTGGCTTTCTTAGCAAGTACGACCGAAGTGGCAACCAGTTGTGGACCTTGCTGTTTGACAGCCCCGACGGATCTGGTGTAGGCAGGTCTAATCTTTCCGGGGATTCGTCAGGAGTCTACCTTTCCATGGCTTCTATAGGTGGAAACGGATTTGTCATGAAGTATGATTCGCAGGGTCACCAGCTCTGGAGCTTTCGTACGCCGATCTCTCCCAACCAATTTTTCTCGCAGGTGGAAGGATTTCTAGTGGCTGCCGTGGGCGGAGGATTCTTCTTAGCCGGATCCTCAGTCGTGACTATCGGTAACGCGTATGGCGCGAATGCGGTCGTGCAACTGTTTGGCCAGTCAAGTTCTCTTATCTTCTTTGGCATAAACCCACCATGGTCTTTTACAATCGTCGCTGGAATAGTGGCGGTCGTCGCCATCAGCATTTGGTTATTCCGTAAGAAGTATTTGAGAAGACTAGCGATGCGCCCGAAATCTCTTTCGCTAAATCGTGACCTCCCCCAAGACTGAGACGAAAGCCTCGTTTAGAGACGCGAATCCTCTTTTTTGGCAATTTCTCGGATTTCCAGTCGGCAGATCCTACTAGGCCGAACTCCGCAAATTTATCATGCTCTCGCAACTCAATCTCAAGGAATATTGGTGAGGGGGACATGGACAAATGGAAGTTATCACAACAGACCCAAGACATTTACACTCGATGGATTCGCAAAGTCTTTGTAAATTTACATAGCTAGACCCGGACATTCAGTTATCTCGACTCGGGCCAGATAGGTATTTTTGAGCATACCCAAAATAGCATTGGCCCCGAAAACAACCGCGGAAGGTTATGCATCGGCGCAAATTTCTCTTGAACGTGGGCAGGCAAAGCCTCAGGCTCTCAGGGTTTGACCAAATCCAAAGGCTATACACACCCAAATGCCCACACGCCAACGTACGTGTAATTGGGATAAGCTCCTCCAACCGGCAGGTACCAATGTACTTCGCCGCATCTGAACAAGAAAAAAGATATTGAATCCGCTGAACCCCTTGAATCAACGGGGATCACCGGAACAAAGAAGACAACTATCAGAGACAGAAGAGACAGAATCGCAATAATGCCGATTCTACGTCCGCTCAATCTGATACCATCGCCTTACCTCTCCTTCAAGTCTCACAAATTAACTTCTCTCGCCAAGACACGCTCGCGGCAAGCCGACCTACACCGCCAACCAAAACTCTTGCTCCCTTCGTGAAGGATTGGCGTGTGGGCGATCGCGCCAATCGTTTCGCTGACTCGACAACTGCGAGGTTGAGCTGTTTATCTGTTATCGCTGAGACAGGAGAGCGAATCTGCTAGCGGTGCTGTCGCAGAAGGCTTATTGGGTCTTGGCCGAAGACCCGGGTCTCTTGTAGCCCGGTGGTGTAGTGGACTAGCAAGGGTCGAAAACAGTGACCCGGCCAATGATGGGCTTTGGACTCCTCTAACCAGGAAGACCCCGGGCTACCATTGCTTCTCCCGATACGACCGGGAACTTCTGATTATAGGATTCATTCGGCCTCCTGACAATATTTCTACAAAGGCTTACATTTGACCCAATCTGATGATGACCAGCGTAGCTTGAGTTAGGTCCGCGAGGTCGATCTACGGTCCGATGAGTTTCGAGAACTATATAGTAAGCGGGAAATGTTTCGTTTCTGCAAAGACTTTCGATAAAGAGTCGCCGAGTCGTCTCACCAAACGTCTCGACGATGTAAACCCTAATGAGCATTCATCAAGGTCCCACTGGGAGTTGTTACAAACACCGACCCGATAGTTGGGCTGAGGAGAATGATAGGCCATATTGCCGATTGCTGATAGCTCGGCAAATCGACTCGCAACTCTGAGGCTCAATTTTCAAGAGACCTAGTTTTCCATCAGCAATTTCTCACTTTTCGCAACTATTTTGCGAGTTAGAGCAGGACTACGGCTCCAAACGTCCATCCTTCTGACGTCCAGCATGTCGACTTCGGCGAAGAGGATACATTCACCATTGAAGATTGCGACGAAGGCCACTGGATGTGCCTCCATGAGAAAGTCCCGAGCCACCGGGGCGAGTTTTGCAACATGTTTCAATTCAGAGAGGGGGTAGAGTTCTTCGAACTTGTAGAAGAAGATCAGAGGAGATCCGACCTGCGCAGAGAGTACGCGTTTGATGATATCGGACAAGGTATTTTCATTTGGACTCTCGACTTCGATCACGCCGAAGCGATATTTCGCAATTGCCTCGAATATAGTCGGCACCCGCGCAAATATCGTAAATTCGGAGAGAATCCTTCGAGACATATAGTACCTGGGTCGAACCTTCTGGTAGTGAGATGATTTCTCTATGGTGAGAAGATGATTGAAATTAATGGCTGATAATACCGAAAGAAGTCCGACAAGGATGAAGGAGGAGCTAATGTCACGGGGCCCCAAGGAAATCCAAGACATCGCCAAGGGTGATAGAAAGCGGGCTAATTCTATCGTAACAATGATCCTCCCAGGGAAGGTTGCGAAGAGAATCAGTTGAAGAGGGATGCTTTGCTTGAGGCGCGAGTAAAGGGCTAGGGACTTTAGTTGTCCCCTTGTTAGGCTGGAAATTAGCAGATCCTTGACTTGGATTCTTAGAGCAGAATCTGCGTCTATGCTGGCGTAGTCCCGAACATTGCTTACCATTCTCGGGATACTGGTCCGAAGCAACTGAACGGGCCTCAGGAGTGCAAGAGTCTGCCAGACTAAAATCAGAATTCCTATCGCTAGATGAGCCAAGCCGATATAGAAATACGTTGTCAAAGCGGCGTTTAACGCAGGGTCAGCCAATATTGTGGAAGGAATTATCTCTCCTATTCCGATAAGCTTGAGAACTAGCACCCAAAAAATGAGAGGGTAGAGCGTTACTATCATTGTCTTCGAAATACCTCCTAAGGTAGATGGTTGGAATCCGTGGCCCAAAGTCGTTCTCACTCTTTCTATGGCGAGACTATTCTAGACTTCTAATCCGTACTAGCTCAATAAAAACAGGAGGGACGTCGCGTTGATTGTCCACATGATTTCTCCCAATGAAGCGAGTAGCCCAAACGTGTCCAACATGTCACATCCAAGTCTTAGACATGCCGCTTCACATCAAGTGGCACAGCTCAGTTGCCCGAGCGTAATTGGCTGGCCAGGACTCCTCAACGCGGGGCGTATGTTCTTCTCGGAAATTTCTCCGATTAGCGCTCGATCTGGGTCCGTGGCTCTGTGCGAAACGGGAGATTGCCCAGTTTAAGACGTGTCGCGGTTTTCTGGGCGAGTTTCGGGAATCCTAATGAGCCTGGGAGAATGCATGTAGCTGGACCCGCGCAATGGACAATCTGCTTGAAATCGTTCTGATTGGGTTAGAATTCCCAATATTTCTGGGTGCCATCCTCTGGTTCGTGAGGCTTCAGAGCGACGCAAGCAGAAGGGAGAGGGTGCCATTGAAGTTCAGGAACCTGAGCCCAAGGAGAAAATCTCTTGGAATTCTCGTGATAGCATGCTTTGTCTTCGCCTTGTACCTAGTTGTAGCCGGTCTTCTGATCCTGAACGGAATGGTGACTCTTCCATTGGCGGGTGTCGACTCATCAGTAACGCTGTTGATGTTAGGGGTTGGTTTAGTCGGGCTTGCCTATTTCATGTCCATCACTTCCACATCTGTCTCCAACGTTCGTCAAGTTGACGGGAAGCCATGAAATGCAAACTCGGACTCTATGGTTCGCAGTCCGAGGCTACGCTGTCGTCTTACTCTACCTGCAGGTGGCGCTTCTTCTCGCGGGGAATGGCATCGCCACCTTTCCATAGGGAGTCCTATCGCTTGGTCCTAAAGAGTTCGCTGACCAAGGAGTAATCTTCGTATTGTCTATTCCTGGATTGTTAGGTGTATACGTCGTGAACAGACGGCGAGGACGTGAGAGCGGACAGCAAATCCCTAAATCAGCCTAAGTGCCGATCGGGGCAGTTTCGCTTCTCTCTCAGTGCATTGTGCGCGATCCCCAATATTCGAATCGCCTGTGATTCGGCCGAACACTGGCGCGCAGGAATCTCTCATCTTCGAGGCCTCCGAGGTGGTCCACAAGGCATTTCTGGGAACTGCGTTCTGGAACAATGTCTAGGTCACATTAGTAGACCGACCCGAGCGGATTTCTCTAACCGTCCAGCTGTCTGGAGCGGTTGTATCAAGATCGTTTCACCCAACGTATTTCCCTCATCTTCAACACGTGTAATCCTGGAGGTAAGAGATCAAGAATGTCGTCGAAAACAGCCGTCGAATACCCGAACATTCCCTCGATACTAGCTCTCGTAGGAGGCGCTCTGATAGTGCTCGTTGACATATTCCTCTTGGCGGTCAGCATAGTCGTACTGCCGCATCTCAACTACACCAACTTCAACACGCCACGCGGCTACACGGGCAGTCCCGGCGCTCTCGCTGCAGGCTTTGTCGGAGCGATCGCAGTATTCGGCCTCATCTGTGGCATCATTGTCACAATGTCAGCCGTACTACTACGCCTGAAGCCAAGCCAGCGACAGACGTGGGGCATACTGGTACTGGTCTTTAGCATCCTAGGCTTCTTCGGCTTCGGAGGCTTCATAGTCGGATCGGTCCTGGGTATAGTAGGCGGAATAATGACCCTGAGATGGAAACCACCATCAACAGCACCAACACCACCGCAATAGAGGGGACCCGACCGTACCAGCGCAGAGGAGAAGGGTGAGGCGAAGACTTGGAGAAGCTAAAGATCCTCCTAATAATGCTCGTATCGGCTGCAGGAGGACTCGCAGTCTCGGGCTACATCCTCGCCCTAACCTTAACCCCGACAGAATCACCGTTGGAAGTTCTCTCTCAACTTCTCACGAAAGGATTCCCAGCCACCTTCCCATTTCTTGTACTGTTCTCCTCGCTTCTATTTCTCAGCACGGTAC
>WNGR01023236.1_pt1 | contig 11945 bp, 10 predicted proteins | sample 5407581 | NCBI WGS metagenome assembly WNGR01 (sample SAMN13153383, study PRJNA577476) | soil metagenome | isolation source: 80 cm soil or saprolite under Garry oak tree replicate 2 | place: USA:California | collected 2016-06-15
CCACCCACCTCCCCATTCCCCCTGCACTGTTCCCCCTTCACTGTCCCCCTCCACGGCCAGCCTCCGGCCGGCCGTCGCGGCTGGCACCAAGATCTTCCTTGTACCCAGGCCGTCAAGCGGCGTGCGCTGGCGTGCAAGACGGGCGGCCGGCGGCAGGCGAGCATGGGCGGCATGGCTCATTCAGGGCGTTTGCAGGGCAAGGCCGCCATCATCACCGGCGGCGAGGGCAGCATCGGCATGGCGACGGCCCGCGCGTTCGTGGCCGAGGGCGCCAGGGTCAGCCTGGTCGGCCTGGTCGCCGACGACTTGCGCGCCGGCGCTGCCTCGCTCGGCGACGCGGCCAGCTGGGCCGTCGCGGACGTTACCGACTCGGTGCAGGTCAAAGCGGCCGTGGCGGGAGCGGCGGAGGCGTTCGGACGGCTTGACGTGGTGGTGAGCAACGCGGGGATCAGCGGGGTGATCGCCCCGGTGGCCGACTACCCGGAGGAGGTGTTCGACCAGGTCCTCGCCGTGCACGTACGCGGTTCTTTTCTCGTGTGCAAGCACTCGCTGCCCTACCTGGAACCGGGCGCCAGCATCGTGATCACCTCAAGCGTGGTCGGCCTCACCTCGGAGGCGGGAATCTGCGCCTACGCCACGGCCAAGCATGCGCTGGTCGGGCTCATGCGGACGCTGGCGAAGGAGGCGGCGCCGCGCGGTATCCGGGTGAACACGATCCACCCTGGCCCGGTCGACAACGAGTTCCAGCACCGCATCGAGATCGCCGCCACCGGCGCGGACCGCGGTCACGCCGCCTCGATCTTCGAGAAGCTCATCCCGCTGGCCAGGCACGCCGCACCCGACGAGGTCGCCCGCGCGATGCTCTTCCTGGCCAGCGAAGAAAGCTCGTTCATCACCGGCGCCACCCTGGCCGTCGACGGCGGCATGTCGATCTAGATGACCGGGGCCGTGCCCCGAGGTGGGGGCGTTACGCGACCGCGTGGCGGAATACCCGGGTCGCCCAGGTGAGCACCAGCGCGCACAGCGGCACCAGCACGGCGAACGCCTGCCACACCGCCGGGTCGGCCAGCGTGCCGCTGGCCAGCACGCGGGACGCCTGGACCAGGTAGTACAGCGGGTTGAAGTGCGCGATGACGCGCATCCACGCCGGGCCGAGCGAGATCGGCAGCAGCACCCCGGCCAGCAGCAGGATCGGCAGGTTGATGCCGTTGACGATGGCGGCGAAAGCCGCTGATCTCCTTGGTGACCAGCGCGGTGGCGATCGAGAACGCGGCCATGATGATCATGAGCAGCCCCAGCAGGACGGCCAGCACCGCCAGCCCGGCCCAGTGCACCGAGAACCCGAACCCGGCCCCGACCGCGACCACGACCGCGTCGAACACGAACATCATCACCATGGAGGCCAGGATCGGGCCGGTCAGGATCGCGAACCTGCTGGCCGGGGTGACCCGGAAGCGCTCGATCACTCCGGCCTTCAGCTCGAAGATCGTGCTGAAGCCGGGCCCTGTCCCGCTGGCGAAGGCCAGCAGCGACAAGATCCCCGGCAGGAACAGATCGAGCACGTTCCCGCTGGGCAGGCCGCCCGCCCCGGCCAGGTTCTTCAGCAGCGGCGTGAACAGCGCCAGGTACAGGATCGGGGTCGAGAACCCCACGATCAGCCACACCGGGTTGCGCAGCAGCTGGGTGGCGTACCGCTGGAACAGCAGGCCGATATCCCTGGCCGTCTTCACCTGGCCACCTCCTTCTCCTGGCGGCCGGCCCCGCGGCTGGCCTGGCCGGCGGGCCCGCCGGCGCCCGCGTCACCGCCGTCGCGCAGGGACCGGCCGGTCTGGCGCAGGAAGACGTCGTCGAGGGTCGGTTCCGACATGGATATGGACCTGATCCCGATGCCGCGCGAGTCCAGGAGCCGGATCAGCCGCGGCAGGGCGGTGCCGCCGTCGTCGACGTACAGCCGCACCTGGCCATCGTCTGCCGTGAGCTCGCGCACGTACGGCTCCTGCCGGAGCACGGGGACGGCGCGCCCGGCCCCGTGATCGTCCTGCCGCAGGCTGACCACGATCGCGTCCCCGGCCACCTGCTGCTTGAGCGCCCGCGGGGTACCCTCGGCGACGACCTGGCCGTGATCCATGATCATCAGCCGGTCGCAGAGCACGTCGGCCTCCTCGAGGTAGTGGGTGGTCAGGAACACCGTCGTGCCGCGCTCGCGGAGCGCGCGGATGTGGTCCCAGAGGTTGGCACGGCTCTGCGGGTCAAGCCCGCTGGTCGGCTCGTCAAGGAAGAGCACCGCGGGCTCGTGCACGATGCCGAGCGCGATGTCGAGCCGCCGCCGCTGGCCGCCCGAGTAGGTGCTGACGCGGCGGTCGGCGAAGTCGCCGAGGTCGAGCAGCTTGGCCAGGGCCTCAGCGCGCGGAGCGACCTGCGACCGGCTGGCCCCGTACAGGCGCCCCTGGAGCAGCAGGTTCTCCCGCCCGGTGGCGAGCTCGTCGGCGCCGCCGAGCTGGCTCACGTAGCCGATCCGCGACCGGACCTGCTGCTGCTTCCTGGCCACGTCGAAGCCCGCCACCGTCGCCGTGCCCGAGTCGATCGGCAGCAGCGTGGTCAGCATCCGCAGCGTGGTGGTCTTCCCCGCGCCGTTCGGCCCGAGGAAGCCGAAGATCTCGCCCCGGGCGACGTCGATGCTCACCCCGCGCACCGCCTCTACCTTCCCGCCCTTGGCCCGGAAGCTCTTGCGCAGGTCTCGCGTGATGATGACGTTGTCCACCGTGTCACCTGGCCTTCTCGTCGGCTGGCCCGTCGTCGCCGAACTGCGGCACCCCGATCGCCGAGGCCGGCTCGTCGGCGCGCTCGTGCACCTCGCGCCACCACTCGACCCCGTCGAGCGCGCCGGACTCGATATCCCGGATCAGCGTGCGCACGTAGCCAAGCTCGGCCTCGCGCAGCACCACGCCGAACTCTCCCTCGACCCAGAACAGCCGCGGCAGCCGCCGCTTCTGGACCAGCTCGCGGGTGGCGCTGGCCTGGGCGAGCTCGGACTCCAGGTGCTGGGCGCGCTCGGCTAGCAGTGTGAGCACGTCGTCGGGGGGCAGCGCGGGCAGGAAGGAGAGCGCGGCCTGGAACGCGGGGTAGTCCCGGACCGGCGTCGCGATGAGGTCGGTGAGCCAGTCGTGCATCTCGATCCGCCCGGTATCGGTCACGGCGTAGACGGTCCGCTCGGGAAGCCGGCCCGAGCGCCTCGTCTCCTGCGCGGCGATCAGCCCGCGCCGCTCCAGCGACTCCACCACGCCGTAGAGCGAGCCGTAGTTGAGCCTGACGCTCTCGTGCTTGTGCCGCTGGCGCAGGGTCGTGGCCACCTCGTACGGGTGCATCGGCCGCTCATAGAGGCAGGCGAGCACAGCCAGGGCCAGCGGGTTCGCGCGGTTTCTGGCGGGCACTGGTAACCTCCAGGTCAAATACTCTGGAAAGAGTAGTTGAGATATAACGTGACTGTCAACCAGCCGGGTCCCTGGCCTGGCAGGGCGGGCGCGGGGTGGGGCTGCGGCGGCGGGCGCCTGGCCGGGCGCGGCGGCGGAGGCTGCAGGGCGGCTGGCCAGGCGCGGCATCGGGGGCCTGCGGGGCAGTCGGCCGGGCGCGGGGTAGGGGGCAGCGCCGCCGCAAACGGCCGGCCGGGGCGGTTAGAGTCGGTGAGGCCATCGCGTTCTGGATGAAGGGTCTTCCTCCGTTGCTCTCCCTGGTCCTGCCGAAGGGCTCGCTGGAGCGGGCCACCCTTGAGCTGTTCGACGCCGCGGACCTGACCGTCCGCCGGTCCTCCGACCGCGACTACCACGCGTCGGTCGACGACCCGCGGATCGACCGGGTCAGGTTCCTGCGCCCGCAGGAGATCCCGTCCTACATCGGGCAGGGGCTGTTCGACTTCGGGATCACCGGGCGGGACTGGATCGAGGAAACCGGCGCCGACGTGACCTCGCTCGGCGAGCTTGAGTACTCGAAGGCGACGTCGAACCCGGTGCGCGTGGTCCTGGCGGTGCCCGCCGACAGCTCCTGGACGTCAGCCGCTGACCTGCCCGAGGGGGTGCGGATCTCGACCGAGTTCCCCGAGCTGACCAAGCGGTACCTGGAGACGGCCGGCGTCAAGGCCCGGGTGATCACGTCGTACGGCGCCACCGAGGCCAAGGTGCCCGACATCGTGGACGCCATCGTGGACCTGACCGAGACCGGCTCGTCGCTGCGCAAGAACGGGCTGCGCATCCTGGACACGCTGCTGACCAGCTACACCGAGCTGGTCGCGAACCCCGCGGCGTACGCCGACCCGGAGAAGCGGGACGCCATGGACGACGTGCTGCTGCTGCTGCGCGGGGCGATCCGGGCCCGCGGCAACGTGCTGGTGAAGCTGAACGTCGCCGCCTCCCATCTGGCCGCGGTGACCGACATCCTGCCGGCCATGTCCTCGCCCACGATCACCTCGCTGGCCCGCGGCGACATGCACGCGGTGGAGGCCGTTGTGCCCAAGCGCGGGGTGAACACGCTGATCCCGGCGCTGAAGGCGGCCGGGGCCCGGGACATCCTGGAGGTCCCGATTTCGAAGATCGTCGATTGACGTCCTCCCCGGCCTGAGGGCACGGGGATTCCTGCTGCGCGGCTCATGCCGCGCTCCGGCGGGTTCCTGTTTCACCGGGACGCGCCAGGGCAGACCCTGGTCTTACAGTCCCTCCGCAGGCATTTAGAGTCTCCCTGCGTCCCAGGGTGACTATGTTCCGGGCCGCGTTCACGTCCCGGTCATGCTTTGCCCCGCAGGCGCCGCACGTCCATTCCCGGACCTCCAGCGGCTTCGGGCCATCCTTCACCCCGCAAACCGAGCAGAGCTGGGAGGTAGGCGCGAACCGGCCCACCTTCGCGAAGGCGCGGCCGTGCCTGCGGGCCTTGTATTCCAGCATTCCGGTGAACGCCGCCCAGCCCGCGTCATGCACGGATTTAGCGAGCCGGGTCCGGCCAAGACCGGCTACGCACAGGTCCTCCACATACACCGCTTGGCTTTCGCGGATGATGCGGGTGGATTCCTTGTGCAGCCAGTCCCGGCGGGCGTCGGCCACCCGGGCGTGCACCCTGGCGACCTTGATCCGGGCCTTGACGCGGTTGCGGCTTCCCTTCGACTTGCGGCTGAGGTTTTGCTGTGACTTGCGGAGCTTGCGCTCAGCCCGGCGCAAAAATCGCGGGTTGGCGATCTTCCGGCCGTCCGACAGGACGGCGAAGTGCGTCAGCCCGAGGTCGATCCCCACCTCGGTGCCGGTACCGGGAAGCGGGTCGTCCCCCGCGTCAACTACGAAGGAGGCGAAGTACCGCCCGGCGGCATCGAGAATCACGGTGACCGATGATGGCTTGGACGGCAGATTACGAGACCAGCGGACCTCAACATCCCCGATCTTCGGCAACCGCAGCCGCCCTGCTGCGGTGATGGCAAAGCAGGCGTTACGGGTGAACCGGATGGCCTGCCGGCGGTCCTTGCGGGACCGCAACCGCGGCGGCTTGACCCTCGGCCCCTTGCGGTTGCCGGTGACCGACGCGAAGAAGTTCCGGTACGCGGTGTTCAGGTCGGCCAGTGCCTGCTGAAGCACCACAGCAGACACCTCACCCAGCCACGCCCGTTCCGTCGTTGCCTTCGCCTGCGTCAGCCGGGCCGACAGCGCACGGTCGGTGATATACCCCAGCCCGGCCTCGTGCGCTTCCTGCCGTACCCGCAGCGCATCGTTGAACACAACACGCGCACAGCCGAACGCCCGTGCCAGGGCCTGACGCTGGCCGGGCGCCGGGTAGAGGCGGAAGTTGTACCGGAGCTGCACCCACTTAGTATCACTGCACCCACTTAGTATCACTGGCGGTAGTGACATCGCGCTGGCAGGCACTGTGCTTCATCCTGCATGCGCACGTGGTTTTCGTCACCAAGTACCGGCACCAGGTGTTCACCGCAGCGCACCTGGACCGTATGGAGGAGATCCTGCGGGATGTCTGCGCGGACCTCGGGTGCGAGCTGGCCGAGTTCAACGGAGAGCCCGATCACGTGCACCTGCTCGTGAACTTCCCGCCCACCGTGGCCATCTCCCGGCTAGTTAACAGCCTCATGGGAGTATCGTCCCGGTGCCTCCGGCAGGAGTTCCCGGACCTGCGGCGGCTCCGCTGGCGGGCACAGCGGCTGTGGGCTGGCTCTGCTTCGCGGGCTCGGCCGGTGGTGCACCGATCCCTGCCCTGCGCCAGTACATCAACAGCAGGACCGGCCCCTCTAGTTGGCCCTTCACGCCAGCCTGAAGGCCAGCGCATCGGCGGACACCTAAGTAGCTTCCCGGAGATCCCGATCCCGAAGATCGCCGGTTAACGGGCATTGAACGCTGATTTGCGGGCATCTTCTCTGCCGTGGTCATCGAGCCGCCGGACCTCTTGACGGCGCGAGCGCGCGGGGCGACGATGATCTCGTTCCTGATGGAACCGGTTCCAGCGTTCCGGTGATGTTGCTGGGGAGTGGGATGTCGGCTCAGCGTCGAGCGACGATCGCGGATGTAGCCGCGGCGTCGGGCGTCGGTGTCGGCACGGTCTCCCGCGTCATCAACGGCGCGTCCAACGTGCGCGAGGCCACGCGCCGGTCGGTGCAGAAAGTCATCGAGCAGCTGGGGTACCGGCCCAGCCACCTGGCGGTCTCGCTGTCCCGCGGCACGCCGCGCACGGTGGCGATCGTGGTGCCGCACCTGACCCGCCCGTCAGCGGTGATGCGGCTCGCCGGTGCCCTGGCCGTGCTCGACGAGCAGGGCTACGACACGGTGGTGTGCAACGTTGATACCCAGCAGCAGCGGGATCACCATCTGACCGCGCTGACCGGCAGGCACCGGGCGGACGGCGTGATCGTGGTGTCGCTCCGGCTGTCCCGGGAGCAGCTGGCCGCCTTCCGGCGGGCCGCGGTGCCGCTGGTGACTGTGGACGTGATGGCCCCCGGCGTTCCGCAGACGATCACCGACGACCTGGCAGGCGGCCGGCTGGCCACCCGGCACCTGCTGTCGCTCGGCCACCGGCGGATAGGTTTCGTCGGCGACGCGGTGCGCCGTACCTCAGCCACCGACCTGGGCTTCGCGGCGTCGCAGCACCGGCTGGGCGGATACCGGCAGGAGCTGGCCGCGGCTCACATCGGCTACGACCCCGCGCTGGTGCGGCGCGGTCCGCACGGCCCGGCGAACGCGGAGGCGCTCGCCGCCGAGCTGCTGGACCTGCCGGACCGGCCGTCGGCCATCTTCGCGGCATCAGACACCCAGGCCATGGGCGTGCTCGCCGCGGCTGACCGGGCGGGCATCTCAGTTCCTGATCAACTGTCCGTGGTCGGCTTCGACGACATCGAGTCTGCGATGCTGCTCGGCCTGACCACGGTGCGCCAGCCGCTGGAGGACAGCGGCGCCGAGGGAGCGCGGCGGCTTTGCGCGCTGCTGCGCGGGGAGCGGGTCACCCCGATGCGGCAGCAGCTTGCCGTGGAGGTTGTGTGCCGCTCGAGCACGGCGAGGTTCCGCGGGAGCCAGCCGTCATCGGGCGGATCACTTGTCGGCCATGCTCCATCATGCGGGCGGTCACGACCGCTGCGGCAACGGTATGTCGTACTCGGATACCCGGGGCGCCGACGCCCCGCCTGGAGGGAAGACTATGGGTGACAGGGGTAGAAAGAGCCCTTCGGGGCGCCGCGCTCACGCGCGAACCCTGGTCCGCGCGGCCTCTGCCCGCGCGGCCTCGCGCTGGCGCCTGTCCGCCGGCCTGACCAGCGTGGTCCTGGCCGCCGGGGCGCTGGCCGCGTGCGGCACGAGCAACGCCGCCACCGGGCCGGTGACGTTGAACTTCTACCAGTACCCCGACGTTTCCGGGGCGACCGTCGCCGAGATCAAAAACTGCAACGCGCAGAGCAACGGCCAGTACAAGATCTCGTACCAGATCCTGCCCGCCGCCTCCGACAGCCAGCGCCTGCAGCTCGTCCGGCGGCTGGCCGCGCACGACAGCACGATCGACATCATGGGCCTCGACGTGACCTGGGAGGCCGAGTTCGCCAACGCCGGCTGGATCCAGCCGTGGACCGGTGCCAACAAGGCGGCGGTCGTCAACGGGACGATCAAGCCGTCGCTGGAGACCGCGATGTGGAAGGGCCAGCTCGTCGCGGCGCCCGCCAACACCAACACCCAGCTGCTGTGGTACCGCTCCGACCTGGTGAAGACCCCGCCCAAGACGTGGGCGCAGATGATCGCCATGGCGGAGCAGCTGAAGAAGGAGGGCAAGCCGCACCTCATCGAGATCCAGGGAGCCCAGTACGAGGGCAACACCGTCTGGTTCAACACGATGGTGAACAGCGCCGGCGGCACCGTCCTGAACCCGACGGCGACCAAGGTCACGCTGGGCGCGCCCGCGGTGAAGGCCCTGTCGATCATGAAGCAGCTCGCCGACTCTCCCGCCGCGGACCCGTCGCTGTCGGTGCAGATGGAGAACGACAACCGGCTGGCGATGGAGGCCGGCACGGCCGCCTTCCAGCTGAACTACCCGTTCGTGTATCCGTCCATGAAGGCGGACAACCCGGCGATGTTCAAGAACTTCAAGTGGGCTCTCTACCCGCAGGTCATCCCCGGCGTGCCGGCCAAGGTGACGATCGGCGGTATAGACCTCGCGGTCAGCGCGTTCTCGCAGCACAAGGCGCTCGCCTTCCAGGCCGCGCTGTGCCTGCGGGACAGGCAGAACCAGCTGATCGGCGCCACCGTCGGTGGCGTCCCGCCGACGATCGCCAGCCTCTACAGCGATCCGAAGATGTTCCCCGACTACCCGTTCCACGCCGACATCCTGTACGCGCTCGAGCACGGGAGCGTCAGGCCGAAGACGCCGCTCTACCAGGTCGTGTCCATCGACATATCGCACCTGACCTCGCCGCCGGCCGGCATCAACCCGGCGAGTACGGAGAACAAGATGAGCGGCGATATCAGCAACGCCCTGCAGTCGAAGGGCCTGGTCCCGTGAGCGGCGCACGCGCAGCGGGCGGAGAAGCGAACCGGCTAGCACCGAGCCGCCTTGCCCCAGGCAGCGGCCCGGCCGCGAGGAAAGGAAGGGGCCGATGAGTACCACCGAGACGGTCACCACCGGCGCGCCAGCGGAGGCGCCGGCAAGGCGAAGGCCGCAGCTGTCGGAAGGCGCGCGGGCCGAGCGCCGGCTTGGCTGGCTGCTGTGCGCCCCGGCGGTCATCGTGATGATCGCCGTCACCGCCTACCCGGTCGGCTACGCCATCTGGCTGTCGCTGCAGCGCTACAACCTGGAGCTCCCGAACGCCGTCAAGTTCGTCGGGTTCAGCAACTACGCCGCGGTGCTCAGCTCTCCGTTCTGGTGGCAGGCGCTGTGGGTGACCGTGCTGATCACCGTCATCTCGGTTGCCGTCACCCTGGTGCTCGGCATGATCCTGGCCCTGGTCATGTACCGGACGCTGTTCAGCCGGGGCACGGTCCGCACGGCCGCGCTGGTCCCGTACGGGATCGTGACGGTCGCCGCCGCCTACGGCTGGTACTACGCGTGGACGCCAGGCCAGGGCTACCTGTCCGCGCTGTTCAACAGCAACGCGGTGCTGACCTCACAGTACAAGGCGATTGCCGTGATCATCCTGGCGGAGATCTGGAAGACCACGCCGTTCATGGGGCTGCTGCTGCTGGCCGGGCTCTCCCTGGTGCCCGAGGACCTGCAAAAGGCCGCCAAGGTGGACGGCGCCACCGCCTGGCAGCGCTTCATCAGGATCACAGTGCCGCTGATGAAGCCCGCGATCCTGGTCGCGCTGCTGTTCCGGACGCTCGACTCGTTCCGGATATTCGACAACATCTTCATCCTGACGCAGGGCAACAACGGCACAGAATCGGTCTCGATCCTCGGCTGGGACAACCTGTTCAAGGCGCTGAACCTGGGGATCGGATCCGCCATCTCGATCCTGATCTTCATCTGCGTGGTGATCATCGCCTTCGTCTTCATCAAGGGCTTCGGCACCGCGGCCCCCGGCACGGACATCGAAAAGAGGTGACCCGGTCATGGCTGCTGTAGCTACCACGCCCCGCCAGAAAGCGGGCTGGGGGACGGCCAACGTCGTCGTCATAGCGCTGGCGCTGATCCCGGTGCTGTGGATGGTCTCGCTGTCCTTCAAGACGCCCGCGGCCATCCTCGATCCCTCCTTCATTCCCGCGCAGTGGACGTGGGGGAACTACACCCAGATCCTGAAGACGTCGGCGTTCGTCCGGCCGCTGGGCAACTCGATCGGCATCGGCCTCATAGCGACGCTCATCTCCGTGGTGCTGGCCTCCATGGCGGCCTACGCGGTCGCGCGGCTGCGGTTCCCCGGCAAGGTGGTGCTCATCGGGATGTCGCTGCTGATCGCGATGTTCCCGATCATCGCGCTGGTGACCCCGTTGTTCGCCATCGAGCGCGCGCTGGGCCTGTTCAACACCTGGCCAGGGCTGATCATCCCCTACGTGGCCTTCGGCCTGCCGCTCGGCATCTACACGCTGTCGGCGTTCTTCCGTGAGATCCCCTGGGAGCTCGAGAAGGCCGCCAAGGTCGACGGTGCCACGCCGTTCCAGGCGTTCGTCAGGGTCATTGCCCCGCTGGCCGCGCCGGGTATGGTCACCACGGCGATCCTGGTCTTCCTCGCCTGCTGGAACGAGTTCCTGATGGCGATCTCGTTCACCTCGACAATCTCAGCCCGGACGGCGCCGGCGTCGCTCGCCTACCTCAGCGGCAGCTCGCAGTTCACGGTGCCGACCGGGCCCATCGCGGCCGCCGCCGTGGTCATCACCATCCCGATCATCATCTTCGTGCTGTTCTTCCAGCGCCGGATCGTCGCAGGGCTGACGTCGGGCGCGGTCAAGGGCTAGGCCGGGGGATAAGGAGAAACCAATGGCCGAAATAGTGCTGGATCACCTCACCAAGCGTTTTCCCGATGGCTCCCTCGCGGTCGACGACTTCAACCTGAACATCGCTGACGGGGAGTTCGTCATCCTGGTCGGCCCGTCCGGGTGCGGCAAGTCGACGACGCTCAACATGATCGCCGGCCTGGAGGACATCACCTCGGGTGAGCTGCGCATCGCCGGGCAGGTGGTGAACAACAAGACGCCCAAGGACCGGGACATCGCGATGGTGTTCCAGAGCTACGCGCTCTACCCGCACATGACCGTGCGGGAGAACATGGGCTTCGCGCTGAAGCTGGCCAAGACGCCGCAGGCCACCATCAACGAGAAGGTCGAAGAGGCGGCCAGGATCCTGGACCTGACCCAGCACCTGGACCGCAGGCCGGCCAACCTGTCCGGCGGCCAGCGGCAGCGGGTCGCGATGGGCCGGGCGATCGTGCGCGACCCGTCGGCGTTCCTGATGGATGAGCCGCTGTCGAACCTGGACGCGAAGCTACGGGTGCAGATGCGCACCGAGGTGTCGCGGATCCAGCGGCGCCTGGGCACCACCACCGTGTACGTCACGCACGACCAGACCGAGGCCATGACGCTCGGCGACCGGGTCGCTGTCATGCGCAGCGGCCTGCTGCAGCAGGTGGGCTCCCCCAAGGAGCTCTACGACCACCCCGTCAACCTGTTCGTGGCCGGCTTCATCGGGTCGCCGGCCATGAACTTCCTGTCCGGCACGCTCGAGGACGGCAAGCTGCGCACGAGCCTCGGGGACTTCCGGCTCAGCGACCGGATACGGCGCGAGGTGGAGAGCTCCGGATCCGGGCGCGAGGTCATCGTGGGCCTGCGGCCGGAGAACTTCGAGGACGCGGCGCTGGTCTCGGCCGACGGCCGCCCGAACGGGATCACGTTCCGCGCGACCATCGACGTCCTGGAGTCCATGGGCTCCGACGTGTTTGTCTACTTCACTCTGGGGCGCGAGCAGGGCGTGACCGCCACCGAGCTCGAGGAACTGGCCAGGGA
>WNGR01011011.1_pt1 | contig 11943 bp, 9 predicted proteins | sample 5407581 | NCBI WGS metagenome assembly WNGR01 (sample SAMN13153383, study PRJNA577476) | soil metagenome | isolation source: 80 cm soil or saprolite under Garry oak tree replicate 2 | place: USA:California | collected 2016-06-15
GCCGTACACGCCCTCGGCCGCCTCGCGGGCCAGCGCGGGCGTGCGCTCGTCGATGCCGTAGTTGTTGACCACGTACTTCGTCTTCAGGCCGAGCTTGTAGGAGTCCTTCAGCACCACCGGCACCCACTGGGTGTTGGTGTTGATGTAGGCGAAGTCGGGGTCCTTGGTCTTCATCGTCAGGAGCTGGGACGTCGCGTCGGTGAGGACGGTCGGGATGACCTCCTCGTCCACGAGGTCCACGCCGATCTCCTTCGCATACGCGCGGCCCGCCTCGATGGGCGCCCGCCCGTAGGCGTTGTCGGCGAAGATGAAGGCCACCTTCGGCTTGCGGCTGGTGTCTTTCCAGCCTTCCTTCACCCAGTTGAGGAAGATGCGGATCTGGCTCGTGTAGTCGATGCCGCCGGGGAAGTTGTACGGCGTCATCTTGGGATCGGTCAGGTGCCCCGAGTACGAGCCCGAAATGTACGGGACCTTGTCCTTGGTGATGAACGGGCGCAGCGCCTCGGTGTCTGGCGTGCCGTAGCCGAGCACGAGGAGCACCTTGTCGTCCTCGACGAACTTCTTGTAGGCGGCGACGGCGCGCGGCGGCTGGAAGCCGTACTCCACGCTGACCAGCTCGAGCTTCTTGCCGTTGACGCCGCCTTTCTCGTTGATGTACTGCACGGCGTCGTTGCGGCCCTGGGCGATGTCCTTGCCCTGGTCCGAGGTGGGCCCGGTCAGGTCCACCAGGTTGCCAATCTTGATGGTCTGAGCCTCGGCGGGGCCGAAGCCCAGCGCGAGCAGGAGGAGCACGACAAACAAAACCATGACGATCTCCTTGGTAGTTTTCAGTAAGCGTACGGCCACAGCTTCCAGTAGCTCCGGAACCGCATCCAGATGCGCGCCAGGCCCTGCGGCTCGTACATCAGGAAGAAGATGATGGCCAGGCCGAAGACGATGTCGCGGGCGGAGGCGATCAGCCCCCCCGATGATGATCATGGCCAGGTAGTCGATGGCCACGAGCAGGCTGAACGCGTCGGGGAACACGATGCGCGAGTGGTGGGCCATGAGGCCCCCGGCCACGCCCGCGTAGAAGGAGCTGATGACGAACGCGAGCAGCTTGTAGCGATAGAGGCTCACGCCGATGACCGAGGCCGCCACGTCGCGGTCGCGCACCGCGATGAACGCGCGGCCCACCCGGGTGCGGAAGAGGTTCTTCGCGAAGAACACCGCCGGGACCACGAGGGCGAAGATCAGGTAGAAGATCCGCGCGTCGGAGTCGAGCGGGAGGCCGAACACCGTCGCCGGCGCCACGTTGAACCCGAGCACGCCGTTGGTCATCCGCTCCCAGTGGATGATGCCGTAGGTGGTGATGAAGTGCGCGGCGAGCGTGGCGATGGCGAGGTAGAGCCCCTTCAGGCGCAGCGCGGGCACGCCGAAGACGAGCCCGAACACGGAGGTCACCGCGGCAGCGAGCGGGATCGCCAGCCAGAACGGGAGCCCGGCCTTGGTTTCGAAGATGGCCGTGCTGTACGCGCCCACGGCCAGGAATGCGGCGTGCCCGATGGAGATCTGTCCGGTGAAGCCGACCAGGATGTTGAGCCCGATGGCGCCGATGATCGCGATCCCGATGCGGTTCAGGACGTCGAGCCAGTACGTCCCCGCGACGAGCGGCACGAAGGCAAGCGCCGCAAGCAGCCCCACCAGCGCGACGATGGGCAGGCGGGTCTCGAAGATGCGCTCGTCGGAGGCGTAGGTCACGCGGAAGTCGCCGGACTGCATCAGACGCGCTCCACGTCCTTCCTCCCGAACAGACCGTAGGGCCGGATCATGAGAATCAGGACCAGCACGACGAACGGCGCGACCTCCTTCACGCCGCCGCCGAAGATCGGGTCGAGGTAGCCGCCCGAGAGGTTCTCCAGCACGCCGATGATGACCCCGCTCACGATCACGCCCGCCACGCTGTCGAGGCCGCCGAGGATCACGACCGGGAAGACCTTGAGGCCGTAATCCGCGAGCGAGAAGTCGACGCCGCCCCGCACGCTGCCCAGGATGATGCCGCCGAGCGCCGAGACCACGGTGGCGATGCACCACGACAGCGCGAAGACGCCCTTGACGCTGACGCCGAGCGATTGCGCCACCTGCTGGTTGTCCGCCGTCGCCCGCATGGCCGTGCCGATCAGGGAGTACTTGAAGAACAAAGAGAAGGCCGCCAGCAGCACCATGACCGTCACGAAGCTCCACAGGTGCACGGGCGAGACCGGGACGGGACCGAGGTGAAACGGCTGCGACGAGAAAAGGGCCGGGAACGGGCGCGTGTCGCTGCCCCACGTCATGTTGAGCACGCCCCGCACGACGCTCGCGAAGCCGAAGGTGACCATGATCACCGAGATGATCGGCTCGCCGATGAGGGGGCGCAGCACGCCGCGCTCGATGACGAGCCCGAGCAGGATCGCCACCACCAGCGTCAGCGGCAGGGCGACCGCGAGGTGCAGCTTCATGTTGAGGATGGTGGCCCACGCGACGTAAGCGCCGAACAGCACGAGCTCGCCGGGGCCGAAGTTGACCACCGTCGAGGCGTTGTAGATCAGAACGAAGCCGAGCGCCATCAACGAGATCTGTTCACGTGGGGGGCCCCGAGATGGCCCCCCACACCCCCCAACGCTCGGAGCGCCCCGGGGAACCCGTGGCGCTCCTCGATCACCCGCGCGTTCATCGACGCTCGCTCACGTAGAGCCCGTCGATCATGTCGCGGTACTTGCCCAGGATCGTCGAGCGCCGGACCTTGTTGGTGCGCGTCAGCTCGTCGTCGTCGGCGTCCAGCTCCTTGTCGAACAGCGCGAAGGCGTGGATCCGGGCCGCCCCCGGCAAGTCCTCGTTCACCCGCGCCACTTCCCGCCCGATCAGCGCGAAGACCTCCGGCTTGCCCGCGAGGTCCTTGAACGTGGTGAACGGCACCCGGCTCGACTCCGCCCAGTCGCCGACCGTGCTCATGTCGATCTGGATCAGCGCCACCACGAACGGCCGCTCCTCGCCCACCACCACCGCCTCGCGCACGTACGGGCTGAACTTGAGCTTGTTCTCGATGAGCGCGGGGGAGAACCTCGAGCCGTCGGTGAGTCGCAGGACGTCCTTGAGGCGGTCGATCACGACCAGGTGGCCATCCTCCTCCATCAGCCCGGCGTCACCCGTGCGCAGCCAGCCGTCGTCGAGCGCCTGCGCGGTGGCCTCGGGATTCTTGTAGTAGCCGAGGAAGACGGAGGGGCTCGAGACGAGGATCTCGCCGGCCTCGGAGATGCGGACCCGCGTGCCGGGGGTCGGCTTGCCCACCGTCTCGGGCCTCACGTCGTCGTCCGGATGGAGCACGCAGATGCCGCCGGATTCGGTCTGGCCGTACACCTGCTTGAGGTTGAGACCGATGGCGCGGAAGAAGCGGAACAGCTCCGGCCCGAGCGCGGCGCCGCCCGTGTAGGCGTAGCGGACCCGCGACAGCCCCAGCCGATCGCGGAGCGCACGGAAGGTCAGCAGATGCGCGACTGCCGCGAGCAGGCGCAGGCCCAGGCCGACGGGCTGACGCCGGATCCGGCGCTCGGCCACGCGCATGCCGATGTCGAGCGCCACGCGCGCCGCCGCGCCCTTGAGCCGCCCCGCGTCGGCGATCTTCACCTGGTACTCCGAGCACATCGTCTCCCAGAAGCGCGGCGGGCCGATCATGACGTGGGGGCCGATCTCTCGCATGTCTTCGCGCACGGTGGCCGGCTCCTCGGGGAAGTTCACCGTGGCGCCCGCGTGCAGCGCGATGGCCACGCTCAGCAGCTGCTCGCCGACCCACGAGTACGGCAGGAACGAGACGATGTCGTCGGTGTCGAGCACGCGATCGACCTGCGTCATGCCGGCCGCCATGGCCAGCAGATTGCGGTGGCTGAGCATCGCGGCCTTCGGCGCCGCCGTGGTGCCGGAGGTGTAGGCGAGCAGGGCGAGGTCGTCCGGCGTCCCGCGCGCGAGCAGCGCGTCGTAGTGCCCGCGGTCCCTGGCGTCTGCCTCGCCGCCGAGCCGCTCCACCTCCTCGAGGCTGGTGAGCAGCGGCTCGCGGTAGTCCTCCAGGCCGCGCGTGTCGTCGACCACGATCCGCTCCAGGCGCGGCAGGTGGGCGCGGACGCCGAGGACCTTGTCGGCCTGCTCCTGGTCCTCCACCATCACGATCCGCGCCTCGCTGTGCTCGACGACGTAGCGCACCTGGTCGGGCAGGCCGTCGACGTAGACGCCGACCGGGACCGCGCCGAGCGCCTGGGCGCCCAGCTCCGTGTAGAGCCACGCCGGCCGGTTGCCGCAGACGATCGCGATGCTCTCGCCGCGCCGCAGGCCGAGCGCCTCGAGGCCGAGCGCCACGGCGCGGACGTGCGCCGCGTAGTCCTCCCACGTGACTTCCTGCCAGATGCCGTACTTTTTCTCGCGTAGGGCGACCTTGCCGCGGCCGTAGCGCCGGGCGTGGGCGGCCAGCATCTGCGGGAGGGTCATGCCACCTCTACGTCCTCGCCGAGGTAGGCCTTGATGACGTTCGCGTCCTGCTGCACCTGCGCGGGGGCGCCCTCGGCGATCTTCTTGCCGAAGTCCAGCACGGCGACGCGGTCCGAGATGTCCATGACCACGCCCATGTCGTGCTCGATCATCACCACGGTCAGGCGCTTGACCCGCGCGACGTAGAGGATGAAGCGCACCATGTCCTCGGTCTCTTCGGCGTTCATGCCCGCGGTGGGCTCGTCGAGCAGGAGCAGCACGGGATCCAGCGCGAGCGCCCGGGCCAGCTCCACGCGCTTCTGCTGGCCGTAGGGCAGCGTGCCCACGATCTTGTGCCGGATGTCCTGCAGCTCGAGGAGGTCGATGATCTCGCGCTCCACGATGGCGCGGTGCGCCTGCTCCTCGCGCGCGGCCCGGCCGTAGTAGAGGCCACAGGCGAGGACGCCCGAGCGGAGATGGACGTGGCGACCGATCTTCACGTTGTCGAGGACGCTCATGCCCCGGAACAGGGCGATGTTCTGGAACGTGCGCGCGATCCTCAGCTCGGCCCGCTGGTGCGGCTTCAGACGCGTGATGTCGCGGCCGTCGAACACGATCCGTCCGCGCGCGGGCGCGTAGATGCCGCTGATGCAGTTGAAGATGCTCGTCTTGCCGGCGCCGTTGGGGCCGATGATGGCGAAAAAGTCGCCGGCATTGATCTCGAGGCTCACCCCGGCCAGGGCGGCCACGCCGCCGAAGCTCAGGTGCAGGTTTTCCAGAGCGAGAAGTGCCATCCGCTCGTGACCCCCCGGGGTGCCGGGAGAATGGGCTGAAACGGTCGCACCGTCAAGGGTCTTCGTGGGCCGGGTCTTCGTGGGCCGACGGGCGGACGCCTCATCCCGCATGCCCGGTACTTCACCCTGCAACTCGCGGAAAGCTACTTGACGGGCAGCCTCTTTCGGCAGATTCTCGATCATGAGCCCACGGAGTGAAGACGATGACGAGTGAGTGGCGATCCGGCAAGGGTGTCTCTGAATGTAAGAAGCGCTGATGTTTATTTTGCAGATTGGTGGCTGGTTCATTTTTTCGTGCATTCTGATGTCCTTTATCGAGCACCAGATACACAGGAAGCTGATGCACAGAAGGAACTTCCTCAGTGCGCATACTGCGTCCTTCAAGCGCGTATTCGAGGCTCACGCTCTCGTGCATCACCAGCATTACGCCGAGATATTCAGCGATGAAGCTGTCGCTCGTGGTGAAGACAAGGAGATACGGCTGACTGTGCGCAAGGCGCCGATCAAGGCTATTCCAGTGGCTGCGCTTATCGCATTAGTATCCTGGCAGGGGGCAGTTGTCTTCGTGGCCGCTATGATTTTTCATCACTGGGCGTGGAACAAAATTCATCTGGAGATGCACAAGCCGGAGCAAAGGGTCTTCAGCACCTGGCCAGTCTATAAGTTTCTGGCACGATATCACTGCCTGCATCACAGACACCGGGACAGGAACTTCAATGTTGTGTTCCCTCTGGCTGACTATGTTCTTGGAACTAGCGTTCGGGCCAACGAAGCTGATCTAAAATATATGGAGCAATGGGGATTATGACTTAAGTTTCAGACCTTCCCCAGGCGCGGGTGGTCGAACATCGGGATGCTCACGCCCCACGGCGCCATCCGCTTGCGAATCTTCTTCAGAAATTCCGGGAACACCGTCATCTCGTCCTCGGGCGTGTTGCCGCCCAGCCCGGCCTCGCACGAGATGCGGTCGGCGTCGATCTCCGCCGGCGTGGCGCTGCCGCCCTCGATGGCGAGCCAGAGGTTGCGGTAGCCGCGGAACTCCACGTTCTCGATCATCGTCACCACCGACGATTCGATATTCCGTACGGTCTCGGCAGTGAACGACGGCGCCCACGCGTCCAGGCACTGCCAGCCGAACGCGATGTGGCGGACTTCGTCGCGCAGGATCAGCTCCATCAGCCGGCGCACGGCGGGGTTGGTCGCCTTGTGCACCGTCGCCTTGAAGACGTCGATCAAGATCTCCTCGGCCGCGCACACGAGGCTGGCGAAGATGCCCTCGAGCGCGGTGTCGGGATCGAACGCCATGCGGCGCACGCCGTGGGTGCCGACGGCGCCGGCGGTCGGCGGGTTCTGCGGCTGCGGGAAGTAGCGCCCGAGCCGCTCGGCCATCAGCCACGACGCCTCGGCGTGCCGCCCCTCCTCCATGGTGCGCATCGTGAAGAAGAACTGCAGGTCGGGCAGCCGCCGCTCGAGGCAGAAGCGCAGCAGGAGCGCAGGGCTCTCGGAGATCGCGCCGTACTCGCCCCACGTGCGGCGGCTCCAGTACATCTGCGCGGCCAGCAGCTGCTCGGCGCTGTAGCGCTCGGGATGAAGCTCCTCCCACGGGATATCGGTCTGCGGGTCCCACTCGAGCGTCTTCGCGCGCCGCCACAGCTCCCACACGTCGGGCATGGCCGGCGCGAGTGGCAGCGGGTAGCGCTGCTCGGGCACGTAGGCTTCGGTGCGCTCCTTGTCCACGAGCATGTCATTGACCTCCCTGGGACGCGGCGCTACGCTCGCCGCGCCATGCGCTTCCCCTAACCGCACAGACAGCGAAGGAGTCCCACATGCGACGGGTGGTTGGTCTTTCCCTCAGCGTGACGCTGCTCGGCTCGGCGGCTCTGCCGATGGCGGTTCCGACCGCCGCACAGCAGGCGGTGCGGGGCGGAACGCTGACCTTCGCGACCGGTGCCGATCCCGACAGCCTCGACCCGCAGACCACCCAGTCGAACCCCGGTGAGCAAGTGAACCGGATGATGCATGAGAACCTCATCCGGTTCAACGCGAAGATGCAGCTCGAGCCCGGGCTGGCCGAGTCGTGGTCTGTGTCCAAGGACGGCCTGACGTGGACCTTCAAGCTGCGAAAGGGCGTGAAGTTCCACGACGGCACCGCGTTCGACGCCAAGGCCGTCAAGTACTTCTTCGACCGCGTCCTCGGCGACGAGAAGCCCTTCAAGGCGAGTCTCTACACGCCGGTGGTCCAGGCCGCCGAGGTCGTGGACGACGCCACGGTGCGCGTGCGACTCAAGCAGCCCTTTGGGGCGTTCCTCTTCATCATGGCCCACTCGGCGGGCGCGATCGTCTCGCCCGCCGCGCATCAGAAATGGGGAAAGGACCTGGCCTTGCATCCGGTCGGGACCGGCCCCTTCAAGTTCGTCGAGTGGGTGAAGGGCGACCACGTGACGATGGAGCGGAACGACGCCTACTGGGGCGGCCGGCCGAATCTGGACCGCGTGCTGGTGAAGACCGTCCGCGAGGATCAGTCGCGGGTGCTCATGCTCGAGTCGGGCGACGCGGACCTGATCGTGAACATTCCGACGGAGGAGATCCCGCGGCTCAAGAAGGACCCACGGTTCACGATCGAGTCGAGTCCGACGGCGCGCGCGCTGTTCATCGTGATCAACGTCAAGAAGAAGCCCTTCGACGACGTTCGCGTGCGCCAGGCCCTGAACTACGCGGTGAACCGGGACGCCATCGTCAAGGAGCTCTTCCAGAACAACGCGCAGGTCATCCCCGGCCCCGTCTCCCCGCTGCAGAACGGGTATGCGCAGCTCTCCGGCTATGCCTACGACCCGAAGAAGGCCAGGGAGCTTCTCGCTCAGGCGGGCAAGCCGAGCCTCAGAGTGAAGCTCTGGTCGCCGAAGGGCCGGTTCGTGAAGGACTACGAGCTCGCGCAGGCCGTCCAACAAGATCTGGCGGCGGTCGGCGTCGAGGCGACGCTCTCCACCCTGGAGTGGGGCGCCTACCTGGCGGCAACGAAGGCGCCGGTCGATCAGACGGATCGCGAGCTGTTCCTGCTGGGCTGGTCTCCCTCCACCGGGGAAGCGCGGTGGGGAACGTTCCCCCTGCTCCACTCCTCGCAGTTTGCGCCGAAGGGGGACAATCGCGGATTCTTCGCCTCCAGGGCTCTCGACGAGGCGATCGACAAGGCCACGCTGGCCACGACCGACCCGGCACGGCTCGGCGCTCTCCGTGAGGCGCAGCAGATCGCGATCAACGAGGCGCCCTACATCTTCCTGATCTCGCCGAACATGATCGTCGGGACGTCGAAGAAGGTCCGCGACGTCGTGAACCTGCCGCTCGAGCTGACGTACCTGACCGAGAAGTCGTGGAAGGAGAAGTAGGCGGCTCGCGTGATCGCCTACATCACCCGGCGTCTCCTCCTGATCGCGCCCGTGCTCCTCGGCGTGAGCATCGGCTCGTTCGCGCTCCTGCAGCTCGTGCCGGGAGACCCCGCGATGATCCTCGCCGGGCAGGAGGCGACGGAGGAGGTCCTCACGCGCATCCGCCACGAGCACGGGCTCGATCAGCCGGTCCCGGTCCAGTTCCTCGTCTATCTGCGAAACGCGGTGCGGGGGAACCTCGGCATCTCCATCCAATCCCGCCAGCCGGTGGCGACGCTCATCGCCCAGCGCTTCCCGTTCACCCTGCGGCTCGCCTTCCTCGCGATCCTCGTGTCGGCCGCGCTCGGCGTGGTCGCCGGCATCGTCGCGGCCACGCGACGCAACTCGATGCTCGACCTCGCCGCCCTCCTCGGATCGCTCGTCGGCATCTCGCTCCCGATCTTCTGGCTCGGGCTCCTGATGATGCTCGTCTTCTCGGTGCGGCTGCAGTGGTTCCCGGCTGGGGGCAGCGGGACCGCGACCCACCTCGTCCTGCCAGCGCTGGTGCTCGGCGCGTCGTCCTCGGCGGTGATCGCGCGGATGACGCGGGCCTCGATGCTCGAGGTGCTCCGGCAGGACTACGTCCGCACGGCCCGGGCGAAAGGCCTTCGGGAGCAGATCGTCATCTATCGTCACGCGCTGAAGAACGCGATGATCCCGATCCTCACCGTCTTCGGGCTCGAGTTCGGCTACAACCTGGGCGGGGCCGTGCTGACGGAAACGGTGTTCTCCCTGCCCGGCCTCGGCCGGCTGATCGTCGAGGGCATCTTCGCCCGCGACTACCCGGTGGTGCAGGGCGCGATGCTGGTGGTCGCCACGACGTTCGTGCTCGTCAATCTCCTGACGGACATCGCGTATGCCTTCTTCGATCCCCGCATCCGCTATGAGTGATCCCGCCAGGGCGGCCGCGCCGCGCGGCTCGGGATTCTGGGCCGACACGCTCCATCGCGTCGTGCGGAATCGGGCCGCGGTGGCCGGCGGAACCGTCGTGGTGCTCTTCATCGCCGTGGCGCTGTTCGCGCCCGTGCTGTCGCCCTACGACCCGCTCAAGGGCCGGCTGGGCGAGCGTCTGCGCGCGCCGAGCGGCGCGCACTGGCTCGGGACGGACGAGCTCGGCCGCGACGTCCTCTCGCGCGTGCTCCACGGCGCGCGGATCACCGTCCAGATCCAGCTGGCCGCCGTGGGACTCGCGCTCGCCGTCGGGGCCGCCCTCGGCCTGGCCGCGGGCTACATCGGACGCTGGGTGGACCAGCTCATCATGCGGCTCATGGACATCCTGATGGCGTTTCCCGGCATCTTCCTGGCGTTGGCGATCATCGCGGCCCTGGGAACCGGCCTCGGCAACGTCATCATCGCGGCCGGCATCTTCCTCGTGCCGCAGTTCGCCCGCGTGGTGCGCGCCTCGGTCCTCACGCTCAAGGATATGGAGTTCGTCCAGGCAGCGCGGGCGCTCGGTCAGGGCGACTTCGCGATCGTGTTCCGCTACCTCTTGCCCAACTCGCTGGCCCCGATCATCGTGCAGACGAGCCTCCGGATGGCGACGGTGCTCCTCACGGCGTCGGGGCTGTCGTTCCTCGGCCTCGGCGTTCAGCCGCCGTCCCCCGAATGGGGCGCGATGCTCTCCAACGCGCGCTCCTACATGATCACCGCGCCTCACGTCGCCATGATCCCGGGACTCGCGATCGCGCTGGTCGCTCTCGGATTCAACCTCCTGGGCGACGGCCTGCGGGATTCGCTCGACCCGCGCCTTCGCGAGTAAGGTCAGGGACCATGGCGTTGAGCGGTATCGTCCGTGCCGTGATCTTGCTCTTGTTACTCGCTGGCTGCGCCACGATCCCAGAGACTCCACCGACCAATCCTCCTGTCTGGAAGTTCGCGTGCATCTACGACAAGCACATGAATCCCATGTGCGATGTGATGCCGCTTTCGAGACTCCGTGAGGATCTCATTCTCTGGTGGGAACTGTGATCCCCGGACGGCGGCCGCTACAGCGTCCCGAGCTCGGGATGGACGACCGGCGGTACGTCGAGCTTCCACGTCGCGAACCGCTCGCGCAGCTGGGCGAGCGTGGCGCGCAGCACGCTACGCTCCTGGGCGACCGTCGAGGCGCCGAGCCCCTGGCGCGCCGTCTCCTCCTCCGCGGCGAGCCACGGCTCGCGGCTCTTCTCGGGCAGCAGCCACGTGTTGCGGTAGCCGGAAAGGATGACGTTCTCGAGCAGGTCGCGCACAGTGTCGATCACTGCTGTGCGCCCGCGCGCGTCGAGCCCGGGCACACGGCTGCCCAGGAACGCCCACGCAAAGGCGACGTGACGCGCGCGGTCGCCGGCGATCAGCCGCAGCGCGGCGCGCACGACCTCGTCCTTCGCGTGCTGGAGGTGGCTCAGGTACAGGTTCAGGTCGAGCTGGTCGTCGAGCGCACCGAGCGCGGCGATCCAGGCCTCGACCGGCAGGTCGGGGTCGAGCGCGGCCTGGGCGAACGGGTGGTTGCTCGCGCGCGCGAGCCCGGCCTCGCCAGGATCGGCCTCGTAGCCGCCCAGCCGCTCGGCGAGCAGGTGGCAAACCTCCAGGTGCTTGGCCTCCTCCGACGGGCGGAACGAGAGGAACAGCTTGGCGTCCATGCCCAGGCTGCCCGACTCGAGGCAGAATCGGATCAGCAGCGCGGTGCTCTCGGTGAGCCCGGGATAGACGCCCCACGCGCGCCGGCTCCAGGTCCGACGCGCCGCCTCGCGCGTGGTTTTCGTGTAGCGCTCGGCATCGAAGCGCTCCCACGGGATGTCGGTCTCCGGGTTCCAGCGCAAGCCCTTGGCCTGGCTGTAGAGCTCGCGGATCGCCGGCACCTCGGGGGCGAACTGCAGCGGGAAGCGCCGCTCGACGAAGCGCTTCTCCTGCGCCTGGTAGGCGCGCAGCAGCCGCGCCGCGTGATCGCTCGTCTCGCTCATCCTCGTCTTGCTCGTCGGTGAGGCCGTGCTACTCGACGATGTCCTTTTTGAGACTTTCGACGAACCCGACCACCTCTGATTTCTCTCGCGTCGGGACCTTGAAATGGTCGAGGGTGGCATTGACGTGGCCCAGGAACACCTGCCAGTCGTGCTCATCGATCCCGAGCCCGCGATGGGACAGCTTCATGTCGCGTCCGACGTAGTACAGCGGGCCACCGGCGGAAGCACAGAGGAAATCGATCAGGAGCTGTTTTTCGCGGCGCACGCCGTCTTCGCCGCGATGCTTCCAGAACCGCCCAAGTCGTGGATCCG
>WNGR01007054.1_pt1 | contig 11942 bp, 10 predicted proteins | sample 5407581 | NCBI WGS metagenome assembly WNGR01 (sample SAMN13153383, study PRJNA577476) | soil metagenome | isolation source: 80 cm soil or saprolite under Garry oak tree replicate 2 | place: USA:California | collected 2016-06-15
TGCTTTTGTTCCGCTCGTCATAGTTCTTCGAGCGCAGGGTTGCGGGAAGCACGTAGCGGACGAGTGTGAAGTGTGCATCCAGTACAGGAAAGTCAGCCGGACGGGAGACAAGCAGGGTTGTCGTTTGAACGGTTTGAGCGGTTGGCATAGAAACAATACTCCTTTCGCAATGCGCTACGCGCGCTTGAGGTCACGGCAGAATACTTCAAAGGCGTGTTGGGGCAGAGCGGCGGCGTCCTGCTGGAGTGCCCCCTGGACAACGATAATCGAGGCATCGGCAAAGCTCTCTACAGGGCGGAAATCGCAGGTATAGTAGTCGAGCGGCCTCTGGTAGTGGCTCGTCAGATTGATATAGATCAGCTTGCCTGCTTCACCATGATAGCAAGAGATCGCCTCCAGCTTTTCCTGAGCGCGCCACTTCAAGTACTCGTCATTCAACTTGGGATGCCAGGCGGGGTCGGTGGGGGGAAGCGCAAAACGCCCCATCGTCCAGTCGCTGTAGTGTTTGCCGTCGACGTACCACGGACGCCCGGCGAGCTTCATATCTGCGACCTCGAAGAGGCGGTCGGGCACGAGTTCAAAGGAAATGCCTTCGTGCAACAGGAGTGCCCTGATGGCTTCTTCGCCGATGGCGCCGGCAAGAATTGCCTGGTAGCAGTAGGGCGTAAAGAACTCTTTGTTGGGATGATCGAAGGAGAGTTCGTAGCCCTCTCCCTTAAAGTGGTCAAAGATCACCGGGTTCAGCCGGATCGTGCGGTACAATATATTCATGTCCCAGGGGAAGCTGTCGTGCTGGCGGAGTTCCGCCGGGAGACAGTCCATCTGGGGGGTCAGCACCACGAACCCTTTTTGATAGTAGGGCGAGTCGGCCACGCAGGCAAAGCGATGCAACACCTCATCCTTGAAATCGTGCTTGAGTGCAGCTATGCGCAGGTGCTCCCAGAGCTTTCGCGCCTCCTGGTCGTCCTTTCCCTGACGCAATCCGGCAATGCGCGCGAGCAGTTGTGCTATCGCGGATCGGCACTGCTCGTTTTGAGGCCAGAGGCGGGAGTCCTTGTCGCGGCGGATCTGTCGCGCGATATACGAGCGACGTGCGCTCACCTGCTCAAACACCTGGCGGAGGTTCTCGGAGATGATGGCTTCACGTCCCTCCCGCACTTCATCGAAGGCCGGCGAGCAGAACATTTGAAAGCGGAGATCGACCTCGGGACTCAGCAGCACGGTCTGGTCAGGCGTCTCTTTCCAGGTGCGTTCGATGCGCCCCAGTGCCTGAATGAAGGTGGAGATGTCGTTATAGAGCGCGTCGATCCGGGTGTCGGCGTGCGAGCGGTACAGATTGTTCCACGGGTCTGGATGATTGAGCGTACTCAGCAACTGGCGGAATTGCTGTTCGGAGATGGTCTTGCTGAAGAACAGCTTCGCCAGGTACCAGATGTTCTCCTTGAGGGTTGCCGCCTGATCCTCCGCCGTCTGGTCGCCATCGAGGGGTTTGAAGTAGTAGTACGGCCTTTCCAGCAGGCCAATGATGGTGAAGTCCCGGCGGTCCTCCTCGTCGCTGTCTTTATGCGGCAGGTATTGGAGGTTGACCCCGTTGCCGGCAGTGAGGTATTGCGTCACCACGATGACGGGCTGCGGTTCCCAGAAGAGCGAGTCGAAGGCCCGCTGGGCCTCCTTGCTGTGACGCACCGCCTTTGAGAGCTGCGCGTTGTAGAACACGACCGTGAAGTGGTGCTCTCGCATCATGATATCATACACCTCGAACCAGTGGGTCTCCTCGCGCTTGGTAATGACGAAGAGGCCGTCGTCAGGAAGCGGGTAGCGGTCGAAGACGTACTTGATCTGTTTGAATGAGGTGAAAAAGAGGAGGCTGGTATAGTCGCCATCAGGCTTTTCCTCGATGCGCTTCGCGGTCCACAGGAGGACCGAGAAGAACAGGCGGACGCGCTGCTCGAGATGCTCTCTGCCCTTTTCGCCACCGAAGTCTTCTTCGGTGGAGACCGACTTCAGGAACTGGTCGAGCTGCTGCTGGTAGGAGTCCGCCGGGTCCAGGCCATGTAACACATCCAGGTGGACATGGTTCTTTCGTGCGCCAGCCTTCGCCTGGTTGAGTTGCCGCACGATGGCCCTGTCCTCGTCGTCTGTTCTGATCAGGACTTGCTTCTGCTCCAACCAATCCAGGTCGAAGTTATGGACCTGGCGCGCGATATCGACAGTCGCGGAGAGGCCGAAGACGAGGTTATGCTGGGCAAGGGTGTAGAGGATGGCCTCCGGCGTCAGCGACATGCCGTAGTGGCGCACCTCCACCTCTTCCCGATCGGTGATCTGCTGGAGGTCTTTGATGTCGTAGAGGCTGTAGCCACCTTCCAGCAGCGACGCCCTCGTGGTCAGCGGCGTCTCGTCGATGCGGGTAAAGCGGGACAGACGCGCCATCTGTTCGGGGAAGTCGGTTCCGCGGAAGCACTGGCGCACCATCTCTCGATGGATGACTGGATCCTCCTTTTCGAGGTCCTTAAAGAGGCTGAGGGCCAGCTGGCAGGCGTAACTCACGGTGCCGAAGAAGCGCAGCGCGGAATACGGTTTCCCCCGCGCCGGGTCAGGGCGGGCAACCAGCTCGAAGGAACGCTCTGTCTGGTAGAGGTAGAGCGGGTTTGTGCTAATCGTGTGTTGCGTGCGAAAGATCGCGGGAGTGCGGCGAACCTCCTTTTTCCCTTTGTAGCCTCCGTCCCGGGGGAGCAGGCTCGTAAAGTGGTTCAATTCAGGAAAGCGCAGATGCTGGTCCTCAAACTGCTCGATCAGCGCGGTGATTTTGACGATGCGGTCGCGAATGGGCTTCACCGAGAACGGATACTGTTCGAGCGGGAGTTTATAGCGGGCCATGGTCCGGTAGAAGAGTTCGACGAACAGGAAGGGGTCGCTGATCTCCCGCGATCGGCAAATCAAATTAACCAGGTCGTTCTCCAGGAAGTCGAACTCGTCGAGGTAGATGCGGTAGCCGCCCTCCTCGTCCTGGAGTCCCGTCAGATTCAGCGTCTTTTTCCCATCGAAGAAGCCGTAGAACGCCTTGTGCAGGGTGATGAGCATGAGCCGCACCTGTGGCTTCCGCTTGAACGCGATGCAGGGGAAGAGCGACTGGATCACCGGGTGATCGATCAGATCCTGGTAGGCCGAGGTATTCCCCCGTTTGCCGCCGGCTGCCAGCAAGGCCGCTTTGAAGGCATCCAGTACCCGCCGCGCCTGGCCATCCATCACCTCTTCCAGCCGCCTCTGGATATAGGGGTCCCTGCTGGAAAACTCCTCGAGATCCCTGCACGCCTGGCGGGCGGCGGCAATGTCCACCTTCCAGGGATTATAGGCATTGTGGGAGTCGACATACATTTTGAAGGCGCGATCGGAGAGCAGCGCGTAGAGTGCGGTGCGATGGTTCCGCAAGGTGAGCTGCACCGCTTCCAGGTCTCGCGGCACAATAACAAAAGTAGTAGGGTCAAGCTGTGCGGCCATCTCCTCGATGAGTTGCTTGCGATTGGCGATATAGATGGACTTCGGATCAGTGGGCGGGGAAGCTTGTATCACCTCTCGAGCGCCCCTGGTTTTCCCCAGCCCGGTCCCACCCACCACGAGCTTCAGCCCCCTTTGGTGAGCTTGAATGATGCGACTGTAGTATTGAGCGTAACTTGACATAATAGTTGATGTGTTCTCCCTTCTTCCATCTCGTCATGGAGCTACTACTATAAGATCAGTTCTCGTTCAGCCTTTCCAATCAGGAAAAAACCGAAAAGGAATGATGGTGTTCGCCTGGGATTGCTCCTATCTGAGCATCGGGTACTTGCAGGTGAAGCTAGGCCTCAGTGAGCTGTTCCCTCCCCACTTCTTTGAGGACCCGCCCGCACCGTTTCAAGACGGCTCCAGGCTTTATCCGTCGAGATAGCCCTGCCACCACGCATGCAGAGCATGCTGGGGAGGGAGAGTATATTTCGCATAGCGCTGAATGTTGCGCAGGGCGGCGCGAACGGTTTCTGGCGAGGGGTCCGCCCTTTCGGTCCAGTACCTCACAAACTGGGGCGTCGAGAGCAACTGGAGGTGCGGGGCGTTCCGCCGAAAAAACGCAGCGGCTTTGGAATCGTCTACGCCAATGGCCCAGTGACGACTGAGCGCCAAAGCAGCAGTGAAGGCATCCGCGTCCTCCCCCGACGCGGCAGCAAGTTCAATAACGCTTGCCATTTCTGTTTCAGAAGAAGGCGATACTGCCACGAGCAGACCGGTGTGAAGTAATGGCTGCAGCTCGATTGGCTCATGGCCAAGGCCCTCCCCCCCAACCCCTTCGCTGTAGACTCTGAGCACCTCGTGCTCATAGATATCAGCTGCTACCATCGTGGGAACGGGAAGGGCCTCAAGTATGCTGCTGAAGTATCGAGAAGCATAGAGATTGACGAGACAGCAGGCGTTGAGGATCACCCCCTCGTCAGGGAAAGCAACGCTATCAACCACATTTCCCTCCTAGCCCTCCGCGGATCGCGCGGAGTCGCCTTCGACAGAAGAACTCTCATCCATGCCCACCTGATCCCGCAACTCCTCGGCGACCCGCCGGGCCTCCAGGCGGTCTACATCGAGGAAGCGCGCGAACTGGCCCTCCCCGATCAATCCCTGGCTGAAGGCGTCATAGGCCAGGTAGCGGTAGCGCAGGGGGAACTTCTCCGCTCGTGTCGGGATGTCACCGAGCCCGAGCTGTCGTTGAAGCTCGCGCACCTTTAGGCCACGCTCACGCAGCTTATCCCATGTTCCGGTGGGAAGCAGCTTCATATCTTCCAGACGCAGCGTCAGGGCCGCGGTCGAAACCCCATAGTAGTGGGCCAGGGTTGCGATATCGGTGAGCGTTGTCTTCTCCTTGAGGCGGCGAAGTTCTTCAAAGCGTCTCGCCAGGCTGCTCGTCGGCATCAAAAAGTACCGCGCGAAGGCATCGGCAAAGCGCTCGCTCTCTGGAAAACGCTGGTAGGTCTCATCGAACGAGGCAATCGGCTTGTAGCGGTGTACCAGAAAATGGCCGTAGTCGTGCGCCAGCGACCAGCGGCGGCGCACCTCCGGATGGAGGCTGTTCACGGCGATGCATCCACCCAGCTGGTCGGTATAGATGTACATGGCTGAGAACGTCGAGGGCTGAAGCTCCAGGTAAAAAATGCGCAGCCCAACTTCCTGCTCAAGGATGTCGCGCAGGAGCGGGACGGGTCCGTCTCCAAGACCGAGACGATGTCGCTCTTCGATGGCAACCGCTTCCGCCGATTGCTCTGTCCGCAGCCCGACAATGGGGTACTCGCGCGGGTACTTGCGGACCAGCGGCGCGCCCACCAGCTCTTCGAGTTCGAGATAGTCGCTGCAGTGCTGCTCCAGTTGGTCGATATAGGGCGCGATTTTTTCGTCGTCTTCCTCCGTACGCAGCGCTGGCCCGCGGAATTGCACCTCAAACGGTTCGATGATAGGATGTTGGCGAACGAAATCACTCACCTGGCGCCCGTAGGCATGAGCCAGCTTGATCAGCTCTCCGGGCTTGATCCGCCGCTCGCCTTTCTCGATAGCCGTAATCGTCGTGCGCGCCGCTTCAATGATCCTGGCCGCTTCTTCCTGTGTTAACCCTCGCTTCCTGCGGGCCTTCTGAAGGTCATTTCCCAGGACACGCGGGTCAATGGTGTCGAGGACGCTCTGGTCCATACTTCAGTCTCCTTTCAAATCTTCTGCTGGTGTTGCGGATATATCCGCCGTTTCTTGTCTCCAGAATAGGCCGCGACTCACTGTCAGTCGAACGCGCTCGGGCTCCCATTCCAGAACATAGCGTTGATAGAGCTGCACCAGGCGCTTCATAATGGCGAGCCGCGGCATTCCCTCCCACCCACTCATCTCATCGGCGATCTCTACAAGAGACAGGTAGCGTTCTGAAAGGTGCTCCCAGGGGGCGTCCGTGGCGAGGCACTGGCGGAGCGAAGCAACCTGGGAAAGCATCGCCCGCAGGTAGTCGCCATCAGATGGGCGAGGCTCCCTCCCATCGAGGAACTCTGCTGTCGCGACGTAGGGCGTGGGGTCCTCCACGTCCAGGGCCGCCAGCGCTTGCCGACGAAGAAGACAGGATGAGCAATAGCCGCACTGCATCGGGACCTCCCGGTGCGGCCGATCGCAGGTGAACGTCGAGGACACCAGCGGACGGAAGGCGGGAGAAGCGGCCAGCGCCTCGCACATCTGGGCCTTGGTTTGAAACAGGAACGGATTGCGAAAGGTAAACGTGGTACCAAGGACTCGGGTCATCCATTCCCCCATGCGCAGGAGCGAGACAGGATGCACGGAGAGCGAGTGATCGAGGCCCACCTCAGCGTCGCTAAAAGGAAGATTGATGGCCCCGATCCCATTTTCGTACACGGAGAGGGCATGCTGCCCCTCCAGGGATGCGCAGACCGCGCCGAGGAGGAGAAAGACGAAGCCGCGCGCGCGTTGCAGCGAGTGCTTCTGCAGGTCTTTTGCGTCGTCGAGCCGATAGGGCAGTTGGACCAGTGTGGTGCGACCGGGGATCAGGCCTTCGACCAGCCCGGCAACCCGTTGCTGGATGTTGTGGATGATCGTATTCGCCCCGGTGCCAAGCAGGACGTAGTGCGTCGATTGAGTCAGCCGCAAGTTGTGGTAGACACCCGCCAGGGAATCGAGCCCCCCGCTCCACAGAGCGACCTCGACCAGTTGATCTGGGGGAGGAGAGAAAAGGCTGGGCTGTCTCTCCGCAAAACGGCCATACTGCGAACGGGCGGGAAAGGCAAAGGACCAGTGATCGTGCGTGTACCAGTACAGGGTATCCTGCAACTGTTTCAGGACCTGCGAGTCCCCAAACACCTCGGGGTGCCTCATGGGCAGGCCGATATGGATACGACAAGACCTATCCGCCCTGCGGACCGACAGGCGGTCGGCGACAGCAACCGCGACGGCAAGGTCGGCGCAATCAGCCAGTTGGGCTGACAGGAGGCGCTGTCGCTTGGAGGAGAGCTGCTGATCATCCACCAGCACAGAAGCCGTCTGTAGTTCCCCCGTGCGGTGATTCAGGCACTGTACCCGGCTGGGCTGGTCGCCGATGTCATCGAAGGTGTAGGTGTAGTCTGGCTGCTGCATGTTCCTATCCTAAACGAGTTCAGAGAGATCACGGTCGAGATCCGTGTTGAGGTCGATCATCCGTACATGCCTGGGGCGTGGTGGGAGTCGAAGGACCTGGACATCGTTTCTCCTCGCGATTTGCTCGGCCAGGTACTCGAGACCCTTGATGACGCTCGGTCGCATGTCGGTGAGCCTCGCGAGTACATACTGACGGTCAGCCTGGTTGTAATGCTGCCGCGATTGCTCTACCTTCCCGGCGAAGTGTGCGTCATAGATATTCAGCAAATATCTCCTGGCGAGCTCCACCTGAAAATGAGAGGAGCGAATCCCGTAGTGCTGTTCGATCTGGAGGTCACGCAGCTGTTGTTCACATGCCTTGATCACATGGGCCAGCGCCCGCTTCTCCCCATCGGCGTCTTGTGCCAGCCCTTTGACCTTCCTTCTCTCCTGAGCCCAGTCAACGCCCTTGCCCTGCTGGAGTTGTGTGGCGATGTGCTCAAAGATGGCCGCTTCTTGCTCAATGAGGCGGATAGGCCCATCGCCGAAGTCCTTTAGGTCTTTCTTGAGGCACCTGAGCGCTTCACGGGCGAGAGCGTCTTCATCGTAATACCCCTCACACACTTGTTCATACAGGCCATAATATCGAGGACTCAGCGTGGGGTGAACGATATCTCCATCTGGCATAGGCTATTCCCTCGTCATGATATCTAATGCACTATCAACGTTGAGGATAGTATACCCCATCAGATATGACATTGTCAAGCGATAATATGTATTTTTTAGAAAAATGTCAGATATTGCAATGCGTTGTGTTACACAACATCCTCTACCACACGTTACTGTTTTGATATTGACACTCGAGACTCGTAAATCCTCTCAGTGGTAAGGCTTCTTTTCCTCTATCAGCAGGTGTTCCAAAATACCATGGCATGGACTTTGTTGCGAGAGGCAGCGTTGTGGCAATAAAGAGCAGAGCCTCTCGATACTGCCGCAATTGCTCGTGAAGATACCGTGAGTTTTCGTGAGGTCATGATGAGCCCCGTCTGTTACTATTGCTAAAGGGAGGTTGAAAGCATGCCAGAGAACATTGATGAGAGCCTGTTACCGCATTTGAGTGCATTTGAACGGATCAAGCATCTTGAGAAGGACGGCAGAGAATGGTGGTCAGCCCGGGAACTCATGCTGCTGTTGACCTACTCCAAGTGGCAAGATTTCCATAAGGTCATCCAGTCCGCGATCGAGGTGTACCGCAACAGCGGAGGCGAGGACGCCAATGCTATCTTTATGGCAAAACGTAAAGATAGCCCGAACGCCAGCAAGAAGTATCCGCAGCTCGACTACGAGCTGACCCGTCACGCTTGCTACCTGTCGGTCCTCTCCGCTGATGGAAGCAAACCTGCTGTAGCGTTGGGGAAGACCTACTTCGCCATCACCACCGAGCAGTACGAGCAACTCCAGCAGGTCGAGGAAGAGCGCCTGCGCGTCGAGCTACGGGAGAAGTTGAAGCAGCATCACCTGGAGTTATCAGCGCGAGCACATCAAGCCGGGATCAGAACAGCCCAGCAATACGCTCACTTCTATAATGCAGGCCACCGCGGCTTGTATCGGGAAACGGCGTCTCAAATCCTGGCCCGCAAAGGACTGCAGGCCGAGCAAGATTTCTATAACTACATGGGGTCACTGGAGACAGCAGCGAACGATTTCAGGGCAACGCTCGCGCTGACTTTACTCAATATGCGCCGAGTCGGGGACGTACCGACGGCAAACGCTACTCACTACGAGGCGGGGGATGCGGTACGGCAAACCTTGCTGCAAAAAGGGATCGTCCCGGAGGAATTGCCGACGCCCTCAAAGAGTTACCAGCAGCTGGTGCTGGAACAAAAAGAGCGCCAGAAACTCCTCGCGAATTACGAATACGGGCTCTGGGACAATACCGGCAATGATCAAGATGACCAACAAGGGGAACTGGAGCAGAGCGAGACGATTGAGCTTGGAGTCAAGATTACGATCGAGCAGATACAGGACGATCTCCAGTTTACGCTCGCCTCTGTGGATGTCCCCGTTCCAGGAGCAGCGTACACCTCGTTAGCCTTTACCGATCCAGTGAGCACCGTGATTCATCTCTACTGGCTCCCGCGAGTTCCTGACGATCAAATCTGCGCAGCCGTGATGGCAGCACTGGACACCTATCTGACGACCATTATTCGGGAGGATGAGCAATTGAATACCCTCTATACTGGAAAATCACCCTTCCATATATAGGAAGAGGTATTGCCCACCGCACCGTAAAAGGGCGGGATGGCCGAGCCTTTCGATAGATGCACTTCTAGGTGCGCGCCCTCGATTTTGGTTGAGGCAGGCCACCCCTAACTTGGCGATGGAGTACGCCAGCGGTGGCAGCGTCGCACAGGCATTCCTGCACAACGTCTCGCTCCCCTTTGCAACCATTCTGCCCATCATCCTGCCGATCGCCGCCTTGCAGTACCTGCATGACAGGGGAGTCGTCGACTGCGATATCAAGCCCGGGAATATCTTACTCGGACCCGGCAACGAGGTCTGGCTGGGCGATTCTGGCATCGCGACCACTCTGACTGCGAAGAGCACCCGAACCACGCCGTATAGCGGGCGAAAAGTGCTCGGCACTCCTGAGCACCTGGCTCCAGAATAGGCCGGCGGCAACCCGCTGCCAGCCAGCGACCAGTACGCGCTGGCCGTGATAGTCCACCTGTGGCTTCGCGGCAGGCCCCTCTTTGCAGGGACCGCTCTTGAGATCTGTCACCGCCACTTCCGCTGCGGGAGAGCATCTCCTCTGATGGGATAGGTGAGCGGTGAGAGAAAAGCCTCTACTGACGTTCGCTGCTCTCACCCGATTGGTCCCGCCCTTGGAATAGGGCCGGCGCCACTGTTATACTACTATATATAGATACTTGGTGCCTGTACGAGAGGCTATCTCGTGTCGCTGCAAAATACCACCCGCAGGTGCTGCAATGCAAATCCAGAAGTTACACCCATTGCCCCCCCATCATCGCCGGCATAGGGCAGGACTGCCGCTTGCTGGACCGGGATCGCCTGCATTTCCTCATAGCGCTCAGGGAAGCAGCCGTTTTTCAGAAAGAAATTACAAGCTTGTTCCACCAGACTTTGCAGTTCGACCGCATTGCCTCCATCCTCCCCTGCCTCCCGCAGATCGGCCAGGGCTTGCTTGATCGCAAGGCGATCCTTCCTTGCTCGTCGAGTGTCCGTTTTGGGCTGGATCATCCCTTGAGAGAGGATGGGGAGTAGAGTAGCAAACTGCTTTTTGCGCTCCGCCTGCCCTCGGAGAATGCGGCCCACCTGTTCGGCTTCGCATCGCCACTGCCGGTCCCCGTGAGGTTGAGGGCTGCAGGTCATCTCCTCCACCTGTTTGTAGGCATACTTATTCGTACGCCTGCCAAAATCGTCAAGCCGATCCCACAGGGAAATGATCACTGTATTGATGACCTCCCGCGAGACATCGAGCAACCGCAAGGCGTCTGCCTGCGCTTCATCAGGCAGACGGAGGGGATAACTCAAGGATTGTTGATCACGGCTTGTGCACACTGTAAGAGTTCCTTTTGTTTGTGCGAACGCATTCCATACAATCGTCCCGAAAAGGAGGCGATCAGCGCGAGCAGATCGGAAGTTTGTTCCTGCTCTGGGGTTGTGTCTTCCCCTGGTTCTAAAATGGTGAGGGTAACGCCAAAGCTGTCAAAAAGCACCTGGAGGTACTCGTGCCCGAAGCGAGTCAAGCGATCGGAAGACGTGACGACAATTTCGGCCACCTGATCCTCTATTACCAGCCTGAGCAGTCGCTGCAGATGTTTGCGCGACGCTTTGAGGCCAGAGCCAATATCCGAGAGGACAAGGGTCGATTTACCGGCGCGCTCGCGGTTGGCCCAAGCTTGCAACCGGGCAAGTTGGGTCTCCAGATCGTCCTTTTGACCTTGCCCGCTGACTCGTCCATAGAGCACGAGCAACCGCCCGTCGGGTTTGCCAACCAGCCGCTCAATTTCGGATCTCGGCACGCGAGCTTCTTGACCCACCCAAACTGCGTGGATCTTTCCTTGCTTGATCCATTTGCGTACCGTGAATGGGTGCAGTCCTAACTCGTGGGCCGCTTTACTCACGCGCAGCAGCTTGGGTTCGTCTTGTTTCATCCTGCCGAAAACCTGCCTACAGATATTTATAGATAACATAGCCTAATTACAGGAATTTGGCAACTGTTAGCTGCCTGACATCCAGTCGTAAAGGGGAGTGCAGAGGGCGAAGCCCTTTGGCGGAGCGCGAGGTGTCCTCGCATCCTCCCTCTCCTCCAAGCGGGCCGCAGGCCTGCCAGAAGCATTATGACTGGATCTCAGTTAGCTGCCCTCTAGTCTCTAGTCAAGGATACTACCGGAGGGAAAATATACGTTGGAGGAATAGCAAACGTGCAGTACTTTTTATCCCTGCTCCCCGTATTGGCGTGCCCCGTCGGCATGGGACTGATGATATGGTTGATGAGGCGCGGAAAAAAGGATCCGACAACGCCTGGAGCAGACCAGGTGCCTATGAGCACTGACAGTGAGCCTTTAAGAGGACACTGAACCTCAGAAGGCTGTTAACGTGCCTTCGAAGATCACAAATACACTCAAGATGGTTAACATGTGTCTGAACTGGAGGGTCGTCGCCAGGCTGTGGTAGGACTGATGATCGGGGTCGTGGCACCCCGACTCCTGTTGGGAGCTATCCCGATCCTCATCCTTGTTGCATGCCCGCTCTCGATGCTGTTCATGATGGGTGACATGCGGGGCTAAGGGTAGAAGGGGAAT
>WNGR01015462.1_pt1 | contig 11941 bp, 9 predicted proteins | sample 5407581 | NCBI WGS metagenome assembly WNGR01 (sample SAMN13153383, study PRJNA577476) | soil metagenome | isolation source: 80 cm soil or saprolite under Garry oak tree replicate 2 | place: USA:California | collected 2016-06-15
TCGGATTCAATTCGCGCTATCTGCTGGACATCGCGGCTCAGATCGAGGGCGAAGTCGCGGTGCTGCGATTGGCCGATCCGGGCTCGCCGACGCTGGTGCAGGACAAGGATTCCAAAGGCGCGCTCTACGTGCTGATGCCAATGCGGGTGTAATCGAGAAACGCGCCGCGCGGCCAGCACGCACGGCCGTCATACCCGCGAATGCGGGTATCCAGTATTCGCCGGCGTGCCTGGCGTCTTGAGCGGCGCGGAATACTGGATCATCCGCTTTCGCGGATGACGACGTCAGAAGTTGAGGCAGCTCATTCCGACGCCTTGCAAGCCCGGCGATGACGAATGATATGACCGCCTCCCGCATCCACCGCCTCACCCTCGCGCATTTCCGCAATTATCGCGCGGCGAGCCTGGAAACGCGCGGTGACGTGGCCGTACTGGTCGGCCCAAACGGCGCCGGAAAGACCAATTGTATCGAGGCGATCTCGTTTCTCTCGCCTGGACGCGGTTTGCGCCGCGCGACGCTCGACGATGTCGCCGACAATCAGGGCGATGGCTCGTGGGCGGTGTCCCCCGGCAGCGAAATGGCGGCCACCAGCCGGCGCTGCCGGATCGATCGCGAGCCGGTGAGTTCGGCGACGGCGTTCGGCGACCATCTGCGCATGGTGTGGCTGACGCCGTCGATGGACGGACTGTTCATGGGCGCCGCGTCCGAGCGGCGGCGGTTCTTCGACCGTCTGGTGCTGGCGATCGACAGCGAGCATTCGAGCCGGGTCTCGGCGCTCGACCGCAGCCTGCGCTCGCGCAACCGGCTGCTCGAGGTGCGGAATTACGACGACCATTGGTGTGACGCGATCGAACGCGAAACCGCCGAACTCGCCGTGGCGGTGGCCGCGACGCGCGGCCAGACCGCGACAAAGCTCGCGGCGATGCTGCGCGCACGGGGGGATGCTTCGGCGTTTCCCTCTGCGCAGATCATGCTCGACGGCTGGATGGAAAACGCGCTGATGTCGGAACCCGCCACCGCGGTCGAGGATCGCTACCGCGAGATCCTGCGGGCCAGCCGCCCGCGCGACGCCGCCGCCGGCCGTACGCTCGATGGCCCGCATCTCACCGACCTGCAGGTGATCTACGCGCCGAAGAACATGCCGGCCCGGGATGCCTCCACCGGCGAGCAAAAGGCGCTTTTGATCGGGCTTGTACTGGTGCACGCCAGCCTGGTCGCGGAGATGACCGGCATCACGCCGCTATTGCTGCTCGACGAAGTGGTCGCGCATCTCGATCCCTCCAGGCGCCTGGCGTTGTTCAATGAGCTGGCGAAGCTCGGCGCGCAGGTCTGGATGACCGGCGCCGATCCCGCGGCGTTCACCGGGCTCGGCGCATCAGGCGAGATTTTCGACGTCGATTCCGGGCGGATCGCCTGCCGCCCCTGAACCAGCACCTCCGTTCGCACGACTCGATTTCAACAGCGACGCCGCTGACGCCGCCGCCATTGCTGCCGTGAATCCAGGCGCGACCGAGGTTGGAAACGACCGCCGACTCGTGCATAAATGAGCGCTCGAATCGTGCTTTTGCAAGGGCTTCGAATCGGCTTTGGGACGGCTTGAAAAACCGCTAAAAAATCCTATTTATTCAATAACTTGTTGGTAGCGACTTTGCGCTAGGCGCATGGCGCCTTTCATGGCACAAATAAGCAGATCAGCGCCTGATTTTGCGCCGCTGATTCGGGACATCCTCGAAGGCCTCACATGACAGAACCTGCCCGGCAATCGATCGCCGACACTGAGCATTCCATTCCGATCGAGTACGGGGCGGAATCGATCCGGGTTTTGAAAGGCCTCGACGCCGTGCGCAAGCGGCCGGGCATGTATATCGGCGACACCGATGACGGTTCCGGCCTGCATCACATGGTCTACGAGGTCGTCGACAACGCCATCGACGAGGCGCTGGCCGGCCACGCCACCGCGGTGGAGGTCGTGCTCAACGCCGACGGCTCGGTCACCGTGCGCGACGACGGCCGCGGCATTCCGGTCGACATTCACAAGGGCGAAGGCATTTCCGCGGCCGAGGTCATCATGACCCAACTGCACGCCGGCGGAAAATTCGACCAGAATTCCTACAAGGTGTCCGGCGGACTGCACGGCGTCGGCGTCTCCGTCGTCAACGCGCTGTCGAGCAAGCTGCAGCTGCGGGTCTGGCGCGACGGCAAGGAGCATTTCATCGAATTCGCCCATGGCGACGCGGTGGCGCCGCTCGAAGTGGTTGGCAACGCCAATGGCAGGCGCGGCACCGAGGTGACGTTCCTCGCCTCCACCGAAACCTTCACCATGATCGAATACGACTTCGCGACGCTGGAGCATCGCCTGCGCGAGCTCGCGTTCCTGAATTCCGGCGTCAATATCGTGCTGTCCGACATGCGCCACGCGGTCGAGAAGCGCGAGGCGATGATGTACAAGGGCGGCGTCGAGGAGTTCGTGAAATATCTCGACCGCAACAAGAAGCCGATGGTGCCGACGCCGATCGTGCTCAACGCCGACATGAACGGCATCGGCGTCGAAGCAGCACTTTGGTGGAACGACAGCTATCATGAGAATGTGCTGTGCTTCACCAACAACATTCCGCAGCGCGACGGCGGCACCCATCTCGCAGGCTTTCGCGGCGCGCTGACGCGCCAGGTCAACGGCTATGCCGACGCCATCGCCAAGCGCGAAAAGATCGCGCTGACCGGCGACGACTGCCGCGAGGGCCTCACCGCGGTGCTCTCGGTGAAGGTACCCGATCCGAAATTCTCCTCGCAGACCAAGGACAAGCTGGTGTCCTCGGAAGTGCGCCCGGTGGTCGAGAACGTCCTCAACGAGGCCCTGGCGGCATGGTTTGAGGAACATCCTTCGGAGGCCAAGGTCATTGTCGGCAAGGTGGTGGAGGCCGCAGCCGCCCGCGAGGCCGCGCGCAAGGCCCGCGAGCTGACGCGGCGCAAGGGCGCGCTCGACGTCGCCTCGCTGCCCGGCAAGCTGGCCGACTGCCAGGAGCGCGATCCCGCCAAATCCGAACTGTTCATCGTCGAGGGCGATTCCGCAGGCGGCAGCGCCAAGCAGGGCCGCAACCGCGAATTCCAGGCGGTGCTGCCGCTGCGCGGCAAGATCCTCAATGTCGAGCGGGCGCGCTTCGACAAGATGCTGGGCTCCGAGCAGATCGGCACCCTGATCACGGCATTGGGCACCGGCATCGGCCGCGACGATTTCGATCTCGCCAAGCTGCGCTATCACAAGATCATCCTGATGACCGACGCCGACGTCGACGGCGCGCATATCCGCACCCTGCTGCTGACGTTCTTCTTCCGTCAGATGCCGGCGCTGATCGAGGGCGGCTACCTCTATATCGCGCAGCCGCCGCTCTACAAGGTGACGCGCGGCAAGTCCGAGCAATATCTGAAGGACGAGCGCGCGCTGGAAGATTATCTGATCGAGACCGGCCTCGACGATTGCCTGTTCAAGCTGGCGTCCGGCGAGGACCGCAGCGGCCGCGATCTGCTGGCGCTGGTGGAGGACGCCCGTGTCATTCGCGGCACGCTGCACAATCTGCACAGCCGCTATAACCGCAAGGTGGTCGAGCAGGCCGCGATCGCCGGGGTCCTGAGCCCAAAGATCACCGGCGACATCGCCACCGCCAATGCCGCCGCCGATTATATCGCGCGAAGGCTCGACGCGCTGGCCGATGAAGTCGAGCGCGGCTGGATCGGGCGCTTTACCGAAGGTCAAGGTTTCTCCTTTGAGCGCACCGTGCGCGGCGTCAAGGATGTCGCCATCATCGACGACGCGCTGCTGGGCTCCGCCGACGCGCGCAAGCTCGACGATTACGCGGCGAAGCTGCAGGAAGCCTATCCGAAGCCGGGCCTGTTGCGCCGAAAGGACACCGAGACCCCGATCCACGGTCCGGTCAGCCTGTTCGAAGCGGTGACCGACGCCGGACGCAAGGGCGTGGCGCTGCAGCGCTACAAAGGCCTCGGCGAAATGAACCCGAGCCAGCTCTGGGAAACCACGCTCGACACCAATGAGCGCTCGCTGCTGCAGGTCAAGATCAAGGAGGTCGACGAGGCCGACGACATCTTCACCAAGCTGATGGGCGACGTGGTCGAGCCGCGGCGCGAATTCATTCAGGACAATTCACTCAGCGCCAATGTGGACGTGTGAGCCGGGTGCCGCTCCAGTACATCGTTGAGGGCGGCCACCGGCTGGCGGGCACCATCGAGCCCGCTGGAAACAAGAACGCGGCGTTGCCGATCATCGCGGCGGCATTGCTGACCGAGCATCCTGTCACGCTTGAAAATGTCCCGCGCATTCGCGATACCGAAACGCTGGTGGAACTCATCCGGTCGGTCGGCGCGTCCGCCGAATGGCGGCAACGCAACACGCTTGCCATCCACGCCAACAGCATTCGCGCGGCAGATCTCGATCCGGTGCTGTGCGCACGGATACGCGCCTCGATCCTGCTGGCGGGACCGCTGCTTGCCCGCTGCGGCGAGGTGATGCTGCCGCCTCCCGGCGGCGACGTCATCGGCCGGCGGCGTCTCGACACCCATTTTCTGGCGTTCGAACAGCTCGGCGCCACCGTGGTGGCAACCGACCGGCTGGAATTCCGCGCGGCCCGCCTCAAGGGCGCCGACGTCTTCCTCGACGAGCCCAGCGTGACGGCCACGGAAAACGCACTGATGGCCGCGGTGGCGGCGCACGGCACCACCCATTTGCGCAACGTCGCTTCCGAGCCGCATGTGCAGGACCTCGCGCATTTCCTGGTGGCGCTCGGGGCCCGTATCGAAGGCATCGGCACCAACACCATGGTCGTGCACGGCCCCGCGACGCTCGGCGGCACCAGTTATTCGATCGGACCCGATCACATCGAGGTCGGCTCGTTGATCGGGCTCGCCGCGGTGACGCGTTCGCCGCTCCGCATCAAGCGCGCCGGCGTTGAGCATCTGCGCTCGATCCGGATGGGTTTTGAGCGGCTTGGGATTGTCTGTGAGATCGACGGAGAAGACATTGTCGTGCCTTCCGGTCAAACGCTGAAGATCCATGACGATTTCGGCGGTCACGTGCCGAAACTCGAGGATCAGCCATGGCCGGCCTTCCCTGCCGACCTGATGTCGATCGCCATCGTGACCGCGACCCAGTGCGACGGCGTGATCCTGATGTTCGAGAAGATGTTCGAGTCCCGGATGTTCTTCGTCGACAAGCTGATCTCGATGGGCGCCCGCATCGTGCTGTGCGATCCGCACCGGGCGATCGTGGCCGGGCCGAGCCGCCTCAAGGGCGCGCCGATGACATCTCCCGACATTCGCGCCGGCATGGCCATGCTGCTGGCCGCGGTCTGCGCCAAGGGCGTCAGCACCATCGACAACGCCGACCAGATCGAACGCGGCTATGAGCGCATCGATGAGCGGCTCAACGCGCTGGGCGCGCGGATCACCCGCGTGCCGGAGCGGACACCCGACGCCGGGTAGAACAAATGGGCTGGTACTGTACCGACCACCATTTCTATCGGTGGAGGTGATAATCTGACCCCATGACATCCCCAAAAAAAATCGAGCGAGGAACGGTCGCCGCGCCTCATGTGGCGGCAGCGCCAGGCAGTCAGTTCGCGCTCGAGTTGACCGAGACGCTCAAGCTGGCGGTCCCCATCGCGCTGACGCAACTCGGGCAGGTCGCAATGATGACCACCGATCTTGCCTTGATCGGACGTCTCGGGGATGAGGCCGTTGCCGGGGCGGCGCTGGCGCATACTGTCGCCTTCATCAGCCTCGCCTTCGGAATGGGGCTGGTGTCGGCCGTGGCGCCACTGGCCGCTCAGGCGTTCGGCGCCCGCAATCCGCGCCAGGTGCGGCGCGCGCTTCGCGTCGGCCTTTGGGCTGCGCTGCTGATTTCCCTGCCGATGTTGGCGTTTCGATTGTGCGGCGAGCAAATCCTGTTGATGCTCGGCCAGGCTCCCGCGACCGCCCGCCTCGCGCAACGATATCTGCTGGGCCTGGCGTGGGGCATCACGCCGGCGTTGTGGTTTCTCGCGATCCGCGGCTTCATGGGCGCGGTCAACCGGCCAGGGCCGGGACTGTGGATCACGCTTGCCGCGATCCCGGCCAATGCCGTGCTGGTCTATCTCTTGATCCATGGCGAGTTGGGATTGCCGCGGCTGGAGCTGTTCGGCGCCGGCCTCGCCACCACGATCATCAATTTCGGGATGTTTCTGGCGAGCCTCTGGTTTGCCTATCGCCGCCCGCCATTCAGGAAATATCAGGTGCTGGGCCGCATCTGGCGCGTCGACTGGATGCTGATGCGGCAACTGATCGCCATCGGCGCTCCGATCTCGATCTCGTTCCTGCTGGAATACGGCCTGTTCGCCGCCGCGGCACTGCTGATGGGCCTGATCAGCACCACCGCGCTGGCCGCACATCAGATCGCTTTGCAGGTTACGGCCATCCTGTTCATGGTGCCGCTCGGCATCGGCATCGCGGCCACCGTGCGGGTCGGGCACGCGGTCGGACGCGGCGATGCGCCGGCGGTCGAGCGCGCGGGCTTCGTTGCGACGCTGCTCGGAATTGCCCTCATATCCATCTTGACGCTCGCGGTGATCCTCACCCGATTTGCGATCGCGCGATTTTTCTTCGGCGAAGCCGTCGAGAGCGGAGGCGCCGTCATCGAACTCACCGCGACGCTGCTGATGGTCGGCGCGACATTCTTTGTCGCCGACGGCATCCAGACGGTCGCGGCCGGAGCGCTGCGTGGCATGAACGACACGCGGATGCCGCTGCTGTTCGCCGCGGTCAGTTACTGGCTGATCGGATTTACTTCCGCCTACGGGCTCGCCTTCTGGACGAATCTCGGCTCGGTCGGGGTCTGGATCGGGCTGTCCTGCGGAACCGCCGTTTATGCCGTTCTTCTGATCTTGCGTTTCCGGCGGCTTGCGCGTCATCTGGAGTTCGCACACGGAAAGAAGCAACGATGAAAGTTCACGAGGTCGAGCCGGACGTCGATGCCGACGCGCTGCTGGCGGGGGCGCAATTCGTCGATGCCTTCCGGATTACGGTGGACGACAATGCGCTCGATGCACGCCGTGCGGCCGAACGGATGATGGCGCGCGGGCCGCGATGGGTCGAAACGCTGATGACCGTGCGCAATCGTGCGGTTGCCCCGTTTGGTCTCAAGACGCCCGCCCCAACCTGGACCAGCACGGCCGACACCATCGGCATATTTCCGGTTCTGAGCGAAACGCCGAGCCGCGTCGTTGCGGGTCTTGACGACACGCACCTCGATTTTCGCGTGGTGGTCGATGTCGTTGCCGAGCCCAGCGGGCGTCGGGTCACCGCAACCACGCTGGTGCTGACACATAACCTGCTTGGCCGGGTCTACCTCAGGATCATCCTGCCGTTTCACCGGCTCATTGCCCGCACCATGCTGCGGCAGATCGCAGGCTGAGACCAACGCATCAGCGAACCGTCAGCGAATCGCCGGCGTAGACGTGTTTCCTCGCTCGTGCTTTCTTCCCGTCGGCCAAATATGCTGACCGGATTTCGCCATGACATTATCCGTCGATCTGTTCTTTTCCTTCCGTAGTCCCTACAGCTACCTCGCGCTGCCGAAAACCCTCAGGCTGGCTGCCGACTACGACGTGACGGTGAACCTTCGCCCGGTCTACCCGCTCGCGGGCCATCCGATGATCATCGGCATCCGCATGCACGGCGGCGTCGAAACCCAAACTGAAGATTTCCTGCGCAAGGAATTTTTTGACATTGGCGATGCGGTCGCCGGTCCGCAGCCTGCCACAGCGTCTTCATAGCCTACGCACTGCCTGACTTGGATATGGGGCCGAACTAAATAAGTTCAAGAATTGCAAGCCTTCGCTTTGCAGCCTTATGAAATCCCCCTCGGAAACACGCGCGTGCTCATCCCTTCAGTGGCGACGCGGGCGGACTGAAGCCCGCCATTTCGAACGACGGGAGCGGTTTGATGACCATGCAAGACACGGATGTCTTGATCGTGGGTGCGGGCCCGACCGGGCTGATGTTGGCGGGCGAGTTGGCGTTGGCGGGCGTGGACGTTGCCATTGTCGAGCGGCGTCCCAACCAGGACCTCGCCGGCTCGCGTGCCGGCGGTCTGCATTCGCGCACGATCGAGGTGCTCGATCAGCGTGGAATCGCCGATCGGTTCCTCTCGGAGGGGACACCGGCGTCGACATCGCGCTGTCCAATGGCCAGTCGCTGCGGGCGCAATATCTCGTCGGGTGCGACGGAGGACGCAGCCTGATCCGTAAAGCAGCCGGCATCGCGTTCCCCGGGTGGGATCCGACGACGAGCAGCCTGATCGCCGAGGTCGAGATGGCCAAGGAGCCGGAATTGGGCATCCACCGCAATGCCTTTGGCATCCATTCCTTCGGCAGAGTGAAGTACGAGATCCGCGACGGCGAGGTGGTCTACGCGGATAGCGGGCCGGTAGGGGTCATGGTGACCGAAAAGGATGTCGGAGCCACGAGCGAACCCACCCTGCGCGACCTCAGCGAGGCGCTCATCGCCGTCTACGGGACCGATTACGGGATCCACAGTCCCATTTGGATCTCCAGGTTCACCGATATGACCCGGCAGGCCGCGGCCTACCGCGACCGACGCGTCCTGCTGGCCGGCGACGCCGCACACGTGCATGCCCCGGACGGCGGACAGGGCCTCAACACCGGTGTGCAGGATGCCGTGAATCTGGGATGGAAGCTGGCCCAGGTGGTCAAGGGGACGTCACCGGAAAGCCTCCTGGATACCTACCATGCCGAGCGCCACCCGGTCGCCGCCCGCGTGCTGCGCAACACGATGGCCTCGGTCGCACTTCGCCGCCCGGACGACCGCACGACGGCGCTGCGCGACACAATTGCCGAGCTCCTCGGCATGGACGAGCCGCGCAGACGATTCGCCGCTGACATGTCCGGTCTGGACATTCATTACGATCTCTGCGAGCGACATCCGCTGCTCGGACGCCGCATGCCCGATCTCGACCTGGTCACCGACAACGGCCCGCTGCGGGTATCCACCTTGCTGCACGATGCCCGGCCGGTGCTGCTCAACCTCGGTGTGCCCGGCGGCTTCGACATCACTCCGTGGGCGGATCGGGTCCAGCTGATCGACGCCAAATACGACGGCGTGTGGGAGCTTCCGGCACTTGGCGCGGTCACCGCTCCTACTGCCGTGTTGATCCGGCCCGATGGACATGTCGCCTGGGTGGGAGACCGTCACCCCCTGGGCCTTCCTGACGCGCTAACCACCTGGTTCGGACCGCCTACTGCGGCGTAGCGCACCGGCTTCCGGTTCAGGCAAAGCGTACCGTCATCTAGTCCTCCGCAGGGGTTGTCGCCACCGACGGCGTTTCGGACCACTCGGCGACGCAGCGCTCCAGGTCTTTCAGATTTTGCCGCATTTGCTCCAGCGAAAATCCCAACGCGAAAAACCGCTCGGCGACGTCGCCGGGCAGGCCACGCGTCAGGCCTTCGCTGCGCAAGCTTGCGATTTCCGCGGCGTAGCCCTGCAGCGCCTCATGGATTGGCCAGATCGCTGGAGCGCCGACACCGCTTCGCAATGCCGCGGCCATGGCGCCCAGATAGGTGGCGATCGCATCGCTGACTTTGGCCAGGGGTGCTGCGAGCCGCGCCTGCAGTTCGGACGGCAACGGCACCACGCTCGCCCGCCCGATCATCACGACGTCGTGGCGTAGCCGCAAAATGGTCCGCAGCAGCGGGCCGGTGTCAGGCCCCGAAGACAGATGCGCCGCGCGCTCGCGCTCAGCTTCCGCGCCGGTCGCGTTGAGGCCGACCAGCGCTGCGCCGATGCCGTCCTGAATCCGATGCAAGGCGTCGTTGTCGCGCCCGCGCGTCAGCCCCGCCAGCAATTCGGAGAGCGCCGCCGCAATCAATTCAAGCGACCGTGCAGCGCTGACGCGAATCTGATTGTGCGCCCGCGACGGCAGCACGAAGAAAGACACCAATAGCCCGGTGACCGCGCCAACCGTGACCTCGAGAACGCGATCGACCGCGGAATCGAGCGGATTGACATGGCTCATCGACGGGACCAGCAGCACGATCACCGCGGTAACCGTGGCGGCGTTCAGGCTGGGATTGATGGCTGCGATGAACGCCAGTGGCGCCACCGCCAGCACCAGCAACGCCAGCAGTCCGGCCTCCCCGGAATGCGGAATCAGCACCGCGACGGCGCCGCCATATATCGCGCCACCCACCGTTCCGAACATATAATCGCGGGTCGCCTTCAGCGATCGGCCGACACTCATCTGGGTGACAATGAGCGCCGTCAGCACGGCCCATAGCGGGAGCATCAGGTTGAATGCGGTCGCGATCGCCAGCGCCCCGAAGGCCGCCACGGTGACCCTGATAGCCAGGCCCAGTTGCGCCTTCCGGGACCGCATCGGAGCTGACAGGCGTTTCAGGAAAGCGATCATGCGCCCCGTTCCGGAATGTTACACATGAAGCCATTTTATAACGACATTGGGCATGGCTGCTGCCCACCGCCCGCGGACGGCTTGAAACCCGGAATCAGCCCGCCTACCCTGTGCGACAGCGAGGAAACACGATGGCAGAAGAAACCGCAACGCTTGCCGCCTATGTCGCCAATCTGAAATTCGAGGACATCCCCGAAGAAGTTCTGGCGCGCGCCAAGGTGCTGACGCTGGATTTTCTCGGCAGCGCCATCCGGGCGCGGCGCGACGCGGAATCCACCCCTTCGCTGCTCAAGATGCTCGAAGCGCTGGCGCTGGACGGCAAAGGCCAGTCCACCGTGTTCGGCGATGCCAAGACCTGGACACCGGCGGTGGCGGCATTGCTCAATGGCGCGCTCGGCCATTCACTCGATTTCGACGATACGCACGCGGATTCGTCGTTGCATGCGAGCGCGCCGGTGGTGCCGGCCGCGTTCGCGGTCGGCGAGTTGGTCGGGGCTTCAGGCCGCGACGTGCTGACCGCGATCGTGGCCGGCTATGAGGTCTGCTGCCGGCTCGGCAACGCACTCGATCCCACCTCGCATTATGCGCGCGGCTTTCATCCCACCGCCACGGCGGGAACCTATGGCGCGGCGGCAGCCGCGGCAAAGCTGTTCGGGCTGTCGAAAGATCAGATCGTCGCGGCATTCGGCGTGTCCGGCAGCCAGGCCGCGGGATCGCTGCAGTTCCTGGTCAACGGCGCCTGGAACAAGCGCTACCAGGTCGGCGCCGCCGCGATGAACGGCGTGATCGCGGCCACCCTGGCGCGCAACGATTTCGTCGGCGCCACCGAATCGATCGAGGGCAAGCACGGCCTGCTGGTCGGCTACAGCGACAACGCCCATCCCGACAAGGCGATCGCCGGACTCGGCGACATCTACGAGACCATGAAGATCGGCGTAAAACCCTATCCCAGTTGCCGCTACACCCACGCCGCGCTCGATGCGCTGATCGCGATGCGCCGGGAGCACAATCTGACGCCGGACCAGATCAAGCGCGTCGAGATCGGCCTGCACCGCAACGGCATCACGCTCACCGGCGATGCCGCCACCAAGCGGCATCCGACCTCTATCGTCGGCGGACAATTCTCGATGTACTTCACGGGGGCCGTGGCGCTCGATCAGGGCCGCTTCGGCTGGGACGATTACGAAAGGCTGGGCGACGCCAAGGTTGACGCGCTGGCGGACAAATTCGACGTGGTGCAGGACGACCGTCTTGAAATCGGCCGCAGCCATCCGTTCGGCGCGCGCGTCAGCATTACCACGGACGACGGCGTGCATGAGCGGCTCTACGCCGACCCCTCCGGCGAACCGGGATCGTTTCCGGACGCGCAGGCGATGGCGCAGAAATTCCTGACCCTCGCCCGCCCGGTGCTGAACGGCCGCGCCGACCAGCTCGCCGACGCGATCCTCTCCCTGGAAAGATTCGACCGCGTCG
>WNGR01007058.1_pt1 | contig 11940 bp, 6 predicted proteins | sample 5407581 | NCBI WGS metagenome assembly WNGR01 (sample SAMN13153383, study PRJNA577476) | soil metagenome | isolation source: 80 cm soil or saprolite under Garry oak tree replicate 2 | place: USA:California | collected 2016-06-15
AATTTTCTGCCCTTCGGTCAGATCTTCCATCGTCACGACATGGTCGAATGTCCTGGGGAACGGAAAATGCAGGGTGACCTCGCCTTCTCCTTTGGCCCTACCAATAGGGTTTGAGAATCTGCGATGGACCTCGTCCCCAAACTCCTTCGCAGAAGCGACCAGGTCCTCGGGAATCAGCCCGCGCCGGTCGGGGGTCAAATTGACGATGACACCTGCGCCGCAGCCGATCATTTGGTAATAGACCTGCAAATGCCGTTCAAGGGACTGAGGCCGTCGCGGCCCAGTCCACATCCAGCCGCCGGTGCTAAAGCCGTTCGTGGTAGAACCCAGCCGGGGCCTGTAAAACTTGCCAAATGGATCGCCTGTATTATTGCCATCCCACTTGTAAGTTGTACCGATGGTGTAGGGCGTGTCGTCAAGCGTAGTTACCGAATTCCAAAGAGGGTAAGTGGTTGTCCCGTTCTCGTTGCCGACATGTTCTACATCGGGACCGAAATAGAGGCATTGCGGCTGGAGTTGGTGCGCCGTCTTCGCCAGAGAAGCATATAACTCCCTCAGCTTTCCGCCCTCAGGCGTTGCGCCGAGGGAGTCGGAGCGACCGAAATGATCGTCCCAGATAAACACGAGTGGGCCGTAGTCGGTCATCAACTCGCGAAGTTGTTCCGTCTCTTTTTTCAAGACCTTCTCAAAGATGGCAGGATCGTCATACTTGTGGATGCCGGCGTTGCTTCCGTGCTGCACAAAACCAGCCTGGTGAGCGTCCCAGTTGTCGTCAATCCAGGGCGGATTGTAGAGCCCCGGCTTCATATCGTTTTTCCGGCACGCGTTCACAAATTCCCGGACGATATCTCCCTTGCCGTCCTTATAAGGGCTGGACTTGATACTGTAGCCGGTAGTCTTCGTTGGCCAAAGGCAGAAACCCTGTTCGTGGCGGGCAGTGAGAACCACATACTTCGCCCCCATCGACTTTGCGGCCAGAACCCACTGCTCCGTGTCTAGCCCCGTCGGGTTGAACATCGATGCTGGCGAAGCTCCGTGCATGCTGCCGTATGTATCAATGCTGTAGTGGATGAATACGCCCAACTCCATGTCCTGGAAGGCGAGCTGTTCGCGTGTCGGCCTGGCAAGTCGAACCGCCTTCGCGTCTGTCGTCTCGCCGCTTGCACAGGTCGCGGCATTCCATCCCGCGATCGCCGCCAACGACGCCCCACCCGATTTCACAAACTCCCGCCGGTTTATTCCCTTTAACACCATTTCACCACTCGTTTGATGAGTTCCATCACGATATCTAGTGTGAGTCGACACCGCCGTCGGGCGTGGCAGGTGTCGTGCGGAAGGAAATGCCCTCGACATGTTCCCCTACAAAGATGCCAGCCATGTCCCCGGTCTTGAAGTAACCCGGTTTGCCCGGCATGTCGTCGGAAATCACACGTCCATTTATCTTGAGATTCTCGAAGACGACATTTTTGATCGCGCGACTGTCGTCATATCCGGCAATGATGGAGGGATTGGCGTGAGTTCCGTTGTAGTCCACGTCCTTGAAAAAGACATCTTCAATCCCTCGCCCCGGAGACGTGTTGTACATCTTATTGAAGAACACGCGCAGATTGACCAGCTGCCCTTGCCTGAAGTCCTCGACGCGAATGTTCTCGAAGCGAACTTTGCGGATCAGGTTGCTGTCCCCCGCGTTCAGGCTCATGCATCCCTGGTATCCGAGTTGCGGTTCCCGCTGGTCGAGAATGTCGAGGTTGAGGAAGCGGATGTCTTCGAGCGTATCGGGATTGTCCGAATCTCCATGGGTTCCCACCAGAATCGGATGTGCGACATCGGCCCACAGTGTCGAGTTTTGGACGGTCACGCGCCGAACGTCGCCGTAGTAATTCCATCTGTGCCCATAGATCGCGATGTTGTCGTCTGAATTCCTCAGGAACACGCCGTCGATCAAAACATCCGAGCTCGTAAACACGTCGATGCCATCGTTGTTTCCACCGGCGCTGAAGGACTTGATGTTGCGGAGCGTTACATTCTGAGACTGGCCGATGAGAACCGTGTAGGTGTTGGGGACCTCGATAATTCCGTCTACTTCGACATTTTTTGAATACTCGATGAGGATGGCATCTCGTCGCCCAGTACGCATCGCCTGCTGAGGCGCTGCACCCTGTGGCGAAGTAGCACCTTGTGGTCTTGGCTGAGTCGATCTCGCGGTACCGGGCGCCGCGTTGACTTGATACAGGATGCCTCGGCCCAGTATGCGGACATTTTCCGCATGGCTGATCAGGAATGAGCCCTCAACCAACGCGCCCCCAGCGAGGTAGACCGTCTTCCCGCTAGGCACCGTGATTCTTCCTACCTGATGCAAGCCGGGCCCATAGTAAATGACGTTGGGATCGTTCGGATCAGGTTTCGTGACCTCGATGGCATTGGCGAATAGCTGCAGGTTGTGGAAGATATCCCCATTCACCTCAATGGAGATATTGCGGGGCTGCGAGAGCGAAAACGTTATGGTGTTGACCTTCACGGTAGGCGTGATGTTGTAGGACAGCGGCCGGATCCGGCTGGATTCGATCTTCCCCTTGTTATAGGTAATCGAGACTTCAACGGAGCCCGAGAAGTCGAAGGACGCCATGGACGAGTCCGCCGGGCCCATGCTTGTTCTCGATGTCCCCTGGGCATTTCCTTGCGCGTTCGGCGTGGCCGGCGGACGGGTGTCCACGCCTTGAGCAACCTTTACGACGTATGCGGGAACGTCTTGCCACTTCTGCCCCGGCGCGCGAACCTTTACGCTGAAATCGGCATTTTGGGCGATACCTTCCGAGACGGGATACACCACAACTTGATTGACCGGATCAGCCGCCCGGGCAGATGGTCCAAGGGCCAGGACGCAGAATACCGCGAACGAAACACTCGCCAGGTTACTGCGGCTTCGTGATACCGGAATCTGCATTGGTTAATATTTCCCTCTCCCGATCAGGCAGCTAGCTGAACGCCTGGCTCGAAGATGAGGGTACAGGGAGACACTGCACAGTTGTGGATAAAGTCCAAGCGCGCCTTTCGAATTGAAAGGCGCGCCTGCACATATTTCGTTTGTGCGGTTACCAGCGAACCGTAGCCGAAAGCTGGACGTAACGTGGAGTATTCGCCTGGGCAGCATTGCCCTTTTGAAACGATCCGAACGTGCCGTCGTTGATGTTGCCGCCGTTGTTGCCATTATAGTTATTGTTCCAAACAGCATGATTCGTCACGTTGAACGCATCGCATTTGAACAGGAGGCTGTAGTTCTCAACGATGGCAAAACTCTTCGAGAGGTTGGCGTCGAACTCCGAATTCGCTCCGAGCCGAATTCCGGTCGAAGTGATCAACTGCGCGGGAGCGTACTGATTCTTAAGCACCCAGTTGGCTTGCGTGCATCCGGCTGCAATTGCACTCGACTGAAGCGTGATCCCGCCGGTTGCATTCCGCACGCCAGTGCACGGGGAAGCACCGCGGACGAGGCCCGTCGCACTAACTGACCTCGACATCTTGAGAGGGCCGATCCCGAACGGAGTCTCGAAACAACTGGTGCTGCCGCTGAGGTTGCTGTTATTGCCGCCACCGCACTGCGGCTGCCACGGCCTGCCGGATTCATAGACATACAGCGAACCGAGGTTCCAGCCGCCGATAGCGGCATCGACCAACCGGTTCGCGTTGCCGAGCAGCATGCGTCCCTTGCCGATGGGCAGTTTGTAAGTGCCAACAAAGGTGATGCGGTGGTTGAGGTCGTTCGAGTCTTGAATTCTCAAGTACGACATAACGCTGTAATCGAAGACGCCATTGTTGTCCATGATCCTGGCATATTCGTAGGTGGTCGTCGCGGTCAGGCTGTTTGCAAAGCGATGGGTCTCTGTCATCTGAATGGAGTTCAGCCACAGCCCGCTTCTGTTTTCTTTGCCGTTCATATTTACCCCGGTGTATTGAGGGAACGGCAGAGCGAACTGCTCCGTCTGGAACTTGGTTGGAGAGGTCACGGAGCCCGCAGTATAGAAGTTGGTCCCCTGGAATCCATTCACTCCCACAAATGGATTTGCTGTTGTAGTCGCGGTGCAGAGCCCGGCGTTCCCGCCTGTTTCCTGGTTGCACTGCGCAAACCAGCCAGGGCCAGGCAGATTGATAGCCCACCCTGTCGGTCCGTGAGTGAACTGCTTGCCGACATAGGACACATCCAGCGTGTCTCCCTTGGTCAACTGCCTTTGAGCGCCAAACGAGAAGCTCCACGTAGATCCGAATTTTGTTGCTGGATTGTAGTAGCTGATGCCACCGCCCAGGCCGGCGAGGGCCCCGAGGGAAGCTCCGGGAGCTGAAACGTAGCCGGACGGGAACAGGCCGTTCGGACTTCCGGAGCCAGTCAAGGTTGACGACGGCGTCGTGTAGTACGAAGCATTCTGGGAAGGATTGATATTGGTAACAGCGCTGAACCCTGTCTGCGAGCCGGTGTAGGCAGCCCAGTTATAAGCCATTCCGATGCCGCCGCGGATGACAGTCTTATTGTTTAGCGCGTAGGCGGCGCCAAAGCGCGGCTCAAACATATACCACGCCCTGGGTATCTGGATCCTGGGTGCGCCGTTGGCTCCGGCAAATGTAAGCGCCCCCGTGATCGCTGGACCCGTATAGCCATTTTGAGATCGCGCAGCCGCGTCCACCGGACTCACGGCCGACGGGTTGAAGGTGCTGGTATAGCGGTTGTACCGATCCACGGCCTGGGTTGGGAAGTCGTAACGCAGCCCAAGGTTGAGCGTCAACTTCGATGAGGCCTTGTAGTTGTCCTGGATAAATGCTCCCCAATAGTGGAACGATCGATACTCCTGCGCCGGCTGGGTAAGGTTTCCACCCGCGAGATATCCCTTGTCCAGCATCATGGATGCTACCGAAAGTCCCGAGGCAGCATCTGCGGTTCCTTGAACGTTTGCGTTTTGCTGCGTCCAGTTCGGGTTCGCAGTGATATTGAGGCCGCCCCCGCCCTGTTTGGTCGAAATTTGATATTCGCGGTTTTCCAGGCCAACGTGAAGGTCGTGAGGGCCATGGACGAGACTGAACGAGGGGATCATGGACAGCTCATTGTGGATACTGTATCCAATTCCAGTCGAGCCAAGCTGTGTGAATTGGTTGGTAGTGTTGTTGCCGGTATAAAAATTGATTTGAGGGAAGTACCCCAAAAGAAGCGGCTGGGTTACTCCTCCAGATACGTCCGGAAGACCGAGCGAGGTCGCACTGAATTTACGTCCGGCAATATTATGGTTCTCGTCCATGTTGATGCTCGCCTTCAGGTTGAAAATTGCATTGGAACCGAAGGTGTGAGTCCATTCAACAAAGGGGTCCTGAAATGCCTGGCCATTCGGGAATTGACCATACTCTGCCGGGTTGGTTGTAGCCAATCCGTTAGTGTTTTGCGTTTGGAACTGGTCCCAGCGGCCCCAGCGCAGCGTAAGCCGGTCCTTCTGGCTGATATTGTGATCGAGCTTGATCATGAAATTCTTGTAGTGGCTCACCAATGACGTCTGAAGAAAATAGTTGTTCTGCCACGGTGCGGAGCCTGGCGAAATTGAGTTTGGCGCAGGGTAGTACTTGAGGATGTTGAGAGCCGCTTGATTAACCCTCGACGCGGGAATGGAATATCCATTGGGAGCGCCTTCCGACTGGAAAGACTGGCGACCGCAGCTAGCGGTATTTCCAGTACTAGCCGAAGAACCGCATAGGGGGTTGAGGCTGGTGGGATCGTAAAGCGTGATCGCCGCTCCATTCGCCTGAGTCAGTCCGCCGAATTGATAGTACCCATTCACAGGTGTAAGCCACGACGGCTGGTTCAAGACGCCCGGCACGGAGAAGGTATTGTTGCCAGGCTGGGTCAGGTTGAAGATTTCACCCGCGATGGTGAAGAAGGTCTTGTCGTGACCGTCATAAAGATGAGGAATGACGACAGGACCGTCCGCCTCGAACCCGTACTGGTTGCTCTTGTGGCTCGGCCTGCCAAAATAGCCCGATGAGCCGGTAGCGGCTTTCCATTTGTTCTGATACGTGTTCGCATCCAGCCCGGTGCTTCGGTAGTACTCGTAAACGGTGCCATGAAGCTTGTTGGTTCCGGATTTCAAATGCACGTCGATGTTGCCGGCGGTCGCAAATCCAACCGCGGCAGCGTCGTATGGGGTGTTATCGACTACCATCTCCTGGACCGTGTCTACCAGCGGAATGTAGGCCATGGTCTGAAAGCCTGTCGACATATTGTTGACGCCATCGATATTCAGTGACCCGGCGGAACTATTGAAGACAATACCGCTCGTAATGTTTCCGTAGGGCAACTGCGTATAAAGCCCATTCTTGCTTCCGGCGCCCGCGACCGTGATAGCAGCCGCCATCACATTCCTGTAGTTCTGCGGCAGATCGGCGATCAGCGCGCCGCTGATCGTGCCTTTCTCGTCCGCGTCCTGCGTCTGAATCGCAAGTTGGTTGGCCGTGACCGAAACTGTGATCGATTCAGCGCCGATCTGGAGTTTCATATCGACTGCCCGCAATTGGCCGACATCCAGTTTGATCCCCGTCACTGTCTGGGTTTTGAACCCTGTTTTTTCCACCTTGACGGTGTAAATGTCCGGACGAAGATACGGTTCCACCCAATCTCCCGTGCCGCCGGTCTTCGTAGCCAGTACGACCCCCGTCCCTTCGTCAGTTACCGTGATCGTCGCATCCGGGACTACGGCGCCAGTTGCGTCGATCACGCGCCCCGACAACTGCTGGGCTATCTGCCCATACGACGCCACGCTTCCACTGACAAGGAGAAGGCACAAAACCATCCAACGCTTGCCAACTAATCTCTTGAAATTCGCTATGTACGCTTGCATTTGAGACCTCCAAAAATTGTTCTGTTCCTTCGCTCCGTGCCCAGCCTCGGTAGAGTGCCGGTACGACCGCCGAAGATGATAGCTACCGCAGTTCACTCCCCTTTACCGCGTACAGCCGGCGGCTAAGCATCTGGGGTTTGTTGAGCGAGAGAACGGTACGCTTCCCTGAAGAGAGCGCGCATCGTACGATTGGCCCAAAAATGATGACGTTATCATGCCAGTGGAAGCTAGTCCAAATGGGCCAGTAAAAAATAGTACAAATGGGCCATGCACACGGCCTATGATGAACCGTCGTACGGTAGTACAAACGGGCCATAGGCCTTGACCGGCAGAGGAGCATATAGTGCTGAGTGCACGCACAAGCTGCGATCACGATGGCCGGCATTCCTTGGCGATCCTCGATCGACAGCGGCTAAACATATGAAAAAACAAGGATTGGCACGGACGGCGACACCCGGGTTTGCTGACCATGTTGCCAACTTCCATGCACGATCGTTTACGGCGGTTGTGAATGCGTGCATCGTGCTGACTGCGGTTTGCCTGGCGCTGCCGTTGGCCAATGCTGCGGCGCCGAATTCCACCGCACCCCTCTATCGAACCGCCGCTTCCATTCTGGCACTCAGTCCTGAACAAACCCAACGCGGGGACGCTGCATTGTTGCAGGGGGTCGTTACCAGTTCCCTCGATCTTGGCTTGTCGATCCAGGATCGGACATCCGGAATCTGGGTTTATTGGGATCATTCTCAGGACTTCACCCCTGGCGATCTCGTAGAGGTGAAAGGAGTGGTCGACCCTGGCCGGTACTCGCCGGTGGTGAAGGCGCTCGCTGTGCGCAGACTCGGTCGCGCTCCGCTTCCGCATCCGAAGGCGGTCACGTTCAGGCAGTTGAGTGCCGGAGATATGGACAGCCAGTACGTCTCCGTCACCGGGGTGGTGCGCTCCATGGGGATACGGACGACGGCGTCGCCATCGCAGAATGTGTGGCTGAAAATTGCAGTGCCAGATGGCGAAATCGACGCCACATTTGCCTCGGAGAATGCCGCTGCAGCGAGCAAATTGATTGATGCTGTTGTCCGTGTCGATGCTCCCGCCATGTGCACGAAGAACGAAAACAGACAGATTACAGCGCCGACGCTGTCCGTAGGCAGCATGCAGAATCTAACTGTGCTTCGTCCACCTCCGCAGAATCTGTTTGCTCAGCCCATCACGCCGATCAGCCAGTTGATGCAGTATCGCTCCGGCACGGATTACTATCACCGCGTCAGGGTGGCTGGGACCGTCACCTACTACAAGCCCGGCGATCGCCTCATCCTCGAAGAGGATGGCAGAGCATTGCTCGTCATGTCACCGCAAATCGCCGACATTCGCATCGGGGATCAGGTTGAGGCGCTCGGTTTTCCCGCGGCTGAGGATTCCGGACCCTACATGCAAGATGCACTCCTGCGATATATCGGGCACGGACAACCATTGCCGCCTACGGCCGTCAAGGTCGCGGACATCGCTTCGGGCGCCCATAGATACAGCCTGGTGAGCACCGAGGGTTATCTTCTGCGACGGGTGGATGAACCGTCCAGCGTGGTCTTGCTGTTGCAAGACGGATCGACACTTCTGGTCGCGGAATTAGACCGGCGCGCAAACTCCGATGTTCTGCAAAACCTTCAAGAGCGCAGTACAGTCGAAGTCTCCGGCATTAGCATGCTGGAAATCGAGGGTACATGGAACTATGGGCTACCGGGCGCGAGTGCAGTTCGCTCTAAACTTCTAGTGCGATCGCCCAGTGATGTGCGTGTCATTAAGCCGCCTTCCTGGTGGACCACGTTGCACGTCATCTATATTGCCGCGGTGCTGGGAACCCTGATGCTTACCTTCCTCGCCCTGGGTCTCTTCAACCGCGTCGAGCGCTGGAAGCTTCAGGCGGTCCTCGAAGAGCGCGAACGCATGGCACATGAGATTCATGACACTCTGGCTCAAAGTTTCGCTGGGATAGGATTTCAGATGCAGGCGATCCGCAGGACTATTCCCGATGGCATGCCTCATTTGCAACAGCAAGTCGACCTCGCCAGAGATCTAGTCCGGCACAGCCACAAAGAGGCGCGCCGAAGTGTTGAGCCCTTACATCTTGATGCACCTGAAGATATCGGGTTACTTGCATCGCTTGAAGCAGGTGCGCTCAAAATGGTCGAGGGCTGCTCTGTCGAAGTCGCAGCCGTGAGTACTGGAGTGCCGCGCACAATTCCACCACTTATCGCTTCCTCCTTATTGCGTATCGGGCAGGAAGCAATAGCGAACGCGGTGCGACACGCGGATCCGAAGCACCTGGAAATTCTTCTGGGATATGGGAAGAATTCCGTTAGGCTCGCAATCACTGATGATGGAAATGGCTTCGTAAAGAGTGGCGGCTTGCTCGGATTTGGGTTGCGAGGTATGCGCACACGAGCGGCCCGCGTCTCAGCAAAACTGGAAATCCTTAGCCAGCCGGGTGAAGGTACGCGCGTCGAAGTGACGGCGCCCTTACCTCCCGATATCACGCTGGTCTCATTTTTCAAACGAACCTGGAAGTATTTATCGGAGCATCCAACCCATGTCAAAGTCGAGCAACAACCCAATACGAATCCTGATAGTTGACGACCATCCCGTCGTCTGTACCGGTCTGACAAGTATGTTGAGCGCCCAACCCGGGCTCGAAATCGTCGGATCGGCCGCCAGCGGAGAGGAGGCGCTCGCAATCATCAAGCGCGATAAGACCGATCTTCTATTGCTTGACCTGCGTATGCCCGGGATGGATGGCATCGGTGTGTTGCAAGCGCTGAAGCGAATCCAGGACCCTCCGCGCGTAATCATCCTCACCAGCTTCGACAAAGACGAGGATATATATCGTGCAATACGTGCCGGCGCTCAAGGATATCTCCTGAAAGACACGACTGAATCCGAAATGACTACCGCGATCACAATCGTCAATTCCGGAAGCCGCTACATTCCTCGGCACATTGCAGCACGCCTTGCCGACCGGATGATGCGCTCCGATCTAACGGCGCGTGAATTGCAGATCCTGGAGCAACTGGCAGAAGGATCGACGAATAAGCAGATTGCCGAAACTCTCGATATCAGCGACAACACCGTTCGCCACCACGTCAACAGCATTATGGAGAAGCTCCAGGTGTCTGACCGCACGGAAGCTGTGGCGACGGCTATGCGCAGCGGAGTGCTTTCGGGGACGGACTAATCCATGGGAGCGAAAGAAAATTAGAGCCGCGATGAATTCTTTGAGCTTGAATCTAATTCGGCGGGCCGTAGTGGCGGCTTGCGCGGTGGCCTTCACCGGCAGTGCAATCTACGCTGCCTGCCAGAGCCCAGACGACGTCATCAAGCCAGGAGAGCGCTGGCTGGATGACCGCGGCCAATTGATTCAAGCTCACGGCGGCGGCATCATCCGCCTCAAGGACACCTACTACTGGTTCGGCGAAGACCGTTCGCAGACGAACGATCCAGAGAAGCGTTACGTCGCCTGCTACTCATCGAGCGACCTTGCGCACTGGAAGTTCCGCAACCAGGTCGTCGCAATTGCAGACCCCGAGAATCTTGGCTCCAGGTGGATTCTCGAGCGCCCCAAGGTCTTCTACAACGCAAAGACGCGGAAGTTTGTCATGTATGCGCATCTCGACGGGCCGGGCTACAAGTTCGCTCGGGTCGCTGTGCTCACCAGCGATACCGTGGATGGGAATTACACCTACGTCAAAAGCTTTCGGCCGCTGGGACAGGAGAGCCGCGACATCGGGCAGTTTATCGACGACGATGGATCGGCTTACCTGATCTTCGAATCGCGGCCGACGAAAGGCTTCTTCATTGCCCGCCTATCGGACGATTACATGAACGTGGAGAAGCAGGTAGCGTTCATCGAAGCTCCACTTGAGGGAGGTGCCGTCGTCCACCTGAAGGACCTCTACTACGTTGTGGGATCGCACCTGACGGGATGGAAGCCGAACCCCAACGTTTACGCGACCGCGCACAACCTGGCCGGCCCATGGTCTGCCATGATGGACATCGCTCCGCCGGAGGTGAACACATACGACTCGCAGTCCAGCATGTTGATCAAGGTCAGCGGAAAGAAGGCCACCTCGGTCATCTACGTCGGGGATCGATGGACGCCGAAGGAACTCTGGGACTCGCGGTATATCTGGATGCCCTTGGACATCGGGCCGGGCCATCTTTCTTTGCCGAAGCCCCAGAATTGGATGATCGACATACGCACCGGAGTCGTACGCATTGTGCCGGACAGCAAGCCGTGAGGGACGCGGCACTCGACAACCGGGCTAGTGTAACGGTGTCAGCCGGAACCAATCGAAGTCAGCATAGCCAAACTCTCCGTGATCTGTCTCACCGCCGGCGAAGATGCCCATCTTCGCGCCGATCCATACACCTGGTTGCGCTGCAAACGGCTGTCCGATGGCAAGGAACTCCTTGCCATCCACGCTATAGCTGAAGGAGGCTTTACCCTCATCCACCTCAATCCGCAGGTACACCTCGTCCTGCGCGATCGGCACTTCCGCCTCGACTTTTTCAGGAGATCCGCGATCGGCCTGTATACAAAATATCTGGCGGAGAACGTTTCCCTGTTTTGCCTTGACGACCACCAGCGATCCATAGTCCTTGCCCAACAGCACGAGGCCAGCCCGATCGCCCTCATTGCGGAATGTCGCGGTCACCTTGGTCGTCGCTGTGAAGCGAGGTGCAGGCAGTTTCTGCAACAGCATCGCCGGCATGTCCCAGAGATTCTGAGACGATGTGGCGCGAGGAATGCTGATCAGCCTTAGCACGCCCAATGCTTGCGACGGAAAGCCCCACGTCGGCTCTGGATTCGCCTGCCACTGCCACTGCAGCCCGATCATCGAGCCGTTGAACTCGTCGCTGTCGGCGGGGTTCTCGGGAGCGGACGCGCGCAGCGTGCGGGGCTTTCTGTAGGTCAGCACCGGCTGGCCAATCTGTCCGTGAGACATATCGCCAATCTCGGGCCAGTCATCCACCCACTTCATAGGCTCCAAATGGACAATCCTTCCCAGCCAGCCGCGATCCT
>WNGR01020757.1_pt1 | contig 11940 bp, 5 predicted proteins | sample 5407581 | NCBI WGS metagenome assembly WNGR01 (sample SAMN13153383, study PRJNA577476) | soil metagenome | isolation source: 80 cm soil or saprolite under Garry oak tree replicate 2 | place: USA:California | collected 2016-06-15
CGTTGTACATCGCGCCGATCGGACAGATCGGCATGCAATTGTTGTTGCCGCAGCAGGTGGGGCGCGCGTCGTACGGACGGCTGTTGCGCGCGACGGGCTCGGGCACGACCTTGAAGCCGTTCGCGTTGAGCACGACGGAGAAACGCTGGTCCATGTACGACAGCGGCAAGGCTGTCATCGGATAAGGCTTCGAGCGCGGCGAGCCGAGATCGATGGTTGCGTCGGGGCCGGACACGCCCAGCTGCACTTCGGCGGCGTAGTACCACGGTTCGAGCGTTTCATACGGATAAGGCCAGTCGCGGCCCACGCCGTACAGCTTCTTCAGTTGAAAGTCCGACGGCAGCAGACGCCACGTCGCAGCCGCCCAATGCCAGGTGGTGCCGCCTACCAGCCGCACATACTGCGAGTCATACGGATAGTCGCCCTTCTGGATCAGATAGTGGTTGGCGGGCGAGTACTGCGGATGCGGCGCGTAAGGCGTCGACGGATACGGCGTCGCGAAGTCCGATTTTGCAGGCGAATTGCGGAAGTTCTCGACGATCTGCCCGCGCTGCAGACGCGGCCCGGCTTCGAGCAGGATCACCGACGCGCCCGCGAGCGCCATCTGATGCGCGACGAGACTGCCCGCGACGCCCGAGCCGACTACCACGACGTCGGCGGAATTTGCGTTTGCCATGCTTGCCTCTGCGGTGCCCTCTTATTTGTCTGCTGGCTTATGTCTGCTGTTTGTTCTTTCGCAAGCTCCACGCGCGAACCCAGTAAGAAGCGCACGCGCGACGCCACGCGCAGCGGCTTACGCATTCGCCGGCTTGTGTGTCCAGTAAAACGGCACGTCGCGACAGTACGACGGGATCGTCAGGATGTCTTTGACGGGTTCGAACATCAGCGCGCGTTCGAACGCGATGACCTGCACATTCGGCATGTCGCCGACGAGGCCGAGATACCACGCACGCGTGATCGCGCTGACGGTCTTCGCGAGCTGCGGCTGGCCGACCTGCAAGGCCTGCGTGACGATGTCCGACGGCACGCCGCCATGCGTCTGCAGCCAGGTGTTGAGCGCGGCGACGTTCTGCGTGAACTGGCCGTCCGCTCTGGACAACGCGTCATACGCGCGTTTGCCGTGCAGCGGGTCGAAGCTGGTGTGTCCTGTGAGCTTGCTGGAGAGCGCGATGAATGCGTCGATGCCGCCGCCTGCGGGCAGCGGCGTGTCGGCGAAGGCAGGCGAAATGCCTATGATGCCGGGCGCTGTACCCGCTGCGCCATAGCGCGCCGCCGACGCAAACGCGAGGCCGGCAGCCGAAGCGAACGCGCCGAGCAGCCACGCACGGCGGCGCGGCGAGCGCGCAGCGTGTCGATCAACATCTGTCATGGGGGCTCCAGATGATGTGTGTATTCGCCCGGCTCGCGCCGCGTCCGGCTGTTGGCCGAACCATGCGTGCACGCCGGGCGTCCGCCCCAAAACTGGTCTTGCGCCGCTGTCTCGCGGTCTCTGATGTCCGGGCGCGGCAGGCGTTTCCTGCCGCCCTTGCATGCTCGCCGTTCGCTGCGCGCGAGAACGAAGCCACGGGTGAAAGCCGCATGCAAGGCCATTGAGCAAAACTGCGGGAAAACTATAACGTCCCGGCACCCCTTTCGACAAATCATCCAGCATGCCCCCGGTAGAATCGCCGCAACCTTCATCACGACTTTCGAACATGCATCGAGACATACCCATGTCACACCCCGCTGCCAGGAGCGCGCGCCCATGACTGTCTATCCGCAGGTATTGCGCAACCGGCCGCGCATGGTCACGGGCTTCGTGCTCGGCGTGGCGGTCGGCGTGCTGCTCGCGGGCGCGCACATGCGCCCGATGATCCGCGTGCTCGTCTCGTGGGATGTCGCCGTGTGGACCTATCTCGCGCTGATGTGGCTGGAGATGGCACGCGCCGATCACGATCGCGTGCGCGACATTGCGCGGCGCGAAGACGAGAACGCGGGCGTCGTGCTCGCTATCGTTTGCCTCGCGACGGTTGCGAGCGTTGCCGCCATCGTGCTGGAGCTGGCGTCGTCGAAGGGCAGCACGGGCGTGTCACACTACATCGTGACGGGCGTCACGCTGATCGGCGCGTGGTTCCTGATACCGACCATCTTCACGCTGCACTACGCGCGCCTGTACTTCGCAACCGACATGCAGGAAACCGCGCTGAAGTTTCCCGACCACAAGCTCGATCCGAACTATTGGGACTTCCTGTATTTCTCGTTCACGATCGCCGTCGCATCGCAGACATCGGACGTCGTGCTGCGCTCACGCGAGGTACGCCGCGCGGCGCTCGCGCAGTCGGTGCTGTCGTTCTATTTCAACCTGGCCGTGCTCGGGCTGTGCATCAACATGGCGGCGGGTTTGCTCGGGTCGTAGCGCCCCACTCTGGCAAAACGAGGCGCGTGCGAAGTCCGCTCGAAGTCCTTTCTCAGCCGCGCGCCCCCGGCTATGGCAACATGGCATGTAACGGCCGCCGGACGACTCGCCCTAATTACACGTCTTCCTTCGGTTTCGCGGCATCATTCGTATTCGTATGAACGACGCCGTGCCCGCATCTTTTTCGTCGTGCCGTACCAGGCTGCACCAGCCGTCCTTGCACGCATCTCGCCGTTTCAGTCCTGACCTTGCTGTATCGCTTTCTGGCATACCGCTTGCTCCTTCACCGCCTGTTGATTGAACCCGGACAGACGACATGCAGCGCCGTCGCAGACTCTTTGAACTGACGCGCCGCCTGTCGATCAATGAATGCACTACATTGAGCAGTACGCGCCGTCGCAGGACGCATCGCGCGGCATCCGGCTCTGAAGCCTAATAGGCGGTCGTGATCGCACGAATGTGCATCCACGCCGCACAGCAGGACGAAATCTGGAAACGACCGATGGAAGCTCCTCACGCCTATGCGCCGCGGATTTACTTCGTTCATTCTCCCCTCGTCGGACGGCTGGATGCGTGGCCCGCGCAGTTCGAGCATGCCGCCGCGCTCGGTTTCGATCATGTGCTGATCGGCGGGCTGTTCCAGCCGGGACAGGCCGGCCACGCGCAGATCGTCAGCGATCATGCGCGGCTGCATCCCGCGCTCGCTAGCACCGAGAGCGCGCACGACGTGCTGCAGCGCCTCGCCGAAACCGCGAGCCAGCACGGCCTGACGCTGCTCGTCGATCTCGTGATCGACCGCGCCGCGGCGGACGGCCATCTGTTCCGCGAGCATCGCGACTGGTTTCATCCGTTCGAGCCGGAAGAGGCGCGGCTCGATCCGCGCCACGCACGTCACGAAGACAACGTCGCGTATGCGAACTTCAACGACGAGCACGCGGCTGCACCGCTGCTCGACTGGTGGGCGCAGACGCTCGACGCGCTCGCGGATGCGGACATCGGCGGATTCCGCTTCGATTCGCCGCACCGCGTGCCCGCCTTCGCGTGGCGGCGGCTGCTCGATGCCGTGCGCGCGTCGCGCCATCCGTCCTCACGCTTTCTCGCCGCGACGCCGGGCCTCGTGCGCTCGGACGTCGCCGCGCTCGAAGGCGTGGGTTTCGACGCAGTGTTCTCGTCGTCACGCTGGTGGGACTTCCGCGCGCCGTGGATGCTCGACGAACATGCGCTGCTGACGCGTATCGCTTCGCCCGTCGCCTTTCCCGAAGCGCCGTACGGCACGCGGCTCGCGGCGGACCTCGAACATGTGCACGATTCCGCGATCGTCGAGCGCGCGTATCGCCGCGCCTTGCTGACGGCCGTTTCGACGGGCACCGGCTGGATGATGCCGATGGGCTTCGAATACGGCATCGCCGAACCGATCTCGCACACGCTCGGCGACGACGCCCACTACGCGAGCCTGCGCGGCGCGGCGCGCTTCGATCTCTCCGAGCGCGTACGGCACGCGAATGCGATCGCACGCGACACCTGGTCGCTGCAGACCAATGGCGAGCTGCGTTCGCTGTCCGGCCCGGACACCCACGCCGCGATCCTGTTGCGTGGCGATCAGCGCGATTTGCGCGACGCGGGCGAAGCCGTGATGGTCGCGATCAACCCGGAGCTGGGCACGCCCGTGCGCGTCGATCCCGCGCGCTTGCTCGACGGCGTGCCGGGCGGCTTCACGCGCTTCGTGCCACTCGGCACCGACACGCGCGGCGCGCCGCAGCCGCTCGCCGCCTTCACGCTGGCGCCGGGTGCGTGCCGCCTGTTCCGCGCGGTCGCCGAGAAGCCGATCGTGCTCGCGCCGCCCATCGACAAAAAGAGCACCAAGACCTCGGGACACAAGAGCGTGCTCGATGCGATCGCGGGCTCGCGTGTCGCGATCGAAAGCGTGTCGCCGGCCGTCGATCACGGACGCTTCCCCGCCAAGCGCATTGTCGGCGAACGCGTGCACGTCACGGCAGCCGTGTTCGCCGAAGGTCACGACAAGATCGCCGCCGCCGTGATCTGGCGCGCCGCCGATGAAACCGCCTGGCACGAAGCGCCGATGACGCCCGCGAAGCCCGCCGGCAACGACATCTGGGAAGCGCGCATTCCGCTCGAACGCATCGGGCGTCACGAGTACACGGTGATCGCGTGGCGCGACGATTTCGCGTCGCTCGTCGATCACATGCAGAAAAAGCTGAAGGCGGATCAATCGGTCGAACTCGAAGTCGAAGAGGCGAAGCATCTGTTCGCGCTTGCGCTGGCTGAAACGGAGACGGTCGAAGGTTCGCAACGGCAGCAGCTCGAAGTGATCGTCAAGGAATTCATGAAAGCGGACACGGGCGAGCGCCTCGCGATCGTGCTGGCGCCCACGACGGCGGAAGCGTTCGCCGCCGCGCGTCACCGGCCGGGGCTGTCGCGCGACCCCATCGTGTATCGCATCGACGCCGAACGCGCGGGCGCGCGCTTTGGCAGCTGGTACGAGATCTTCCCGCGCTCGATGAGCGACGACGAGCATCGGCACGGCAACTTCGACGACGTTACGGCCAAACTGCCGCGCATCCGCGACATGGGCTTCGACGTGCTGTACTTTCCGCCCATTCACCCCATCGGCATCGCCAACCGCAAGGGCCGCAACAACACGTTGACGCCGGGCCCTGACGACGTGGGCAGCCCGTATGCGATCGGCGGCGAAGCGGGCGGCCACGACGCCGTGCATCCGCAGCTCGGCACGCTCGACGACTTCAAACGCATGCTCGCCGCCGCGCACGATCACGGCCTCGAAATCGCGCTCGACTTCGCGATTCAATGCTCGCCCGATCACCCGTGGCTGAAGCAGCATCCCACCTGGTTCGCGTGGCGTCCCGACGGCACGCTGCGTTACGCGGAGAACCCGCCGAAGAAGTATCAGGACATCGTGAATCCGGACTTCTACGCGCGCGACGCAAAGCCCGATTTATGGCTTTCGCTGCGCGACGTGATCCTGTTCTGGATCGATGCGGGCGTGCGCATCTTCCGCGTCGACAATCCGCACACGAAGCCTTTCCCGTTCTGGGAATGGATGATCAACGACGTGCGCGTGCGGCATCCCGACGTGATCTTCCTCGCCGAAGCGTTCACGCGTCCGCGCGTGATGGCGCGGCTCGCGAAGCTGGGCTTTTCGCAGTCATACACGTACTTCACTTGGCGCGAATCGAAGCGCGACTTCACCGAGTATCTGACGCAACTGACGCAAACCGATCTGCGCGAATTCTTCCGGCCGAACTTCTTTGTCAACACGCCGGACATTAACCCGCGTCATCTGCAGTCGCAAGGGCGTCCGGGCTTCCTGATTCGCGCCGCGCTCGCGACGATGCTGTCGGGACTCTGGGGCGTGTATAGCGGCTTCGAGCTGTGCGAAGCCGCCGCGCTGCCGAACAGCGAAGAGTATCTGGATTCGGAGAAGTATCAGATCCGCGCATGGGACTGGAACAGACCCGGCAACATCGTGCGCGAGATCACGGAACTGAACCGCATTCGCCGCACGAACCCGGCGTTGCACTCTCATCTGAATCTCACGTTCCTGCCCGCGCACAACGAGAGCATCCTGTTCTTTGAGAAGGCCACACCAGCGCGCGACAACGTGATCATCGTCGCGATCAATCTCGATCCGTATAACGAGCAGGGCGCGGATATCGAGTTGTCGTGGAGCACGTTCAACGGCTGGGGCCTGCCCGATCACGGCGCCATCGACGTGATCGACCAGATGACGGGCGAGCGGTTTCAATGGCATGGCAGATGGCAACACGTGCGGCTCGATCCCGGCACGCGGCCGTTCGCGATCTGGCGCATCGCGCCCGTGGCCGGCCTGCCGCGCGACGCTGTTCCCGATGAAAGCGACACGCATCGGGCCGCCCACGACACGACATTCAATGAAGGTGCGATATGAAACGTGACGATTCCGCCGAAAGCACGTCGCAGCATTTCACCGACACGACAGCCGAGGCCGTTCCAGCGAAGCCGCGCCCGTCGCGCCGCGCCAAGGTGTCGACGCTCGCCGACGATCCGCTCTGGTACAAGGACGCGATCATCTACCAGGTGCACATCAAGTCGTTCTTCGATGCGAACAACGACGGCGTCGGCGATTTCCCCGGCCTGATCGCGAAGCTCGACTACATCGCGGAACTCGGCGTCAGCGCGATCTGGCTGCTGCCGTTCTATCCGTCGCCGCGCCGCGACGACATTGGCGACGTCAAACGCTTCATTCAGGAAGCGCACGCGCGCGGACTGCACGTGATCACCGAACTCGTCATCAACCACACGTCGGACCAGCACCCGTGGTTCCAGCGCGCGCGCCGCGCGAAGCCCGGCTCGAATCATCGCAACTACTACGTATGGTCCGACACGGACAAGAAGTATGAAAAGACACGCATCATCTTCATCGATACTGAACCGTCGAACTGGACGCATGACCCCGTCGCAGGCCAGTACTACTGGCACCGCTTTTACGCGCACCAGCCCGACCTGAACTTCGACAATCCCGCTGTGCTGCGCGAAGTGCTGCAGGTGATGCGCTTCTGGCTCGACCTGGGCATCGACGGGTTGCGGCTGGATGCCGTGCCGTATCTCGTCGAGCGCGAAGGCACGAACAACGAGAATCTGCCCGAAACGCACGCGATCCTGAAGAAGATTCGCGCGACCATCGACGCCGAATATCCGAACCGGATGCTGCTCGCCGAAGCGAACCAGTGGCCCGAAGACGTGCAGGAATACTTCGGCAACGAAGACGAATGCCATATGGCGTTCCACTTCCCGCTGATGCCGCGCATCTACATGTCGATTGCGAGCGAAGACCGCTTCCCGATCACCGACATCATGAAGCAGACGCCGGATCTCCCCGAGACGAACCAATGGGCGATCTTCCTGCGCAATCACGATGAACTCACGCTCGAAATGGTCACGGACTCCGAGCGCGACTACTTGTGGAATACCTATGCGAGCGACCGGCGCGCGCGCCTGAACCTCGGTATCCGCCGACGCCTCGCGCCGCTGATGGAGCGCGACCGCCGCCGAATCGAGCTGATCAATTCGCTGCTGCTGTCGATGCCGGGCACGCCCGTCATCTACTACGGCGACGAACTCGGCATGGGCGACAACATTCACCTCGGCGACCGCGACGGCGTGCGCACACCGATGCAATGGTCGTCGGACAGAAACGGCGGCTTCTCGCGCGCCGATCCCGAACAACTGGTGCTGCCGCCCGTGATGGGCTCACTGTATGGCTTCGATGCCGTGAACGTCGAAGCGCAAAGCCGCGATCCGCACTCGCTGCTCAACTGGACGCGGCGCATGCTCGCGACGCGCCGCTCCAAGCACACGTTCGGGCGCGGCACGATCCGCTTTCTGAAGCCGAGCAATCGCAAGATCCTCGCGTATCTACGCGAACTGCCCGGCCAGCCGCCCATACTGTGCGTGGCGAACCTGTCGCGCGCGCCGCAGGCGGTCGAACTCGATCTGTCCGAATTCAACGGTGCAGTGCCCATCGAAATGACGGCGGATTCGGTGTTCCCCGCGATCGGGCAACTGACGTATCTGCTGACGTTCCCGCCGTACGGCTTCCTGTGGTTCCTTCTTTGCGAAGGCGGCGGCCGTCCGACATGGAGCCAGGCGCCGTCCGAACCATTGCCCGATTTCGTGACCATCGTGATCCGCGAAGGTCAGGCGGGCCCGACGCCCGAGAACGTGCGGCTGCTCGAATCGGAAGTGTTGCCGTCGTGGCTGGGACGCCGCAGATGGTATGCGTCGAAGGATCAGAAGCTGCATGCCGTGCGCCTCGCCGCGCTCACGACGATCCCCGAAGCGGGCTTCGCGTTCACGGAGATCGAAGCGGATGTCGGCAACCACACCGAGCGTTACGTGCTGCCGCTCGCGATCACGTGGGGCGCCGACACGACCACGCCGCTCTTCATGCAACTGGCGCTGGCGCGCGTGCGCCGCGGGCGCAACGTCGGCCATCTGACGGATGCGTTCGCGTTGCCGCAGTTCGCGTACGGCACGCTGCGCAAACTGCGCGAGCGCGCCGCCGTGGCGACTTTCCAGAAGAGCACGATCCATTTCATTCCGACCGACCGTTTCGCCGACCTCGATCTTGGCGATGCGCCGGAAATCCGCTGGCTCGCCGCCGAGCAAAGCAACAGCTCGCTCGTGATCGCCGACAAGATCGTCTTGAAGCTCGTGCGGCGCCTGTTGAAGGGCATGCACCCGGAAGCGGAAATGAGCCGCTATCTAACGCAGCTCGGCTATGCGAACACGGCGCCGCTGTATGGCGAAGTGGTGCGCGTCGATCCGGAGAACGTGCCGCATACGCTGTGTATCCTGCAAGGCTTCGTCGACAACCAGGGCGACGCGTGGAACTGGGCGCTCGACACGCTGCGCCGTTCGATCGACGAACTCGCGCTCGCCGTCGATGGCGCCAACAACGAGAACCAGGCGAACCAGGACCGCGTGAACGAGGAAGAGGCGACGGAAGGCTACGCGTCGTACATGGGCATCATCGGCAAGCGGCTCGGCGAGCTGCACGTCGCGCTCGCGACGCCTTCGGACAATCCGGCATTCGATCCCGAACTCGCTGACAGCAAGCAGGTGCAGGCGTGGATCGACGGCACGCAGAAATTGCTTGCCAACGCGCTCGAGCTGCTCGAGAAGAACGTCGATCAGCTCGGCGAAGATGCCGCACTGCTCGGCCGCAGCGTTCTCGACCGCAAGGACAAGCTGGTCGAAGCGGTGTCGAAGCTCGTGAAGCCCGACGCGCATGCGCTGCGCACGCGCATTCACGGCGACTTCCATCTCGGCCAGGTGCTCGTGGCGCAAGGCGACGCCTTCCTGATCGACTTCGAAGGCGAGCCGGCGCGCGAACTCGAAGAGCGCCGCGCGAAGTCCAGCCCGCTGCGCGACGTCGCGGGGCTGTTGCGTTCGCTGTCGTACGCGAGCGCCGCCGCGCAATCGACGATGGAAGCCGCGCCGCAGAACCGGCCGGCATGGCTCGGCTTGCCGGTGCGCGGCCTCGCCGCGCTGACGAGCCGCCTGCTGGGCGACACGGGCGCAGCGCCGCATTCGCCGGCGGCTGCCTCGGCGCCTCCCGCAGCATCAGAGGGCGATTATGAGTGAGCACTACAACGTTCAATTAGAGGCGGCCGGTCTGCATCGCGTGGATCTGGATGCGCTCGTCGATGCGCGCCATCACGATCCGTTCTCGCAACTCGGCATGCACGAGACGAGCGCCGGCCCCGTCGTGCGCGTGATGCTGCCGAACGCGGCACGCGTGTCGGTGATTGCGCGCGACGACGGCAGGCTGCTCGGCGAACTGGAGCAACTGCATCCGGGCGGCCTGTTCGCGGGTCCCGTCAGCGAAGCCGTGGCGTATCGCTTGCGGATCGACTGGCATGGGTCGGTTCAGGAAATCGAAGACACGTATTCGTTCGGCCCCGTGCTGGGCGAGGAGCCGTTGCAGCGCGTCGCGTGGGGCGATCCCTACGCGGTGCTCGAATGCCTCGGCTCGCGGCCGTTCACGGCGGATGGCGTGCCGGGCGTGCGCTTTGCCGTGTGGGCGCCGAATGCGCGGCGCGTTTCTGTGGTGGGCGACTTCAATTCATGGGACGGCCGCCGTCATCCGATGCGTCTGCGCCACCAGGCCGGCGTGTGGGAACTGTTCGTGCCGCGCATCGGCGCGGGCACGCGCTACAAGTACGAGATGCTCACGCGCGACGGCCATCCGTTGCCGCTCAAGGCCGACCCTTGCGCGATGCAGACCGAGAGGCCACCCGCGACGGGGTCCGTGGTCGCGCACGTCGACGACGTCGAGCGTTTTCCGTGGACCGACGGAGACTGGATGCAGACACGCGCGTCGAAGCAGACGGCGCAATCCGCGATCTCGATTTACGAGGTGCATGCGGAATCGTGGCTGCGCGTCGCGGAGGAAGGGCATCGCGGGCTGACCTGGTCCGAGCTGGCGGACCGCCTGATTCCTTATGCGAAGGAAATGGGCTTCACGCATATCGAGTTCATGCCGATTGCCGAGCATCCGTTCGGCGGATCGTGGGGTTATCAGCCGTTGGCGCAGTTCGCGCCGTCAGCGCGCTTCGGCACGCCGGAGCAGTTCGCGGGCTTTATCAACCGTGCGCACGAGGCGGGGCTCGGCGTGATACTCGACTGGGTGCCCGCGCACTTTCCGAACGATGCACACGGGCTGATCGAGTTCGACGGCACGCCTTTGTATGAGCATGCGGATCCACGCGAAGGCTATCACCAGGACTGGAACACGATGATCTACAACCTCGGCCGCAACGGACGCGAGAATCTCGAATCGATTGCGTTTTTGAAGCGTCTGAATCATGAAGTGCAGCATATGCCGGACGTGCATGGCGCGATCACGATCGCGGAGGAATCGACGGCATGGCCGGGTGTGACGGCGCGCATCGAGGATGGCGGGCTCGGCTTCCAGTTCAAGTGGAACATGGGGTGGATGCACGATACGTTGCACTACGTGGAAGAGGACCGAGGTCGTGCATGGCAAGGGATCGTTACTGGGCAAGATGCCGGGCGACCGCTGGCAGAAGTTTGCGAATCTGCGGGCGTACTTTGCGTTTATGTGGGCCCATCCGGGCAAGAAGCTGATGTTCATGGGCGGCGAGTTTGGGCAGATGGCCGAGTTCGATCACGATGGGTCGCCGCATTGGCATCTTCTCGATGATGAGTTGCACCATGGGGTGCAGCGGCTTGTGCGGGATTTGAACCGGCTTTATCGCGAGGAGCCGGCGTTGCATCGGCTTGATACTGAGCCGGGTGGGTTTGAGTGGATCATCGGTGACGATAGTGCGAATTCGGTTTTTGCCTGGCGGCGGATGGATGGTGCGGGGCGTGAGCTGATTACGGTTTGCAACTTTACGCCGGTGCCCCGGCATGGGTATCGGATTGGGATGCCCCGCGCGGGGCGGTGGGTTGAGATCGTTAATTCCGATGCTGGGGTTTATGGTGGGTCTAATGTTGGGAACGGTGGTGTCATCTATACAGATGAGGTAGCGGCGCATGGGCGGCCGCAGTCGGCTTCTTTAGTGCTGCCGCCGCTTGGGACTGTTGTGCTGCGGGCGGATTGAGGTTTTGGGTTTGGGTTTGGTTTTTCTCTGCGAGGCTGGTGAGGTTAGGGTTGGGGTTTTGGTGTTTGCGCTGGCATCCGCGTTACGGTGTCTGCCGTTCAAGCGTCGCCCCTGTGCGGGGCGGCACCTACTTTTCTTTGCCGCCGCAAAGAAAAGTAGGCAAAAGAAAGCGGCTAACACCGCCAGTTTTTGTGTCTGCCTGAGGGCCCCCAAAGGGTCTTACGCTTCATACGGCATTCACGTGACCCACGCTCGTTGCCAACGCTTTCTCTATGCGCCTCACCCGCTTCACGCACCCACGCATGGGCTAGCGGCAGCGAATGGTTTGCGCCCCCCAGGTGGCAAACTGTGTGTAGGTTGTCCCGTCGTATAGCACGACGCTCTTACAGGGTGGGA
>WNGR01008059.1_pt1 | contig 11937 bp, 8 predicted proteins | sample 5407581 | NCBI WGS metagenome assembly WNGR01 (sample SAMN13153383, study PRJNA577476) | soil metagenome | isolation source: 80 cm soil or saprolite under Garry oak tree replicate 2 | place: USA:California | collected 2016-06-15
TCCGCGGCGGCTGGTCGGTCCCGGCGCGGGCCGTGCTGGCGGCCGGACTGCTCGCCGCCGTCGCGCTGACGCTGGTGCCGCCGTTCGGGTCCTCGGACCACCTCAGCTACGCCGCCTACGGGCGGATGCTGGTCACCGGCCACAACCCGTACACCACTACGCCGGCCCAGCTGGCCGCCCTGGGCGACCCGATAGCCCGGGCGGTGCAGGACTGGGCGCGGTCCCCGTCGGTCTACGGTCCGCTCGCGACCGCGATCCAGGCGCTGGCCTCGCTGGCCGGCGGCACCTCGGTCCGGCTCACGGTGTTCGTGCTCGGGCTGGCGAACCTGGCCGCCTTCGCCGGCACCGCGCTGCTGCTGCACTGGATGACGCGCCAGCATCCGTCGCGGCAGCTGCGCGCCGCCCTGCTGTGGGCGGCCAACCCGCTGCTGCTCCAGGTGCTCGTGGCCGGCGCGCACGTGGACAGCCAGGCGGTCGTGTTCGGCGTCGCGGCCGTGGTTGTGATGCCCCCCTTGGGGTGGCCGGGGGGCCAGGGGGGTTTGGGGGGGCGGGTAGCCCCCCCAAGATCGGGGGGGTCAGGGGGGGTCGTCCCCCCGGCCAGCAGAGCCGCATTGGCCGGGGCGCTGGTCGGGCTTGGGTTCGCGATCAAGGTCACGATCGCCCTGGTGGGGCTCGGGCTCGCGCTGGCCGTAGTGCTCCGGGCCAGGCGCCAGCCCGGGCCGATGTGGCGGCGGCAACTCGGCCAGCTGGGGCCGGCGCTGGCGGGTCTCGCCGCCGGGTTCGCGGTGACGGCGGGCGCGGCGGTGGCCATCGGCGGGTCCGCCATGCTGCGGCAGTCAACTCAGGCGAGCGATATGGTCTCGATCGGGTCTCCGTGGCGGGTGATCCGGACGATCATTCACCTGGCGGTGACCGGGACGGCAGCGACCGACCTGGTCAAGGCCGGGGCGGTTGCGCTGGCCGTGCTGCTCGCGGTGCTGCTGGTCCGCGGGCTGGAACCCGTTTCCCGTGCGGCCTACCCGACGGTGGTCTTCGCGCTGGTGATGGCCTGGCTGTTCGCCTGGCCCTATGTGCTGCCCTGGTACGACGCGCTGGGCTGGGCGCTGCTCCCGCTGGTCCCACTGGCGCCGGGCGGTGCCGCGGAGGCGCTCGGCTGGATCGTGCTAGCCAGGACCGCGGCGCTCGGGTTCGGCTACCTGCCGGCCCGGCAGGCCGACGCGGCGCTGCCGCCCGGTCTCGGCTGGCTGCAGCCGGTGATCAGGCACGGGGTGACGCCGGCGGTGCTGGCCGCGGCCACCGGATGGCTGGTGCTCGCGATGGTGCGGGCGCGCCGCGAGAACGGCCCGAACGGGCCGGGTATCCCAGCGGTCGCGCAGCCAGGGGCGACCACGGCGAAGACCGGCACGATGAGCCCAGACCGATGAGCCCGCACCGATGAGCACTGCTACCGGGGTTCCGGCCGCGGCCGAGACGGGTCGTCGGGGACCCGCGGGCTGGCCGCGGTGGGCGGTCACCGTGCTCGGGGCGCTGGCCTGGATCGCGGCCCTGGCTGCCATCTGGCCGCTGGTCCGCGGGTACCTGACCAGCGTGCCGGACCAGCGGATGGTGGATCTCAACGTGTACCGCACCAGCGGGCTGAGCGTGCTGCAGGGCCAGCCGCTCTACACCGTGCTGACCCCGCCGCCGCAGTTGCTGCCGTTCACGTACCCGCCGGCGGCCGCGCTGTTCGCCGTGCCCCTGGCGCTGCTGCCCTGGTCGGCCGCCCAGCTGGCCTGGGTTCCCTTCGTCTACGTCCCGCTCGCGGTGATCATCTGGTTCGCGTTCGCGCCGCTGCTGCGCCGGGTGTCCCCCGTGCCGCTGCGCGCGGCGGTGTTCGCGGTCATCTTCGCGGCTGGCGCCTACCTGTTCCCGATGCGCGATGAAATGCGGTTCGGCCAGGTGGACACCGTGCTGCTGGCGCTGGCCGTGGCGGACTGCGCGGCCCGGTCGCCGCGCTGGCCGCGCGGTGTGCTGGTGGGACTGGCCACCGCGATCAAGCTGGTGCCCGGGGTGTTCATCGTGTACCTGTGGCTGTCCGGGCGGCGGCGCGCCGCGGTCACCGCGGCGGTCGCCGCGCTGGCCTGGACGCTCGGCGCCTGGCTGATGCTGCCGGGCGACTCGGTCACCTACTGGACGAGCACGATCTTCCAGTCTGGGCGGCTCGGCTCCAACGCGGGCACCTCCAACCAGTCGCTGCGCGGCATCCTGCTCAGGGTTTTCCTGCCCGGCCAGGCTCCCGGCGCGCTGTGGGCCGCGGTGGTCGTGCTGGCGGCCGTGGCCGGCTTCGCGGTGGCCCGCCGGCTGGCCCTCCAGCACCGGGAGATGGAGGGCATCGCGGTGACCGCGCTGCTCGGCGTGCTGCTCTCGCCGGTCTCCTGGATCCACCACTACCTCGCCGTGGTGGTGGTCATCGGCGCGATCCTGGCGGACGGCCGCTCCCGGCCGCGGATCGCCATCGCGGCCGGCACCACGGCGTACTTCGCGCTGACCATCCCCTGGTGGGGCCGGTCCCTGCTGAGCCGGGCCGACGTGCCGGCGCTGGCCGCCCGGGTGGTGGAGGACGGGTTCGCCATCGCCGCCGTGGCGCTCATCGTGATCCTGGCCAGGCTCCCTGCCGCGGACCGGCGCGCCACCGGTACCTGACGCTGCGTGATCGCTATAGTTCGTCACGTGATACCGGTCGCCCTGATCTACCACTGGCTGCTCCTGCACTGGCCGTCAGTAGCCGGGCCCGGCGCGGGGGTGCTCGGCATCGTGATCGCGATCGTCGCGCACCGGCGCGCCGCCCGGGCGGTCGCCGAATGCACGGCGCTGATCAACGGCAGCATCGGCTCGCGCGGGACGGTGGACCCCCGGGCATATCGGGACCTCGCGGTGGTCCGCTATGACGCGCTGAGCGAGATGTCCGGCCAGCTGTCCTTCTCCGTCGCGCTGCTCAACGCGCTCGGCGACGGCATGGTGCTCAGCTCGATCAACGGCCGGACGGAGACCCGCACCTACGCGAAGATCGTCCGGTCGGGCGCGGGCATGCAGGCGCTCTCGCCGGAAGAGGAGCATGCCGTCCGGGCCGCCCGGCTCGGCCAGGGCCTGCCCGCCGCAGAGCGGGCCGGCCACCCCGAGGTGACGGTCAGGACGCACCGGTCGATGCCTGCGGTCTAGGCCGCAGGCGCGCGCCGCGCCCGCAGGGGCTGGCATCATGTGGGCTATACGGGTTTCGGAACCCTACAGGCGCGCCTGACCGGACCCGGCCAGAGCGGCGAGCACGCCGGGGACGTCGTTCACACAGAGCGCGTCGGCTCCCGCACGCGCGAGCCTGACCGCGTCCGCCGGGTCCGGCACCCAGGCCAGGACCTCCAGCCCCGCCCGGTGTGCCATATCGATCACGCGTTCGACAGTGTGATCAGTCGGCCGTGGCCGCTCGAGCCGCAGCCCGAACGTGCCGGTGTGCATGCAGATCGCGTCCAGGCCCATGTTCGCGGCGGCGGCGATGCCGTGGCGGCTCGGGAAGTTCAGCCAGGTGATCAGGCCAAGCGGCACCCGGGCGATCGTGTCCTTGCGATCCTGCAGGGTCATCAGCAGGCCAGGATCGAAGGACGAGACAAAAAGCCTGCGCCGTTCCTGGTGCTTGCGAAGGGCTTCGGCGACGAGCGCGGCGGTGCGCCGGTGCGTGGGATCGGTCGCATCCTCGATGACCGTCTTCGCGTCGATGTTGACCGCGACGCCCGTCGGCAGAGCGGCCATCACATCCTCGAACCGCATGATCCCGTACGACGCGAGCTGCTCGGCAGTGCGGGTCACGAGGAAGTCGCCGTCCGGTGTAACCGGATCGTGCCGTATGACGAGCTGGTCGTCGCGACTTCGCTGTACATCGAGCTCGATCCAGGAAAGCCCGTGCGATACGGCGGCGAGGTACGAATCGATGGTGTTTTCCCGGCAACCGCGGGATTCACCGGAGCCGAATCCGCGATGGCCGACGACCGTGGGTTTCGTGTCGAAGATCATCGGGTTCCCTTGAGCACGGCCGGTGTTACTGCGCGTTCGCGGCCTCCATCGGTTCTGCTGCCGCGGGGGAGCCGGAGCGGGCATCGACAGCCTGGCTCGCCACAGGCTTCCCCGCACGCTCCGCTAGCCTAGCGGCAGCGTCGTTGAAGCGCGTCTGCGCATCGGGCGAGTCCGGGCCAAGCAGGTAGACTCTGAGCTTACGGCGATCCTCGGCCAGCGGGTCGTCCCCGTTCCCTGCGGCCAGTGCGCAGATGTCCGCTAGCCCAGCGCAGTCCGGGCCGATCAGGTAGGCGGCCGCGGCGCTCGGGAACTTCGCGCGGAAGTCGTCATCCGCCAAGCCGACGGGATTGGTGACCATGTATGGCTTGGCGGTGGCGATGAAGTCGCTCACCACGCTCGAGATGTCGCTGATCAGCATGTCGCTCTGGTTGAAGCATTCGTAGACAGTCGGCCGCGGGCCCGTGATCACACGGTGACGCGACCCGCCTTCGCTGCTCCAGTACAGCCTGTGCCAGGCGGCTTCGAGTCGCCGCCATTCTTCTTCTGCCTGGGGGTCGGGCGTGCCGTCGCGCGACAGCACGGCGTAGTCAGGCCACATGCGGCCGCTCTCACCGCGCGTGGCCTGGACGCCACCCGCCAGCTTGAGCAGCCTTGCCTCGATCCGGGCAAGCTCAGCGGCCGCCGCCGCACCAGCGGAACTCGTTGCGTCGGCCGGACCGGACCCCGCGGGCGAGCCGTGGGCGCTGCCGCGTGCCTGGTTGGCGTCGGCGATCATGGCGGCGATCTTCTTGTGCGCCTTGGCCGCACGGGGATCGCGCGTGCCGGTGAGCGGATGGGGTTTGTAGAGCACTCGTAGCGACGGCGCATCGTCGAGAAGCGCGCGGACGATCTGGGGTCCCATCAGGATAAGGGAGGTCTGGGTGAGACCGTCGGCGTCCCAGCCCTCCCATGTGGGCGCGTACAGTACCGTGCGCAGCGGGCCGGCCGTGCCCGCGCTGGCCTGCGAAAGGCCGGCGAGCTGTGGCCGCCCGACCTCGAAGATGTCATCGTCGCGGACGCCGACGTCGGCCCGCAGGTACCTGTCCCGCCCTGCTTGCCCGGCGACCCATACCTGGTTGTACACCTTGGCGTACGGGTTGGAGCTCGCGGCCTTATCACTGTCGCCATGGCCGATGAACACATGCGCCATACTCCTGTTGCGCAGCATGTGGATGTTCTTGCCGGTGTTGGCGGGGTACAGCGCCACCCGCACGCTGGGCAGGGAGAAGTTCATCAGGTCCACCGTCCCGTCGATGCAGACCACGGGCAGGCCGGTCTGCCCAAGCAGCGGAACGAGCCAGCGTTCCCGCATGATGATCACCGCCGGCCGGTCCAGCCGGGCGAGGGTCTCCAGCCACATGTTCACCTGGTAGGCCGCGTCGCGTGTCCCGCTGAAATACAGCGCGACCTGCGGGGCGTACTCGCATGTCTGGGCGTTCACCACGCGCAGAATGCGGGCCTTGTCGCCGAGGTGCTTGTTCCTGCGTGCGTACGGTGCGATGCCCGCGCAGCCGACGACGCCCACCGCGATCGCGAGCGAAATTCCGGCAAGCGACCACGTGAAGTCGTCCGCTATGTCCGCGACCAGGCCTCCCGCCAGTGCGGGCAGGTCGAGGAAGAGCATCTTCCACGAGTGGTTCACCGTGAGCAGGCTCGGTGCCTGGTCAGGTATCCGGAGTTCGCTCAGATCGATATTGCGGGTTACCACCGGCAGGCGCCGCCGCTGGACGACGTAGATCGCCAGCGCTGAGTACACGGCACGCAAACCGTGCAACGACATCACACCGAGCGTGAAGGCGGCGAACTGCTTCGCGTCGGCGTCCAGCACGCGGGCGAGCAGCACGATCAGTGCGGCCTCGCGGAAGACGAAGCGTACGGCTGTCCCGACCTGCACCCAGTTGAGGAGGTCGACCACATACTTGGCGACGCGGGGCGCGATCACCTCGGCCGCGTAACCGGCGACCGCGGCCGCGAGAAACAGCCAGCTTCCGGTTAGCCGGTCATCATGGCCATCTGGCAGTACCGCGGCGATGAAGAGCAGCGGGTATGAGCCGACCAGTACCGCTGCCGTCCCCACTGTCGCAGGGTTGATGCGGCGAAGGCGGAACCGCTTGAGGAGTTGCCGCACCGTTGCTCCGTCAGGTTCGTGGCGCGAGACGCTGGTAGCGGCTGTGCGCTCGGGGTGTACGTGCCATGTCCGCGGGTGCCTCGCGCGGCTCATCGGCATCGGGCTCTGCACCGGCGAACAGGCGGGCACCACCGGCCGTCGGGTCGATGCGGCGTACGTCGATCACCTGTCCGGTCAGGTCGGACACGAGCACGTCGATCGAGGTGAGCGCCACCGACATGGACGACAGCAAGGTGTCGGGCGGCTCCGCGCCGAAGGCGCGTACCCGCATCGGGGTCTGGGTGCGCTCGGGGTTGACGCAGTTGACCTTGACGCCGAGTTCTGACCACTCGTCCGCGAGGGCTTGCGTAAGGTTCACGACAGCGGCCTTCGCCGAGGAGTAGAGGCTGTAGCCGGCGCGGCCGCGGGTGTAGGAGCTCGACGTGTACAGGAGCAGGTGGCCCTGCGAGGCAGTGAGGTAGCGGATCGCCGCCCGCGCGATCGTCACCGGCGCCAGGTAGTTGATCCGGGTGGCTTGCTCGATCGCGGCGAGGTCACAGTCGGCGAGGTTGCCCATCCTCAGCTCGCCGGCCGTGTTGACCACGAAGTCGATGCGTCCTGTCGCGTCGTACGCCTGCTGGAGGGCTACCTGCACGTCGTCCACGTTCTCGACATGCGTGCCGGTCTGCGACCGGCTGAACGGGAACACCTGCGCGCCGAACTCCCTGGCCACCGCGCACACGTCAGCGCCGATGCCGTAGCTGCCGCCGAACACGACCAGCGTGCGGCCGGCGAGCCTGGCCCTGGCTTCCTCCGGCGGAACGACCGGGAGACCGTCCTGGGCTGTGAGCTGGAAGATGCGGTCGGCGATGAAGACGTCGATCGGATGCGTCACCTTCATGTTGCGCTCGCTGCCGGGGACGACGTAGATGGGCGTCTCGGGCAGGTACCGGCGCACGACGCCGCAGTCGTCGGTGACCGGCTGGGTACTGAAATCGGGGTCCGCGAGCGCATGCTCGTACGCGCGCCGTATCACGGACAGCCTGAAACCCTGCGGCGTCTGGCCGCGGCGCAGCCGTGCGCGCGGGGGTATGGCGGTGATGACGTCGGCATCGTCCACGACGATCACGGTGTCGGCGGAGGGAATCGCCACATCGACCGCGTCGTAGGTGTCCAGGGCCGCGATGCAGTCGCTGATGATGCGCGGCTCGAGCAGCGGCCGCACGGCGTCGTGGAACAGCACCTTGCAGTCTTCGCCGCTCGGGCCCGCCTCGGACAAGGCGGTGATCGCCTCCGCCGTCGAGGCGACCCGGTCCGCGCCGCCCTCGAGCACGCGCGTCACCTTGCCGTACCCGCAGCGCTCGATGAGGCGCTCCGTGGCCGTCAGATGGCCCGGCGCCATCACGATGATGATCTCGTCGATGTCAGGATGAAACTCGAAGGCGTCAAGCGTGTGTTCCAGGATCGTCTTTCCGGCGATCTTCAATAGTTGTTTCGGTATGTCAAGGCCGATCCGCGTGCCTGTGCCGCCGGCGAGCACCACGGCGACGGCCGGAAGCTGTGCTTGCGAAGAGGTCATCTCGGAGCTAATCCATCCTCTGCTCACCGTGCGCTACGGCTTTCCCTGGTAGCCGGGACGGTCCGCGGCGCAAGCCATCACTTTCTTGGGCGTACACCGGTCATTCCGGAACGCGCCAGGCCCGACAGCCCCGGCTCGACCTCGCTGCAAGGATTAGGAATCTATCAATCGTTGTGCCAAGGTACACGAATATTTTGCTGTTCGTTAACCGCGACCCGTGATCGCTTCGATCGATACCCTGATCACGAGGGTGGGTAAGGTCCCGTCCTGCCCGGCCGGTTCACTCGGGCGCGGCCCGGTCGGCTGGGGTCGACCTGACTGTGGCGGGTTGGGTCCTATGGGCATGAGCCCTGCGGAGCCGGCCCGACGGTGACAGCCATGAGCGCAGAAGGTAGCCGAGCGGAGGGTGGACGAGGTGCAACCGAAGGTCAGTGTTGTCATCTCGGTCTACAATCCCGGGCCGTATATCGATGACTGCATCCGGTCGATGATCGGCCAGTCCCTTCCGGCCGCCGAGTACGAGGTTGTATTCGTCGATGATGGGTCCACCGACGACACTCCTGTCCTCCTCGACAAGATCGCCGCGGAGCACACCAACATCCGCGTCGTCCACCAGCAGAACTCCGGCTGGTCAGGTAGGCCCCGCAACGTCGGCATCGATTGTTCCCAGGGCGAATACGTCATGTTCGTCGACCACGATGACTCACTCGGCGCCCAGGCGCTCGAGCGCATGTACGAGTACGGCACCGCCCATAATGCGGATATCGTCATCGGCAAGATGGCGGGAAAGGGACGGTCGGTCCCGCGCGAGCTCTTCAGCCGGAACCGGCCGCACGCGACGCTCACGGACGACCCGCTGATCGACAGCCTCACGCCGCACAAGATGTTCCGTCGGGCATTTCTCAACGAGCATAAGCTCCGGTTCCCGGAGGGTAGGCGGCGCCTGGAGGACCATGTCTTCGTCGCGCACGCCTACCTGGTAGCGGACCGGATCTCGGTCCTCAGCGACTATGTCTGCTACTACCACGTGCGGCGCGACGACGCGGGTAACGCGGGATTCCGTCCGCTGGACCCGGCCGGTTACTTCGCTAACCTGCGGGAGGCACTGGCGATCGTGGCCGAGCATACAGAGCCCGGCCCGCTGCGGGACAAACTGCTGCGGCGGTGGCTGCGCGTCGAGATGGTGGAGCGGCTGCGCGGTGCCCGGCTGCTCAACGCCCCGCCCGATTACCGGCGCGCGCTGCTGGCAGAGATACAGGCGGTGATGCGCGACCATATGGGCCCGTCGGTGGCGGCCGGGCTGCCCGCGCCGCAGCGGGTCGTCGCGGACCTCGCCGCTGGCGGTCGGCTCGCTGACCTGGAGGCACTCGCCGACTGGGAGAAGCGGATCAGCGTGTGGTGCCACCTCGACGATCTGCACTGGCACGACGACACCCTGCGGATCGGCTTTTCCGCTCAGCTTTGCGTCGACGGCGAGCCGGTGACCGCTCGCAGCAGCGCCGGGAGAACCACCGTTGACCCGCCGCTGCTCCCGTCCGCGCTTGTGGCACTGTACCGGGAGCATGACCTTACCGGCGGAGCGCTGCCTGCTAACGCCCGGGCCGTGCTCGTGCTGCGTAACCGGGCCACAGGCGCTGAGTTCGTGCTGCCCGCCGAGCGCTCGGTAGAAGGGGACCCGGGGGCGCTCGTGCACGGCGCCGCGGTGCTTGATCCAGCCACCGCCTTGTCCGGCCGCCCGCTCGAAAATGGCGTATGGGATATCTGGGTGCGGCTGCACAGCCTCGGCTGGACCAAGGATGCCCGGATCGGGGCGCGGCGCTCGGCGAAGGCGGCCGGCGAGCACGCGGAAAAAGGGTTCTCCGCCGTCGGCCGGACGCGGATGGTGCTGCCGTACTGGACCACGCCGCACGGCAACCTGTCGCTCCGGGTAAGGAAACAGGCAGCGCCGCCCGCCGCGTCAGGGAACGCCCCGGCTCTCAGCAGACGCGTGGCGCGGCGGTTGCCCGTACCCGTGAAAGGGGGCCTGAGGCGGGTCCGCCGCCTGATACGCGCATTCGGCAAGTAGCCCCGATCGGGAAGGCCTGTCCCGTGAATGTGATTACGAGTACCACTGTGCGCAGGGTCACCGGACCGCCGGCCGCGCTCGCGTTCGTGTGCGTCTTTCACGCCATCGCCGCTGATATGGGTCGGGCCGGACCTTCCGTATGAGTGGGATGAGACCGTCTACATAAGCCAGGTGAGCCTGCACGCGCCGACTGGCCTGTTCACGGCGCCGCGAGCCCGCGGGCTGACCATCCTGCACCGCGCTTCTTGCTGCCGGTATACGCGCTCGCGAGCATCCCAGCCGCGCAGGGTCTGGACTGGGTCGCCGGCTTCCTCACCCGCTGGTGGTGGCGCACGCTCTGGTTGACAGCCGTGGCCGCGATGCTTGCTGTTCAGCTCGTCAGCCAGCTGGCGATACTTGATCGCTACGTTGTCCCCGCACAGAGAGCCATCCGGCTGCAGTACATCTCGGTGGCGCAGGCCGTTCGTGAGCAGGGCCTGGGGCAGCCCTGCGTTCTGGTCGGCTATACCGCCGCTCCGATCGCCTTCAGCGCGGGCTGCACCGATGTGCCGACGATCACTCATGCCCGGCAGCTCAAGGAGGCGGCCCGCAGGTCCGATGTCGGCGTGCTCACGACCCGGCTTGTGGCCCGCGCTTTTTACAGCGGATGGCCGAGCTACCGCCTGCGAGCTGCACACTTGCGGGATCGGTGGTACCTCTACGTACACCCGTGAACGTGAAAGGCGCCGCGGCGATGCGAGAGGTCAGCCGGTGACGGCGGCGAGTTGCTGCCGCAGTCGGCCGTAGCCGCGGGAGCGCCCAACCCGGCGGTTACGCGAACTGACAAGACGGGGCCAGAACGGCGCGCCCAGCAATTCCTCGGGCTTCACGGCGTGCAGCCGTTCGGTGACCCACTCAGGGACCTTCTGCGGATCCGGTACAACCCACTCCGCCGTAATATCCGCGTACTCATCACTGAGCACGGTGTTCGCCGCATCGGCACCGAAGACGACAGCCATACCGGTCGGCTGGGTGTCGACCTGTATGACGGTCAGGTCGGGCCGGTGCTTTTTCAGCACTGGCACGATCTTGTAAACATCTCCTGTCCAAGCGGTGGTGTGCCTATCTCTCGCGGCCTCGTCTACGTTGCGCGGCAGCATGTCGTCGAAGACGATCACGCTGGACCAGTCCGCGAACCTCTCCACGTTGATGAAGTCGCGAAGCGCGTACTCGAACAGGTGCATGCCGTCGATGAAAGCCAGATCGAGCGTTGTGCCGCCGCGGTAGTGCGCGAACAGCGGGCGGCCACGGCGCAGGTTGCTGACCGACGGCGCAGGTTGCTGACCGGATTTCGCGCGCTCTTCAGGTGGCCAAGCGGGTCTTTGCCCGCGAAGAAGGCATCGCTGGTCGCGCGCGCCAACTGGATGTCCGCCCGCAGCGGTGCGGTGACCTTGAACGCCGGATCGATGGCGATGCTGGGTACCCGCGAGAGGGCGAGGCTGCGGCCATAGTTCACCCCGATCTCCAGGTAGTTTCTTGCGGCCGTCACCTTGTGCAGCTGGCGCAGGAACTCGTGGCGTAGCAAGGAAGCCTCCTGTCGCCCCGCTACGGGACTGTCCGTGGCACTGGCGATTGAGGCGAGACTAGTGCGGTGTCCACATACCTTCGCCGGGTTGCCGGGGGCATCAGTCCAGGATCGCTGGTGGCGGTGACCCCCTGAACGTTAGTGGTCACCGCACTAGCCTAACGACGACGATCCGTCTGTCATCGCCTACATGTGGCGGGGCACGCGCCCGGTCATGACCACCGCGACGTCGGCCGGTGCGGGTCTTCACCCGGCGTCCCGCGCCGCGCACCCTCACGCGGCTGGCATCATGTGGGCTATGCCATATGCCTACCTGGGGCCCGAGGGGACGTTTTCGGAGGCTGCGCTGCGTGCCGTCGACCCCGGCGCCGAGCCGCTGTCCTGCCCCACCATCCAGGCCGCCCTGGCCGCGGTGCGCGACGGCACGGCCGAGCGGGCCGTGGTCCCGATCGAGAGCTCGGTCGAGGGCGTGGTCACCGCGACCCTCGACGACCTGGCCACCGGGAACGGCCTGGTCATCCGGGCGGAACTGCAGATCCCCA
>WNGR01009482.1_pt1 | contig 11936 bp, 11 predicted proteins | sample 5407581 | NCBI WGS metagenome assembly WNGR01 (sample SAMN13153383, study PRJNA577476) | soil metagenome | isolation source: 80 cm soil or saprolite under Garry oak tree replicate 2 | place: USA:California | collected 2016-06-15
CTTTCAGTCGTGGGCAAACGGCAAGCAGGTCCGCCACCGGTAGGGCTGCGCTGACCACCTGCTCAAAGTTGTCCAGCAGCAGCAGTGTCTTTTTCTCATGGAGAGAGCTTTTCAAATGTTCCAGCGGCGATTGGTCTCGTGCTTCCCGAAGACCGAGCGTTTGAGTGATGGCAGGGATGACCAGGTCGGGGTCGCTGATGGGAGCCAGGGACACGAACCAGGTCCCGTCTGTGAAGTGCTCAGAGAGTTCCGCTGCTACGTGCAGCGCCAGGCGGGTCTTGCCCACTCCTCCAGGACCGGTCAGGGTGAGGAGACGCACATCTTCACGCAGGAGAAGCTGCTGGACGGCGCCCGCCTCTTTCTCGCGACCGATAAACGGGGTGGGTTGAATAGGCAGGTTGTTGGGGTAGCTATCCAGCGTCTTGAGCGGGGGGAAGTCGGCAGGTAAGCCAGCAATGACGAGCTGAAAGAGCTGGCTGGGTTGTTGAAGGTCCTTGAGGCGATGGGCTCCTACATCGAGCAGGCTCACCCCCTGTGGGAGAGTATGCTCCACCAGGTCGCGAGTCGTTTGGGAGAGCAAGACCTGTCCGCCGTGACCAGCACTCATGATGCGTGCAGCCCGATGCACGTCCAGGCCGACGTAGCCCTCAGAAGAACGCTGCGGCTCGCCGGTGTGCAGTCCTATGCGCACTTGCACGCTCACCCCTTCAGGCCAGGGATGGCTGGCGAGGGCGAGTTGGACCGTCACTGCTGCTGCAACGGCATCGCTGGCGCGAGCAAAGGCCACAAAGAAGGCGTCCCCTTGCGTGTCGACCTCGTGGCCATCGAACTCAAGGAACGCGGCACGTAGGAGGGATCGGCATGATTCCAGTATGTTCGTGTAGCGCTCACCTACTTGTTGGAGTAGGTGTGTAGAGCCCGCGATATCGGTGAAGAGCAAGGTGACCGTTCCTGTTGGGAGTGCATGCATGGAGCACCTCCTACACCCAATACGCAACGCATTCCAGATCCGTCTGGGCTACTGGTCTCGACGATGACTGTGATCGCCTCTGCACCATTATACCTCATCACTCGACAGAAGGAGGCGAAGGCGTTCCTTCTGTCGACGAAACCGATTTCCCCACACCATTGATTGTTCATGCAAGGCCCTGATTCTGGGAACAACCTTCCAGAAATCGTGCAATCCGACCGTTCACGCCGAGAGTGAGTGGCCTGAAATCCTAATATTGTACTCCTTATTGGGATAGGTTCTTAGTTTTCTCAAGGTAGACTCTGGCCGCAGCCAATGTGGCCGGTGTCAGCCGGTGCGTCTGTGTCTTATTGACCTTATGTCGGTAGAACTTCACTTCACCAGCAGCCAGGTTAAAGTCGCTGATGCGCAGGCGAGCCACTTCCCCCACGCGAAAGCCATGATCGATAAAGAGACACATAATCCTGGCGTCCCGGGGCTCGTCCTGGTTTTTCAGCTCTTCAGCCTGCTCGTAGGTTATGATGGTAGGGGTGGCCTTCTTAGCCGTTTCCATGCGGGTCTCAGCACGCTGCTCGTCGATATTGCGGCGCTCGTCACCACTATAGCCTTTGATCGTCTGGATAAGCTTGAACTGCTGCTCGTCCATGAAACCAGCCTGGAAAGCCAGCTCACAATATTTGCGGGCCGTGTACAGGCGGCTATTGATCGACCCCAATGAGTATCCCTGGACGAGCATCCACTGGCGGAAGACTTCCAGGACGCCATATGTCACCTGCCCCCAGGGGGCAATCTCGTCCCGGTAGTTCAGAAGGGGCAACTGGTTGGTGCTTGCCAGGAACTGCTCAAAAAGGGCAATGTCGCTCTTGTGGCGACGAACAGTTTCCCTAGCTTTCTTTTTTCGGTAGAGTTCCAGGGCCTGAGATGCCACGAACTCATCGGCTTCCCTGGCAAAAACGGATATATCTGCCTGGACTGCTGGCAGATTTGAAGTGCTCACTGATGCAACTCCTATATCGTGTAGTTTGACTGCATTAGTCTCCAAAAAAGGACATGCTACGTATTTACCAACACTGGCAAATGTCGTTGGTGAGGTTGTGGCCGCGTTCCCAATAGTAGCAGATCCAATAGCGTTCCCGCTCGAACTGCACCGCACCAGCGACTTCTTCTAAAATGATCAGTTTTGGTTTGCGATTTTGCACCTCAAGGCTTTGTATCCATGCCCATTTAGCGGGGTTATTCGTATCTCTCATATGGGCAAGTAGGCGTTGTTCTGGATCATCAGCTTTACCTACGTAGCGTACTTTCTGTTCAAGCTCATCGACAAGTGCGTAGACGAAGGTGCGTTCTTTGTGTGGCGGTCGTGGAGGGGTCGTTAATGGTGCTTTCCATTCAATAGGAACGCCCCATTCTCTGCACCCATAAGCAGCATGGATAGTAACCTCACATCCTACTCCTCGACAAAAATTAACCTGGTCAGCCCAAAGCCCGGTTTCATAGCAACCCGGTTCAACAGGATACCGAGTTGGCTCGTCACCAGTCTTTTGATGTAGCCGTAACCTACTCAACACCAGGGGGTGGGCCTGAGGCATAGTACAACCAGCAAACCAGTTTGCAAAGTTATCTAAGTCATTTAGCTTAGGGTGAAAACAATAGACTTGTTGACTGTAGGGAAGCCGCACCTTCATTCTGAGTATGGTGATACCATATTCATACGATTTGAGCTCAGCAAGTTCATCAGGTGTCAGCTCATCAAATACCCATCCTTGCCCTTCCTGGTAAACCCATCCTCTAGTGCTATACAACTGCATTAGGTATAGGAGAGCCCAGTCCGGCCTGTTCCTTCGCTCTTTGCCTGCTATCTTCACGTCAGCTACCCTCTTGTTACGCTTTCTGTAGGCAACTTATATCATCTCATGTCTTTGGCGGATATACGCGTCAGAAGTGGCGAATTTATGCTAACTTCGACATATCGCTATTCTACACAAAAGTGTCCGATTTGGTTAAAATATCGGACACCTTTTGGGCTTATTTTACGTCCTTTTAGAACAGATGTCAACTTATGTTGTTACTTATTGTACCCGATGATTTTGTGCTAAAATATAGCTTGTTATTCAGTGTTACCAGAGTTGCTTGATTTTGTCTCCTTGTATGGAACCCCCTATGTATTTGGATAGGTCATTAGCAAGAAGTGAGGCGAGCTATGAACTCAGGACCATATCCACCGCAAGACAATAATCCTTGGCGAAGACCATACCAACCACCATACTATCCGCCTCCAGTTTGGTCTGGGCAGCCTCAACCTCATAGATACAGCGGCTGGCTCTTAGCTGCCTTGGTGATTGGGTATATTGTCGCGATAGTGCTGGAGTTCATGGAGATTGCAGTCACCAGCACACCAGATGCAATCGGTGGAACAGCGACTGCTAGTCCTGGTATCTTAGGTTATGTTGGTGGTTCGCTACTGATTATTCTTAATGTCATCATTATTGTAGTTGACAGCCATAGCTTCTTTACTCTTTACGGCAAGCTCCAATGGCGGAGGATGAAAACATGGCTGAAGATTGTACTCTTTTTTATCTACTTCGGTTTGTGTGTGATGCCTGCCATCTATCTTGTTATGGCTACTCAATACTATTTGAGAACCAGACAACAGAGACTAGGTGACGCGCTTCGCGATGGTTGGCTTTGGTATCGAAGAAAGACACAGAAGGCCCAACTCATTTTTGGTATGTGTCTCATCTTCCTGCTTATATTCAGTGTAACTGGAATCAGTTTAGCGGCAATGGCAGACAGAGCAGCCGCATTAGCACTGCTTGCGCCTACCGCAGTACCTACTCAGGCTTCGTTGACGAACAATGCGCCAACTTCCACACCAACGCTCGTATCTCTAGCTGCATCTACTACTACTCCGACACTGGCACCTACGGCTACGCCTAAGCCGACGCCGAAGCCCACACCTAAACCAAAGCCAACACCCACGCCCAAGCCGTCATGCAACGCCGTGAACAATAACCCGTGGTGTTATAACTTCGACCCAGGCAATCTTATCACGAACCCGCCATCCAATTTCTGCGATTATTTCAACTGCATCGCGAGCTTCTGGGCACCTGACGACCCAGATGGTGGACATGTGGTGGAGTGTTCTGACGGAACCTACAGCCAGTCTGGAGGTGAAAGCGGTTCCTGCTCGCATCACGGAGGCAATTGGAGGCCGCTATACTCGCATTAGGAGCCGTTATATATGGAAATACCTAAGGAGACTCACGTCAATAGCTTGACCAACTTTGGCTGTCATTTACCCATGCTATGCGGCATGTGAGCGTTCTACCGATCATGTTATTAGCGTGAAAGCCCTAAGCTACCGTTGAATTCAGAACAACAACAAGAAATATTAAAGCTCAAGGATAAAATGAAGGAGCTTGGCATTGACTCACTCGACATTAAATTTCCAGAGCCTGGATTTTACCAGTCATTGGAAATGATAGAGCCATCAGTAAGTACATTTCGTTTAAGAAGTTCAGAACTCACTGACGAAAAGGCGGCAATTGCTAGCCTTGCTCAAGCTGACCCATCAAATATTCAAATAATTGCTGCATCTTTGTTAGAGATCGGCAACAGCTACTATATGAATAAGCTTCGTCAGTCACTGCTGGATCGACTCTCTCAGGGGAAGTGGGCCGTGCTGCGGTTCCTACACGATTTTGCTGTTCCTTTTGACAATAATCAGGCGGAGAGAGATCTTCGGATGATCAAAGTCCAGCAAAAGGTTTCGGGTTGCTTCCGTACCGAACAGGGGGTTGCGATGTTCTGTCGCATTCGCAGCTACCTCTCGACGTTACAAAAACAAGGGATCAAATTGCTGTCTGCGCTCGATCAGACGCTTTCTGGTCATCCCGTTCTTCCCGCTTTTTCATGACCCTACTGAATAGTCACTACTATTTGGTTATCTTAGATGTACCTCAAATACTTTCTGTAAATTCTTTTAGTGGTTTGTCTAGAGAGTTACTGTCTGTTCTAGTATGGAAGGATGCATACTTTTCTCTTTCAGAAGCGAGAGGAACATTGCTTGTATCTTCGCCTCGTCGTAGCCATGTTCGCGGAGATATTGTTCCATGAACTGGTGTATACGGTAGCTGAGCGGACAACGACCCTGAAAGCTACCGCTTTGCCTGCTAGCAAAGATGGGCCACCCATTACATGCCCCCTGATACTTACAGTGCTTGCAATACTGCTCTCGATGATGGTCATCCCGATCCAATGAAGCGGCATAGGCTTGCGAACTAAGAATTTCTTCTATCGTTTGCTGCCCTACGTTTCCCATAGCAAGGGATGGCTCATAACCATCAAGAACACGAAAGAGATTTCCATCGTGATTGACCACAAAGACACCATCACCATCAATGCGTCGATTATAAAGTCTTCCTTGGATGCCAGCCATCTTGCGAAGGGTATTCTCAAAATGCTCCATAAATGGAGCCACAGGAATCCGAATGCCCGTTTCGAACCAATATACAAAGAGCTTTTGTAGAGCTAGGATTAATTCGTCATAGGATGTTGCAAACTTATCTATTGCTCGTGTCTCCGGCCCATCAAAAAGAGGGAGCACACGCCAAGGAATGTGTCGCTCTGCATAGAAGTCATACACTTCGCAGATGCGCTGAGAGGTATGCTTCGCCAGGACAGTAATGGCCCCTACCTTGATGCCGTGACTAATCAACCGCTCCATGTTGCGTAGAACTGATGACTCTGTCTCTTTGCCTGTAACCGAAACACGAACCCCCGGGACGACATCACACGATACGCCAACGTCAATATCGTGATGTTTGATTAAGGAAATCATTTCATCAGTTAAACGATATAGGTTAGTTTGCATCCCGATACGAAGTACATTGCGCTCCATCTCCGATCCTAAGATTTCATGACATAGAGATAGCACTTCCTTAAGGTAGGGGAGCGGCAAAGCAAGTGGTTCGCCCCCATGTAAGACTAACTTCGTGGCAGGATTCCGATGACGAGCCGTTTGGAGATGGTGAAAGGCCTTAATTGCCTCAAGTAACTGCCGCCAGGTTTGCAACGACATGCGATCACGCTTGGCAAGATCATCCCATTCATAGCAATATGCACACCGCAAGTTACAGAACTTAGAGACCTTAACAACCCATGTAATAGGAGACTGAATCGTCCCAAGATGCATTTGTGTGCTCATCAACCAACATCTCTTTCTCTAAGATGCAGCCTTTCCTTAATTATCCCTCACATTTGTAGCAACCTGCGATATACAGCGGGATGTGATGAATACTTTGTGAGTGTTAAGTTGTCTCCTTTGTCTCTGGAGGAGTTATGACTGCTGGTGTCTCTGGAGGAGTTATGACTGCTGGATCGATCAGCCATCCCCACTCATCGTGTGGTCGATGATCATGATACTGTACCCATGAAGGACCGCTCTCCTTGATATATATTGCGTTCCCAAATACTGTATTGACCTGCACCACGGTTTCTCGTTTGACGACATGTAATAGATTGGTATTAGGATCCAATCGGAGAGCACCACGAACTGTGTTTTCGCTGATATCGGTTTCTGATAGACCGCTAATAGCAGCTTGAAGTGCTGCACTGATAATCTGATTTCTTTGCTCTTGATCCATGTACTTGCACCTTCCTGTAAACTAGACGACGTACGCCTGTATATCACACAAAATACAATCCTCCACGGAGGAAACTTAGAAGGTAAAAGAAACCCGGTTACTTGTCCTCAATCTTCCCTCTAGCCAAGTCTCTGTTGTATGCATCCACTGCTGCTTCCTCTATAAAGACGCCGATATTCGTCTTTTTTACATATCAGGTACAAAGAAATACGAGATACCATATGTCTATTATTATGCAGGAATTTTTGAGAATTGTCCAGTATCTGCTAAAATAGACAGACATTTGGAGATAAGGAATCAGGTGGGAGAGTCAGGGGAAGACGGCTTAGCTAAGGCAGGCAGGAGGCTCTCCCGTGGGGCAGACCCCAGCACGTCGAGCAACTCTTCCAAGGAGAAGATGCCATAGCGGCCCGCCATGTAGATCACCGCTGGAGCGCTGCCCAGCTCGCGCTGACGAAGTCTGCGCAGCCGACGAATGGCCATCGAAGCCAGTCGCTCGCCCGCCTGCAAGCGATAGACTTGGGCGGTATTGAAGGCCAAGCATGTCAAGGTCGTGCGTCCCAGCACCGCTGCGACATCGCGTCCCCAGTGCTGCTTCTCCAGCCCCCATCCCTCTTTGAGTTCGCGGTAGGTATCATCCTCAATGTGCCAGCGTGGACGAAACGCCTGCAAGGCGGCAAATCCATCGGAGAAGCTGCGGGTACTCACCAAAGCCCTGAGCGGCTCGGCGGCTGCCTCCTCGGTCGTCACATCGTGGATGAGACACGCCCACAGGCTGGCATCGGCTACCCCATAACTGGCCGCCGCCTCCGTAAAGCCCTCCCAACTCGTCAGTTCCCCCACTGCCGCCACCTCGACCTGGCGCAGTTGCTTGTGACCTTGGATAGTGCGCAGATAGCGATGGGGGGTCCAGTCAATGAGCTGCCCGTCGGCCAGCCCTTTCAGATCCTGATAGAGCAGACGATCCTCGGGCAAGCTGACCAGGGCCTCAATGCCCTTGCCGTACTTGAGCCACGCCAACAGCGGTCCATCGGCGTAGAGCGCATCGGCCAGCAGCAAACCGATGGCCTGCGGTCCGGCCACCTCTAACACTTGCTCGATGAGCGAACGCGTCACCACCGCTTCTTGGCCTTTCTCCGAGGCCTGCCCGCTCAACAGTCGCCAGGCCACGATGACCGGACGGGTGGCCGACACACACACCAAAGCCACCAGACGAAAGTCATCGCCCAGCCCGCTGCCATCGACGGCATAGACCCGCCCACGCACCAATTGTCGCTGGTAGAAAGCCTTGACCCCGGCTGCTTGCGCGTGCAGCCAGGCCGACTCCTCCACCCGACGCAGGGCATCGCGCAAGGTATCCGGATGACAGGGCAAGGACTCGACTTGGCGTCCAACGGGATGGCGATGTCGTCCATTGCTGCCTTGACGGATTTGCACCGGGGCCCAGCCCAGTTGCAACAGCACGGCTGGTTCGCGGAACAAGACCGAGCTTCCTCCACGGAGGCGAGGCGGCTTCCACAAACGGCAAGGTGGCCAGCGTGCGCAGCAACAACTCATCAGCCACTCCGGCTCGTTCTCGCTGCACCTCTAACTCATCTAAGGGGCCACTGGCCATCGTCGTGGCCAAGTCTGGCCGTTCGCCTCGTCTCAACGCCTCCACCACGGCTGCTTTCTCGTTTCGATACCATGCCATCTTCTTCTTCCTCCCTTAGAACTTCCCTTCTAGTCTATCACCTCCTCCCCTTATCTCCAAATGTCTGTAAAATAGAGGTTCTAGCAAAAATCGGGGGTTGAAAACGAGCCGAGAGGCTGCTACTGTGAACAAAAACCTGAAGAACAGTAGGGGCCTCTCGTGCAAATCACCGTATCGCTCATCGTCGACATCCCTGCAACTGGGGATAGCAATCAGGGTTCCACTAACTATCGGGGGCTGGGGATTGAAAAAAGAGAAAGAAGTTGCTCCTGTGTAAAAAAACTGAACAAGACACAGGGAGGAACATCTCATGTACGCGACAGTATCGCTGAGGATCGAACTCGATGCAAGCGCCAGCCTCAGTGACATGGAAAGCCAGATCCAGCAAGCAGGAAGAGAAGCGATGAAAGAGGCGCTCAACAAGCCATTCGCCAAAGTGAAGAGTACCAGAAGACCTGCCCGGAGTGTGGAAGCGAGCAGGCGCAAACGCAAGGAACGAAGCGCAGAGTCTTGCTGACCAGTTTTGGAAGGTTGGAAGTGCCCCTCAAGCGGCTGCGCTGTCAAGCGTGTTGCCAGCGGTTTCGCCCGGCGGAGCGCTATTTGGCCGAGGTCAGTTGCTTTTGGTTTGCCATAAGGGGTTCCTGCCTTTCTCACACGCCGTCCTCACAGAGGGAGTTCGCCGCGTCACACGTGTTGGTCAGCGCATATCTGTGACCACAGGCCCATCGTCACACCAATGGAGCGGCTGGCTAGCTTTTCCTCTGCTTCAAACGCCAGTTGTGCCTACTGAACAAATAACGTGTCTCTCCTGCAAGGTCTGTAGCAACGTCATAGATGATCTTAACTTAACGCAGGGCCGTTGCTACTTCGTCCATCGACGAGAGATTCTGGAGGGGACCAGACTTTGCCGTCGAAACTTGACCACCAGATGTAATCGTTGTCTGCCCCTTTCCAGGCCATGTAAAGCTGATCATTATCAGTGGCTAAAGCGGGGCTAGTGCTACTTTGTCTATCGGTGAGAGGCTCTGGAGGGGACCAGGTGTTGCCGTCGAAACGAGACCACCAAATGTAATTGTTGTCTGCCATTTGCGATGCCGTCCAGGCCATATACACTCCATTCAAGTTGACTGCTAAAGCAGGACTGTTGCTGCTTTGTCTATCGGTGAGACGCTCTGCCGGTGACCAAGTGTTGCCGTCGAAACTCGACCACGAGAGGGTCTCGTTGTTTACCTCTTTCCAGGCCATGTAAAGCAGACCAGCTCTGCCTGCTAAAGCGGGGTTGGTGTCGCTTTGTCCGTCGGTGAGAGATTCTGGTGGGGTCCAGCCCTTGCTAGTGAGCTGCGACCACCGGAGAGTAGCGTCGTTTACCCCTTTCCAGGCCATGTACGTTCCGAGATAGTTGCCTGCTAAAGCGGGGCTGTTGCTACTTTGTCTATCGGTGAGACGCTCTGCCGGTGACCAAGTGTTGCCGTCGAAACTCGACCACCGGAGGGTCTCGTCGTCTACTCCTTTCCAAGCCATGTATCTTGCACCGAACAGGTTTGCTAAAGCAGGGCTGGAGCTACTGTGTCCATCTGTAAAAGGCGTTTGAGGGGACCAGGCTGTGCCGTCGAAACTCGACCACCAGATGTAATCGTTGTCTACCATTTTCGATGCCGTCCAAGCCATATAGACCATATGCTTTTCCTTTCTGTCTCCATTTCTTCCCTGGTTTGCAGGACTGGCTGGATGAAAGCCTCGCCAGATTTTCAACCACTTTATCTCGATTTCACGTTCGTCTACGCACCGTTTTGACCTTTTTCAACCAGTTGGTGGTAGTATACCCGATCACCAGAATAATTGTACAGATTTCACCAGTTTAAAGGCTCATGGCCACTCTTGATACTCCCTTGAAAAAGGAATTTTTCTCTAACCGACGAACGAGTCGTTTCTGGACTGCCTGTCGATCCCATTCATCAAAGTAATTGCCTCCCAATTCTTCATAGCCTTCGTCTTCTGACAGGATATGAGGGCGTTTCCTAACTCTGAAGAAGTAGGGTAAACTGACTCCAGACGAGGCTAGCTCCCTCGTCAAGGGAGTCAGTCGATGATGCCTACTACTTGTCACCAGCAGGCACCGGTCCCGCCCCCCTCATACCACCGTCGAGAAGTCCAAGCTCAGGCCCAGCGTGCGCGAGCGTTACATATCAATGCCCTCAACTTGATCGAAACCTTGCACCTGCTGGCGTGTTCAGCTGGCGCATCGGCGCTGTCCGCCCCCATTACCCAAAGGTGCAGGCGGTCGCCCACGTACCTACCGCGAAGAGTCCTTGCTGCTGATCGCCTTGCTCAAAACGCTTTGGCGACTCTCCTACCAGGATGTGCATGACTGGCTGGAGAGTTGGTCGGCTCTGGCCTTGGCCTGTGGCTTACCACTCGACTCAACTGGCAAGCCGTGCATTCCTAGCCCGTCTCAACTGTGCAAACGCTGGCAAGCAGCAGGAGCGCCTCCCTTCGAGACCCTCTTCGTGCTCACGGTCTGGCGTGCCGTGCGCTGCCATCTGATCGGGGCTCGCGATCTGATCATCGATAGTGCTCCCATCCTGGCTTGGCACCGAGCTGATCCCGATGCGGCCACTGGTCACGCTCCCGCCCACCATCCCCGTCTCCTGCTGCGCGGCTATCGCGTCCATACCCTGCTCTGCCGTGGCTCCGGCTTGCCTGTGCATTTCCTGCTCTCCCCAGCGAACTGCCATGATGCCCCCTTTGCTCGTCCACTCTTAGAACTGGCTGTTCGTCTCTATCGCATTCGTCCTCGCATCATCCGCCTAGATGCGGGCTATTGGGGCCTTCAGCTCATCCACTGGATCCACGCCACTCTGGGAGCTATGGCGGTGGTTCCCTGGAATCCCAAGCGACAAAAGAACCGCTCGTGTTTGCCGCCAACCTGGACCAAAGAAGAATTGGGCAAACGCAGTTCCATTGAACGCTTCTTTGGCCGGGTCTTCCTCTTCTTTCGTCTGCAACGGCCTCCTTACTCGGACTGGTCGACTATCGTCCGGCAGGTCGCTCTGACCTACACTGCTACCATTATCGTCGCTTTGGCTGCTCAGCAGGCCGGGCGTCCTGATCTCATTCGTTCACCTAAGCGCGTCTCGGCTCATACCTGGGAGGGCTTTTGAGTTAAGAAATTCCCTCATAATCCTTACTCATGCGGCGATAGCTGTACTGGCTACTTGGGTCATCCGTTCAAAACCAGGCACTTCGAGACGGAGAAAGGCCTCCTTCCCCTGCTTGCAAACAGAGGAGGGTGGGTGTACAATCGGACGTCATCAACAGTATGCTCCTGCTCGAACGATGATACTCTCACGTAATGGAGAAGCTTTTGTTATGGCTAGTGTTTTGACACATCTCCTGCGGCTGAAGGAGGACTGCTGGGATGCGCTCTCCTCTCGCTTCGCTGGTTAGACGAGACCACTCGGGACCTCCTTGCCACTCGCAACCCTCACCGACCTTGGGAAAAGCAAGTCTCAGCTCATCCACTGGATCCACGCCACTCTGGGAGCTATGGCGGTGGTTCCCTGGAATCCCAAGCGACAAAAGAACCGCTCGTGTTTGCCGCCAACCTGGACCAAAGAAGAATTGGGCA
>WNGR01007061.1_pt1 | contig 11935 bp, 10 predicted proteins | sample 5407581 | NCBI WGS metagenome assembly WNGR01 (sample SAMN13153383, study PRJNA577476) | soil metagenome | isolation source: 80 cm soil or saprolite under Garry oak tree replicate 2 | place: USA:California | collected 2016-06-15
GAATGGGGTTCTGGGGCAGAAGCTACCATGTCCAGATCAGCTGCTTATCCGATAGCATATCGTGGATGAAAGAACAAGTATGGCGGCGTGGCGCACCTCTGTGTTCGTCCTTGTTATGTGTCCGTGATGCTTGATTTGCTTCTTGAGGCATCGTGCAAAGCCTCGTAGCGCCGCCTGTCGAGCACTTGAAGGATGTCGGTGAACTAGAACAGTCGTCTGGAAACGGCTTTGCACCAAACGGCATCATCGGAATTTGTGTCTCCTCTGTCATAAAGCGGTCATGATCACTCGAGTAGGCTACGACATCTGTGATGGCCTGGGTTTGGTTCGTCATCTGGTCGTCTGTGAGGGGAGGAGCCACCCCGAGAATGCCAAGTTTGATCAGTCATGGGATGTAACTCGCGGTTGCGGTTGCGACCAACTCACAAGATTTGGGTGTGTCGGTGTCAAAACGTGGAAAAAGGTTCCTCAGGTCCCTGTCAGCCATAGAATCCACCTGCACCGCGAGCTGGTCGTCGGGTACTTTGACTCGCGTTTGCGGTCCGGGAAAAACATCTAGGATGGGACACGGAGTCGTGAATGGCCGATGAAGTACACTAGCCACTGAGGTCTGAGATCCAGACATTGTTATAAAATTCGATAGTATCCTGAGTACGCATGTTGTACGGACCTCATCTGACGAGGAGAGTGTTGGGTGGTGATTCGGGGAGTGTCCAAGTAGCGGAGTATACGTATTTACTATCGTGTCCACCTGTGCGGGCGTCAAGGTCTACGGTAGACCCAGGTGAATAGTAGACTCACTTGACCAACTGTTGGAGGGTAGAACCCATTTCCATGCTGTTGCGTCATTGACAGAAATGGTGAGCTGTTCCAGCCATTGCCAGAAATGCCGGTGTCTGACACGGGAAGACCCCGGAGTTGTGTGGAAGACCCTAGGCCTTCGATAAGGACGAGATCCCATGAAGACTTGGGGAAACATTGGACAGTCGCTTGTGACAGCGGTGAGCGGTAAGGTTGGTTCATCATCTGCTAAGGCGAGGGCTGCGGCACACCAGACAGATAAAAAGTGCTAAGACCTCGGGGGTGATGGGATTTCTCCTTGGATTTTATGTTATGCGGTCGTGCCATCATGATGAGCATGGGCGGGGACGGGGTCGCGCAGACACCCGGATGGAAAAACTTGGAGCGTTCGCGCCCTGGTACTTGGCACAAGTAACTTCTCACGGACTAGACTCATTCGGTCCTTCACTGGCACCACTACGAGAGATCTTCCAGCGACAGTTTTATCCGACGTGGGAGGAAGTATACTGGTACTTGGCGCATTGGCCTTCTGCGGGCGACGCTGGGTGTCAGTTTCTCTCCGGCACAATCTAAGTTCAGGGTCGAGTCTGAGCCTACCTCTTTAGTGCGCGCCATATTGTTGCTAGGATGAAGGGCGTATCAACTGTTGGTTCGCGATCAATTCCGGTAATCCACTTCAAGAGCCTTGGGTGATCGGCTATCGCACGCAGAGGGAGAGGGAACTTATCATGTCTGGCGCCCAGGTGCCCAGATATGCCAGGTGGCAGTCTTTACTAATTAGACTTATTTTTTCTGATCTGATCTCAGATAACTAGTTATCTTCATTCTCCGCTCACTCCGGCTACTCAAGTTTTTTGCCGAGGCTCATTCTGAAAACAAGCCGTGACTGCATATTTCCACGCAGTATTTGCACGCCTACAGCATTTCAAAATAACATTCCAAACTAGTCTCAGCTAGCCGAATCGAGCGCCTGAAAGCAGCTATCGGAGGAATGAAAAGCATGACGGCGTGGCGCTTGCGAGACTCACAGTCGGCGCAACCAGCCGACCAGAAGGCACAAATTCGATCGGATTTTATTCTCCCTCCTACCCCCCCAAATTTTGCCCAAATTCCCATAGTTCGAACTTCATTCGCTTTTGTTTCATGTGTGGGCTACCACACGAGTGTTGTGCCCGTCGTCGCATGGTTCTTGTAATCTGATATTAGTGATAACCCTTTGAGACGCACTCAATGAATGGGTCAACCTCCCTACGGGGAATGATATCATCATTGGTTCAATAACGTTGTTTATCCGTCGGTCGGATAAGATGACGCCAAAGTGAGGCCGTTGAGGTACTGTGCGCACATGCCAAACATAAAGGATGGACTAATACACGCGTCTACGGCACGGCGAGGTCGATAAGGCAAGCCACACACGTAAGTGCGTATTGAAATTTGAAAGCTTAGGGATTCTGGGCGCAAAGAAGTCCCAGGCGAGGGCAGGAAATGAAAAAAAGGAACGAGGCAGACGACAAAGCCCGGGGCGTGGGCACGACAGCTCAAGCGAGGATGGATCAATGACACGCTCAGCTGACTGCGAAATTGAGCGACAATAGAAATAAGGAAGGTGCGGCCCAAGGCATGTCATTGGCACTTGCTTGCGAATCGCCGTCGAACAAGTCAGACGCCCAGTCAGGGGAAGGAAGGAGGATCTCGGACTGAAAGTGGAACGCAGGCAGGCCCGGAGTCCGACCCAACCAGGTCTTGTCAAGGTCTCACGACCGTTTGAATGGCAGCCTCTTCCCGGTCACTCTGTTGCAAGCCTGGGGGCAGGACTGAACTGTTGATAATTAATGATAATTCTCACGGGGGGTCACGGGGAGCAGTGGGAGAATCATCTCGTCATAAGCGTGATGTCTGTTTCAAGGTCTGTTTAGGTATCGAGATGAAACTAATCGTTCTGGTGAATGAGCGAACCGGACGAAGGCAAGAAGCCGCGGCGGAAAACATTTTGACTGGAAAACAGAAGCACTTTCGAAAAAAAAGAAAAAGAAATGGATACAGTATAGAACTCGGTATAGAAAGAGGGTTTTTGTTTAAATCTATTTTATTCCGGGACATGCAATTAAGGCAAAGACCGGTCGTCGTGAGGACATTTGTACTGTATGGGGCTCCCTAGTCTACGTAGTAGTTGAGTGGTAAAGTCGTTAACTTGGGTTTGGAACATCATAAATAGATAAATGATGCAGATGCGTGGGTTTGTTGGAAGCTCGAGGGCTTGGTGTCGTGTCATGTGAGGGAAATGAAATACCATAGTCCCGATTTGTGGCCGTCAGAGGTTCCCGCCGCATGCAGGGTTGTGGGAGGCAGAGGCTTCGTTGAGGAATCTCAACAGTAGAAAAGGGGTTGAATCGTTGAGTTGCTGGGCGCTTCAGCTGACAGAACCGAGCGAGAATGCCGGTTTGAAAATGAAAGAGTTGAAATTTATGGTAAATATAAAATTAAATTACTTTGCATGATTTGAATAAGTTGAGATCTTTTGTACACTCGGGCCTGTGAGAACACCGGCTGCAGGGCTCGGAGGCCAACTTGGAGGCCGCACCCAAAATAAGGTATTTGGATTCTGGAACTGGCCATCATTGGGACGTTCGATATTTGGCACCACACTGTCTGTTCCTTTCGCCTATGCCGTTACGGTATCCTTTGGGCGACCGGATACGATGCAGGTCACACACTCATCTCCAGAGCGCCAAGTGGTGATTCATTCCCTTCTCTCTTAGACCCTCGATTGATAGATAACATTACTGTAAGAAGCAAAAGAAATGATGGAGGACAAGACGCCGAATTAGATTCTGCACACAAGCAAACAAAAAAGCTACTGTAACGCCGAGCAGGAGAACAAGGGTTATCGAACACGAAAGGTTATTTTCTAAAGTATGCAGCCTATGTTGTGTGTCAACGTCGTAGAACTCTTCTCGACTTGATGGGAATTTAAAATGTACACTAAGTTTGGGTGGCGTGCTTGACAAGGTAGATGTATGAACAAGAGCGGATTAACAGAGTATTGTGGGATGCATGTGCAAGTTCGATGGTATCGCTTGTTTTTGTTTTGCAGGTTTGCGGTAGATAACAGGTGTTGGTTGGTTGGCTGGGAATCGAAAGAAATGAAAGCGATCGGATAAACGCCGCTGGCGCAGCATGGGTCAAGAGGCTCCTAGGGCACCACAGCCTCGCCGTGCCTCATCCGCGGTTCGTCCCACAGCGCACCAACGCGCGCCCGGCAGCGAGGGTCACTCACCAGTAGCCGCGCCACGACGTTCCACCACCGCAAGACGCACGAGCTGCGCGCCGCGCACCTCCCCCTCCTGTTCCAGCTCGCCCACAGGAGCAGGCCAAGCCCACTCCCCACGCACGACGCGCAGGACCCAGCGTCGGCGGGGGACGCGTCGAGCATGAGCGAGGGGGCGAACGGGAGGGTGCGCGCCGCGAGCGCCCACGCGTCGGTCTCGCGGCCGTCGTACGTGCCGGGCGTGCGTGCGCGCGGCTGCTTCGGATGCGAGGCGGAGTGGGAGTGTGTGGTGGTGGTGTTGGCATCGGACGGCGCGCGCGAGGGGAGACTCGGCGTAGGTGGTGGTGTGGGCTGCTACGAGCAGCTCTGGCGCTGCGTACGACTCGGAGCCGCAGCGCGTGCTTAGCCATGGGTCGTATGGGTCGATCTTGCGCGCGAGGCCACGAGCCCAAAGTCTGTCAGCTTGACGAGTGGCTTGGCTTGTGCGGGCGAGGAGACGAGGGGATTGGTAGGGGCTCACCACGTCCAATAGTTCGCCATCAGAAACATAGTCTGGCTCTAGCGCGTGCGAACAGTGATTAAGTAGTTCGCTTGTGTTTACTTGATCAAGTTGACGTGGCTGCAGACTGTACACGTGACGAGATTCACTCCGGCAGTGTGCGGCCCGACCCGAGTGCAATGCCACCGAAAACGTCGAGTGTGATTTTTTTGGGGATCGCACCCGCGACCTGGAGGCATGGGTCAAGTTCGCTCCGAGTCGCTCATCCCACCGCACTCTGGCCCTTCGCCACCTTGCCTAACCTGCCGGCCGAACTCTACGACGGCTTCATTGGCTCATCCCATTACCAGGACGTCCAACCGCTCCCACAATTCCACTAAGGAATTGCCAACACTTCCGGGACAGGGATTTCTGAGGGCGGGAGTCGGAGGTCCTGCTAGTGACTCTCTTTGGTGCTATTCTTCTTGGGCCCCTAGTATGTTTCATTGTCGTGCCATGGTAAAGCGCAGGTGCGCCTCACTGCCAGGAGTCGTGATGACGTGAGTGGTGGCACTGCAGTGGTACACGATTAGTAGGTATGGCTCGGAGTGCAGGCCCCCCGCACATGTTCGCGGGTTACGTGACCGGCCTTTTTTATCATTGACCTTAGCTTCGTGGTCACTGTAACTTCCCCTTCTTTACCTCCATGTCCCACTATCTATAGTCGATGATGGTGGCACAGTGGCACTTAATCTGTCTTCCCTTCTTTCGACCTGGTCTGTTCCTTTTCCTTTCTGCGTTCCTCGACCACACTCGAGCCGAACAGAAGCCCACGAACGAAACCGAGGAAATTTTACTCTGCGCCAACCTTTGACTGCCCATCCATAGATGACCCCAATGATATCTCTCGATCTTATCCCCGAGCCATTTTCTCCAATGTGAAGCACATCCCCAAACGCGAATGCTGTTGTCATACGTCTGAATTGGTCCTCTCCTCGACGTACGGTCTGTGATATCCTCCTCCCTGCTTTCCCATGGTTCTGTGTATAGTCGGCGCGCCAAAATAATCCTCTCCTTCCTTCTCACCTGCAATTGAAGGAACATCACCCCTTCCCTCGAAAAATGCCTTGTTGGGTTTCCCTACGAAGCCGCCGACAGAGAGAACATGTCGCTGCACCCTCAGTGTGTCCCGTCTCCGTCAGCCACACTGATTGCACAGAGTGTTACTAGACACGTGCGTAATCTTAGTGTGAGCAGCCAACAATTGCGATTCTCTTTCCCTCGGGCTACGCTTCCAGGACTTTAAAGTGCTGAAAGGGACTACTCCCTGTACTAGCCATGCATGAACATGGTGGGTACCGTGTCTCGAGTTACCGCTGAGATACGATCATCGGGTTAAATCTCCGGTTCCTCTCCGACCTCCCTATATTTCACAGACAACCGTGATGATCGACGATGCTGTGACATAGCACCTCCTCCATTTGCCACCTGTGTCACCCGCTGCCCCTTCGCCCCCACTCCTTTCAAAGTTCTCCGGTCCCTGCTTTTTTGACAACTTTACACAACGTACACTCCAAACGACAATCCATATCACACAGGCAAAGTGCGTTGGCTGTGTATTCCCCTACAATACTGGTTCCTCACCAAACTAGGAACCGAGCCAATATGGTTGGTTAGTGTAGATACAATGTCGGGAGCCATGAGGCTTAGGTGACTCAAGTCGGCGAATATGGCTCAACGCGACGGTAACCGCCAAAGACCACGGCCCCAGGTGTCCAGCAACCACTAGTGTTTACTCCCTTGTAAATGCGAAGGTGCGCAGACGGCCATCGACCCCGGCCCGGCGAGACGCGTGGTGTCTAACAGCCCCACTTCACGCTCTTATATCCCGGACCCACAGCAGGAAAGACAAAAGGATTGACCGAGCATGCGGCCCTCCGTCGTGGTCATTATAAACACCCTCGTGTCTACTACGTCGATAACATCGTCGTACACTCAAGAATATGACATTGCGAACCAAGTCTGTCGCTCGCAAAGAATGCAAGCCTGGTCTCTCGCGTCGTCGCCCATAGTGCTGAAGGTCCCCGCGTGGGGGTCAAGTGGCAAGGTAGGTTGTGGTTTTGGCTCTACAAGTGAAGACAACGTCGTCTGTCGCCGGGTGTCGCCGCGACGTCTGCGCCCGTTGTGGACTCGGAGTGCGGGGCATGAAGGGATCCGAGCTCTGGTGGCGGTGAGGCTTTGTCGGTGGCCCCCCCTAGCCGTGTACAGTGTGGCTGCCTCGGTATCTTCGTCAGGGTGCACCTCCCTGAGGTGCTTTTTGAATAGGTAACGGCGAGCCCACGTGAAAGTGTGACAGTGGGGACATGTTTTCGGTTCGTACTTCTCTAGGTGGTGTCGTCTGACTCCCTGTGGTTGCGCAAATCCATCACCACAGATATTGCACAAGTACCTGTCTCCATGCCTGTTGACCGGTTGTTCCCCCGAGTATTCACCTTGTGTCTCGAGTGAGTCGGAGATTTCATGGGGAAGAAATGATGCTGATAAGTCAAATACTCGTTTGTCAACGGAAACTGGGCTTGGAAGTTCTTGATCCTGTAGCGTTCCCCGAGGAAGTACAAAGCTGTGGTCGCTCGACCTGTTCTCGGACGAAGGACAATGGTTTCCAGAAAACTCGCGATGATGTCTTTGGTTAGATGGAGTGTCGACCCTTTCCCCATCATGACGGAATCCAGTGGTTGCACCCACGCCGGCGTGATCGGTATGTACTGCCAGCACGTTTATTGGAACGGGAAGACCAGTACTGGGAAACTCACGAAAGCACGGTGAGCGTATGGAACAGGCGGGCTACATAGGTATATCAGACGGGAGCGCTGAACGAATCTAGAGGGTCATATACCATGTCGATCCGCTGGCCAAGATACATTGTATTGATCAAGGAGTCGAAGGGACTAGTGTAATCGCCAGTGAAATGGATGTTCCCGCCATCGGGGACTATGTCTGCACCAGCTGGCATCGCCGTTGTAGCTTCGAGAGGGCTTGTAGTGTATCCACCAATGCTTCCGGTGAGAACAGACTGGACTGGCGGACGTAACTGAAGGGGATAGACCTTATTGCCCAGATCATTAATTGATAATGGGGAATAGGACGGTCCCTAGAAATTCGGTTGACTCACCTCTGAGTAGTTTTGACAAGAGTTTTGAAGGACGCCAGCCTGGGTGTGGGCAATCGGTGGCGCGTTTGGCACCCATTGTTGTGACTTCATGTAGCCCTCATGAGGAGCCTGACACGGCGTGTTACCCTCCACCTGGGAAACGAGAAGCGCGGGATCATATAAAGATAGATCGACTTGGTCGCCGCCCATTGCGCTAGTAACTGGGAGTGTCAAACCACTAAGTCTTTGGCCTGCACAACCGTTTCCAGTGAACCCGGTGCAGGTGCGAAGATTAGCAGTTCTATGGCACACAGAAGCCTCCTGGCAAGGCCAACGATACCTACTCAGGCGCAGAGGCTTCATGGTTTTATAGGGTCACCTTGTGGATGACGGCACGGTTGGAGCCCTAAGCACCAGTAGAGACCGCGGCCCAATTCCCATAGCCGATCCAGTGGGGAGAACACATACAGTAACAGCAGTACCGGGCGGCGCTAATATGCTTTAATTTCGCCACCTGCTATCACGTACTGTAATTAGATTGTAGAATGCCGGAGTATTCGCCGGAGTGCTTAAGTGCAAGGTACGCGGGTCTGAGTCCCCGGCCGACCAATCCAAATTCTTTATGCATGCAGCTCGGAAGCGAGACCCCATTTCGTACTACTCGAGCCCTCAGAGGAATGAAAAATATGACGCGCCAACGCCCACGCGGAGTCCCTGCCGATTATTATTGTATTATTCTACCCTGCATTCTTGGACAGCCTTTGAGTACAAGTACTGGCAGACAGGCCTCCCCTGGTCCTCATGGCCACGAGAACCACCGCCCGGGAGGTAGATTTGCTGTGCGACCAAATTGAGGCATGTTTGTTCTGGAACTCGCCATACAGTGGGAGGTTTGATAACGCCGCCGCGGGATTCGCCTCTCCTGTTTGTTCCTTACGTGTACAGCATCACTGGTGCCATACTGGTCATACTGTATCCCCATAACCACCTTATCGAGGTTTCAGACCTCAGGCCTTCATCTCCGGACTGCGGAGCCGCCGGAGCGGTGATACTCTTTTTAGATGTTGAGTAAAGTGTGTCACCCTCGGTCGATAGATAATGTTGCGAAGCACACATGACGTAGGACAAGACGCCGTTCTGCACACAAACAAACAAGTAAACAAGCCACTGTCAGCCAAGAGTAGGAGAACAGAGAGTCATCCGAACGGGAAAAGTTATTTTCTAGATTGTCTTGTTTCGCTCTTCTTTTCTTCTTTCTTAGTATCAAATGCTAGAAAACTCATCCCGACTTGGTGGGAATTTAAAAATCCTTAATTATACTTAATTTGGTGGTGTGACAAGTTAGGTGTAGGGATCGAACGGATTACGAGAGTATTAGGGGATGCATGTGAACGTTCAACGGCGTCCCTCGTTTTCGTTTTTCAGGTTTGCAGTGGCAAACAGGAGTAGTCGGTTGGGAGGGAATCGACAAAAAGGAACAAAAAGCGACTGGACAGACGCCGCTTGCGCAGACGCTGGCGGTGCGGCTTGCGTGAGGGGCTCCTAATCCCCCACAGCCTCGCAGTACCTCATCTACTGTTCGTCCCGCATATTCACCAACCCGCGGCGCCGCCAGCAGCCACGACATTCTGCACCACCGCGAGACGCATGAGCTGCGCGTGGCGCGTGTCCCTCTCCCCTTCAAGTTCCGCCCCCTGTTCCTGCTCGCCCACGTAAGCAGGCCAGGCCCACTCCCCGCGCACGACACCCAGGACCCAGCGACTGCCCGCGCGATCGGTGTCCGCGTCTGCGAGCGGCACGTCGAGCATGAGCGGTGGATCGAACGGCAAGGCGCGCGCGAGAGCGCTAAGAGCACGACGCCGAGTGTCCATGGGTCTGTCTCTCGCCCGTCGTACGTGCCAGGCGGGCGTATGCATGGTTGATTCGTGTGTGGGTTGGACGCAGAGGAGTGCGAGTGCGCTGTCCCGAGGACATCAGATAGCGCACGCGAGAGTGAGGGGGGATGTGGCTCGGCGTCTGTGGTAGTGTGGGCCGCCATGAGTAGCTCTGGCGCTGCATACGACTCGGAGCCGGACGTGCTCTGGAGCTTGATGTCACGGTGGAAGACGAAGCGCGGTGCATCCCTTCGATTGCGCCGACAGGTTCACACCATCTCCGCCGCAAGGGTGACTTGCTGAACTGTGCGTGTTGCTCGTCCGAATTCACCACATCCAATAGCTCGCTACAGGCAGAGTCCTCTAGTACGAAGCGAAATGATGTATACGGCGTGGCAGCGATGCGTGGGTCGGCGACTCGGCGTCGTCAAATACTACGCGAGTCACTTGACGTGACTTCATGTTGGTCTGGAGCGCCGTCAGATAGGGAGGCGAAGACGATGTAAGCAAAGCTGATGTCCTCAGAGAGGCGGTTGAAGTACTAGAACGTATGCTCAGGGGTGATGTTGGGAGGAGGGGGGGAGCGAGGAAAACGGTGTATCGGGGAAAAGGTCTGCGGCCAAGGAACGAGAAGACGAGGGGACTTCACTTTGGAGGCAGGGTTGGGAAGTCTGAGAAAGGGCTAGAGAAAGACGCCGTTGCTGTGGAGATGCATAGGCGACTGCGTGGGACGAACTATCATGGACGATGGGGGACTTGATAGGGATGCGAAGTATAAGATGAAAATTTTAGATATGAGAGTGGTAAAGAAGACTCGCGAGGCGGGGGAGTATGAATAGCTTTATATTGACCCATGGGAGCCGAATGGAACCGTGATGACGCTCGGAGAGCGGGAAGATGACGAGGCCGTAGGTTGTGATGGTGAGAATCGGAGAAACGATGGGGGCTCGGTGGAGGGGGGAGCAACATCACACCAGGGATCATGAAAAAGAAGTAAACAGGAGTTAAGGTACAGGTGATAGCGCTGCTAGTGCGGCGAACCCTAGCATTATCGTAACAAGTGCCTGAACTGAGGCTAGCATGGACTGCCAGTCATGGGCTCCTAGACTAACTGCTTAAGTGCATGGCACATAATGCACCCGCCCACGTCGCTAGAGGATGGGGAACGGGAACGACGCCAACGTCCCGACGGAGAACAGCTTCAACTTGAACACAAACAGGGCCGGACGATCGTGCCGGAGTGAGGGCGGGGCGACCTTGGGGACGACCGCGGCCAAAATGGTAGCATTGATCGATCGCACAGACCACAGCCCTTTCCCTGAAAATCAAAACGAAAATAACAAGGCAAAGGGATGTGCAGCGCTCCCATGGGACCGAAGAGCCGCTGAACGTGTAGCCGACGGGGTGCAGCAGGGAAAGCGTTGTCACGAGCGCCAAGATCTAGTCGCCGAATGTGGAGGTAGTGAATGTGCGAAGGATGATGGGCATGAGTGCCAGGAAGATCAGTAACTTGAAGGATGCTTTGCCGGTGGCCGCACGCGACCAGTTCACCAGCCCAAGTTGGACCACAGACAAGGCAGTTTCATCTCGAAATGCCCCAGATTTTCTTTTGCATGGAGTCTAGTAAAGGCGATATGGACACCCTACCCTACCATACGGATCAATAGAAACCAGCCATTAACGTAACATAAGGAAACATATGTCAAATAAAACTACGGCAAGCTGAATGCAGTCGTACTAGTTTCGCGCCCTGTATCACGCACGTGCTCGCAAACTTGAACGCCACCCTCGTGCAAAGAACTCCCACTACCCATGGCCGCCGCGAGGCTCACCGTGATGACACTTAGAAAAAAAACTCAGCTGAATTTGAATCCAACAATCAGCTAGTGCGACGAGCGATAGAATTTTGGCGAGAGCGCCGGACCTTCAAGTTGACGCCTCGTCTGCGCACAATCGGAGAGGCACTAAGCCTACCGACGGCGATACAATGCTTGATACAATGTCAGGGTGTTCCTCTCGGAGATGTTTTCGGTAAACATAACGGCGTCCTTGGGACCATGTGAATTCCATGCAGAAGCTACACCGCTCCTTGGGCTTGTGCTTATCTTTCCTGTGCCTCGTAAGTCCTTGGCGCTGAGCAAAGATGACGCAACAGGAACTGCATTGATACGGTTCCTTGGCCATTTTTTCTACCCTCATACCTCGATCCTCTGGCGCACATAATTGCGAATGGGGTTCTGGGGCAGAAGCTACCATGTCCAGATCAGCTGCTTATCCGATAGCATATCGTGGATGAAAGAACAAGTATGGCGGCGTGGCGCACCTCTGTGTTCGTCCTTGTTATGTGTCCGTGATGCTTGATT
>WNGR01008069.1_pt1 | contig 11935 bp, 11 predicted proteins | sample 5407581 | NCBI WGS metagenome assembly WNGR01 (sample SAMN13153383, study PRJNA577476) | soil metagenome | isolation source: 80 cm soil or saprolite under Garry oak tree replicate 2 | place: USA:California | collected 2016-06-15
TATTCGGCCTCGCCAAGGCACTGTCGAGCGGTAAGACCGACAGGCTTGGCGAGCACGGCAAGGTTCACCGCAATCAGTGAACGCCGAGTACGTGCAGGACGAAGAACAAGCCTGCGCCGAACAACGCTGCACCGAGCAACACGCACACGGGTAGCGTGAGAACCCAGGCGAGGATGATGTTCCTCACCGTGTCCTTCTGGATGCCCGAACCGTTCGCCACCATCGTGCCGGCAATGCCGGAAGACAGGATGTGAGTGGTACTCACCGGCAGTCCCAGGATGTCGGCGGCTTCGATCGTGCCGAAGGCTACGATCTCGGCGGCCGCGCCCTGCCCATAGGTCAGGTGTGCCTTGCCGATCTTCTCGCCGACCGTGACGACGATGCGCTTCCAGCCGATCATCGTTCCCAGGCCGAGCGCGAGAGCGACTGCAATCTTGACCCAGGTGGGAATGAAGTTGGTCACACCCTTCAGCGTCTTCTGGTAGTCAGCCGTCGCCGCTGCATCGAGTTGCGCGGGCAGTTGCTTGGCCTTGATGAGCCGGGCCAGCGTCTCCGACACCAGGTAGATGTTGAGGCGCAGGGCGCGCCGCTGATCGCCGGGAATGGAGCTGAAGTCCTTCACGCCCTGCAGATCGTGATTGACGAAGCCGTTGACGGCAGCGAGCGCCGCGACGGTCTGCGGTTTCACTTGTCCGTGGCGCAGATAGTCAGTCAGCGTTTTGTGTGCGGCCTCGCGCCCTGCCTGGCCCTCAGGGCCTGCCTGACCCTCGAGCTTCTGCTCCATCACAACCGCTGCGGCCCTGATCTTGTCCAGCGTCTGCGCGCTCGTGCTCATGTCCAGCGCGAACGCGGTGGGAACGATGCCAACCAGGATGAGGACAATCAATCCCATTCCCTTCTGACCGTCATTTGAGCCGTGCGCGAAACTAACGCCGGTGCAAGTCAGAACCAGCAATCCGCGAATCCACGGTGGCGGCGGCGCGTTGCCTTCGGGTGCCTTGAACAGGGCTGGGTTGCGCAACACGGCCTTCGCGGCCAACAGCAGCAATGCGGCCACGATGAATCCTGTCAGGGGCGAAATGACGAGTGCCTTGACCGTGTCGGCCACCTTCGTCCAATTGACGCCGTCGCCGAATGCGCTGTCCGGGCTCAGCAACGAATTCATCAATCCGACGCCGACAATGGATCCGATCAGAGTGTGCGAGCTGGAAGCAGGCAGGCCGAGGTACCACGTACCGACGTTCCAGATGATCGCGGACAGCAGCAGGGAGAACACCATCGCGAATCCCGCACCGGAGCCAACGTTGATCACCAATTCCACCGGCAGCAGCGCGACGATCCCGAAGGCGACCGCGCCCGAGGAGGTGAGCACTCCGATCAGGTTCCACATGCCGGACCAGACCACGGCATAATTGGGTTTCAGGGAATTGGTATAGATGACCGTCGCCACGGCGTTGGCCGTGTCATGGAATCCGTTCACGAACTCGAAACTCAATGCCAGTGCCAACGCCAGGAACAAAAGGAAGGCGGTCGGCATATCGATGCCTAGGGTTTCCAGCACGGGATTCTCCTGACTCTTGCTGTTTTTAGATTGAATTGTGCGAATTCAAAGCCTATGGCGACGGTGTGACGTTTGTGTGACATTGGCCGCCCACTCCACGAGGACATCCAGGATGTTGCTGCCGACCCGACTGGGCATCCGCCCAGTGCTCTGCGTAGTCGCGACCGCCGCATTTTTTTCCAGCTCCGCCTTTGCAGATGCCGGGCGAGGCATGCCCAGCGAGATGCCACCAGGCTTCAAGGCGCACACCGAAAGTTTCGATTACCTCAAACGGGAAGAGATGATCCCGATGCACGATGGGGTGAAGCTGAAGACCTTCATTCTCATTCCCAAGGGAGCCAATAAGGCTCCAATGTTGCTGACGCGAACGCCGTACAACGCGTCCGAGCGCGTACTACGCTTCAACAGCGCTCACCTGGCATCTGTGGTTCAGCAAATGGATGACACCGCTGTGGCGGCCGGCTACATCATCGTGTACCAGGATGTGCGCGGGAAGTACGGCTCAGAGGGCGACTACGTGATGACGCGCCCCCTGAAAGGGCCGCTCAATCCCACCGATAACGATCACGCCACGGACACGTACGACACCATCGAGTGGTTGATCAAGAACGTGCCGGAATCGAACGGCCGGGTCGGTACGATCGGCGGGTCCTACGAGGGCTATACGGCGGTCATGTCCACCGTCCGCCCGCATCCCGCGCTCAAAGTCGCCGTCCCCTTCGCACCCATGATCGATGGCTGGATGGGCGATGACTGGTTCCACAATGGCGCTTTTCGGCAGGACGGCGCTCTTCAATACGTCTATGACCAGGAGGCGACCCGCAAGAACGAGTTGACCTGGTGGACGGATGCCCGCGATACGTACGAGGTTTTCCTGCGCGCGGGTTCGGCTGGAGCGCTGGCGAAGGCTCGTGGGGTCGATGAGCTGGGCTATTGGCGCGAATTGGCTTCGCATACCGCCTATGACGCCTTCTGGCAGGGACAGGCGGTCGACAAGCTCCTGGCGAAGGACCCGCCGAAGGTGCCCATGCTCATTGTGTCGGGGCTGTTCGACCAGGAAGACATGTACGGCGGACCCGCGCTGTACCAGGCGTTGGCCGCCAGCGATCCGCGAGGTGAGAGGGTCCACCTCGTGCTCGGGCCATGGAACCATGGTCAGGGACGTCGCGAGGGCCGTGGTATCGGGCCGATCATGTTCGAGGGCGACACGGCGACCTGGTTCCGCCAGACGGTCATGCAGCCCTTCCTCGACTACTATCTGAAGGACGGCCCGAAGCCGGATACGCCTCGGGTACTCGTGTACGAGACCGGCGCCGACAAGTGGCACCGCTACGATGGTTGGCCACGCGCATGCGCTTCCGGATGTCCGGCGGCTTCGCGGTCGCTCTACCTTCTGGCCGGCGGAAAGCTTGGATTCGAGGCGCCGGCCGATTCGAAAGCGCGGCCAGCCGGGCCGCAGGAACATTACGACGAATACGTCTCCGATCCCGCCAAGCCCGTTCCGTATCGCTTGCAGCCGACCCTGGACGTGGAGGCGGCCGACTCCACGTGGGGCGAATGGCTGGTCGACGATCAGCGCTTCGCTGCCTCACGCCCCGACGTGTTGGTCTATCAGACCGATCCGTTGAAAGAGCCGCTGCGGGTTGCCGGGCAGCCCTGGGCGCACTTGTCAGCATCGACCAGCGGCAGTGACTCCGACTGGGTCGTGAAGGTCATCGACGTGTGGCCGGACGAAGTACCCAATCACCCGAAACTCGGCGGCTACCAGCAGATGCTCTCGGCAGACATCCTGCGCGGCCGCTACCGGGAGGATCCGGCCAACCCGCGCGCCATCCAACCGGGCAAGGTGTTGGCCTATACGGTGCGCCTGCCGAACGTGAGTCACACGTTTCTGCCGGGTCACCGCATCATGGTCCAGATCCAGTCGACCTGGTTCCCGCTGTACGACCGCAACCCGCAGAAATACGTCCCCAACATCATGTTCGCCCAACCCGGGGATTTCACGAAGGCCACGCAGCGAATCTGGCACGCGGCGGGCAGCGCGAGCTCGATCGAGTTTCCAGTAGTGTCCGCCACGGCGCAGTAGCGCCCGGCGCCACAGCGGCAACAGGACGTTGAATATGAGCACGCCTTCACCTCGAACCCAGGGCGCGGAGCCGCCCACACTGTCAATCGCACAGCTCGATGAGGATCCGCACGGCGTCTTCCGCCGTTATCGGCATCTGACACCGCTGCTCAAACGCGAGAAAGCGGGTTACATCGCCATCCGGGCAGCTGACATCGAGCCGCTCGCGTTCGATCCGCGTACGCGGCAGATCGAAACGGAGCAACTCGCGGTGCGCGGCATCCATTCAGGCCCGCTGGTCGAGCTGTGGAGCAACTCGATGTTGTTCTCCAACGGCGGCGAGCACCGCCGGCGGCGGGCTCCCATGTCGCGGGCATTCGCGTTCAAACTGATCGAAGAGATGCGGCCGCGGATCCGGGCCGCAGCCCGGAACATCCTCGAGCAGCACCTGCAGGCCGGCGAGTTGGCCGGTGAGTTGAATTTTCTCGGCGGCTTTGCCTCACTGATACCTGCGCACATCATCGCGAACATCCTGGGCATACCCCCGGCCGACGTGCCACATTTTACTGAGCTGGTGTACAGCGTATCGCGCTCCCTGAGCACCTCCTATGCGAATGCCGAGATCCAGGGCATGGAGGAGTCGGCGCGCCAGTTGATGGAGTACGTGAACGGGCTGTTTGGCACCCGCGGAGCGGCACTCAACAATGAGTTCCTGGCCTCTTATCTGAAGACGGCGACGGAAGCAGACAACATCTGCGCCGCCGAGATCCTCAGCCAGGTTGTCACGATCATCATCGCCGGCAGTGATACGACGCGTGGTGCCATCGCTGTGCAGGTTGCCCTTCTGCTCCAGCATCGCGAGCAGTGGGATGCGGTGTGCGCGGATCCGGCGTTGATTCCGGGAGCCGTGTCGGAGTCGCTCCGCTACGAGCCCGTGGTGGGATCGATCCCCAGGTTCACGCTCGAGGACATCGAGATCGACGGTTACCTCGTACCTCGCAACAGTATCCTGAGCCTGTCAACGCTTTCCGCAATGCGCGATCCGGCGCAGTACCTCGAGCCCGACCGCTTCAACATCCGGCGGACGGACCATCCGCGCCGTCACCTGATCTTCGGTCTTGGCGTCCATCGCTGCCTCGGCGAAATACTCGCGCGCGCCGAGCTGGAAGAATCACTGGCAGCCCTGACCAGCCTGCTGCCGCAACTGCAGCTCGCCGGCACGCCGCCGTCGTTGCAGGGGCATGGCGGCATACGCCGCATCGATGGCATGCGGGTGCAGTGGGCCGCGCGGGGCGGTTGACTCCACCCGGGGGCAATTTCAGCTCGAAGAGCCTATCATCCGCAAATGCGCCCGCTCCCGGGCGCTAACCGGCGGAAGGGGTGCCCATGCGTTATGCGTCGAGAAGATTGCTGCAGGTGGCTCTTACGAGCCTGGCTGTCATCGCGTGGGTCCAGGCCGCGGAGCTCACCAAGCCGAACATCAAGCCGGGGCTGTGGGAGGTCTCGATCAATCCCCAGGTCAGCGGCGAGATGCCCATCCCCGAGGATCAGCTCGCGAAGATGACGCCGGAACAGCGGGCGCGCCTGCAAGCCGCGATGAAGTCCCACATGGCAAATGGGGGCAAGCCGCGGGTCTACAAGGAATGCATGACCCCGGAAAAGATCGCTCGCGGCTTCGACGTCAACCCGCATGCCGATGACCCCTCGTGCACGCGTAACGTGGTGTCGAGTTCCGCCAACGAGCTGACGCTGCACAACGAGTGCAACAAGCCGGACCGCAAAACGGTCACGGACATGCACTTTGAGGTCAAGGGTGGCACGCAGACGAGTGGCAAGATCAACGTCGTCATGACTTCAGCCGGCAAGAGCATGACGATCAACAGCACGATCCAGGGAAAATGGCTGGGCGCGAGCTGCGGGACGGTCAAGGACGCCGAGCTGGAGAAATGACCGCTACGTAGTGGTCACAGCGGCTGCGTGTTGAAAGATGCCGGTCATGCAGCCGGCAAAGCCCATCCTCGTCACGCACCGAGGCGTTTGCCGAGCCGAAGGAAGCAAGGCCCGGAAGCGCCCGCTCGAGCGCTTCGGGCCTGTTGTCGAAATGGCGGCAGCTGCCGCAAGTCACAGGTGACTCCAGTAGGTATAGAACACCCACACGCAGAGCACGAACCCCAGTAACACGTTCACGGCAACCCCCGAGGAGAATGCCCAGAACGGCTTCCAGCCTGCAGTGGCGAGCTCGCGCAGCCGCGTCGTCAGACCGATACTCAGGAAACAGAAGATGAACGCCCAGGTGCGCAGGTTCTTGATCGGACCGACCAGGTCGGGCGTGAACGTCGACTTGAACTGGGCGTAGCTCGCTGAAGCGGTGACGAGCGTGATGATCAGCGAGGCGAGCAGGAAGCCCACCACGAATTTCGGAAAGCGGCGCCAGATCTCACCCGCATCCGGCTTGCGATCCACTCCCGTAGACTCCCAGCGGGTGGTCGCGACGATCGACAGGATGAAGGCCCAGATCCCGATCCAGACATCACGGCCGATGACCTTCATCAGCGTAAACGAGGTCATCGCGGCATCGGCTGAGCCGCTGATCCCGGGCACATGTCCGGCATATCCGCCATAGGCTTGTGCCGCAGCCAGGCCCGCGGCATCTGCGAACTCAGAGGTTCCTATCCAGGCGCCCGCCACCCCGGTGGGCAGCCCCAGCGCCCGGCACACCAGCGGCAACACGAAGATCATGATGATCGCCCAGAAAATGACCAGGGTGATCGCAATGGGCGCGTCCTGCTTGCGGGCGCCTACCGCGCCAGCGATCGCTATCGAGCCGGAGACGCCGCAGATCGCGCCGCCCGCGCCGAGAGTGGCCGCCAGGCGCCGATCCAACCCCAGCTTCACTCCCACGAAGTAGATCACGCCGAAAGTAACGAGTGAGACGATCGATGCCTGCAGGATCGCAACCGGCCCGGCCCAGATGATCAGCGTGAACGGCAAGGTTGCTCCCAGCAGCACGATGCCGGTCTTCACGTAATATTCGACGCGGAAGCCGGCATCCATCCAGCGTGGCAGCAGGTTTGCGTTCGAGATCAGCAGGCCGAGCAGGAGGGCCACCAACGGGGGCTCGAGGTTGTAGTGGTCCGCCTGGCTCCATTGACCGAGCGTGAAGATCAGCAGGGAGATGACGTACAGGAATACGAACGACGGCAGGAACTCGCGCAGCCGCCAACCCAACGCCCTGGCTCCGGCACTCAACAGCACCGCCCACATGACGAACAGCGCGAGGTACCGCGGCGCATTGCTGCGCAGGTCCGCCAGCGTTTCCGACAATCCGCTCCATTTGCGGGGCGTGACCGCCAGCCACTTGATGCTGGCTCCCTGCAGGTACAGGAGCACCGCCGCCACGGTCAGCCCGAGACCGAGCCAGACGGCCCACCAGTCCTCCTTGCGCAGGAACTCGTTCCGGCCGGTATTGCGAACTACTCTACCCGTCGCCTGTGCATCAGTGGCCATGGGCTGCTCCCCCCTTCCGGATCAGCAAGCCTACGGCCGCAAGGCTCCTCGCCCAAAATAGCGTTGTTTTATTAGCTTATTCCGGACCGTGCGGCTCTGGACGGTGCGGCCGCATCGGCCAGCGTCGCCGCTTCGATCGATTGCATCGCTTCGAACATACCGCTCGTGGGCGTACTGCCGAGGTCCCGTGTATGAAAGATCACTGCAAACTTGTTATGTACGATGACGCTATACATCACACCAACCGCGGCACGCCCGCCTACCGCGCCATTCCACGTGGCACGAGCGGCCGGCAGTCCCGCAAGCCTGATGTGCGCAATGGGCGATGAAACGTAGTTGCTCAGGCGGTGCTGCATGCCGTCCATGAATTGATGCAGGTATTTCTCGGCATAGATGTTCAGATCCTGCGAGGCGGCAGGCCTGCCCGGCGCCGAGCCGAAGTCGATGACGTTGATCTGCAGGAGGGTCTTGAGGTTGCCGTTGCGTACGGACTTGGTCCAGGCCGTGATCAGGGTTTTCTTCAACCGCTGCGTCTGGGCCGCCTCGAATCCCTCCGGCACAGTGATAATGATCGGTCCGACCGTCACGGGGGCCGCGTAAGCCCCCACCGCCAGCAGGAATTGCGCAGCCAGCACCGTTACCCCGCTGGCAATCGGACCGGGGCAAGCGCCAGCCATCAGCGTGCCGCTCCATTCTGCTCAAACGCGGAGCACACGCGCGCCAGGACTGCCTCTACGCGCTCGGTGGCGCCCGCCACATCCTGGGCGCGCAGCCGCCCGAGCAGCGCCTTGTGCATACTCACGAACGGCTTCAGGCTCCTGCCCATTTCTGCAAGCCGGCGAAGGGCAATACGGCCGCGGATGTCCCACAACAATGAATCCCATACAGCGAGGAAGGTCCGGTTGCCGCTACTTTCGACCAATCGGCGGTGAAAGCGCAAGGCATTATCGATATACGCTTCCGAGTCCTCGCCTCTGACCGCAGCATCCATCCCCCGCAGGTATTCGCCCAGGTCGGCCAGCAGCTGCGGCTCGTAGGGCGCGGCCAGTTTCACCGAGCGCATTTCCAACATCGTGCGCAGCTCGTACGACTCGCGCATTTCGGCGAAATCGGCACCGCGCACCCGGGTTCCGCGGAACCGCTCCGAGCAGACGAGGCCCGACCCTTCGAGCTCACGCAGCGCCTCGCGGATCGGTGCCTGGCTGACATCGAATTCGCGCGCCAGGTAGAGCTCTTTGAGCTGCGTACCGGCCGGGTAGGTTCCATCCAGTATCCGTCCGACGAGCGTGTCGCGAATATGATCGCGCATGCACACTTTCTTGAATGCCGGGACGCTCATGGCATCACGGGGTGGTCGAGTTGATCCTGTGTCCAACCGCCGCCTGTCGCCCGTACCAGTGCAACGGCTGCGTTCATCTGGGCGACTCGTACGCTGATGGTATCGCGCTGCGCGTTCAGGGCAGCGGTGTGAGTCGTTGTTACTTCGACATAGTCGGCGACGCCCGCGTCGTAGCGCTGGTCGGCATGATAGGCCGAGCTTTGCGCAGAAGCGGCCGCGGCCTCATCGGCCCTGCGTTGATCGGCCAGGTGATGCAGTCCGGCCAGGTTGTCTTCGACTTCCTGGTAGGCAGTCAGGGTGGTCTTGCGATACGTGGCAGCCGCTTCGTCATATTGTGCGCGCGCCTGTTTGTTCAGGCCATACCGCGCACCCGCATCGAGCAACGGCACCGTTGCGCTGGGTCCGACTGACCAGAAGTGGCTGGGTGCATTGAACCAGCTCGAAGACAACAGGCTCTCGAACCCAGCCGATCCCGACAGCGAGAAGACCGGGAACCAGGCAGCTTTGGCCACGCCGATCTGGGCGTTTGCAGCGGCCATGGCGCGTTCCGCGCGGCCTACATCAGGACGACGCTCGAGCAGCTTCGAAGGCAACCCGGCATCAACAGGTGGCGGCGTGCCTGCGAGCGATCCAGGCTCGAGCGTAAATGCGGAGGGCACCTTGCCAAGCAGAACTGCAATTGCGTGCTCGAGCTGTGCGCGCTCGAGATTGACGGCCGCAAGCTGAGAGCGGGCGTTCTGGCGCAGAGTATCAGCCTGGTCCACGTCGGTCGCCGCGGAGATGCCTTCCTGGTAGCGGTTGCGTGTCAACTCGTACGCGCGATCGTACACCTTGATGGTGTCCTGAAGCAGTTGGATGGTGGTGTCATCTCCCCGCAGCGAGAAGTAATCGGCCGCAACTTCCGCCTGCAGGGACAACTGGACGGCCGCGAGATCTGCGGCGCTCGCCTGGGCTTGCGCACCCGCTGCGGCCGCGGTGTTGCGCAGGCGGCCGAACAGATCCACTTCCCAGGACAAGTCGAGCGCGGCCAGGAAGTCGTTCTGGGGCCGCGTGGAGCCACCGCCAAGCGCCTGGTTCAGAGGGGTATTCGCCGAATTCTTGCCTCGCTTCGCAGACACGCCGGCGCCCACGGTGGGAAAGATGTCCGACCGCGCTCGAATGGCGACTCCCCGCGCCTCTTCGAATCTCGCCACCGCGGCGCGCAGGTCGGGATTGGATTCCGAGAGCTGCCGCTCCAACTCGCCCAGACTCGGATCACCGAACGCCTCCCACCACGGACCGCGAGGCTGCGCATCCGCCGGTGTTGCAGGCATCCAGTCACCCGCCTCCTTGTAGTTGCTCACATCGGGCGGCGGCGGCGGACGATACCTGGGCGCAAGTGAGCAGCCGCCCAACAGCACTGCGGTGACGCAGGCACCGACGTAACCACCGCGCTTCACGACTTGGCGACCTTCCCTGGCGGCGCAGGTGCAACACGCACATTCACGCCATCGGTGAGGGAGTCAGGCGGGCTCAGGATGACCTTGTCATCCGCGGCCAGCCCCTGGACGATTTCTATATCGGAGCCGTAGTCACGGCCTATCGTGACCTGCTTCAAGACAACCCGGCCCTGCTCACCGACCGTGGCGACATGCATGCCATCGCCGCGGAACAGCAGGACGTTCGCCGGTACCTTGTAGGCATCGCTGGTGGCACCGGACGGCAGCTTGAAATGCACCTCCGCATAGGCGCCCGGAAGCAGCTCGTTGCTCGCGTTGTCCACGCTGAGCTGCGCCAGCAGGGTACGGGTGCCCTGGTCGATGGCACTCGAAGTGCTGTCCAACTTGGCCGTGTACAGCTTGCCGGGCCGGTCAGGGAAGACCAGCTCTGCCGTAAGTCCCGTCTTCATCATGGCCGCGTAGGTCTGCGGCACGCGCACGTACAGGCGCAAACGCCGCATGTCCGCAACACGAAACAACTCGGGCCCGGTGTTGTTGCCCGCGGTAATGAGCTGGCCGATGTCGGTGTTTCTCGCGGTCACCACTCCATCGAACGGAGCGGTGATCTTCTGGAATCCCGACAGCTCGCGCAGGCGCTGCACATTCGCGTGCGCCGCCTGGACCTGCGCGTCGTTTGATGCGGCCAGGCTGATCTTCTCGTCGGCTTCCTGCTTCGAGACCGAATCGGAGGCCCGCAGGTTGCGCCAGCGCTCGGCCGTCAGGCCCGCGATCTTCTGGTTGGCCTCGGCAGTCACCAGGTCGGCCTGTGCCTGGCGCAGTTGCGACTCCACCTCGGGCGACTCGATCTCCCCCAGCAGCTGGCCCACTTTCACCGGCGTGCCGATGTCCACCAGCCAGCGCTTCAGATAACCGCTCGTGCGCGCATAGATCGGCGCTTCGTAGTTGGCTTGCAGGTTGCCTGGCAGGACGAGATCGGACAGCTCGGAGAGTGGCTGCGGGTTGATCGTCGCCACAGTCACGATCGACTGGGCCTCCGTCGTTTCCCTGAGCCTTGCCGAAGCACTGTAGGCCGATACCACTGACCACGCTACTACTATGAGGGCGAGCACCGCGGCGATGACTCCCCCCCGGGCCAGCTTGTGCGCAGTTCTGTTGCGCGAATGCGCCGCTACGCGCTGTGCGTCCGTTTCGATTGATAGTGCAGGTTGATCCATGTTGGATGTTGGTCTCAGTATGACTGTCTCGTTGATCAGGACGCATGTGCGGGGGTGGAACCAGGTGCCGCCTCGCCGCGCCGGCCATGTATCGCAGCAAATACGGCAGGCACGAACACCAGGGTGGCCACTGTCGCAAACAGCAGGCCACCGATCACCGCACGGCCGAGCGGCGCGTTCTGCTCACCACCCTCGCCGAGGCCGAGTGACATCGGAAGCATGCCTATACCCATTGCCAGCGCCGTCATGAGGACGGGGCGGAATCGTGTGAAGCCTGCATCGTGCGCAGCCTGCAGAGCCGTCGCGCCTTCATTCATCCTGTCACGCGCGAAGCTCACGACCAGGATGCTGTTGGCGGTAGCGACACCCATGCACATGATTGCGCCGGTGAGTGCGGGCACGCTCCATGTTGTACCGGTAATCAGCAGCATCCAGGCAATGCCCGCGACGGCGGCGGGCAACGCCGTGATGATGATGAAAGGATCCAGCCATGACTGGAAATTGATCACGATCAGCAGGTAGACGAGCAGGATCGCGCCCACGAATCCGATGGCGAGTCCGCTGTACGAAGCGGCCATGGTCTGTATCTGGCCGCGCACTTCAATGTGTGTGCCCTTGGGCAACTTGCCATCGAGCGCGGCGATCTGCGCCCGGATGTCCTTGTTGATGGCGCCCAGGTCCCGATCCTGTGCCGCGCCAAAGATATCGATGATGGGCTGGGTGTCGTAGTGCGACACGATCGCAGGCCCGAACCCCCGGGTGATGGTGGCGAGGCCGCCGAGAATCTGCGGCTGGCCCGCCGTCGTGACG
>WNGR01017324.1_pt1 | contig 11934 bp, 16 predicted proteins | sample 5407581 | NCBI WGS metagenome assembly WNGR01 (sample SAMN13153383, study PRJNA577476) | soil metagenome | isolation source: 80 cm soil or saprolite under Garry oak tree replicate 2 | place: USA:California | collected 2016-06-15
CCATTTAAAGGAGGTATCTATCATGAGTTGGTTAGTTGCCCTTTTCGCCCGTCTAGCATTGCTCGTCGTCTGGCTATCAACACCATTGGTATACCGTGCATTCCACGGCGGCTGGCTCCTGCCACTGCTGGGGATTCTCTTCTTGCCGATTACCACCCTGGCCTATGTCCTCGTCTACTATATCTCTGGAGGCGTGACCGGTTGGGGCTGGCTCTGGGTCGTCCTGGCATTCATTCTCGACCTGGGTGCGCACAGTGCCCCCGCCAGGCAGGCCGTACAAGCAAGAAGCAGAAGTGCCGGCAGTCCTTCCCAACCCGGGAGCATCTAGTTTCGTCACAGGAGAGCGAGTTGGCGTAGGTCATAGTGTGCAAGTCTCACAGCGTCTGAGGAAACATCTTCCACAGAACCACGAGAGTGCAAAAAAAGGAGATTTCTATGGAGGCTCTTTGATGTCACAAGTACGGCACACATGCTCACATGGATATCCTTAGTGGTGTATTCGCACATATTACCCCTGGATATCATGAACGACCACGGCACGGCTGTAGGGGCCGGTTCACCGCGCCTGTCTTCATCTGCCCCCGGCAGCGCATCGCCGATTTATCGGCCCTAGTTCTCATCCACTTAGTGTGGGAGGAGGAATGACATGAACACGTTGCACATAGAAAGATCATCAAGAGAAGCTGTGGCTGCTCCAGACCCCTCATGGAGAAGTCTCTATCGGGTCGGGAGCGTTTCAGCCGCTCTCTATGTTGTCTTGATAATAGTACCACTTGTACTTCTCAATACCACGCAGCTGCCGCCGCTCTCAGGCGGGGCTGCCACGCTCCAATACATCGTCTCACACAAGCCGGTCTACATCATCGAGCTCGTCTCGTTCGTGGGACTAAGTCTGCCGGCCATGGTCGTTTTCCTGGCTCTCTACGTTGCGCTCAAGCATCTGAACAAGAGCTACGCTGCACTCGGTGCCCTCGTCGGTATCGCCTCCGAAGTGATCGCCCTGGCCTACAACAGTAGTCCTCCCTCGCTCAACACCGGCCTGCTGTACCTTAGCGATCAATACGCGGCAGCCACTACCGCGGCACAACGCGCCGCCTTCGCGACAGGGGCTGAGGGGCTGATCGCCGTGAGTAACGCAGTGAATGCTGCCGGTATCTTAACCGCAATGGGCATTCTGATCCTCTCGCTCGTCATGCTGAAGGGCGTCTTCCACAAGGGCGTCGCCTATCTGGGAATAGCAACTGGCGCAATCGGCATCATCAGTGAGGCTCTTCGGCCCATTATAGGCCCTGGCTACTACATCTACGGTCTGCTCCTCCCACTCTGGTTTGTCGCGGTCGGCTGGAAACTCTACCGGCTGGCTAGAGATTGAAGAACAGCTCCCGCTCGAGCAGCTCGCACTCGAGAGAGGCAAAGAAGTCCGAGGCTCGGGCGGTCTCTTCTTCATAATGCTCGTGCCAGGAAGGTAATGGTGGAAGCACCAGAACGGGCTGCATACAGAAGGGTCAACTCCCATGAGAGATGCAGAGTCGCCTGTTGTTCAGCTTCCCTCGGACCTACCTCGCTCACCTGTGATAGCTCTGTGAGAGTGCAGTTCACGTTTGTGATGTCCTCGTGATGTCCAGGCATTACACTGCATAGTGGAAAGGTCTGTCAGAGCTGCTGATGGGCATGACGAGGGGAGGAAGTGGAGCGTGCCGCTGCTTCGCTACGCTAACTAATTTTACACGAGGAACGAAGATGAAATTGAATGCACTTGTAGGAAGTGGAGACAAAATTGGACTGTTTACTTTGCCGTTTTTGATCATCGGGTTGATTCTCAATATGAAGAAACCATCTTTCTTCAGAGTTGGTGGTCCACCGATTTTTTTAAAGGTGATTTCTCTTCTCATGTTACTTCCTGGGGTGACCATTTGGATCTGGTCAGTAATTCTGATCGTCACAAAAGTACCTCAAAACAAACTGATCACCAAAGGACCTTACTCTCTAGTGAAGCACCCCTTATATACAGGGGTGGCTTTCCTTGTGCTGCCATGGATTGGGTTTCTATTCAACACCTGGTTAGGAGTGTTGATTGGAATAATCGTCTACAGTGGATCGAGAATATTTTCGCCTGAAGAAGAAGCACTCTTGTCAAAGACTTTTGGTACCACCTGGGATGAATACCGCAAGAAGGTAACAATACCGTGGCTATAAAGATGGAGTTGCCTGTGAAGACTCAGATACCCGACGCGTACCTTGACCTGGTCAACGGCCCCCGCGTGGCGGCGCTGACGACGGTCATGCCTAATGGCCAGCCGCAGACGACGGTTGTCTGGTGCAATTTCGATGGGAGGCATGTGCTGGTCAATACCATGCGCGGCTTCCGCAAAGAGAAGAACATGCGCCTCAACCCCAAAGTCACGCTGCTGTGCTATGACCCGCGCCAGCCCTTGCGCTTTCTCGAAGTGCGCGGCAGAGTGGTGGAGATGACCGAGGCCGGGGCGATGGAACACCTGGATAGCCTCTGTGAGCTCTACACCGGCAAATCCCCCTATTTTGGGGTCTGTGTGCCTGTCGCTTTCAAGGAAATAGAGAGGCCAGTGCTCTGCAAGATCCTGCCTACCCGCGTGGTCACCCTGGATGCCAGGCGCAAGGAGGTCGTGCCGCCATGAACCTTCCCATCCCTGACAGCCATCTGGATGTACTCACGCGACCGATTCATGGGGTCCCGACCACCATGATGGCCGATGGCCAGCCCCACTCCAGCCTGGTCTGGTGTGACTATGATGGCGTATGCGCGCGTGTCAATACGACTCGCCAGCGCCAGAAGGGCTGGAACATGCTGGTCAACCCCAAAGTCTGCTTGTTAGTCGTGGACCCGGAGCATACGGCCCGCTATCTCGAAATCCGTGGGGAAGTGGAGCTGATCGAGGAGGGTGCGCTCGACCACCTGGACCGGCTGACCAGGCGCTACACTCGCCATCCCCACTACTATGGCTCTGTCTATCCGGTCGAGCAGCAGGCCCAGGAAACGCGCATCATTTGCCGCATCCATGCCACGAAAATCACCCTGGATGCCATTCACCCATAACGCTGCCCTTCTCTCAAAGATCACCCGGGCGGGCCCGCTAACTGTGAGAGCTCTGTGAGAGTGCAGTCCACGTTTGTGCTGTCCTTGTGATAGTCATGCAGTAGACTTTATCGTAGAAAGGTCTATTGTCGTGGGAGGCACTGCCCTATATTGAGAGACCAGAGCGGACCAACGTAATGCAGGTGTGACGTGCGTGTGGTAAGGTCTCATCGAAGGGAAATGACGAGCCACTCTGTTTGAAAGGAACATTACAGTTGAGTGCGGGTCGCAGTGCCTGCAGTAGTGAACATTGCTGGAATAGAAGGTTTTTCTGCTCAACTACGGGTACTCCCACCATGTTATAGAAGCCAAGATATAATTGGCTCATCCTGGTTTTTGGTGAATCGCTGGGACAAGTCCTTGGCTTGGTCTGCGCCAGTCAAGCAGGTTGTCGACCGTTAGGCGTCGTGGAAGAGCCGTTGTCGCAGGAGAGCAAAGCCCGCACGACCATACATCACTCGTTTGAGCGTCTTGAGCTTGTTGACTTTGCCTGCAGTAACTCCTTGGCTCCAGGGCAGACGCAGAGCTGCATGCACGGCATCGTAGTCTCGTTCGATCCCCGTAACAAAGCTCCCCAGTTCAGGAATACCGCTTCTGATCGCTTGCTCCATCCAGGGACGTAACTCCTGATGCTTGCGCTCGCGCACTATCTTCAGGAAGGCTTGCAATAAGACATAGACCGTTTGCACCGAGGGCTCGAGGTTCAGCAACTGGTCTAACCTGGCTTGTTCATCCTTTTCGAGATCGTCACGCTTGCGTGTCAGGAGCCAACGGAATGCACGTGGGGAAATAGCCTGGGTACGCTCCTTGCGTGAGCGAGGCGCAGAGCCATCGGCGGTGGTGCTCCGCAGGTGAGCGACATACGCTCGCACCATGGTGGCACAGCCTGGATAGCCACGTGCACTGATTTCGCGGTACAGTTGGGCGGTTATGAGGGATTACTTGACGAAAGTCAACCCCCTCAGACCACTTTTTCAGACAGACTCTCGCAAGTCGGTCGTTGAGTCATGGGTCTGTTGTGCCTCGATCAGCGTTTTGAGTTCGTCCTGCTCTCGCAACAGCGCCTGCAACGAAGCATTGCGTCGGTCCGTTTTTCCCTTTTTCTTCGCGATCTGTGCTTCCACTTGTGCCAGCCTCGTGCGCAGATCCTCGATTGAAGCAGCAACAGAGCGCAGTGGCACCTTCTTGTTGAAGTGAAAGGCTGGACCAGGAAGCAGAGGCGGCGGGAGTGCTGCAAGTTTGGCTATGGTATCACTTCCTGCCTCATCTTGCTCGTTCAACTCAGCGACCATCTGAGATGGGAGAGGGACGGGAACAGAGATGAGGACGGCTCCCTCGCGCTTTTCGATGGTTTCCGCGAGTTCGTGATCAATGAATGCCTCACTCTCGATGCATTTCATTTGATGAATGCAGCGCGAGAAATGCGGATTACCGCACATTCTGGGCCCCCCCTCAGGCCCATCAGCGAGGTAGTAGAAGACACATGGTTCTTGCTTGGCCTGGGCATTGGTATCGAGGATGGCAGCGACATAGCGTTCCAACGGATTGGCGGCAACCAATATCTGAGGGAGCCATCCCCATTTTGCGCATGCCTTCGCGAACCGGATTGATGGAATCGTGCCGGTGGCGGAGTCGAATTGCCCAGCGGTAAAAGCTCCGCAGTGCGCTGATACGCCGTCGGATCGTTGTCGGCGCAAGCTTAGAACCAGTGATGTAGGTAATGTTCCCTCGATCGGCTTTGTGTCCAGATCCCCGCTGTGCGTCACATGCCCATAACCAATCAACGTAATGGGCGATCTGGGTTTCATCAGCTTCCAGCAGATCAGGGAAAGGAACATCGGGAAAAGCGGAGAGGAAATCATTGAGGTCTCGACTGTAGTTCTCAATAGTACTCGGGGATTTCCGCTCTTTGATAAGCTGCTCAATGAAGGCTCTCGTGGTTGAGTTTTGAGCTACTAGAGGACAACAGATCCAGTTCATATCGGACATCTCTCTCCCTCCTCTTGTATGAGATCAAATGTTCTACCAGTATATCATAAGTAATCCCTCTTAACATATATTTTGTTGGTGGGAACCCGAAGATAACAGAGCTCTTCGGCAGGTTCAATTGGCACCCCCTGTTCATCCTGCATTTGCGGGGCCCATTCTCGGCTGACACATCCCAGATGCAGGCGCCGGATCTCATCGGAACGACGAGCTGCCGTCACCCAAATGAGAGCAGCAGCTCGAAAGTCGGGCTAAGGGATATTGTGGATTGCGAGAATGCGCACGCAATTTATCTTGCGTGAGGGTACATGCTGACCAGATGAGTTTGAACCAGATGTCCTCAGCAATATCCTTTGGGTTAGGCTGACAGGCTGCTAAGATCGTATTGGGCGTTCTGAATGCCTCATGGGGAATCCAGGTCAACTGGAGCTTAGGGCGCGGCTGGCCATTGACCGTGTAGGTTCGGCGTTGAAGATGGGAAAAGAAGGATCGCATGAAAATCAGCCGCCCATCGATGGTCCTGGGGCTTAGGGGTTGAGGGACAGGGTAAATGTGGAGCGGTCGGGTATTTGATGGTAACCGCAGATCACCGAGCAAAGCCTGGCAGGTAGAGGTCACATATTCTGCTGCCAGGGCTTCCGTCCAGTCTGCCGGTTCTCGGACCTCTGGATGGTGCTGTTTAAGCCATCTGCCTGCCATGAGCAGAGAGTAGCACATTTGACGCCGTCTTCTCTCGTCGTAGGAGGGGGTCTGATCGTAAAAAGCGCACACCCAGGCTAACCAGGCTGGGTCGACCGTGGGATCGTTCTGCCAGCGTGCGGGCAAATACGGGGTTTTCTGTTGAGACAGATCCAGCAGAACCGGTTCGTCCAGCACTCCCAGATAGCACAAGGCAGTTTGAAGACGTAGCAGGGCCCACCGTCCTTGCGTATGGCCAGCACCTGAGATTTCGGAGAGGAGTTCGTCCACGGTAGCCAGAAGCTGAGCGGAAAAGGTCTCAACAAGAGGATGCCGGTTCACTAACATGCAGAACGCTGTAATCCATCGCAGCCGCCCCTCTTTTCTCTGATCCCCGGCGTAGCCGATGGAAGTCAATTGAGTCCGAACCTTGTTGCCCTCTGCTTCGGCGAGTTCCCGCCCAAAGACCGTCTCTGCCATCGGCCAATACGCAGTTGCTGTCCCCACATAAAGCATATCGCAGAACAGATAAGCCAGCAAGAGCATCCAAAACCTGGTTCCAGAAGCGTGCTTAGCTCCGGGCGCATTCTGGATGGCCTCAATCCAAACTTCTTTGGGCCAGGCCCAGAAAGCATACTCTGTTTGTACCATCCAGGTAAAAAGATACCTGCGAGCAGCGGTCACCGTCGTGTCCATCGGCGAAGTCAAGCCAACGATATCCATGAAAGGCGCTTCAAACCGCTCCAGGCGGTGAAGCACATTCCTGGCTCTCCCACCGGTCATGAAGGAAGCTGGCGCGGCGGCATACTGCTGCATGAGCGCCTTTTCCTCTTCCGCGAGATGAGGGTGCCGACCAGAGTACCCTTCCGGGGAAATGGGCATCTGCCACCGCGAGGGTGGCGAGACTGTCAAGGGAGAAAGATTAGCGTTCCTCATGAATTTCACCTTCCACCTGGCCAATGAGCGTTTCAAGACGACGATGAGCCTGGTTGATCTGGCGTGCCAAGTCAGAGAGATCAGTGTGTAGGTAGATTTCCGTGCTGGAAAGCTTTCGATGGCGACCATAGCGGCTCACGTCGAGCAACTCCATGCCACTTTTCTTGAGTTCGGTTAACATCAAATGGCGCATTTTGTGGGGAGTCAGTTGCGGGAGATGAAGTTCCTCTCGGAGACGATCGAAGAGATCCTTCACGGTCCATTTGGTAATGGGCTGGCCAGGGTTGCGCTGGGAATCCGAGAGAAAGATGGGGCCATTCCAGTCACCCCCGTAGCATTTGATGAGCGCTACGCGATCTCCCTCGATGTACTCTTTGAGGCGAAGCCAGGTCGGATGAGCCAGGACAATGGTGCCGGGCAGTCTGTTCTTCGTGATCTCAGCCCGGATAGCAACCGTGTGTGTCCCCCAGTCAATATCATCTCTGCGCAGGAGCACAATCTCCTCTCGACGCAGTGCCCCATCATGCGCAAGCAGCACAATGATCTGGTCGCGAAGTGAGCAGTTTGTCAGTACATACGCGCACCGATGGCTTTCCATTGCTGCTCGTCAGGAATCCAGGGAATCGAGGTGGGAACGGGAACAAGGCCCCGCTCTCGCCCCCGAATGCCTTCGCGAACGGGATTGAGGGAGTCCTGCTGGTGACGGAGCCGGATACTCCAGCGGTAGAAGCAGCGGAGAGCACTGATGCGCCGTCGAATTGTCGCTGGCGCGAGTTTGGACCCGGTGGTGTAGGTAATCTTGCTGCGATCCTTTTGTTGCCCGGCTCTTTGCTTCACCTCTCGCCTCCACAGCCAATCGACATAGTCAGCAATCCTGCTCTCATCAGCTTCGAGGAGCTCTGAGAAAGGGATATCCGGGAAGGCGCTCAAAAAGTCGTTGAGGTCACGGCTGTAGTTCTCGATGGTACTGTGAGACTTCCGTTCTTTTGCCATCTGCTCAATGAAGGCCCGCATGATTGGGTTCTGAGCCACGAAAGGACAACAATTCCAGTTTATCTCGGACATTTCTCTGCCTCCTCTCATGTAGATCAAGTGTTCTATTGATCTCCTCACTATACCACAAGTAATCCCTCTTAACAGCTACCCTCTGGCAAGAAATCAAAGAGCAGGGATACACAGGATCTGAGAGAATGGTGTATCGGTTCCTGGTCCCACTCCGCAGAAACCAGCGCATCATTCAAAAGGCAAGCGTTCCTCATGCCCCTTTACAAGATTTTGCGGCGAAAGATGCGGTCTGGCTCTTCGCTCGTGACCCTGCCGATCTCAGTGAGAAAGAGCAAGCAACCGTAGTCGCTATTTGCCAGACAAGCGAGACGGCCAAGAAGACGTACGAGTTGGTCCAGGAATTTCGACATCTGCTTCATCACCGTGAAGGAGAGAAGCTCGATGAGTGGCTCGCCAAAGTCACGAAAAGCCAGATCTGTGAATTACAGAGTTTTGTTCTGGGGGTTGAACGAGACAAAGCCGCCGTCGTCGCAGGACTCACGCTTCCCCAAAACAACGGCTTGGTCGAAGGAAAGGTGAACAAGCTCAAACTCATTAAACGCATGATGTATGGTCGGGCAGAATTTCCGTTGTTACGTCAACGTGTTCTCCATGCCTTGTAAGAAAAGCAGAAAAGTTCTTTTCACATGTAAAAATATCAGATGAGCGTAAACGAGTGAGCATCATCAAAAGTGTGTAAGAACCTTCACTGACATTTGAGCAGTTGAGGAGAGAAAACAGGCACGCTCCGACGCATAACTTTTCTCTACATCCCTTCTCATCGTTGACGAACAGTCATGCCCTTGTTGCGCATCTCACTTCGCAGGATGGCGAAGTGATACTTGTCAAAAACGAAAAGATATGAGTTATGCTGAACATTCACGCTATTTACCAGGAAAGCGGGCCGATCTGGCCGGTATAGTCGGTGATTCGCGCGAGTGAAGTGACATTTTCTATAGGTGGTAAATTGGCTGAAGGTTCGAACAAGGGGCCCTCAGCCCAGTATTCTCGTTCGAACCTTCAGCCAATTTACCAGTGGGCAGTCGAAGTGGGCAAAAAAGCTGCTTCCTGGAAGAAGGCAAATAGCTTCTCTAGCCCTGTGAGACATTTTCTGCCTCCTAGTTTTTTGCCCAAAGTCACTGCCCAGATACGTCCAACATCATATAGCGAGGTGTCTTCTGTATCTCTATCACGAACGAGGATTCACACGATCCCGTTTATCACCGTTCTCTGTTCCGTTGCTACTCACACCCCTGATTCAAGCGATGACCCGTTGCACACGAGCACGATCTTACCTATCACGCCTCCCTTCCCGAGCAACTCCTGCGCGCATCTTGCCTCGGCAAGAGGAAATCGCTGCGCGATGAGCGGCTTGATCTTTTGCTGTTGAAGGAGGTCAAACAGGGTGATCAAATCCTGTCGAAACAATTCCGGTTTCAGCCGTTTGAGCGTCTGGATGCTGTAGGGGACCACCCGTTTCCGACCCGGGAGAAGCCAGCCGCCGGCGATATACAGCACGTAAATGGGGATTCCATGCAAGCGATTACGACGACCTGGACGACCTGAAGCCAATCCCTCCCCACGTAGTGAGGTAGTATTGCCATAGCCCACCACCCTCCCGCCACGACGGAGAGCCTTGCGGGAATGCCACATGTGGCTACCACCGATGGGGTCAAAGACGACGTCCACGCCCTCGGGCGTTCGGCGGTGAATTTCTTTCACAAAGTCCTGATGCTGGTAATCAATCGGGATAGCGCCCAGGTCGGAAACGGCTGACGCCCCTCGCGATGAACAGGTACCGTACATCTCCAGCCCGGCGAGGCGCCCAAGCTGCAAGAATGCCGAGCCGACTCCGCCTGCCGCGCCGTGAATCAACACGCGCTGGCCCGATCTGACCTTAGCGGAGCGATGCAGCATCTGGTACGCGGTGACGTAGTTCAGAATGAGGCTGACCGCCTCAGCGGCGTCTAACCCGGATGGCACTGGAACCAGTTCACGTTGCGGCAGGCAGACGAATTCCGCGTACGCACCGTGGATCGGCATTGCGGCAACTATCTGGCCTGGTTCGATTCCAGAGACCCCGTCGCCGAGCCGATCCACCACGCCGACCAGATCCCACCCCGGCGTGAAGGGCACCCGGGGCGTTTCGGGATGAACGCCCTCGCGCGCCATTATGTCGGGCAAGGAGACGCCTGCGGTCAGCACTCTCACCCGCACTTCACCATCCTTCGGCTCGGGGCACTCTTCTTCAACCACCCGAAGTGCATCGGGTCCGCCGTAGTGAGTGACGATTACGCGTGTGTGTCTCATGGTGCTCATCTGTCTTGCGCGGGGTGGGAAATCCACCTCGCCTTGCCCCTCCTGTTGAGAAGGAGAGGTGATTGTGGTATTGGTTAGGTGTTGGTCTCGAATACTCATGGCTTTGCTCCTTTCGAGCAAGCGGTGTGCGCTCCACGCAAGGCGACTGCGACGCTTCCCGGCGCCTGCCACCGACGAGGAACATGCACAAGTATCATTCCTTCTTCAGGTGTCACCCGACAGGCAGCCCACCGCTGTGGGCGAGGTGCTCATCTGCGCGAAGGCCTCTGCTAGGTTGCTACGAAACGCACTACCAGGGGGTGGGTACGATGGAGCACGAGGTTCAACTTCTGCCCTTCACTTCGTCGTACTCATCACTACAAGGAGCAGATCGATATTCAAGAGAAGGTGTAACACAAAGACCTCACGGAGGCGTCACAAAAGGGAGCTTTCCTCTCACAAGCCGGTCACAAAATGCAGCTGGGATCAGTAGCCTCTCTTCTCGAACTGGGCCTTGCGGACTCACCACTAGCCACATTTCGTGCTCTCGTGAGTCAAGGTAAGCGAAAAGAATTGTGTCAGAAAACAATAGTGTTTTCACTTCTCTCCTCCAACGCCTAGTGTTCTGTCCATCGTCAATTGATGGGTGACTCTTCCTCTAAGCGAGGATACAGACGGCGCAGCTTGATGCGGGCATCAGCGGTGGTAAAGCGCCAGTTGATGCGAGCCAGCAGCGCATTGCGCTTGGTCTGCCAAGCGGCGACCTCTCGTTCGAGTTCAGCCTGCTTGCCGATGCGACGATCCAAACACTGACGACTGAGGACACTCAGTTCGATCTCAGCCATGTTCAACCAACTCCCATGCTTGGGAGTGTAGTGGATTTCCAGCTTCTCCACCAGGCGTCGTGCTTGAGCCGCGGGAAACGCCTCATACAAGGCCGCAGGCGTATGGGTGTTCAAGTTATCCAGCACCAGAATGATCTTCTCAGCACTGGGATAGTGCCCCTCGACCAGGTCGCGAATGAACTGAGCAAAGTCCGCTTTGGTGCGATGCTCGGTCACGCTCAGATAGCGCTGGCCTGCCAACGGCTCACAGGCCACAAACAGATTACAGGTGCCATGTCGTTCATACTCATAGTCGTAGCATTCGGGCTGCCCTGGCTGCATGGGCAAGGGAACGCGCGTCTCGCCGATCAACTGCTTGCTCATTTCATCCACGCACACCTGTGGGAAGCGCTCATCAAAGGGACGCATGTACACCGAGAGTACATCTTCCATCTGCGAGACAAACTCGCCATTGCTCTTGGGCGGAAGACACCACTGCTTTTTCAGCCACGGCTTGAGTTCGTTTTTGCTGAGCAGCTGTCGGATCGTTTCTCGTGCAATGCTTTCCACCAGCTGCACTTCCACCAGCTTGTCTGCCAGCATCTGCAACGTCCAGCGATCGCGCCCTTGCTCCGCTTCTGAACAGGTCAGGGCGATCACATATGCCTCCTGCTCTCCGTCCAATTTGCGCGCATACGACCGGTTGGGCTGGTGCCGCGTGAGGGCTGCGGGCAGCCCTGCTTCCACAAAGCGCTGCCGCACACGCTCCACTGTGGCCGTTCCCACTTCGAGGGCTTCACTGACCGCTTGGTCTGACCATGCTGATCCTCCTTCACCGCTATCGGCTTTCAGTAAGATGCGGGCATGCGCCAACTTGCGTGCTGGAGCTTGACCTTGAGCAATCAGTTTCCGTAGCTCTTCTCGTTCTTCCTCCGTTAACTTTACGATATACTTCTTCATAGGGTCCCTCCTTGGTGAGATTCGTTTGGTTTTTGTTTCTCTCCAAAGATACCCTTTTTCCCTCCACTTATCAAATCATGATGGACAAAACACTAG
>WNGR01007063.1_pt1 | contig 11933 bp, 15 predicted proteins | sample 5407581 | NCBI WGS metagenome assembly WNGR01 (sample SAMN13153383, study PRJNA577476) | soil metagenome | isolation source: 80 cm soil or saprolite under Garry oak tree replicate 2 | place: USA:California | collected 2016-06-15
TCACCAAGCCCATCGACTCCAGGGCGACGTTGCCGGTGAGGACCATGAGGTCGGCCCACGAGATCTTCCGGCCGTACTTCTTTTTGACCGGCCACAGCAGCCGACGCGCCTTGTCCAGGCTGACGTTGTCCGGCCAGCTGTTGAGCGGCGCGAAGCGCTGCTGGCCGGCGCCGGCGCCGCCGCGGCCGTCGCTGATCCGGTAGGTGCCCGCGGCGTGCCAGGCCATCCGGATCATCAGCGGGCCGTAGTGGCCGAAGTCAGCCGGCCACCAGTCCTTGGAGTCCGTCAGCACCTCGGCGATGTCGCGCTTCACCGCGGCCAAGTCGAGGGTGCCGAACGCCTCGGCGTAATCGAAGTCCTCGCCCATCGGGTTCGAGACGGCGGGGTTCTTGGCCAGGATCTTCAGGTTGAGCCGGTTCGGCCACCACTCATTGTTGGCGTCGCCCGCGGTGGGGTGCACGCGGCCGGGCAGGACCGGGCATTCCCCGGTCTCCGCGGTCGGGCCTTCGGCGACTACGGGATCATGGTTCTCGGACATGCGAATCCTTCCGTTCTTCCGGATAGGCGGGTCACGGCACCCAGGAACTGGTGGCAGTGGAACAGTCGGGGCACAGGCCCCAGTAGATGACCTCGGCCTCGTCGATCGAGAAGCCGTGGTCCTCGGACGCGATCAGGCAGGGCGCCTCGCCGACCGCGCAGTCGACGTCGGCGACGACGCCGCACGACCGGCACACGATGTGGTGATGATTGTCCCTGACGCGTCCCTCGAACCGGGGCGGGGTGCCGGCCGGCTCGATGCGGCGCACGAGTCCCGCCGCGGTGAGCGCGTGCAGGGCGTCATACACGGCCTGCAGGGAGATATGGCCGATGCGACCGCGCACCCCGGCGGCGATCGCCTCGACACCGAGGTGGTCACCGTCCCGGACGACCTCGAGCAGTGCGACGCGCGCGGCCGTTACGCGGAGCCCGGCACCGCGCAACTCACCTGCGGTGGCCGGGATCTGGGATGCGGTCATGGCGCCAAACTTACCCTCGTAAACACAAACGATTCAAGACAACGAATGGCGCAAGGTTAGCGTTACGCCAGGCCACCTGCTGTCTCGTTGTGCGACACGTCATCCGGACGTCACCAGGACGCGAGGGTGTCAGCCAGGAGTTCGTAGCTGAGCAGGCGCCGCTGACCGACGACTTCCCGCCAGGCATCTTGTTGATCGGCGTTGGCATTCCTCGTCACACTGGCATCCAGGGCGTCGTAGGCGATGTGATATACGGCGTCTACCTCACCGGTTCCCCTGGCAATCGAGGCGAGCCGAGTAGGAAGCGGTTCGGCGGTCACCGTTACGAGGTGCGGCTGCCGGCCTCGGCGGTGGCGGATCATCTGCAGGCACTCGTGCCGGATGTTCTGCACCCGGTCGGAGCGGATGGTCCATTTGCACGAGATCGCCGCGTGCAGGGGCGGCAGGAAAGAAGCGGTGGACACGTTACCGAGGGCGACGGTCACGTCGGGCTTGATGAGGTAGTCCGTGCCGATCGTGATCCTCAGTTCGGGATTGGCGCGCACGAGCTCGTCCACCGTGCTGAGGTGCTCGTACTGGTCGAACTTGGTGATGATCACGCCGCGGGACACGATCCAGCCGCGATCGGGATGCAGGCCGGGCAGCGCGCGGGCCAGGTCGTCACGGACGTGCTGTTCCAGCGGGCCGCCCGGATCCTTCGGGACATCGGAGACCTCGCCCGGTGTCACGGCGAGCGCGTCGAGCACGCCTGCGCCAATCCGCATCGACTCCGCGCTGTCCACGTCCGCGAAGTTCGGCACCAGCGGCCAGCGGAGCTTGTTCTTCGTGCTCGACTTCCAGCCGAGCAGGGACCGGGCAAACGGCGCGGTCACCGCGGTCAGGCCATAGCTAGGCTCGCGTGGTGACCGAGGTCGGTAGCGTGCGGGGCCGGGCTGGCGGCTTCCAGCGCACGACGGATCGCTTCCCCTAGGGCCCGGGCCACTGGCGGCGGGAAGGCGTTGCCGACCTGGCGGTAGGCCGCGGTCTTGCGGCCAGAGAACTCCCAGCTGTCGGGGAAACCCTGGACGCGGGCCACCATTCGCGTGGTCAGCTTGGGCAGCTGGTCCGGCGGGAAGTCGGGTCCGGGCGGGTCGTAGGCGACACCAAGCCCGTTGACCCCGAGCAATTTCCAGGCCTCGCGGGCCCGGGTGGGACCCAGGTCGGGTCCGCCGTGCTTCTTGCTGCCGCCGACGATGGTCGGCGCGATCCCGTGGGCGCGCTCGCGCCAGGCGTCCGCTCCTGGCCAGCCTCGTTCGGCCATCAGGTCATGCAGGGCCTGACCGACCACGGGGGGCGGTACCGGCGACGCCGCGGGCCACCGGAAGTGAGCCGCCCAGGGCTCCTTGATGGCCACGAGCACGAACCTCGGCCGCAGCTGCGGCACCCCGTGATCACTCGCGTGAACAAGGTCCCACCAGGTCTGGTAGCCGAGACCGTTGAGCTGCTCGAGCACCTGTGCCCGGTAGGTATCGAAGCGGCGGGTGGCCAGGCCGCGCACGTTCTCCAGCAGGACGGCGCGGGGGCTGATCTCCGCGACCAGCCGGAGCGCCTGCGGGAACAGGTCCCGGTCGTCCTCCTGGCCGAGCTGCTTGCCCGCGATGGAGAAGGGCGGGCACGGCACGCCGCCGGACAGCAGGTCGATGCCCGAGAACGCGCGCCCGTCCACGTTGTGGACGTCGTCCTCGATGATCTTCCACTCGGAGCCGCGGTTGAGGCGGAGCGTCTCGCAAGCGTCCGGGTCCAGCTCGACCGCTGCCGCGTGGGTGAATCCGGCTTGCTCCAGCCCCAGTGACTGTCCGCCGGCTCCGGCGCAAATCTCCAGACAGGTCAGTTCACCCACGGTTCCTCCAGTCCTCGCGCCATCCCCATTGTGCCCGTCGGCACCACCAGCCGGGCGTATCCCACGCCGGTTGATACCTCAGCTGACGCTCGCGGTGAACTGCTCCACTGCCTGGCTGACCGCGGCGGACGGCGTGCCGGACCCCGGCCTGGAGCCGGTTCAGGTCATCCATCCGCGTTACGCGACCCAGATCCGTTACCGGCTCGGCCGCCCGGCATACTACCGGTCATGAAGATTGGCATCGGGCTGGACGCCCGGCTCGGCCTTGCGTTCGACCAGTTGAGAGCGGCCGCGCAGGAGGCGGCGCGGCTCGGATTCGAGAGCGTGTGGACCCCGGCCGGGGGCGTGCCGGACTCATTCCACGTCTGCGCGGCCTGGTCGCACGACACCTCGCTGCGCACCGGGATTTCCGTCGTCCCGGCGGCGCGGATGTGGACCCCGCTGGCCCTGGCGGCCCAGGCGGCCACGCTGGCCCAGCTGTCGGCCGGGCAATTCGTGCTCGGCCTCGGCGCGGGAGGCTACGGGCCGGGGTTCTGGGCCTCGGTGGGCCTGCCCGACCGCCCGATCGCGGTGATGCGCGAGTACGTCACCGAGGTCCGCGGGCTGCTGGCCGGCCAGCAGGTCACGGCCGGGCCGATCATCACCGGGGCAGGCTCGGCCCCGGGCGCGCCCGGGTGGCCGCGGTCCGCCTCGCTCGGGCTTTCGGGCCTGCCTCCGGCTCCGGTGTACCTGGCCGCGCTCGGCCCGCAGATGCTCCGGCTCGCCGGGCAGGTCGCCGACGGAGCGCTGCTCAACTGGGCCACCCCAGAGCGCATCGCACTCAGCCGGGAGCAGATCGACGCGGGCGCCGCCCGGGCCGGCCGCGAGCCGGCCTCGGTCCCGATGACCATGTACATCCGGGTCTGCATCGACGACGACGTGGCCGCGGCGCGGCAGGCGTTCGGCGCGCAGGTACTCGGCTACGCCATGGGCCGGCCCGGCACCCCGCAGAGCGCGGGCTACCGCGGCCTGTTCGCCCAGATGGGGTTCGATGCGGAGCTGAGCGAGCTGGAGCAGCGGCGAGACCGGGGCGCGGCCATGCCCGAGCTGGTGGACGCGGCCGCGGAGGAGATGCTGCAGGCGGTCGGCTACTACGGCCCTCCGGGCCCCGCGCCGGCCGCGTTCGCCCGGCTCACTGCCGGGCTAGACGAGGCCATCGTCCGGATCGTCACCGCCCGGCCCGGCCTGGAGCCGGTCAGCCAGGCCATGGCCACGCTGACGCCAGCGCTCATCCGGGCCGCCGGGCAGACCTAGCTCGGCGTGCTGGCCGAGGTGCGCACCGGCGACCGGCAGCTGCGCGGCACCAGCGGCGTCGCCGACCTGGACAGCCGCCAGCCGGTCAACGGCAACGGGTTCTTCCGGATCGGCAGCAACACCAAGACGTTCCTCTCGGTCGTGGTGCTGCAGCTGGTCGCGGAGCACCGGGCTGTCGCTTGATGACACCGCCGGGCGCTGGCTGCCCGGCGTGGTTCACGGCAACGGCAACGACGGCGGCAAGATCACCGTCCGCGAGCTGCTGCAGCACACCAGCGGCCTGCACGACTACACCGATGACCTGCAGGCGCAGATCACCTCGCCTGAGGCGTACCGCCGACTGGAATTCCGCCAGTTCAGCCGGTCAGACCTGCTGGACATCGCGCTCGCCCACCGGCCAGACTCCGCCCCCGGTGCGGCCTGGAACTACTCCAACACCAACTACATCCTGCTCGGAATGGTCATCGAAAAGGTGACCCACGACTCCTGGGAGAACCAGGTCACCCGCCGCATCATCATCCCGCTCGGACTCCGCCACACCTATGCGCCGGGCACCAGCACGCGCCTGCCCGCGCCACACGCCACCGGATACCTGATCTTCGACAAGAACACGCGGATCGACACGACCGCCGAGAACATGTCATGGGCCGACTCGGCTGGCGCGCTGATCAGCACCGCCGCCGACCTGACCCGGTTCTGGAGCGCGATCGGGCGCGGCGCCTTGCTGGGCCCGGCGCAGACGCGGGAGATGCGCCAGACGGTGCCCGCCACCGGCGGTGACAGCGCCAGCGTGCCCGGCTCCCGGTACGGGCTGGGCATCTTCTTCATCCCGCTCAGCTGCGGCGGCGGCTACTGGTCACACGAGGGCGACGTACCCGGGTACAACACCATCGGCGCCGTCAGCAGCGACGGGCGCACCACGGCCGCCCTGTCCATCAACTCCAACGTCGACGTCGACGACCCGGTACTGGCCGCCGAATACCGCCTCGTCGACCACGTCATGTGCCACCGCTGACACCGGCCTGGTACAGCAGCCCGCTGGTTTCTGAGTGCAATCCGTGCTGCCAGGACAGCACGGATTGCACTCATATCCGACGATCACGCTGACGTACCGGCAGTCAACGATCTAGAGGATCCGGCCCCGGGCCGGGCCGAAATCGATGCGCATCGGCCGCACGCCCAGCCGCTGGTTCGGGGCCACCCGCTTGGGTTCCTCGCCGTCCGGGACGACCGTCCAGGTCCTGTCGGTGAGGTTGCGGAACGATATGGTCGGCCATGGCGGGCCGAGATCACCGCGCGGGCCGGCCGAGGCAAGCTTTCGGCATCGCCTGATCCTCCCGGTTCTGCCGTCGATGAGCCTCACTGTGGCCCGCGCCGCCGGAATGAGGCTGAAGCCGCGCTGAAACCGGCGCGATGGGACGGCCCCAGGCGCGACCTTCGGCATGACAAGGCCTACCGTTGTCCTAGCCCGAGACAGGTCCGTGCGGCGGAGCAGGCATCAGCACCCTGCGGGTCGCGCCCGCGACGTCACCGAGAGGCAGTCATCCGATGCGTCCTGACATCAGCCCTGGCGGCATCTTCCCTGATTACGCTCTTCCGGACCACACCGGCACGGTGCGTACGCTCAGCGAGCTTCAGGGCCGTGATCCGCTGATCCTCACCCTGGCGCGCGGCAACTACTGCCCTAAAGAGCACCAGCAGCACCTCGAGCTGGCAGCCAACTACCCCAAGGTCGCGGTGGCCTACACGCAGATCGCCACAATCGCTACCGACGACCATCACACCCTGCAGGAGTTCCGCGCGTCGGTGGGCGCCCAGTGGACCTTCTTGTCCGATCCCGGTCGGACCGTCCAGCAGGACCTGGACATCGCCGAGTACACCGACCCCGAGCACAACCCCATGATCCCGCACACGCTGGTACTCAAGCCGGGGCTGGTCGTTCACAGTGTCTACAACGGTTACTGGTTCTGGGGCCGCCCGTCGTTCTACGACCTGTGGCGTGACCTGCGCGCCGCCACCAGCGAGATCCGCCCGGACTGGGATCTGAGCACCCCCGGGCTCCGCGAAGCCTGGGACGCGGGCGACTACTCGAAGTTCCACGGCTGGGACCGTCAGTGACTTTGCGTTACGCATGCTTGGCTAACAGGTAACAGGAAACCGCCGTTGTATACGAGCTTGGTTCCTGACTTGTGCCCGTCCTGCTACCTGGCGTCAGGCCCAGGGAAGCACCCAGGAACAATTCACTTTCCCGCGGCTGGACATCCGCTGCGCGATGGCGCAGAGTTATCGCATAGTGGGAAAGTGAAAACCGCTGCTCTAGCCCTCGGCAGTATCAGTACCTCACCGCCAAGCCGGTGAGCTAGGTGACAGGCGGTGAGCAGAATAAGCTATCCCCCTACCTCGGACACCGTGACCGGTACCCGGTCGGCTGTCGATACCGGTACGGTCTCACCGCATCCGCGCAATCCCCGTGACTCCTGGCTGCGTATCGGCACTCAGGTCTTCCTGAGGTTTCCGCTGCCGGGCCAGCCTGGGCACGGCAGGACGGCGTTCGTGCGCCGACGCCCGGTCCGTATCGTCGACGGCCGGATGGAAGGCGGCTATACCGACGCGTATGAGCTGATCTGCCCCAGCTGCGGCGATCATCCGTACGTGGATTTCGTTGATGTCCCAGCCCAGCTTCAGTGGCTCCGCGGGCCATACGAGCTGGCGGCGGCCCTGGCCGCGTATGAGGAGCACCTCGGGCTGTCGTCCAGCCCGGACGAGGACACCCCCGCAGGCTCGGGGACCCGCGATGCGAAGAACGGCGTGCCGCGGGCCGAAGCCGCCAATGGAGACTCACCGTTAGATACGTGTCGGTGAGTACCACCTTGTGATGGCTGTCCGCGAGGTCGCGCGGAGCCTCTCCCGGCCCGCTGCCGGTCCTATCCGGCACCCCGGTCGTCGCAGCGCACCCGGAAACCCGCTCAGCGGGCCGGGCGCCCGAGCAGCTTCTCGATACTCCGGCGCTCGCGCTTGGTCGGACGGCCCGCGCCGCGGTCCCGGGCAGCCACCGGGACAGCCTCCTGGCGGGGCGGAGGGGGAGGGCTGTTGTCGATGTAGCACGCGGCGGCAACCGATGCGCTGACACGCTTGGTGATGACCTGCCGGACGACCACGACGCGTTCATGTCCCTCGCCGCGCAGCCGCACCTCGTCACCGGCCCGTACGGCATGCGCGGGCTTGACCCGGACGCCGTTGACCCTGACGTGCCCGGCCCGGCAGGCACCCGACGCGGCCGAACGGGTCGCGGCCAGCCGCACCGACCAGATCCAGCTGTCCACCCGCCCAGCCTGATCACCTGCCACCCGCCAAACTGTAACGCGATACGCGCTCACCGGCTGCGCCCAGCCTGACGTCTTCCGCAAAGGACAGGCCGTCAGCGGCCGGGGCAGGCGGGGTTCACAGGAGGGGGCTCGAGGACGAGCGCATAGCGATGATCTGCATGGGACGGCCGAGGCTGAGATGGGTGCCGAGGCCGGCTCGTGCGGTATGGGCGCCGTGCGGATGCTGGTTTCAGGAGAACAGTGCGCTGTAGGCGTTGAGCGCGGGCTGGCCCCCGAGATGGGCGTAGAGCACCGTGGAGGCGGGCTCGATTTCGCGGCCGCTGATCAGGTCGATCAGCCCGGCCATGGACTTGCCCTCGTAGACCGGGTCAGTGATCATGCCTTCGGTGCGGGCGGCGAGCCGCATCGCATCGAGGGTGGCATCGTCGGGGATGCCGTAGGTGCCCGCGTGGTAGCGCTCGTCCAGTTCGATCTCCCCGTCGCCCACCTCGCGCTCGACGCCGATCAGCCGGGCGGTCTGCCGAGCGATCCGGGTGATCTGGTCCCGGGTTTCAGCCGGCTTGGCTGAGGCATCAATGCCGACTACGCGGCGCGGTCGGCCGCCGGAGCCAGCCAGCGCGGCGAACCCGGCGACCATGCCGGCCTGGGTGCTGCCGGTCACCGAGCACACCACGATGGTGTCGAAGAACACGCCGAGTTCGCGTTCCTGCTCGGCGACCTCGAACGCCCAGCGGGCAAACCCCAGGCCGCCGAGAGGATGGTCGGAGGCGCCGGCCGGGATGGCATAGGGCCGGCCGCCGGATTCCTCGATCCCCGGCAGCGCCTGTTCCCAGCTCTTCTTAAAGCCGATACCGAATTCGGCGGGCACCAGCCGCACGTCCGCCCCCGCCAGGCGGCTGAGCAGGATATTGCCGACCTTGTCGTACACCGGATCGGGCCAGTTCACCCAGCTTTCCTGGATGAGCACGCAATTCAGGCCGACCCGGGCCGCGACCGCCGCGACCTGCCGGGTGTGATTGGACTGCACGCCGCCGATCGACACCAGCGTGTCGCATCCCCTGGCCAGGGCATCGGCAACCAGGTATTCCAGCTTGCGGGTCTTATTACCGCCATAGCCGATCCCTGAGTTGCAGTCCTCGCGCTTGGCCCACACCGGCGCGCCGCCGAGATGGGCGGACAGCCGTTCCAGCGGGTGCACCGGCGACGAGCCGAATAGCAGCGGATACCGCTCAAACGAGCCGATCGACATCGCATCCTCCCGAAACAGCGCACGGCCTGGCCTGCGCGCCGCGTCAGCGCAGTGACACAGCCCGCCGCCCCAGCATCGCCGACCGTGCAGGCCACGATCAACTGGGTGCCTTCAGAACGCTTCGGGCGGCCTGGCGGGCGCCTTCTTGCCGTGGAATCGGTGGCGAAGACGGTCGTTGGCCACGCGTTCGGCGGGAACCAGGCAACCGCCGGCGGTGTATTCAAGATGAGTACCGGCTCGAGCAGGGAGTGCCATCGACGAGGCGGACGCGGTAACCCGGGCCCGGGACGGCGACCTTGATGCCTATGCGGTGCTGGTCGCCCGGTACACGCTGCGCGCGCACCGGGCTGCCTGGCTGCTTGGCGCGGGCGAGGATGCCGACGACGTGGTGCAGGAGGCGTTCGTGAAGGCGTTCCGGAGCCTGCCGAAGTTCCGGGCGGGCGAGCCGTTCGCGCCATGGCTGCTGAGCATCGTGGCCAACGAGACGAAGAACCTGCTGCGTTCCCGGCACCGCCGCAATGCGCTGGCCCTGCGGCTATCGGCCCTGGAGCCGGACGCCGCCACCCCGGACACTCCGTTTGACGAGGCGGCGGCCAGCGAGCGGCGTGCCCGGCTGCTGGCGGCAGTGAACACACTGCCGGACCGGGAGCGGCAAGCGCTGGTGTGCCGCTACTTCCTGGATCTGTCCGAGGCCGAGACGGCACAGGTGCTGCAATGGCCGCTCGGCTCGGTGAAGTCCCGCACGTCCCGTGCCCTGGGACGGCTGCGCGGGCTCGTCGTGACCGAAGACCAGGGCCGGGTGTTCCATGGCTGAGTCCTCCGGCCCCCGTCACGGACCGCATTGGCGGGACGCGCTGGTGTCCGAGCTCCGCGCGCTGAGCCCCCGGCTCGACGTGCCGCCCGCCGCAGAGCAGGCCGCCACCATCCGCCAGCGCCTGGAAGCACAGCAGCGCCCGGAGGCACGCCCCCCGCTGATAGCACGCTGGCGCGCGCGGATCCTGTATCCCCGGTGGCGCGCCGCCCTGATCGTGGCGCTGACCGTCGTCGCCCTGGCCGTGGCGATCCCGCAGAGCCGCGCGGTTATCGCCCACGTGCTCCGGCTCGACGGCGTGGCGCTCCGCCAGGCGCCTGGCCCTTCCCCCGCGCCGCACCCGTCCCTGCCCGGCGAGCAGCGGATGCCGCTCGAGCAGGCACGCCAGCGTGTCGCCTTCCCCGTCCTCGTGCCGGCGAAGCTTGGCCGGCCAGACGCGGTCACGGTCAGCGACGGCGGACGGATCGCGACGCTGATCTACGATCGCACGCCGTACGGCCAGGTACGGCTGGACGAATTCGACGGCCACCTGGACCCGGTCTATTTCGAGAAGTTCGTCCACCTGGGCAACGTCACCGAGGTCCGGCTGAACGGCACGAAAGGGCTGTGGGTTACCGGCCCGCAGGAGATCGTGTACGTCCGCAGCGACGGCACGGTCGTGCAGGCTTCAGCCCGGCTGATCACCGGCAGCACACTGATCTGGGGCACGCCGCGGGTCGTCCTGCGCCTAGAGGGCGGCTTCAGCAAGGCGGCCGCGCTCGCGGTCGCCGCCTCCGCCCGCTGACCGGGCGCTGGCTGCCGGGAACCTGCCGCCGGTCTGCGGTGTACACCCAAGCGAGGCGCTCAGGAAGGAGCCACCGATCATGCCGCGCAGGTTCATCGCTCTCACCTCCCTCGCCGTGGGCGCTGCCCTCACCGTCACGGTGACGCTCGCCACGCCGGCGCTCGCGAAGGGCACCACCCAGGCGAGCATCACCGGCCCGGGCCTGGCCCACCCGGTCGCCGTCTCCGTCGCCGCAGGGAGCGAGGCCCTGCCGGGACAAGGGGACGCGCTCTCCAGCCTCGCCGACCAGACCGGCCTGTTCACGGTGCTGTTCGGTCCCAGCATCGGCGATGTCCGCATGCCTGATATGCCGTCCCGGCTTCGCCCGCCGCCAGCGGCGGCCACCCTCGGGCCGAAGTACACCGTCACCTACACGGTGCCCGGCATCACCCCCGCACCAGGCCAGGCGAACGACCAGATCCGCCAGTACCTGTACCCGCGCGCGGCAGGCGGCCCGGCGATCTACACGCTGCCGGGACAGCGGGGCTTCGGCCAGCCGCTACAGGCCACCGGATGGCTCCGCGGCACCCCGCAGCTGACCGCCACCCTGACCCGGCTGGGCATACCTGCCGGCGCCTCGCTCCCGTCCGCCCCCAGTTCCGCGGCCTCCGTCCCGGCCGCCCCTGCCCCGGCCGCCCCTGCCCCGGCCGCCGCTGCCCCGGCCGCCGCGCCAAAGCCCAACGACACGACAGCCCCGGCCTGGCTGATCGCCACGATCGCGTCCGCCGTCGCGATCGTGATCGCCGGCACCACCTCGTGGCTGTTGCGCTGGAAGCAGCGCCGAACGGCGGGCCACGCTCCGGTTTGATGTTGCGGTCGGTGACTGATTACGGCTGTGAGCTGCCGCCTGGCAGCCGTGACCGTCAGGCGGCAGAGTTCCCGGTGCTCGCGGGTTACCGGGCGGCACCGGCGATGTAGGCGGCGAGGATGTCGGTCGCGTGCCGGTCCTGGCTGCGGCGGGCCCGGTCGTACCGCATCCTGGTCGATCCGGTCCCAGAGCTCGCCCGCACTGGACGCGTGCCTGAGGAAGTGGAGCGCAGTCGCCCCGAAACCGTCGCGCGGCCGGATCGCTTGCAGCCGACGTACCAGACTGTCCTCGAAGAAATCCGGGGGCGGTGTCGGATCGCGGCAGAGGTGTTCGTTGCAGGGGCGAGAGGCCGCCCGCGAGGGGCGTCCCCACAGAAGGGAACCGCCATCATGAAACTGACGACCACCACGCAGGTCTCCGTCGATGGAGTGATGCAGGGAAACGGCGGGCGGCATCCGCGGACCTACGAGGTCTTCGAGCTGGCGGGCAACACCGCCGAAACCGCCTACCTGACACGCCGCCGCGACCAGCGGGGGTAGCGCCCGCGACCCTGGTCGAAACCCGTGCAAAGCGGCGGCCGGCTGCAGCCGGGTGCATCTTTTTGACGGGTATCAATATTTCCTGATTTCGGGTTGAACCGGCTTGTACTGGGAGAGTCCAGGCGTTTCAGGATGTTTCTGGCGTTACTGTTAGTAATTCGTGCTGGTCAGCGGGGTGGCGGCGGTGCG
>WNGR01012848.1_pt1 | contig 11932 bp, 5 predicted proteins | sample 5407581 | NCBI WGS metagenome assembly WNGR01 (sample SAMN13153383, study PRJNA577476) | soil metagenome | isolation source: 80 cm soil or saprolite under Garry oak tree replicate 2 | place: USA:California | collected 2016-06-15
ACTCGTTGGTGGTGGCCGTGCCGCTAAGTGCATAATAGACGGTCAGGTCTTGAGCGACGCTGCCGGTCCGGCTAATCTTGAACACTCCCGGGGAACCGAATTTCTCGAACGCATTAGAACTCACGCTCACGCTCACGCGCGGAACTTGCGTCAGGATATGGTCCACGCCGACCGCATCGGATCCGAATATGGGAATCGGATTCACGAAATCAAGAAATGGCGGGGAACTTTTGTAGCCGTAGAGAAACGTCTCGACCGGATAGTTTCCAGGGTCCAGTCCGGTGATGGTGTAGTTACCTTGGCTATCGGTGAAGGTGTAGCGATAGTTCCCATTGGGAGGCACGTTGCCGTCATGGACGCGAACACCCTGGACCGGGTTGCCGTTGTCGTCCATCACCTGACCACTGATGGTGTAATTGGTTGGCGAGCCGACGGTCACGAGCAGATAGGCGCTGCTCAAGCCTCCTTTCAAATCGGACACTTCGCAGCGAACCGCGAAGTTTCCAGTCGCCCGGAACGTCTTGCTGTTGGTGGGGGAATTGATGCCAAAGGTCTGATCACCAAAGTCCCAGTAATAAGCCAGTGGGTCGCCATTCGGGTCGGATGCGTTGGCCACAAAGGTGACCGTGGCGCCATTGGTGACCGCCAGAGAACTGGCGATCAGATCAACGGTGGGAGGGACGTTGGTGGGGAATGGGCCGTATTGAACCACCACATCGATCCATTTCTCCGCGTTCGCTCCGCCTTTGGCGACCGGGGTCAGGTAAAGATCCAACGTTTCATCCACAAAGGTCCGCCCAACGATCACCGGCGCATCGAAGGCGCCACCGGGGGTTCCCGGCGTCGTATCGACGAGTTGGGATGAGCCATCAGTGCCGGGCCAGGGCGACCAATGCAATTCGACGCCATTGGCGAGCAAGAAGTTGTTCGTGATGAGCTGGCGGTAGTCCACCCAATACTCGCGCGCGCCAATGGGGTTGCCCTGCTCGTCGAGACCCCCGCTGGGAATCCCGCTTCTGTCCGCGAAGCCCTGTGCATCCTTGCGCAGGTGCAGAGCATACAGCCGTCCGGCAGTGAGGCTCGGCGTGTCGAAGGCGAAAAGGCGATTAGTCTCGCTGACCTTTACGGGACGGACAAACTCCGCTGGAAGCCAGTGCAGTTGGTACTTGTGCAGGGCGTTGTATTGCTGAGGGCCGCCGCTGCCCATCGTGTCAAACGGGTCCCCGTATTCAACGTTCGTGCCCGGCGCGTTCACCGCGTCGTGGCCGATGTCGCTGTCGGGATCCGTTGGAAAGTTTGGTCCGGGAGCATTCGGGTTGGGCGGGGCTCCCTGTGGTCGGCGCGTATCCCAATAATTGGCGTGCAGCAGCCCCAGGTTGTGACCCAGTTCGTGGGCCGCAATGCCGACCCCGAAGCCTTGCAGCCAGACGCCACGCGCGCCGACAAAGGCCAGGCCGCCAAACTTAAACTTCGGCACGGGCGTGAATCCAAGGACATCGTCATCAAAAAGGAGGTAATCAAAGCCCGCCGCCCTTGCCGCCGTCTGGGCATCGGTCAGCAAGGTGCCGGGGCCGGCATTGCCATACCACTCCTTGGTTTGGGGCAGTGTGATCAGCGGCGTCACCGTCGCCATGAATGTGAGGGTGTTATACGAACCATCCACGAAGAACTGGTTCACCCCTTCCCACATCTGGTTGGCCGCGGACTCGCTGATCGGTTCGGTGGGATCGTCGGGGAAGATCAGGCGGATGAACAACACCGTGCGCCGGCCTTGCGTGAACCGCAGCACGGTGCCGGGAGGTGGATTGGTCGGGTTAGGAATGCCACCGGTGTCACCGAGCAAGCCGGTCGCGCTCTCGGCGGCGGCCAGTTGCCCGCTCAGATGCATCGCCTCCGAGCGGTTGCAAACGGGCAATATCATCCCACCAAGATCCAGGAGCGTCGGTTTCCCAATGATGGGCTGGCCGGAGAAGGTGCAGATCGGGTGCGCCGGGACTTGTCCGGCATCAATCCGAACTTGCGCTTCGTCCGGGTCCACCACGTGGCCCGGGCTGGGATCCAAGGCCATTAGGTTCTCGATCACGATGCCGCTGAGCGCAAGACCTTTTGCCGTGGTTTGGCGCAGACGCGTACCGAAAGGATAAGCTTCGTAAGTTCTGCCGCGGAGCGTGACTTGGCGCTGAATCTGGTCGGCGTCCGCTTCTTCGCCGGATAGCGGATCGGAAACAAGCACATCATAGTCTCCCCGGCCGCTCACTCTCTGCTCGAGCAGTGGGCCGAATGAAGCAGGCAAATCCTTGCGGACTCGATAAGGCAACTCCTGCGCGAGGGCCTCGCGGGGATTGTTCTTGATCAGCTCGCGCATCTGATCGCGGCGCGCTTTAGCGAGTTGTTCGCCTTCGGCCAGCGAGCCGGCTTTCTGCTCCGGCGTTGCCGCGAGGAATTTTTCGCTCCAGGAATTGAACGCGGCAATGGGGGAAACCGCCACCGGCGCGGCCGGCGCGGACAAAGTTGGCGGTGAACTTAGCAACGGAACGACCGGCCGGGCTTGCTTGGCGGCGAGCGTGTTTTTCGCGGCCGGAAGCGAGGGCGCGGCGGCTGGCCGCCGGGCGGTATCATCCCGCCGGCCTCGGCTTTGCCAAGACCACGCCAACACGAGAATCAACGCGACCGCGGCACAACTTAATAACAGTCGGTTGGACGTTTTCATCAAGTCACTCGCGTTCGGTCTGCCCGTGCGAACCGAGAGTGAGGTGGCCGCCCCCTGGTGCTCTTGGCGCAAAAGAGTTCGAGCAGCGGCTCCGGAATCCCGAACGGGACGGAGCCACCTTCGCAAATCATTGTGGGAGGGGGCACGGTCGTTCTTCTGGTTACTTCAAGCGGCCTGGAGTACTTCACCGGGTTGGCAGTTCCATCCACACCCGATAGACGCGGAGTGGATCGTTGGAGAGCGGGTCGGACACGGAAACACGAGTATTGATCGGGCCGGTGTAGAAATTCGTCACCGTCACCCAGTTGGTGTCGGTGAGGGAACGCTTGCATTCCAGGTGGTTGTTGCAGTTGGCCACGGTGTTCCAGGAGAGGAGCGCGCGCGGCGGCAACGCTTTGGATTGCTGGATGGCGATGGCCAGCGCCATGCTCGCCGGCTCGGGAAGCGGGGTGGAATCATAATAGTTGAAGATGCCGTCACCGTCGGAGTCCAGGTCTTTGCTTAGCACCAGGGCTATGTTGGCATGAAGAATGAAGCCGTCAGGATAGGTGATGTTCGTCGAGCTGAGAGGGCCGGCGAAGGTGGGCACCCAGCGCAAATGACCGTCGTTGCTGCCATCGAGTTTGGAGACCGGCAGGTTCGCATTGGCGAAGTAGATCGTGATGTTGGTCTCGAAGAGGAAAGCGTCGTTGTAACGTCCAAAGTCAGCTTGCCCAAGGCCAGGTTGTTGGTGTAGCCGGCGTTCACCGGGCCGAGATCCCGGCCGGCCCAGACATGGAGAATATCCAGGTTGCGCGGGACGGTGGACCGCAGATAAGTTGCCAGCAAATCGTTCGTGGCCGGCACTTGGAGGGCCTGGAAGCCTGCGGTGACGAGCCAGTTGTTAATGGCGCCCAGCCCGCCATCGGTCAGCGAGTTGGTGACTGAGAGGACCAACGCACCCGGGCTGGCGCCGCCGGCCAGGATCAAGGAGTTGGAAGCCACAAGGCTGTTAGCGCTGATTTGCACATCGGCATTGGCCTGGAGCTTCGCCCCGAAGGAATTGGTCACCACGTTGGTAAAGATATTGGAAATAACAACGCCGGAGGAAAAGACGATATTGGTAAAGAGATTCGTTACGACGACTTGGGGCGCGCCGCTCAAGGACGCCGTGTTGGCCACCAACGAAATCACGCCGGCGTTGGCCACCAGGCAACCGCTGTTGTCGAAATTGTCCGCGCGGATGTAGTGCGCCGCCGCGGTGTTCGTGCCGCGGTTGACGTAGTTGGCGTAGGGTGCGGGACGGTCCGAGCCTTGAAACTCAGCACCGCTAACCGCGACAATTCCGAGATTGGTAAAGTTCAAAACATTCAATACGTTGGCCGCCACCCAACTGGTGCCCGGCGGGAAGCTCAGACCGCCAATTACGTTCAGGGCCTTGCCATCGAGCAAGATGGATTGGTTCACACTTAATAGGTCGTAAATCACAATGTTGGTCCCGTGCAGCGCGAGTTCGTTGATGATCACGGGTGTCAGTGATTGCAGGTCGTTTTCCACGATCAGCACATGGAATTGGGTGACGGGGAAATTAGTTACGCCGTTGATGACCTGCGGCGGGAGGGGGTTGTCCCAGATGCCGGTCCAAGCGGCGATCTCACCGCCGAGACGGCGGACGCTGGTCGGCGCCAGGTTCGCAATCACCAGTTCCGGCTGGAACGACGTCAGGTCGTAATAACAGAATGGCGCATCCACCAGGGCCACATGGTTGCTGGACAGGTTTTTCGCCCTGATGATGGTCGTGGACTCAGCCCGAATCCGGGTCCGGTCCAAATTGACAGCGTCGCCGATGATCTCAACTCGGCCCGGAAGGTTGGTCGGATCCGTGACTGACAGGGTGCCGGCGCTGGCGTTCGTCAGGCCCACGGAACTAATCTGCGCTGCATAAGCGCCATAGATGACCGGCACGGCGTTGGATAGGTAGCCGGTGTTGTAAATCAGACTTGGGGTAAAGGAGGCGTTACCAGGGACCGAATTAATCCAGCCAAAAGGGGTGTCTCTGGTAATCTCATAGGTGTTAGGGCGGCTGGTGTTGGCTATTAAATTTTGGGCCAGAAAGATGTTCGTGCCGAGCGCGGCCCGGTCAATCAAATAGACAAAATTGGTACTCAATGTTCCGGTGATGATATCAAAATCGGTGACTCCGAATTGCACGATCGCCGCGGCAGGTCCGAAGCCGAAATTCTCGCCGAACCGCACTTGCACGCTCAAATTTGTGTCGAAACCGTTGGTGGGAACGAATACCACCTGCACCACGGTGCTGGTCGGAGAGGTCGTGTTAGTATAAACAACCGCGGAATAAGAGGGGAGAAAGAAATTCGTGCCGAAGAAGAAATTTGTGCCGAAAAAAGACAGACCGAAGCGAGGAATCTGGATCGAGTTGGTGAATGGGCTCCCGGCGAAGATGACTTGATGGACCGGCGAACGGGTTTGCAGCACGTCGAAATTCGGCTCAAAGGGAAAGCTCGGCTGGTTTAGCAACATCGGGGTACCCCGGTTGTCCAATCGATTGTTCGCTCCAGCGCCCCAGTAAACGTCCGTGATCCCGCCCGGATCGACGTAATTCGATAACCCCACCAAGAAACCGCCGAAGAAACTCAGACCGGGAAGCTGGCCCGAGCGGAGTCCTGTCCGTTGCAGGTTGATGTCGCCACCCGTAAGACGGATGATTCCAGCCGGACCGGCATTGAGCGGGCCGGTGCTGGTAATGTTACTGGAATTGACCAACAAGGTGGTTCCGGCGGAAATGGAACCTTGATTGACCCAGTTCGCCATCGGCAGACGAAAAATGTCTGTGATAAAGTCGAAGCGGAAGCCCGTGTCGCTGGACATTTCGCCGAAACTCTTGTTGGTGAAGAAGAGGGTGTTCGCCGTCTGAAAGGGCAGCGTATTGAAGAAAAAAAAGCCGCCTCCAGGAAGGCTAAAAAAACCAGTGTTCACGTCAAACTGGTTTTGGTTCACAAACGCCGTCGCGTCAATCTGCGGCGCGGTTGCCGGAGGCGACACAAGCGGCGCGGCATTGATGTAGATCGGCGACGTCCCGGCGGAGGCCGTCAACACGCTGGCTAAACTGAAGGCGACGAGAAAGGAGATTTGCCTCATAACGCGCTGGAAGACCTTTCCTTTGAGTAAAATCCAATGATCATAAATACCCTCATTTGCCGAGAACAAAGTTTTGCAGGTCGGTTAATTTCAACTTACCATAGGCCGGATAAAGGACAGGCGCGTTGGTCGTGCCATCAAAAGACGCCCAAATAATGCTCTGAGACCCGGGATCGAAAGTTAAAAAAGGCGGAGGCGTTGAATTGAAAAAGTAAGGCAACTGATCTGAAAAACTGATCTGCACCTGAGGCGTGATCACGCCGGGTCCCCCCTGGCCGGTTACCCCGTTGATCGCGTCGTTGTTCAGCCACCCAGCCGTGCTAGTTCGCGCGGCTGTTATCGGAATGAGACCGCCGGCCAAGCCGTTATCGGCCGCGACGAAAAGAATGTCCGGTTGGCGGATAACTCGCTGCACCGGCTGGATGACCGGCCGCGCATTCGAGATGGTGGTGTCGGTGTAAAGGTTGGTGATCGTCACGAAAGTGCTTCCAATCAGTGAATCAAAGTTCACTCGCTGGAAGTGGAGCTTGCTTACGCCGGGCCGCAGGCCTTGGTTGATAAAATTCGTACCGGTTCCGGTCACGAAGAAAGCATATTGATTTGAGGTCTGAACGAAAGCGTTGGTGACAAAGAAGTAGGCCGTCCAGGGTGACGAGCCAGGAAACGGCGTGCCCGCCGCGACCGTCGGAAGCAAATTCTCGGTTACGATGTTGTTGGTGTTGTAAAGATACCTCAGCCCCCCGACGTCATCGTGGCTAAGCCCGAAATAAAACACACCCGGCGCCAAGCTAAACTGGCTGGCTACGGCCGAAAAAGGAGCCTCCTCACCCGGATCGTTCGAGGGATCTGCTCGGGCGAAGGCATAATTTCCGGGCTGAACCGGGTCAAGGATGGTGTAACCATAAGACCGATCGTTGACCACCCGGCTGGGCGAGAGGGTGATCGGATCGAAGTTCATTGGCCGCGTCGTATAATTCGTATAGGTCACGCCGCCGGCCGTAAAGGTGACTCGGCTCCGCAGCCCCCACACCCAGCGGTCCGGTTCAGCCAGGCCCTGCTCCTCCACCAAAAAATGCAGAGCCGCCGACTTCAGATCGAGGAGGCCGAGCGTTTGTAACGAGAAGTTTTCCACTCGCGGATCGAAAGGGACTCGTTGGCCTCGAATATAGAGGGATGCGCCGTCATTGGTGATCGAAGCAGCGAGAGGAAGATCGTTCAAAATCTGGATGGCTTTTTCGACGGCGGCAATCCCGTTGGTTCCAAAGTAAGTGACAAACGTCGCATCAAACGCGTAGGTCACCGTGGGCACGTTCCAACGATACCCTTCGTTCAAATTCATCGGGCCGCCGATGTCCCCGGCCAAATTGTACCCCAAGGCTGTCACCTGCCAGGACTTGTATGGCCCCAACAACGAGAAAGCCATGCCAATGGGAGCAACGGCGAGAATCACTAGCAGGACAAAAAACTTTTTAGTTAATGGCTTCATATAGAGCTTAGCGCAAGAGCATCAATCGATAAAAGCCTGAACCTTGAGGGCCGTTGATCGTCACCGAATCCGTTGTCCCCGCCGCCAGCCGCGGCGCACCGAAATCGACCCACACGCGGGCGTCGGCCGAGGACTGGACCTGGTAAATAAAGCCGGGCTGCGTGCTCCAATTCAGCCACCGCCCCTGCTGGTTGGAAGTGATGCCGATCCGCAATACGCTGTTCGGATCCGTCGGGTCGGTGCCAGCCAGAAATTCATCGAAGTTGGAAACGCCATCGCCATCGCTATCCGCCCAGCCCGGCTGCCAATCGGTTTGTTTGATGCCGAAATAGAGGATCTCCCAGTCATCGGGCAGTCCGTCGCCATTTAAGTCCTCGCCCCAGGTCTTTCCGGCAGCGGCCGGTGAAAGGGGCGAACGCTGGCCGCCGGCTAACACATAGGCCAGCCGGAAAGAGTGGGTGCTGCTGGGCACCAGTCCGGTCGCTGTCCACCAGTTGCTGACCGTGACGGTGGTGGCGTTGGGAGGAGTCGCCCCGTCCATATAGACTTCGTACTGCGAAACAAACCCGGACAAAGGCGTCCACGTCACCATCAACCGTGATTGGCTCAACGCTGATACCCACGGCGCGGCCGGCGCCGGCAACGGCTGGCCGGCGGCATAGCGTTGCGCGAGGACGTCGAAGCCGGTGGCGCCGACGTAACTGGACCAGACAGCCAGAAAGCGGTTCGCGCCGTCCGACGCAACCGCTGGATGAATCTGACGGCTAACGGTGGTCGTGTTGACTCGAAATTCCGTGCCGCCGGGGTTTCCATTGACCAGGAGTTGGCCATAAACCCCTTCCCAGGAACCGTCCTGGCCTAGGCTCGTCCAGACGACCAATTGATTTGCCCCGAGGGTGCTGACCTTTGGGCCGAACTGGTCGCCAAACGTGTGGGTGTTGACGCGAAACGCCGCGTTTGCGGGAGACCCATCCGCTGCGAACGACCGCGCGAAAACGTCCCAGCTATTGGTGCTCAACAGGTCCCCATTGGTGTTGACCATATACTTCTCCCTCTCCGACCAGACCGCGGTGAATCCGCCATCGGCGGCGCCCGCCACCGAAGGACTGGCACAGAGGTTGGAACTCGTATTGACCAGGAACTCGTCTTCATTGGGAGCGCCGGCTCGGTTGAAAATCCGGGCAAAGATATCCGCCCGATTGGCGCCCAACAAAAGATCGATGCCTGACACGGTCTGGTTTTCTGAAACCCAGGCGATGACAAAGTTGCCATTGGTTAACGCGGCAATTGCCGGATTGCGTTGATTGTTGTCGGTGAACTGATTGACCGGAAACGCGGCGTTGAGAAACTGCCCGTTCGAGTTCAGCATCCGGGCAAAGATGCCCTGCATGCTGCCGTCCTGGTTGAAGCTCGACCAGGCCACGACCAGGTTGCCGCCCGGCAATGAGGTGATCACCGGATTTCGCTGCTGGCCATTGGTCCAGGTGTTGACTTGAATGTCGTTGGGCGTGGTGAAAGTTCCGCCAGCAGTGAGGAGACGAAGATAAATATTTTCATACCCGGGATTACCGCCCTGCCAGACGATGGCCGCGCCACCGTTGTCCAGCACGGCCACCTGGGGCTTTGCCTGGTCGCCCGCCGTCTGCTGATTGACGCGGAAACTTCCGTACGAAGGCGAGAAATTTGCGTTCAAACGCTGCGCGGCAATCCCCAGGCCGGCGCCGTCCACCACATTGTCCTGCCAGACGAGGATGCCGCCGGTGGAGTTGACGCTGATTTGCGGGAACATCTGGTCGCCGAGTAACGGCCCGCTGATGGCATATTCCGAGCCTTGAGGCGAGAAGCTCTGGCCGCCGGCCACAAGTGGAAGGGCCAGCGCCAAAGCATACACCAATGGCCCTCTAGCCGCGCTCAACGGTGATGACATAAGATATGTATTTGTAATCCTGGATTGGGCCTTTGTCCACGACTTCTTCGTTAAATCTATGTCTTTCCAGCCCGGGGAAAGGGATTCTCATAACAAGTCCGCTTGCGCCGTTGAGAGCGCGGTGACCTTTTCCAACATGGATTTGAAGCCCCACTCCGCATAAAGCGGCCGCAATTGTTTCGGGTCCGGCGGCTTGACCAGCGTCGATCCCAAATCGAAATGGCCCGGCAGATCGTCTTTCAGCCGAATCAATTGCTGGTTTCGGCGCACCACCTTGAGCGACGACTCGAGGTTGGCGCGCAGCCGTTCGGATTTGACTTCCTCAAGCCGCTGGAACAGCGCCTCCACGGTACCGAATTGCCGCAACAAATCGGCGGCGGTTTTCGGGCCTACCCCCGGCACGCCGGCAATGTTATCCACGCTGTCGCCGATCAGGCTCAGCCAATCGACGATCTGTTCCGGTGCGACGCCAGTCTTGGCGCGAACATCCTCGGCGGTCCAGATTTTCTCCGATTTGTCGTTCGAATTCAGCAAGCCGACTCGCGGCGAAACGAGCTGCAGGAAGTCCTTGTCCGAACTGGCGATCACCACGGCCAGTCCGGCGACGACGCCTTGACGGGCCATCGAGGCGATCCAATCGTCGGCCTCGACGCCCTCCTGGCACGATTTGGCGATGTTCGCTGCGTCGAGATATCGATTAAGGGCTGCGATTTGCTTTTCCAGGCTGTCGGGCATCGGCGGGCGCTGGCTCTTGTATTCGGGCAGCGCCGCCATGCGCTCGGCGGCCAGACCGCCATCCCACACCACGAGCAGGTGACTTGGCGCCAGTTGGACCTGCATTTTAGCCAACACCTTGATGAAGCCATAAATCGCATTGGTGGGCGCGCCAGTGGGTGAGGATAGCTGGCGGATGGCGTGAAAAGCGCGATAGGCGTACGCATGGCCGTCCACGAGCAACAGACGGGAGGATTCCGTGGCGGAGGTTGGGCGCGTGTGCATGGTTACATTTGCATTGAGGCAGCCCCTCCACGGCCAGCAAGCGGGGTCAGTCTCGCTCTGCTTGAAACGAGTTGAAGCCTCGCGCGAAGGCAAGCAGAGGCCCATGTCACTGGGGAACTTGCTGGAAGAATGCTGGCCATTCGATTGTCGCTTTCATCCATGTGCAGTGACCAAGTTCACGAAAGATCGTCCCGCGGCGCCGCGTCAAGGGGTGACGGGCTTCTGCGGCGGAATCGAGTTTTGGGCGAACGGCATCTCTTCCTCCGAATGCACGCGATTGCCCGCCGGGTCGATGATCGTGGGCGTCACGAAAATGAGGAGGTTTTTCTTTTTGCTCATCGACGATTCGCTGCGGAACAAGCGGCCGGCGAACGGCAAATCGCCCAGCACGGGTATTTTGTCTTTGGTCTTGGTGACATTTTCCGAAATCAGACCGCCGAGCACCACGGTTTGGCCATCCCAGACGATCGCGCTGGTAACCACCTGTTTGAGGTGAAAGATCGGCAGCGGCGTGGTCTGCGTAAGTGGATTGCCCGCGCCGGTGCCCACCGATTGGGCCTGCGTGACGAACATCGCCGCGGTGGCCGTATCGTACCCGAGGAATTCCTTGAGGGTCGGGATGATGGTCATCTGGATGGTATAACCATCCGCCGAGACGTACGGCACGACGTCCAGGATCGGGCCGAGCTCGATCGGTTCAGCGAGGGGCTGGATGGCCGAGCCGACCCCGCTGCCACCCGTGGTAGCGCCAACCGCGCCGATGGCCCCGCCGACACCGCTGGCAGTTTGGCTCAGGGATAAGTCGGTGACGATGTACCTCACGTCCACGTCCTTGATCTGCGCCTGGCGGCTGCTAACCGTTGTGACTTTGGGAGCGGAGAGCAGGTCCACTCCTTGCCGCTGCTCCAGCGCCTTGATCACCACGCGAAATTGGGGGTCGGTGAGGATGCCAGTTAAAGTCGCCACCGCGGGCGCATTTAGAGGATTGCGCAAGCCTGGGGTGACTAGGCCGTCACTCCCCATGATCGGGATCGTTGCGGGTGTTGCCACTGGAATAATCGCGCCGGTGTTTGGGTCAAGCCCGAGAGGGCCGGGGAACACTCCGGAACGGTTGGCCGCACTGGGTCTGCCCGAGGGAGAGGGTGCCGTGCCGCCTTGCAATCCGAGCTTCCCCCCCCCGAGCAGCGTGTTGCCCAGGAACCAATCGAAGCCCACCGCTCGGCTGTCGTCCTGGGTGACTTCGGCGAATTTGGCTTCGATGGTCAATTCCGGGGGAGACATGTTGAGGACCTGAATCGCCTGTTCGATGATGTCGAGGTCCTGCAGCGTTGCCTTCACCATCAATTGACCCAGGCGATCGTTGAAGAAGACCGATTTTGGGGGAGATAGATCGATGCCGGCAGCGTTGAAGTAGTCGCGCACCAACAGGTTGAGTTGCTGTTGCTCGGTGAGGATGGTCAGATTCTGAATGCCAAAGGGCGGGCGGGGCGTGCGCTGAGCCAGTTGGCCGGGTTGCACGGCCTGCTGAGCTTGCTGAAGGCCGAATTGCCCTCCCTGGGCGCCAAGCCCCCCGGCACCGAACGCGGGCGCGGCCATGCGCACGCCGACGTACTCCGATTGGCTGCTCTGTTGTCCGCCAGCGCCGCCTTGCCCGCCGCCTTGCCCGCCCCCG
>WNGR01026020.1_pt1 | contig 11931 bp, 12 predicted proteins | sample 5407581 | NCBI WGS metagenome assembly WNGR01 (sample SAMN13153383, study PRJNA577476) | soil metagenome | isolation source: 80 cm soil or saprolite under Garry oak tree replicate 2 | place: USA:California | collected 2016-06-15
TTAGTATATAAGGACTCCTGTTTTTGCCTTTACACTTCAGAGTTCTTCTACCTCTGAAGTGTAAGTCCCCTCTTGTCTATAGCTCTCTACCTTAGCTCACTCCCTTCTGCAGTGCACTCTTGTCTAGGTGTGTAGTATAACAATATAGAGTTCTTCTACCTCTGAAGTTGCGCTCTTGTCTAGCTTATTGCTAACCTCTCCACACACTGTCAGTTGTCTGTGTCAACATCCTGCACTAGTTCAAAATGAAGAGAATAAAATAAAAACTAGAAAAAAATATGCACAGTGAGAGCGATGGTGGTGGGGTGGCCTGTGTGTACCCCGCGACACATGTGAGGGCCGGTGCAAGGGGTGGCATGGTAGCGGTTGTAGCGGCTACAGGATTGATGAGGTAGCGGGGTGTTGATGTGGCAGTGACAGGGGTTGGTGGCAGCGACAACAGGTTATGGCCTGTGTGCGTGAGAGGAGAGGTGGCAGCGATGGCAATATCGCAGTTGACATTGTCCTGCAGAGGTTTGAGATGAAGGGAGAAAAAAAGAAAGAAAACTTATCTAGCTGGCACCAAACACAGCAGGAAGGCGATGGCAATTGCAGGACGAAAGAGTTGTTATTTGTAGCTAGATTTCGCTCTATTGCTCATTTATGTGTCTGTACAACGCTCCAAGTGGTGTTACCTTATTAGGATAGCTTAGTCAGGTTGGTATATCCTGCAGAGGACGGAAAAATGACCCTTAGTCTTATATTCTTATATCCTCCTCTGCAGGTGAGTAGTACTCTTACTTTAATCAATATAGTCTTATATCCTCCTCTGCAGTCCCTTTGTGTCCTCTGTGACTCAAGGGCCATCTATAGCTCGCATTCTAACAAGAGTGAAGGGGCATGAGGACACAGGCCAAATGAGAGAGGGCCATGTAGTCAAAGGGGGCCAATATGATGGCATGGGAAAAGTTGCTTCCCACATTCAACTTTAGTTTTCGTGCAGACAGGGCAGACAGTAAGCCCTTGTCTGCTGTGCAGTCCCCTCCTATCCGTGCTTGCTCTTTTTTTTCCTTTTTTCCCTTTCATCCAAACCTGTCAGCTGCGACAACGTCATCATCGTCGTCACCACCTCCACCTCACCTTGCCCTCACACAGGCGATATCCCGTCAGCACCACCTCGACACCGCAACTACCGCACCAACCATGGCTGCTACAATTGCCACCACGTCACCCTTTGCAGGGAGCCAAGCACCTGCTGGACTCGCCCTCACACACGTTGCAGGCACACACAAGCCACCCCACCACCATCACCCTCACTGTGCCTAGTGCACCTTAAAAAAGCCTCAGATAAGTCATTCCCCCTTTTTTCCCCCTTTGTCTTTAACGGTGCAGGACACTTCCCCTCGACACAGGCCCATTGCACTCCCCATGGCATGCAAGCACCCCCACCCCACCTCCCCTCATGCGCATGCTGGCCGCCCCTTTGCTGTCACCATCGCCACAACCACCACCACCTCAATGCCTCTACTACGACCAGCGCCACTTCCCTGACCCCATCGCTGTACAACCGGTGTCACCCAACTTTGCCACACAGACAGGGGGTGCAAAAGGTGCGCTGGCCCCCACCATTTCCACAAGACCACCATTTGCTCACCCTCCCCCTTTGTGTAGGTCGTTCCACTCGTGTAGCTGCCCCTGTTGCGCCCTCTGGTTTATGTGCCCACCCCGCCCCACCTGCCATCCTCCCCTGCATGCCGGGGGGCGTAGGAGGGACAGTGCACCCCTAGTCCCCTCTGCCTGGGCTATGCCGCACACAAGGGGAAGGGCCACGTGCAAGGGGAAGGGCTGCATGCAAGGGGAAGGGCCGTGCGCAAGGGGAGGGGGAAGGACCAGGGGGGATGCACGCAAGGGGAAGGGCTGCATGCAAGGGGAGGGGGAGGGTGTGTGAGCAAGCGGGGCTGCACATGAACAGAAGGGGGCACACACCCTTTCTGCACCCCCTGCGCCCAGTAGAGTAGATCAACTTAGAAAAATTCCATGTACTGTATTAGTTAATAAAATTTAATTTCTGCTTTTCTTGAACACTAAGTTGACTTAAATGTGACTTCTTGCCACCTTCCTTTCTGGGGATGTAACACTTTGCAGAAAAGTTGTGATGACTAGTCAGTACAGTGTCTCTACAGTCTCTACAGTAACTACAGTAACTACAGTCTCTACAGTCTCTACAGTAACTACAGTCTCTACAGTCTCTACAGTAACTACAGTCTCTACAGTAACTACAGTCTCTACTCTAACTACAGGCTCTACTGCAACTACAGCCTCTCTACAGTCTCTACAGTGACTATCCTGGTCCCTATTATGACTACAGTGCCCATTGTGACTACAGTCTCTACTATAACTACAGTGTCCACAGTGACTACAGTGACTACAGGTTTGCTACTTAGTTTCTACCAATCAACTACTATATAACTATGATGTCTACAGTGTCTACAGTTTCTACAATGTCTACAAGGGTTTCCAGGCATTGCTACCAAGCTTCTACAAATCAACTACTAAATCACTATGATGTCTACAATATCTATGGTTGCCTTGGTGGGAGCATTCATTGCCCCTTCCCTTCCCTCTTTCCTGGTGCCCTCAATCATCAAGTTCTCCAAGCTCTTCCCATCCTTCTTTCTGCACAACACCCTTCACTAGCAACACTGGCATGCTGCCTGGTTGCCTCATTGAAAGTGCTCATGGCTTTCCTTCCTGCCTGGTGGTACATGTGATTCATTTGACCCATGTCATAGACTTTCACTTTCACAGGCTTGCCTCATTTCGTTTTTGGTGGCAGCACTCTGCCTATCTTTCCAAGTGAGTATTCATTTTTTTTTTTTTCAATCTGGTCTATGCAGGTTGCCCTTTTCCCCAGATTAGGTTTCTTCAGACTTGCAACTCTCTAGGTCCTTGGAGCGCTACTCCAGGTCTCATCCTCTGCCATCACCCCCTGACAACCATAGGCCACCCCTCTCCTACTGCTGTCATGGAGTTGCAGTGGGGTGAGCCATGTTTGGATGCCTCTGGCACCAGCATGTGCATTGCTGGGTTGCTATTGTTAGAATGCGAGCTATAGATGGCCCTTGAGTCACAGAGGACACAAGGGGACTGCAGAGGAGGATATAAGACTATATTGATTAAAGTAAGAGTGCTACTCACCTGCAGAGGAGGATATAAGACTAAGGGTCATTTTTCCGTCCTCTGCAGGATATACCAACCTGACTAAGCTATCCAAATAAGGTAAACTGTATATGGGCAGTCAATCCTGACTTGGCACCATTGTGGATATCAGGTCAGAGAAGAGAAAGGTGGGGCAGGGTGGGAGTGGCAATCCTGTCCTTCATCAAGTTCTGGCTGTGGAGCGATGCTCCATACATTTTCTGTCTGTTGTCATTTAGGTGAGTGCCATCACTTTTCTGTGCCATTTTAGTGCTCCCTAACCTGTCTAGTACTTTTACCTGGCAGTCCTCATCTCCAGGCTGGAGGTCATGGATCATTGCTCCATACCTCCTCCTCCGCCATTGCCCTCTGACAACCTTAGGCCACCCCCTCTCCTACTGCTTTCGTGGAGTCGCAGTGGGGTGAGCTGCATTCAGATGCCTTTGGCACCAGTGCACATGTTGCTGGGTTGCTATCTCAGTGGCTGGTTCTGCTGCCCCTAGTGGGCAACCGTTAGTAATTGCTGTCTGTAGGCAGTCAATCCTGACTTGGCACCACTGCAGATGTTAGGTCAGAGAAGAGGAAGGTGGGGCAGTGTGGGAGTAGTAAGCCATGACCCCTCATAGGTCCACTGTTACAAGTGGGCAGTCTGTGACATGTAAGTATCACATATATTTCTCTAATGATCCTAGTTCTCACGAGTGTGTCAGAAGGAACTGAGGGAGTGCAGAATGTGATGCACAAGTTATCAAAGAGCCATGTCTATTACTTTGGGCCCACATAATGTTTTTGGGGCTGCTTTTGGTTTTCACAGTTTGGATCTACATGTGATTAAAAAATCTACTGGTACATGAAAGCATTTTTGTGCTTAACCCTTAATATGCTTTTTCTTAGAAATACATCCAAGACCATCAAATGTTCTTGACTGCAGTGTTGCCAGTTGAACATGGTAGGATGCACCATATGCATTTTGTGAGTGCATCCTTGTCTCTTACATTGCATCTAAGCTGATGTATGCAAGACTTGGATATTTTGGGCCAGAGGCACAACCCTTGGCCATAAGGTTGGCTATCACCCAACTGAGATGATTTAGATCCTCAAAGACCCTGGCATCAGGCAACAGGAATCACATCATGCGCTTATGACTTGCAGGTTGGTCCTCATTGATTAACAGAGTGTGTCATGAACTAAAGACTATTAACCGAACAATGCAGACATTATGCAGTCATGACTTGGGGCAGCAGGCAGTAGAGAAGGTCTTTACTAACAGGGTTAAGAGCTTGAAATCACACTGGAAAAAGGATGCACTCTCACAGACAGTGAAAGCCACAGAGCAATTTAAACATAGCCAGAAGCAGTGCAAATACCAGGTAAGTTTTCAGCACTTCCACCCTAGGAATGCCACAATTGCTCATCTATGGTCAGTTATTCCAACATCACTGTGAGACTGCGAAGCTTTATAATCCACTGAGAAAACACATCAATGTCTTGGATGCACTTGGAGTGGATGGGATGTCATTGGATGAGTCATCCTTTGATCCTCATACAAGTCAACCAACATACATTATTGTAAAGCAAAGCTGGCAACATCCTGACCTGATTGGCTTAGAGTTTTTGACCAATTGCATCACTGAAATCATGTCAATAGCTGGTCTCTTGACAAACATGGCATGTTCACTCACATACATGCTAGCTCTCACAAGATTCATCAGACAGTACACACCCCACCATGTCTCTGTTGAATTCGTGGGACGTCAACAACCCAATGGGGAAATGGCCCAATGGGGAAACATGCCCCAAAGGGGAAACATGGCCCAAAGGGGAAACAGCCCAAAGGGGAAAGTGTGGGTCCACACTAGAAAATGACCAGACTGGGGTTTGAACCCAGGACCTAGTACAGGGTGTTGGTTTCAGACTCATATCAACTATGTGACAGATTGCTTATCCAACAGTCTCCCAGTCAATGCATATGACCCCAAGTGGCTCAAAAGCAGAGAGACCCTTTATGTAAGACATGTGTGTTATTTGCAGCTAGATTTGGCTCTATTGCTCATTTGTGTGTCTGTACAATGCTCCAAGTTGTGTTACCTTATTTGGATAGCTTAGTCAGGTTGATATATCCTGCAGAGGACGGAAAAATGACCCTTAGTCTTATATCCTCCTCTGCAGGTGAGTAGCACTCTCTTACTTTAATATAGTCTTATATCCTCCTCTGCAGTCCCCTTGTGTCCTCTGTCACTCAAGGGCCATCTATAGCTCGCATTCTAACAATGTGTTGTGCCCCAAAGAAGGCCCTTATGTTTTTGATCATCCTCCTGATGTCATTGCATATATTTTCCCATATCATTTGAACAAGGCTTTTGTCTGATCTTGATCACATGTATAGACTCTTGACTATTTAGATTAGCAATCAAGATAGCCAACAATCTGTCCCTGTTGTCACAGCAGCCTAGTTGTTATTGTTAGAATGCGAGCTATAGATGTGTTAGAATGTGAGCTATAGATGGCCCTTGAGTCACAGAGGACACAAGGGGACTGCAGAGGAGGATATAAGACTATATTGATTAAAGTAAGAGTACTACTCACCTGCAGAGGAGGATATAAGACTAAGAGTCATTTTTCCGTCCTCTGCATGATGTGACAAAGGATCTGGACAGTATAAAGAAGGAGGGTGAGAGTGAGATGGTAGCAGAGAGTGTGAGCATGGAGGTGTGTGGTGGTGACTTTTACTGTGTGGTGACTAACTGTGATTTCACTGTGACTTTCAACCAGTGAGTACCACCAGGCCATCCTAAATTCTCGTGTCATGTTGTCTGTGACTCGCATGACTTTTGGCCCCAGGGGAGAATGAATGTGTTCCCACATTGTGACTCAGGGCTGAATTATTTGCGAATAGCATGACAAGAAAGTTGATATCCTCATCACCATGGTAGCATTCAGCACACTTGGATGTGCCAAGCCAATGTAAGGGATGACAACAGGAGCACTCATTTCCAAATGGGCCTGCCATGTACCTGCATGCTCAACCCCTTGGGCTAAACAGTCATTTTGTGTGTTTTCTTACTGTAATGTCCTGCACTGCACCTTATGCACTCATGCTTTGGCTGACTTACCTGTACTTTGGCCGACTTTCCCACACTCAGCTGACTTGGGCTCTTACTTGCTCTACCTCCCCTACTCATTCCCTTTGGTCAACCTCATTTGGTTGCCACTGGTTCTTTTATTATCTTTATATATGTGTCATGTATCTACAACCTAGCAAGCCAGTAAAATCCTAGAGTCTTCCTCCAGATTTCTGATCTCAGAGCCCTCATCCTCTTTGTCTGCATTCCCAATCATCCAGCACTTACACACACCCTTAGCAAATTGTGTGCAATGCATATCTGATAGAAGTGATCAAGATTACGATGTCTTGTAATGAGCAAAGGTGTGCATGGCCCTTTGCACTGTTGATCACTGCTGGACCACGTAGATTCACTTTGTGCTGTACCTAGTGCACTGCACCCTCGTGCACCCTTAGTGATTCAAGCTGACACTTTCCTGATCCCAACAGATGCCTGTGTGAAGCCACAAGTCATGCAGAGACCTGCACCACCAGTAGCGACTAGCAAGAGTACTCCAAACCCCCCTGAACCCAAGGCAGCTCAGGTGTTTAGGCAGTGTCCCACAGCATAGAGGCAACCCTCCCTAAAGCAGATGAGAGGGAGATGGGCCTTGAGATTTTTTGGATTTCTTGCAGGCCATGAGCATGAAGAGACAATGGGATGGGCACAGAGACCACAAACTCAGACTTGGTAATCAGTCACCTTCATCCTCTGCCAAGTGGGAATTACTTAATCATTCTGACAGCTGAATAACATTCTGACTCATCACAGATGCAAGACATAGGAGTTGGGATCATTTGCAGCACACTCATTTGATGTGTTTCAACGTGTTCATCCATCTAGTAGTGTTCTTTCATAGTGTCCACCAACATGTCCACTCCATTTGGTGTTCATTCCATGTTAGACAGTTTATCCATGCATGACATGGCAGAAGCATTGCCACATGCCACTTTTTCTCATGCTCAAATGCATTCTCAGGCCAAAATGGAAGACACTGTATTCCTCTTGCCTGAAGAACAACAAGTCATATTGGAAGAAACAGTGTGTAGAAAGAGAATGAGATTGAAAACCAAGTTGATCCCTTCTGTGCATCTTGCACCATCTTCTCAAATGACATTTAATCCTACATTCAAGACTGTGTCTTCAGAAATTCATCATGCCACATGCTGTGTAAGTAACCTTTGACGGTCCATGGACCATTCAGTGTGCCTTGATGGGTGAAATTGAAAAAATGGTTTTCTGCATCTCTTTGAAAATTGCAGTAATTATTGCTTCATTTGCATGGGAGGTTTTCTGATGCACCACCAGGCCATCTCAAATCTTTTTGCAATTTCACAAGTTGCTAGTTGAGATGCATTGCAACAAAGGTTGGATTTATAGTAACGAAAAAGAGAAAAGCCAGAAGAGTACAATTTACTGGGTATTTTGATTAATCCACCTGGGGAATTTCTGCATACCATGAATTAAAGTGAGTGGCTTTCCTTCCACAGGCCAGAAACTGTGAGTGTAGGACGTCAGGAAATTGTACACTATTATAAAATGACCTCCATGGATCCACCTCATCCAGCAATGCCATCCACCTCCCCTTTGCTTCTTCAACAGCCCAGAAAATGTCTGGTGTGATTCCAGAGCACCAGAAATTGTATGATGTAAAGCGCAGTTGTCCATCTTTTCCAAGGGACAAAGCACCCTCTAATGGTGATTCATATGTTTTCTGAGTGAGTCCTGGCTCATTGCAACAGAGAGCAAAGACAAGGCAAATGACAGGGATAGGATAATTGAGACCATGTGATTCAGGAACCAGGCCACAATTAAAGGGGTCCATTTTTCAGAAAACCTTGGCCTGAGACTCTTCATTGCTGGAGTCATTTTTCTTGACCTGAACCATGATGAAACCCACTTTCTTGGTGTCAAGGTCAGTGCCACCATATAAAAATGGGTAAACAGCATCAATGCCTGGCTGACAGTTGGCACCCAAAGTGGCCACACCATGTGATATGAATGTGAGAAGATAATCCATGGCCAAGAGCTTCTGTTCCTGCAGCATGATGAAGTGATTGAAGTGCATCATCACAGCATCAAAAACCTGCTCAAACATTTGTTGAGTAGACTCTGAGTGACAGAGTGATGGCATAGCCTTCAAGATGATTTTGTAAGATGGATTGCAGAAGAGAGACAATAAAAGATCTGTGACTGAGAAAGAGAAGGAGACCCTTCCTTTGGGAAGGGATTTCCCAAGGACTGTCAGATCCCAAGCATGTGTGAAGAGAGCAGTGACCAATAGTTCTGCATGATCACAGGATTGATGTGGAACCCACTAAGAACCTCTATGAGAATGTCAGGTAGACTGAAGCCATAGCTGCCTCTCATGATACAGGAAGCTGCCTCCAAAAGGAGAGGCTCAGATGTGGCAATTCCACATATTATTTTGATCTCCTCTCTAATTGCCTGACATACATGCATATGGTTGGATATTTGGTTATGTAATTTTTCTGCTTCCTTAGAGTCAGAGGTGTCGTGATATACAGTGTGCTATTAATATCCAGCACCAACCATTGGGACAAAATGGTGCATTTCTGGGCCTCTAAGAGGCCCTTGTTTGGCATTGGGATTCTGCAGAGCAATTTCCAAATCACAAAGTGCAATAGTCCATCATGTACTTGATTGTTGCCAAAATCATAACATGTACCCCACCTGCAAAACATGAGAACTGACAATGAAGCAGTGAGACATGCTTACAGAGGCCTTCCCATGTGGGCAATGCAGTCCAATGAAGTGACAGCATTGAGGGTTTTGTATTTGTCCAATATCTTGCAACAAACCATGAGTTGGTCAAAGCCCAAGTAAATGAAAGGGTGAGGGATTTTGAGTTCACTGTCATTCATGTGATTGGAGTGATTGTAACCACAGGGTGGAGTAAACTGCAAGACTTTGCCAGTGGTAGAGAGGAAAAAGGCAATGGGGCCATCCTAAACATCTGGAGTGCCTGTCTAAGCTCAACAAAATTAGACTCACCACCATTCTTGAAGGGTACTGTTAATGGATGGGCTTCATTGAATGTGATGAAAACTTCTGCTAGGCCTTCATCCCTCTTCCCAGATTCCCTGGCATCAATACAGTCTTGGAGGTGCTGAAGTGCATCTTTTAATTTATTGCCTGTCAGGTCAGGACCAGTTATACCCTTTAAAAAGCTGGCATTTAGACAAAGGTAAAGAACTTCAGAACAGTACGGCATACACTCTTCACCATGGAAACAACATCTTCATAAAATTGGGACCTCTTGGGGCCAGAGGAGTTCATAGTCTGACCATCTAACTTGAATTCATAGAACCTTTGTACCTGCTCTGCTCTGCTAGAAGCACCAAAGCTGGCAATGGTGTCAAGGGTGACACAAAACAGTGCATTGAGGAAATGTTGTGCTCAGATATAGGACAGTGAGTCCATATTGACATCATTGTCACTGTCGGTGAGGAACTTGTGAATGGCATGATTGGCAGGGGGATACCCTAATGGACTGGTTTGATGGATGACGAAGGTGAAAAAGATATGACACACCTCAGTCATCCTTTGGGTGCAGATTGACTGGGATCAAGAAGTGTTTCTTGGAGAACTCATTCAACAAGCAAGACTTGCCCATTCCAGATGACTGAACAATAGAACTGTATCAGGCATACATTTCTACCAACTTCATTTGCTCATGAACATGCGCTTTGAGGGCCATCAGTGGAAGATGTCTGATAAATTCTGCATTCCAAGAAAGCTCAACAGCTACAAGTACCATTAGGAAGCACCACCCATCCAGATGGAGGAAACTCACCCCTCTCCTGCAACTTTGGCTCAGTTATACAATGTGTAGCTTGGGCTACATCAGTGACAAGTTCTGGGGATAGACAGGTCTGGGAGTCCTACATTGAGACTTGCCACTGTGGGCATTTCACAATGTAGTCCTAGATTTCATGAAATAGCTGACTGAATTGGATTACATTGTGAAATGCCTGCATCAATGTCAACTCTGGCATTTCTGTCCACTCCTCCATGCTTACTCCTATGCTGGCCCTACTCAGACTCCATAAGCTCCAAGTTATGCACCCTCTTCCCACACCCCACCCCTCAGTGCAACCTTGATGTGCTGTCTTCATTGCCTAAGTGGAAGCATTCATTGCCCCCCTCCCTTCCCTCTTGCCTGGTGTCCTGATCTTCAAGTTCTCTCATTCTTTCCACACTACACCCTGCATGAGCAACATTGGCATGCTGCCTGGTTGATTCAGTGGGAGTGCTTATGGCTTCCCCTCCCACCTGGTGGCACATGTAATTTGTCTGACCCATGTTGTCAACTTTCACTTTTGCAGGCTTGCCTCATTTCATTTTTGGTGGCAATGCTCTGCCTAATTTTCCAAGTGAGCATTCATGTTTTTTTTCTTCCAATCTGGTCTATAAAGGTTACCCTTCTCCAGATCAGACTTCTTTGGACTTGCAACTCTTAGGTCCTTGGAGCACCACTCTGGGTCTACCCTCTGCTGTCGCCTTCTGATGACCATAGGCCACCCCCCTCCTACTGCCTTCATGGAGTTGTAGTGGGGTGAGCCACATTTGGATGCCTCTAGCACTAGCACATGCATTGCCAGGTCGCTATCTCAGTTGCTGGTCCTGCTGCCCCCCAGTGGGCAACCATTAGTACTTGCCATCTGTAGGCAGTCAATCCTGACTTGGCACCATTGCAGATGTCAGGTTGGAGAAGAAGAAGGAAGGGCAGGGCGGGAGTGGCAAGCCTGTCCTTTGTTGAGTTCTAATTGTGGAGTGACACTCCATATGTTTTCTGTCTATTGTCATCGAGGTGAGTGCCATTGCTGCCTTTCCATTAGTGCTTCTGAACATGTTGTTGACGCAGACAACTGACAGTGTGTGGAGAGGTTAGCAATAAGCTAGACAAGAGCGCAACTTCAGAGGTAGAAGAACTCTGTATTGTTATACTACACACCTAGACAAGAGCACACTGCAGAAGGGAGTGAGCTAAGGTAGAGAGCTATAGACAAGAGGGGACTTACACTTCAGAGGTAGAAGAACTCTGAAGTGTAAAGGCAAAAACAGGAGTCCTTATATACTAAAGGATTACAGTCCTCATCTCCAGGCTGGAGGCCATGGATTGTTGCTCCATACCTCCTCTGCCATCACCCTCTGATGACCTTAGGCCTCCCCTCTCCTACTGCCTTCACAGAGTCGTAGTGGGGTGAGCCACATTTGGATGCCTTTGGCACCAGTGTGTGTGTTGCTGGGTTGCTATCTCAGTGGCTGGTCCTACTACCCCTAGTGAGCAACTGTCAGTACTCACCATCTATAGTTGGTTAATCCTGACTTGTCACCACTGTGGATGTTGGGTTAGAGAAGAGGAGGGCAGAGCAGGGCTCCTCAGCTACCAGTGGACAGTCTGTGGCATGTGTATTCCTCTACTTCAACTTACCAAAAGTCATGTCTATTATATTGGGCTCATGCAATGACTGTTTTCAGGATCACTTTCAATATTTGCAGTTTAGACCTAAATTTGATTTGAAAATCTGCTGTAATCTTTGTGCTTTGTTTAGTAACTCCTTAGACTCGTTCTTAAAAACATGTCCCAAGACCATCAATCACTTTTGCCCATGGTGTTGGGAAT